>ERZ1645187.100-NODE-100-length-82167-cov-7.707741_pt1 | contig 82167 bp, 78 predicted proteins | sample MGYA00575352_ERZ1645187 | MGnify/ENA primary metagenome ERZ1645187 (study PRJEB40837, sample SAMN11349314) | freshwater sediment metagenome | isolation source: river sediment | host: Sediment | place: India: Wazaribad , New Delhi | collected 2017-02-21 ... | reverse complement strand
TGTATTCCTATATTGGGGATCATGTCAAGGACAATTTTCACATCACCGGCCAGCGCCCTGCCACGTGTCCCTCATCCGCCCTTCGGGCACCTTCTCCCGCGAAAAGTGCGGGAGAAGGCCTTGATGGGTGTCGCCTTCTCCCGTCCCCTGACGGGAGAGGTTACCCAAAGGACGGATGAGGGGCGGGCTGGCGGATGTCTGATCGGCAATGACTGGCGATGACGCCGATGGTTCTCAGTGGTTGTCCTGCCAGTTGAACCAGAGATAGGCGCCCTTGAGGTAGAGGGGGCGGAAGAGGGGCAGGGGGTATCTGGCGAGGCGGCGGGTGATGACGGCGGGCATAGCCTGCCCTGCCTTTTCATCCAGCAGCATTCGGGCCACGGCGCGGCCTGACCATGAACCCATGGCGACGCCGTTGCCATGATAGCAGAGGGCGGTCCACACGCTTGCGCGGTCATCCAGGGCACCCACATAGGGCACGAGGTCGTGCGCGAGACACACGAAACCGCGCCAGAAATGGGTGATTTCCGCGTCGGCCCAGGCGGGGAACATGCGCCGGAACGTGTCGGTCATGAAGGCGCGATAGGCGGGTGCGGCCGCATCCGAAGAATCCGTGCCGCCACGGCCACCAAAGAGGAAGCGCCTGCCGGGCAGGAGGCGGAAATAATGCAGGAGGTTGCGGCTGTCATAAGCCAGCACTTCGCTGGTCCAGTTCTGCGCCCTGATTTCATCTTCGCTGAGGGGGCGGGTGACGATGATGTTGGAGAGCGCCGGCAGCAGGCGCCCGGCGTGGCGCGGCGAGACATCCTCCGGCGTGTAGCCGTTGGTGGCGACGATCACGCGTCTGGCCGTGAGCGTGGCCTCAGCCGTGGCGAGGCGATGGTGGCCGTCCCGTTCCTCCCAGCGGATGAGACGTGAGCGCGGATGCAGTTTTGCTCCCGCCTTGTGGGCGGCGCGGGCGAGACCGCGCACATAGTTCAGGGGATGCACGCCGAAGCCCACAGGCCCGAGGAGGCCACCATGGAACTCCGGCCCGGCGAGACCGCGCTCCACCAGTTCGGCGCGGCTGAGCAATTCGTTCTCCTCGCCGAAGGTCTCGCGGTAGAAGCGCTGGTCTTCGCGGAATTCGTCCAGACGGTCGGGGCGGTGGGCGAGCGTGATCTCGCCCTGCATGGTCTTCCAGACATCAATGGCGTGGCGCGCGGCATTGTCGGCGACAAGCGCCACGCTCTCCTTCATGGCACCATAGAACGCCCTGGTTGCCTCAAGGCCATAGCGCCTGATCATGGTGCCATAGGACATCTTGTGAGAGCCAATGCAGGCAAAGCCGCCGTTGCGCCCTGAGGCACCCCAGCCGATGTGGCCTGCTTCCAGCAGCCTGACATCGACGCCGCGTTCAGCGAGTTCGAGAGCCGCCGAAAGGCCGGTAAAGCCGCCGCCGATGACGGCAACATCGCAGGTTTCATCGCGGTGCAGCGGCGAAAGGGCAAGCCCAAGCGGATCGGCCGAGGCTTCCCAGTAACTCTCGACGGCTGTTTCAAAGTGCAGGGCATCAGGATGAACGAGCGGCATGGCCCATCCTGCCATGGCGCCCTGGTGGTTCCAAGCGCGGTGCTGCACTGGAATTGATCTGGCCCACAAAGTTTGACAGTCTGGCCCGAGGGAGGCCCTTCATGCGCATTGTATTTTCCGAAGACCACCGCGAGCATTTTCCGCAGGGCGAATTCTACGGCGGGATCATGAAGACGCCCAACGAGCGCCCGCAGCGGATGGAATTCATCCTGCGCGAGTTCCGCAAGCGCAAGATGACGGACATCGTCAAGCCCGGGCCGCTGGACATGAAGGCGCTGCGCCGCGTGCATGACAAGGGTTACCTCGCCTTTCTGGAAGGCGTGTGGGACGAGTGGCTGGCCGCGGGCAACCGTGGTGACGTCTATCCCTCGGTGATTCCCAACCGGTCCCTGCAGCAGCGATTGCCACGTTGGGTGGACGGGAAGATCGGCTATTATGCCCACTCGATTGAAACGGCGATCACGGCGGGAACCTGGGAGGCGGCCTGTGCCTCTGCCTCGGTGGCGCTGACGGCGCAGAAGATCGTGGCTGGCGGAGCCCGCGCGGCCTTTGCGCTCTGCCGCCCGCCGGGGCACCATGCCCATGACGATCTTTATGGTGGCTACTGTTTCCTCAACAACGCGGCCATCGCGGCGCAGGCCTTCCGTGACCAGGGTGCCGCGCGGGTGGCCATCCTTGATGTTGATTTCCACCATGGCAATGGCACGCAGGACATCTTCTATGACCGCGACGACGTGTTTTTCGTTTCGCTGCACGGCGCGCCCGAAGACGCCTACCCGCACTTCCTCGGTTACAAGGATGAGAAGGGTGCAGGCAAGGGCGAAGGTTTCACGGTGAACTACCCCATGCCGCCGGGCACCCGCTTCGACCTCTGGAGCGAGGCACTGACGTCCGGATTGCGCCGGATCAGGCGTTTCAAGCCTGATGTGCTGGTGGTCTCCCTGGGTGTCGATGCCTATAAGGACGATCCCGTGGGATTCTTCAAGCTGACTTCGGATGACTTCACCCGCTGCGGCGAGATGATCGGCAAACTCCGGCTGCCGACGCTTCTGGTGATGGAAGGGGGCTATGCCATCGAGGCGATCGGGGTGAATACGGCCAACGCGCTCGAAGGTTTCGAGGATGCGTGACCCGCGCCACGACATCCTTTTCGAACCGGTGAAGATCGGGCCACTCACGGCGAAGAACCGCTTCTACCAGGTGCCACACTGCAATGGTGGCGGCTACCGTGACCCATCCGCCGTGGCCGAGATGCGGCGGGTCAAATCGGAAGGGGGATGGGGCGTCATCTTTACCGAGCAGGTGGAAATCCATCACAGCTCGGAGATCACGCCTTTCATCGAATTGCGGCTGTGGGAGGAGAAGGACATGCCGTCCTTCGTCAAGATGGCGGAGGCCATTCATTCCCACGGGGCGCTGGCGGGCATCGAGCTTGCCTATCCCGGTGTGAACGGACCCAATCTCTACAGCCGCGAAGTGCCGATGGCGCCGGTGAACATGCCGATCCTCACCTTCACCAGCGATCCGGTGCAGGCGCGCGCGATGGACAAACAGGACATCAGAAACCTCAGGAATTGGCACCGGCAGGCCTATCGGCGGGCCAAGCGGGCGGGGTTCGACATCCTGTGCCTCTATGGCGCGCACGGCTTCGGGGTGATCCAGCATTTCCTGTCTCCACGCATCAATCAGCGTACGGATGAATATGGCGGCAGCCTGAAGAACCGGGCGCGGTTGCTGAAGGAACTCGTGGAAGATGCGCGCGACGAGGTGGGCGACACCTGCGCCATCGCGGTGCGCCTGTCGCTGGACGAGATGGCGGGGCCGGACGGCTTCACCAATGCGGAGTTGCGCGATCTGGTGGCGATGCATGCGGAGTTGCCGGATGTGTGGGACTTTGCCCATGGCACGTGGGAAGCCTGTTCCGGCACGTCGCGTTTCAAGGAAGAGGCGGCGCAGGAAGAGCTGATCCGGGGCCTGAAGCAGCTGACGCCGCGCCCTGTCGTGGGTGTGGGGCGTTTCACCTCGCCCGACCAGATGGTGCGACAGGTGAAGCAGGGGCTGGTGGATTTCATCGGTGCGGCCAGGCCTTCGATCGCCGATCCCCATCTGCCGAAGAAGATTGATGAGGGGCGGACGGAAGACATCCGCGAATGCATCGGCTGCAACATCTGTGTCACCGGTGACATGACCATGGGGTTGTCACGCTGCACGCAGAATTCCTCTTTCATGGAGGAGTGGCGCAAGGGCTGGCATCCGGAGCGGATGCGCAAGGCTGCACCTCCGAAGAAAGTGCTGGTGGTGGGATCAGGGCCTGCGGGGTTGTCGGCGGCGCACCGCCTCGGATTGCGCGGCTACGAGGTGGCGCTGGCCGAGGCGCGCAAGGAGTTGGGTGGGCGCGTGACGCTTGAGTCCCGCCTGCCGGGGTTGTCGGCCTGGGCGCGGGTGCGGGACTACCGCATAGGGCAGATTGGCAAGATGACGAACGTGGAGGTCTATCGCGATTCCCATCTGACGGCTGACGATGTTCTGGGCTTTGGCGCGCAGCATGTCTGCCTCGCCACAGGTGCCACATGGCGGCGTGATGGCGTGGCACGGTTCCACCTGCGGCCTGTTCCTGTTGCCAATGGGGTGAGGGTGCTGACGCCTGACGACATCATGGCAGGTGCTGAGATCAAAGGCCATGTGCTGGTCTATGATGACGACCATTATTACATGGGCGGCGTGATGACGGAGGCGCTGCTCAAGGCGGGCTGCACGGTGTCGCTGGTGACGCCGTCGGTGAAGGTGTCGGAATGGGCAACAAACACGCTGGAACAGGGCTTCATCCAGCAGCGCCTGCTGATGGCGGGGGTTGATGTGCGGGTGACGCGGGCGCTGATGTCCGTTGGCCCGGGTGAAGCGGTGATTGCCTGCACTTACACGGGCCGCGAGGAGCGCGTGGCTTGCGATGCAGTGCTGATGGTGACGGCACGGCTGCCGGTGGATGGCCTGCAACAGTCGCTGTTGGCTGTGACGGAACAGTGGATGGACAACGGCATCGAGACGGTTGCGGCGATTGGCGATGCGGAAGCGCCGTCGTCAGCGATTGCCTGGTCGACCTATGCCGGGCACCGCTATGCGGAAGAGCTTGACGAGCCGGAGCGTGGGGATGCGTTGCCCTTCCGGCGGGAAATCGCGGAGTTGCTGACATGAGAAACGTGACCGTTGCCATCACGCAGATGGCGTCGCGCAATGACTGGGCGAAGAACTGCGATGCGGCGGAGGCGCTGGTGCGCAAGGCGGCGAAGGAGGGCGCACAGCTCATCCTGCTGCAGGAACTGTTTGACGGCGACTACTTCTGCATCGAGCAGCATGCGAAATTCATCGCGCAGGCAGAGGAGCTGGCGCGGCACCGCACGGTGAAGCGCTTTGCCGCGCTGGCGAAGGAACTCGGTGTGGTGCTCCCGGTGAGCGTGTTCGAGCGCGCCAACACGGCGCATTACAACACCACAGTGATCGTTGATGCCGATGGCAGGGAACTGGGCTTCTACCGCAAGACCCATATTCCCGATGGCCGCGGATATCAGGAGAAGTTCTATTTCTCGCCCGGCGATACGGGCTTCAAGGTGTGGGAGACGGCGGCGGGGAAGATCGGGCTTGCCATCTGCTGGGATCAGTGGTTTCCGGAAACGGCGCGTGCCATGGCGCTGATGGGGGCGGAAATCCTGCTCTATCCCACAGCCATCGGTTCGGAACCGCCGAACCCCGGATATGATTCCTCGACGCACTGGCAGAATGTGATGCGCGGGCATGCGGCCGCCAACATCATGCCGCTGATGGCGTCGAACCGCATTGGCATGGAGACAGCGCCGGACGGGCGCAGCGATACCTTCTATGGCCGCTCTTTCATCGCTGACTACCAAGGCGAGAAGGTCAAGGAAATGGACCGCACGGAAGAAGGTATGCGGCTGCAGACGTTCGACTTCGATGCCGTTCGGGAGTTGCGCCAGAGCTGGGGTCTGTTCCGCGACCGACGGCCCGAGATGTATGGCGCGCTGATGACGCTCGACGGGCGGAACCGGAGTGCGGCGGTCTAGACTTGGAGCAAATTTCGCTTCGCAGCCGATGCCGTCTGCTCGCACTTTGCTCTAGAGTCTGGGCCTGCGCTTCCTGTCTCCATACCAGCCGCCGACGGCCTTTTCGTAGGCGAGGCCGGCCTTGAAGACGCGGGCATCATCCCAGGGTCGGGCGACGATCTGGATGCCCGTCGGCACGCCCGATGATGCGAAGCCCGAGGGCAGCGACAGCACAGGCAGATTGTGCAGCATGTTGAAGGGATGGGTCATCACCCAGCCGTATTCGGGATCGGCCTTCCTGCCGTTGACGGTAAAGTTTTCATCCCACGGATCATGATCGGCCTTCACGCTGGGCACGTTGTTGGTGGGGCAGATGAAGACGTCGTGGGTGGCGAGCACCGGCCCCAGCGTCTGATACATCCGGTGGGCGCGGGCCCAGGGCTTGTGCACATCATCCAACGTGGAATTGCGGTTGACGGCGGCGGCCATCTTCAGGGCATAGTCCGACATGAGGTGGGCGGAGGTTTTCTGGTGCCAGGCCGTCTGGCGGCCGAAATGCATCATGTTGTACCAGTGCAGGCAGTCGCTGTCGGTCTCCGACGTCCAGCCGAGATCGACCTCCTCGACGATGGCGCCGAGATCGCGGAACTGGTCGATGGCCAGCAGCGTGTTGCGGCGGACATCGGCGTCGAGGTTGACGTAGCCGAAGTCGAGGGACCAGGCGATCTTCATGCCCTTGATGCTGGCGGGCTTCACCGGCAGCTTCACGCGGGTGCGCAGTGAATCGTGATCGAGCGGATGAGGCCCTGCGGTCACGGACTGCATGAGGGCAGCATCGGCGAGGCTGCGTGTCATGGGGCCGCAATGGTTGAAACGGTCGAAGTTGGCGGGCGGGCCATCGGGGTTGCGGCCATGGGGCGGCTTGAATCCGACGACGCCACAACAGCCTGCCGGGATGCGGATGGAACCGCCGATATCCGTGCCGGTGGCGAGTGTGGTGAGGCCTGCGGCAAGTGCTGCACCCGAACCGCCGGAGGAACCGCCCGGTCCCCACGCGGGCGCCCAGGGATTGCGTGTCACACCCCAGGCGCGGGAATGCGTGGTGCCGGTGAGGCAGAATTCCGGTGTGGTGGTTCGGGTGAAGATGATGGCGCCTGCCTTCTCCAGCCGTTCGATCATGGGATCGGAGTGATCGTCGGACGCTGCATCCATGAAAATGAGGGAGCCGTGGGTGGTGCGCCTGCCCTTGACGCGCTGGGCATCCTTCACGGCGAGTGGCACGCCTTCCAGCGGGCGCAGGCGGCTGCCACGTTTGCCGTAGCGGGCATCCGCCGCGCGGGCCATCGCCATGGCCTCATCCCAGTATTGGTCCGCGAGGCAATTGATGGCGGGGTTGATTTTCTCGGCACGCTTCTTCAGGGCCGCCAGCAACTCTGACGGCTTGAGGCTGCGTTTGCGGAACAGGATGAGGGCTTCGCTGGCGGTGAGGTAACACAGGTCATCTTCGTTCATTGCCGTTTCATTCCGGGCTGGTTTCTGGCGTGGACAGGTTCGCAAAGGATTCGCTAGATGCAATGACAACACTGGAGAGGATCAAAGTCCATGGGCGGAAGACTGGCAGGAAAATCGGCATTGGTGACATCGGCGGCGCAGGGCATTGGCCGTGCCACGGTTCTGGCCATGGTGGCGGAAGGCGCCAAAGTGATCGCCACCGACATCAATGTGGCGGCACTGGAGGCGCTGGCGAAGGAGTCAAAGGCGATCTCGGTGCACAAGCTCGATGTGACCCGGCAGGCCGACATTGATGCCCTGGCCGCAGCTGTCGATGCGCCAGACGTGCTGTTCAACTGCTCCGGCTATGTCCATGCCGGCACAATCTTGGATGTGGTGGACAAGGACTGGGACTTTGCCTTCGACCTTAATGTGCGGGCGCACTACCGCATGATGCGGGCCTTCACGCCGGCCTGGCTGGCGCGCGGCAAGGCCTCGGTCATTAACATGGCGTCGCTCGCCTCTTCGGTGAAGGGCGTGCCCAACCGCTTTCTTTATGGCACGTCCAAGGCCGCCGTGATCGGCATGACCAAGGCCATGGCGGCGGACTACCTTGCCAAGGGCATCCGGGTGAATGCCATCTGCCCGGGCACGGTGGACACGCCCTCGTTGCATGACCGGATGCGCGCCACGGGTGACTATGAGGCGGCGCACAAGGCCTTTGTGGCCCGCCAGCCCATGGGGCGGCTCGGCACTGCCGAAGAAATCGCCGCGCTGGTGGTTTATCTGGCAAGCGATGAGAGCGCTTTCATCACCGGGCAGGCGATCAACATCGACGGTGGCTGGTCTGTCTGAGGCGGCAATCTGCCCCCATTGGCAAAGCCCCGATTTGCAGCCTAGTATCACCCCTTGAGGTGCCCGTGAGAGGCACCCCGGGGAGAAATTGATCTTGGCTTCAACAGCAAACGCGATTGATGCGCGTGGTGTCAGCAAGGTGTTCAAAGGGGCGGGACAGGATGAGGTCCGCGCCCTCGACAATGTGTCGGTCACAATCCGGGAAAACGAGTTCTTCACGCTGCTGGGACCATCCGGCTGCGGCAAGACGACGTTGCTGCGGCTGATCGCCGGGTTTGATTTTCCGACGGAAGGGGAAATCCTTCTGCATGGCGAGAACATTGCCCTGCTGCCGCCCTACAAGCGGCCGGTGAACACGGTGTTCCAGAACTACGCGCTGTTCCCGCACATGACAGTGGGGCAGAACATTGCCTTCGGCCTCGAGATGCTGGGCAAGCCGAAGGACGAGATTGCGGCGCGGGTTTCCGAGATGCTGAAGCTGGTGCGCATGGAGGAACTGAAGGACCGGCGCACGTCGCAGATTTCCGGTGGCCAGCAGCAGCGCGTGGCGCTGGCCCGGGCGCTGGCACCGCGCCCCAAGGTGCTGCTGCTCGACGAGCCGCTGTCGGCACTGGACTACAAGCTGCGCAAGGACATGCAAATCGAACTGAAACGGTTGCAGCACGACACAGGCATCACATTCATCTTCGTCACCCACGACCAGGAAGAGGCGCTGACCATGTCGGATCGCATCGCGGTCATGAGCAAGGGCAAGATCCTGCAGGTGGGCAGCCCGCATGACATTTACGTGCGGCCGGTTGACCATTTCGTCGCCAACTTCATCGGCGAAACGAATTTCCTGAAGGGCAAGGTCATCTCTTCCAAGGGAGGCAAGGCAACGGTTGAACTGGCCCCGGGCGGAACGCTGCTGGCGGATGTGCCGGAAGCGGGCCTGCCCAAGGGCGAGATCAGCCTTGTGGTGCGGCCCGAGAACGCCACGCTGGTGAAGCCGGGCAAGGGCGATCTCTCGGGAACGGTCGAGACCATCGTCTATTTCGGCACCGACACACACGTGCACCTGAAGCTCACCGATGGCACGGCCTTCATGGTGCGCCAACAGAATGCCGCTGGCAGCGGCGTTGACGTCAAGACGGGCGACAAGGCCGGCATTGCCATTGCGGCGGGCACGCCGCGCATCCTGATGGATTGATGATGTCAGACGCCACCCGCATCGCCGAGAACGCCCGCCGCGCCGACATCCGCAACAGATGGTGGCTGACGGCGCCTGCGCTGTTCATCCTTTTTGTGGCCGCCATCGGGCCGCTGCTCGTCGTGCTGCTTTATTCCTTCATGCTGAAGGGCGACTTCGGCGATGTGAAATACGGGCAGTTCTCGCTGGACGGCTGGTTCAGCGTGTTCTTCGAACGCGACATCTTCGACGACACGGTGGGCATCGCGGAAGCACATGTCTCGATCCTGTGGCGCTCGGTGAAGCTGTCGCTGATCACCACGCTGCTGACGCTGTTCATCGGATTCCCCACGGCCTATTACATCTCCATCCAGGAGCCGCGGCGGCGTGATCTCCTCGTTTTCATGGTCACCATTCCGTTCTGGACCAACATCCTGATCCGCACCTTTGCCATGCAGGAGGTGGTGCGCAACGAGGGGGTGATCAACACGCTGCTGGTCTGGTCCGGCATTGTCGACCGGCCGATCCAGATCATGTACACGGACTGGGCGATTTTCTTCGGCATGGTCTATGTCTATCTGCCGCTGATGGTGCTGCCGCTCTATGCCAGCATGGAAAAGATCGATTTCCGCCTGGTGGAGGCGGGTTATGATCTCTACGCCGGGCGCTTCCAGGTGCTGCGGCGCGTGATCATCCCGCTGGTGAAGCCCGGTATCGTGGCGGGTTCCATTCTCGTCTTCATCCCGTCGCTCGGGGCCTATGTGACGCCGCGCGTACTGGGCGGCGGCAAGAACCTGATGCTAGGCAACCTCATCGACCTGCAGTTCGGGCAGGGCAAGAACTGGCCGCTCGGCTCGGCGCTGTCGATCACGCTGCTCGTCATCGTGACCGTGGCGCTGCTCTTCTACGTGCGCAATGCCAGCAAGTCCGGAGGCGGCCATGGCCACTGAGAGGCGCAAGCCCTTTGCCATCAAGGCACAGCCGGGCTTCGGCCTTGTGGCGATGCTTTGCTTCTTCATGCTCTACCTGCCGATCGCCATCCTGGTGGTCTATGCCTTCAACGCGGGCGAGAACATCGCCCTGTGGGAGGGCTTCTCGCTGCGCTGGTTCCAGTCGGCGTGGGCCAATGAGACGGTGCAGGAGGCGGCGATGCGCTCGCTGTTCCTGGCTTCGGTCTCCGCCACCATTGCCACCATCGTCGCGGGCATGGCGGCGATTGCCACGACGCGCACCGCGCCCTACCGCGGCCTCACCTTCAAATACGCCATGATCAACCAGCCGCTGATGGTGCCGGAAATCGTGACCGCCGTTTCACTGCTCATTGTGTTTTCGCGCTTCAAGGTGTGGACCGGCTATTCCGGGATCGGCTATCTGGTGCTGGCGCACACGGCCTTCTGCATTCCCTTTGCCTACCTGCCCATCCGGGCGCGGCTTGAGAACATGGACCTGACGCTGGAGCGGGCCGCCGCCGACCTCTACGCCACGCCCTGGCAGGCCTTCAAACGGGTGACGCTGCCGCTGCTGGTGCCGGGTCTTGTCGCCGGATACATGCTGGCCTTCGTGATTTCGCTTGATGACGTGGTCATCACCGAGTTCGTGAAATCCGGTGGGCAAGAGACACTGCCCACATACATGCTGGGGCAGCTGCGGCGCGCCGTGTCGCCGGAAATCAATGCCATCGCCACGGTGTTCCTCGCGCTCTCCGTGCTGCTCGTCACACTGTTCTACTTTGTCAACCGCAAGAAAAACTGAGACCGGGAGAAATGACCATGAAGACCATGCTGCGTGCCGCCGTTGCGGGCGTATCCCTGCTCCTCGGAGTCGGAACGGCTTTGGCCGAGGGTGAACTGCAGATCTACAACTGGGGCAACTACACCAGCCCGGAACTGGTCAAGAAATTCGAGGAGAAGTACAAGGTCAAGGTTTCCATCACCGACTACGACTCCAATGATACGGCGCTGGCCAAGGTGCGGGCGGGCGGCACGGGATTCGACATCGCCATTCCCTCCGGCAACTTCCTGCCCGTGTGGATTTCGGAAGGCCTGATCCTGGAGGCGCGGCCCGACCAGATGGAGAACTTCAAGAATCTGCGCGAAGACTTCGTCAACCCGCCGTTTGATCCGGGCCGCCACTACTCCGTGCCGTGGCTGTGGGGCACCTATGGCGTGGCCGTGAACACCAAGCATTATTCCGGTGACATCGACACGTGGAAGGTGATTTTCGATCCGCCGGATGAACTGAAGGGCAAGATCAACATCGTGCCGGAAATGGGCGACGCGATCTACGCCGCCATGACTTACACGGGCGGGACCTACTGCTCCGGCGACAAGGAGATGCTGAAGAAGGCGCGCGACGTGCTGCTGGCTGCAAAGCCGCACTGGATGTCGATGGAATATGCCACCCAGGAACCGATGGTGAAGGGCGACATGCTGGCGACCAGCGACTGGAACGGTTCGGTGCTGCGCCAGCGGCTGGTCAATCCCGACATCCGCTATGGCTTCCCGCGGGAAGGCACCTTCATCTGGCAGGACACGGTGGTGATCCTGAAGGAAGCCAAGAACGTGGAGAACGCCAAGCTCTTCATCAACTTCATCATGGACCCGGAAAACGCGGCGATGAATTCCGCCTTCGCGCGCTATGCCAACGCCATCAATGGCTCGGAGCCCTTCATGCCCGAGGACATGAAGGGCGCGCCGGAACTGGGCCTGCCAGATTTCATGAAGGGCAAGACCATTTTCTCGGTCGCCTGTCCGCCGGATGTGGTCGAGCTTTACACCAAGATCTGGACCGACGTGATGAAATGACATCAACGGCTGCCCTGCCTTCTGTCCGGGGCAGCCCTTTTCACAAGGAGTAAAGACATGAAGAAACTGCTGGCTGCCGGAATCGCGGCGGCGTCCATGGTGATGGCGGCGGGAGCCGCGCTTGCCGATGGCGAACTCAACATCTTCAACTGGGGTGACTACACCAGCCCGGAGATGATCAAGAAGTTCGAGGAAACCTACAAGGTCAAGGTGACGATCACCGACTATGACTCCAACGACACGGCGCTGGCCAAGGTGCGCGCGGGCGGCCATGGCTTCGACATCGTGGTGCCGTCGGCGAACTACGTTCCGATCTTCGTCAAGGAAGGCCTGCTGCTGGAATCGCGTCCCGACCAGATGGAGAACTTCAAGAACGTGGACGAACGCTGGGTCAATGTGGAGTGGGATCCGGGCCGCCACTACTCGGTGCCGTGGCAGTGGGGCCTCACCGGCATTGGCGTGAACAAGACGGTCTATTCCGGCGACATCCACACCTCCGCCATCTTCCTTGATCCGCCTGCCGAACTGGTGGGCAAGATCAACGTGGCGCCCGAGATGAACGACGTCATGTATGCCACCATCCGCTACATGGGTGGCAAGTGGTGCACCGACGACAAGGAAGTGCTGAAGAAGGTGCACGAGAAGCTGAAGGAAGCCAAGCCGAAGTGGCTGGCCATGGACTATTCGGCCCATGAAAAGATGGCGAACCGCGAATACAGCGCCGTCTATTACTGGAACGGTGCCATGCTGCGGGCCCGCCTGCAGAACCCGGAGGTCAATTTCGGCTTCCCCAAGGAAGGCTATCCCTTCTTCATGGACAGCGCGGCAATCCTCAAGGATGCCAAGAACATGGAGAACGCGAAGCTGTTCCTGAACTTCATCATGGCGCCTGAAAACGCCGCGATGCTTTCCAACTTCGCCAAGTATGCCAACGGCATCAAGGGTTCGGAAGCATGCATGGATGCCGAGCTGAAGGGTGCGCCGGAAATCACGCCGACGCCGGAACAGGCGGTGGCGGGCGAGTTCATGCTGCCCTGCGCACCGGAAGTGACAGAGATCTACACCAAGATCTGGACGGACGTGCTGAAGTAAGAACTGTCCCCCACGAAACGAGAGAGCCCCGCATGGCAGCCATGCGGGGCTCTTCTGTTTTTGAACGGGCTTACAGGCGACCGGACGATTTCAGGAAATCCACGATGGCCGTTGCGGCATCGGCGGCGGACGTCTTGCCCGTGTCGATGCTCAGTTCGGCATTCTCAGGGGCTTCATAGGGGGAGGAAATTCCCGTGAAGTTCTTCAGTTCGCCGCGGCGGGCCTTGGCGTAGAGGCCCTTCACGTCGCGCTTCTCGGCCTCTGCCAGCGCGGTGTCGATGAAGACCTCGACAAACTCATCCGTGCCGATGCGTTCGCGCGCCATCAGGCGCTCGGCGCGGAAGGGCGAGATGAAGGAGACGAGCACGATCAGCCCGGCATCGGCCATGAGGCGGGCCACTTCGGTGACGCGGCGGATGTTCTCCACCCGGTCGGCATCTGTGAAGCCCAAGTCGCGGTTGAGGCCATGGCGGACATTGTCGCCGTCAAGCAGGTAGGTGAGGTGTCCATCGGCGTGGAGCTTCTTTTCCACCAGATTGGCGATGGTTGACTTGCCCGCGCCCGAGAGGCCGGTGAACCAGAGCACCGCCGGTTTCTGCTTGAGCAGCCTGCCGCGCGAGAGCTTGTTCACATCGGTGGCCTGCCAGTGGATGTTGGCGGCGCGGCGGAGCGCGAAGTGGATGAGCCCCATGCCCACGGTGGCATTGGTGAAGCGGTCGATGATGATGAAGGAGCCGAGGGCGCGGTTGTCGTCATAGGGCGCGAAGGCCAGAGGGCCATCGAGTTCCAGGGCGCAGACGGCAATCTCGTTGAGGGACAACGTGGTCGCCGCCACGTGTTCCATGGTGTTGACGTTGACCTTGTATTTCAGCTTGTCGAGTGTGCCGGTGACGGTCTTGGTTCCCGCCTTGATGAGATAGGGGCGGCCCGGGAGCATTTCCTGGTCACCCATCCACAGCACCTGCACCTCGAACTGGTCCGAGACTTCGACGGGCTCGCTTGCGGCACAGAGCACGTCGCCACGGCTCACGTCGATCTCGTCGGCGAGGGTGATGGTGACGGCTTGCTCGGGAATGCCGGTGGCAAGGTCGCCATCTGCCGTCACGATGCGGGTGACGGTGGACTGGCGGCCCGACGGCAAGACTTTCAGTGCGTCGCCTGGCTTCACGGTGCCTGCGGCGATGGTACCGGCAAAGCCGCGGAAGTTCTGGTTGGGACGCGAGACCCACTGCACCGGCATGCGGAAGGGCTTGCCGCGCAGGTCTTCGCCCACGGGCACAGTCTCGAGATGGGCCATGAGTGTCGGGCCCTGGTACCAGGCCATTTTCGCGGAGCGCTCGATGATGTTGTCACCCACAAGCGCCGAGGCGGGGATGACCGTGATGTCGCCAGCACCGATCGACTTTGCAAATGCGCGGTAGTCGGCCTCGATCGCCTCGAAGGTCTCGCGGGAATAGTTCACGAGGTCCATCTTGTTGACGCAGACCACAAGCTTGCGGATGCCGAGCAGGGTGCAGATGTAGGTGTGGCGGCGCGTCTGCGTGAGAACGCCCCGGCGCGCGTCGATCAGGATGATGGCGAGTTCGGCTGTCGAGGCGCCGGTCGCCATGTTGCGGGTGTATTGTTCGTGGCCGGGCGTATCGGCAACGATGAACTTGCGTTTCGCCGTGGTGAAGGCGCGGTAGGCGACATCGATGGTGATACCCTGTTCGCGTTCGGCGGCGAGGCCATCCACGAGAAGCGCGAAGTCGAGGTTGCCGCCCTGGGTGCCAAGCTTCTTGGAATCGGCTTCGAGCGCCGAGAGCTGGTCCTCGAAAAGCATCTTGGATTCATAGAGCAGGCGGCCGATCAAGGTTGACTTGCCGTCATCCACCGAGCCGCAGGTGATGAAGCGCAGCATGTCCTTGCGTTCCTGCGCTTGCAGGTAGGCTTCGACGTCGCCGCCGGTGTATTCGATAAAGCGGGTTTTTTCAGCGTGCGTGGTCATCAGAAGTACCCCTCCTGCTTTTTCTTTTCCATGGAGGCGGAGGCGTCCTTGTCGATGACGCGGCCCTGCCTTTCGGAGGATGTGGTGACCAGCATTTCCTCGATGATGTCGAGAAGGGTCGTGGCGTTGCTGTCGATGCCGCCGGTGAGCGGGTAGCAACCGAGCGTGCGGAAGCGGACCTTGCGCATTTCCGGGGTCTCGCCGGGCAGGAGCTTCATGCGCTCGTCATCGACCATGATGATCTGGCCGTCGCGCCAGACGATGGGGCGTTCGGCGGCGAAATAGAGCGGCACAATCTCAATGTTCTCGCGGTGGATGTATTGCCAGATGTCGAGTTCGGTCCAGTTGGAGAGCGGGAAGACGCGGATGCTTTCGCCCTTGTCGATCTTGCCGTTGTAGATGTTCCAAAGTTCCGGGCGCTGGTTTTTAGGGCCCAGCGGTGGTTCTTGTCGCGGAAGGAATAAACGCGTTCCTTGGCGCGGGATTTTTCCTCGTCGCGGCGGGCGCCACCGAAGGCGGCATCAAAACCATATTTGTCGAGGGCCTGCTTCAGGCCCTCCGTCTTCATGATGTGGGTGTGCAGCGCCGAACCGTGATCGAAGGGATTGATGTCCTTTTCGATGCCTTCCGGGTTCACGTGGACGATCAGGTCCATGCCCAGTTTTTCCGCCGTCTTGTCGCGCAGCTCATACATGTCGCGGAACTTCCAGCGGGTATCCACGTGCATGAGCGGGAAGGGAGGCTTGGCCGGATAGAAGGCCTTCATGGCGAGGTGCAGCATGACGGCTGAGTCCTTGCCGATGGAATAGAGCATCACCGGCTTTTCGCATTCGGCTGCAACTTCGCGGATGATGTGGATCGATTCCGCTTCCAGGCGTTCGAGATGGCTCAGGCGCTCTGGCGAGGTGAGGAGCGCGTCTGCGACGGGCGTGGTGCCGGGCGCGGTCGTGGCCGCCTTCGGCTGGTTTGCCGCCGCCATGAAGGCGCGCACCTTGTCCATGGTGCGGGTGGAGGGGGAGCGGCCCTTCTTCAGGTCGAAAACGAAATTGGGATCACCGAGGGCCTGCTTGCCGAAAGCGGAGGCCTCGATGTTTTTCGTGGCGAGATGACGCTCGATCTCGGCCAGGAAGGTTTGCGCAAGGGTGTCCATGGCGCGATTTCACGCCACTCATGCGCCTGAGTCAAGGATAAATCCTATTCAAGATCGATCTTGACGATCAGTATAGGCTATTTCCTTCATCCACACTTTCGGGAAGGATCACGGCCTTCTTCTTGGCGGGCTTTTGCTTTTTCACTGGTGCAGGCGCTTCCGGCGCGGCGTCCGGTGCCGTTTCAGCCATGGTTTCGTCGGGTGCTTCGGCAGGCGCCATGGTCCTGGCGCCGTCCTCCAGCATGCTGGCAGGGATGTGGCCCTTGTGCGTGCTCTTGACGATCGCGGCGATGACCTCGTGGCTCGGATAGGAATCGGCAGGCAGGCCCAGTTTGATCTGCTGGTCCTTCACGGCATAGCGGGTGCCCTTGCCGATCTTGCCGTCGAGCTTGCCCACGTCATAGCCCAGCTTTTGCAGCTTGGTCTGGAGCTGGACGATTTCCTCGTAGGTGGGGTGATGGACCTCCGCGCGGCCGCGGCCCACGGGCTCGGCGCCGGCAATGCGGGTGGCGAGATAGGCCGCCGTCGTCGAATAGACGAGGCTCTCGTTCCACTTGAGATAGGCCTTTGTGAAGTTCGTATAGGCGAGGAAGGCCGGGCCGTTGCGGCCCATGGGCAGCAGCAGCGAGGCCTTCATGCCATCGGCCTTGATGGGGTTGCCATTCGCCGCCACCACGCCCCACTTGGCCCACTGGCTGCGCGGATGCTGGATGGCGATGTCGGCTTCCTTCCACGGCAGCTCGGCGGGCACTTTCACCTCCTGCAACCAGGGCTGGTTCGGCTGCCAACCGTGCTTGCGCAGGAGATTGGCGGTGGAGGCGATGACGTCCGGCACGGAGTTGCGCAGGTCGCGCTTGCCGTCACCATCATAGTCGAGGGCGCTTTCGTTGTAGTCCCAGGCCATGAACTGGGTCTGGCCGATTTCACCGGCCCAGGCGCCCTTGAATTCAGCGAGCGTCAGGTCGCCCTTGTCGAGCAATTGCAGGGCGGCAACGAGTTGGGGACGGAATTTTTCCGGGCGGCGGCAATCCCAGGCGAGCGTGGCGATCGACTGGATTGTCGGGAAATCGCCGGTCACCGCGCCGAAATCGGTTTCAAGGGCCCAGAAGGCGGCAATGACGGCGGGCGGCACGCCGAACTGCTTCTGCACCTTGTCGAAAATGGCCTTGTGCTGGGCAATCTTGTCGCGGCCGCGCTGCAGGCGGGCATTGGAGATCATCTTCTTCTGGAAGACCAGGAAGCTGTCGGAGAAGATGGTCTGGGCCCGGTCCTTGCGGATGATCGCGGTGTCGTAGGTGACGCTGTCGAGCACCGCGATGGAGCGCTTGCTGACGCCCGCCGCTGCAGCCTCCTTCTTCATTCCGGCAATGAAGGGCTCGAAGCCCGCACCGGTGTCGCCGCAGGTGGCGGCAAGGCTCGCTGTGGCCATCAGGGTGAATGCAATGCCGGCAAGGAGAATGCGCATGGAAAACCGCCGAATCCCTTTCATCAATGCCCCCATCGCAGCCGTACCGGGCCAGCGTGGCAAGATCAAGGTTTGCCGCGCCTCGCAAGGAAGTTGAGGACGAGGGAAAGGATGATGCCCGCGGCAATGCCCTCGATCAGGTCGCGGAAAATGGTGACCAGGAATGTGACGAGAAGAACCGAGAGGGGCGCCCAGTGGGAGAGCTTCATGATCTCCTTCCGCTCGACCATGTTCCAGGCGACGAGGGCGAGGATGCCGGCCAGTGCCGCGAGCGGTATGAGGCTCAAGAGGGGGGCGGCCACCAGCATGAAGAGCAGCACATAGAGTGCGTGCATCATGCCGGAGACAGGCCCGTGGGCACCAGCCCTCACGTTGGTGGCGGTGCGGGCGATGGTGCCGGTGACGGTGATGCCGCCGAAAAGCGGTGTCACCACATTGGCTACCCCTTGCGCCACCAGTTCGGCGTTGGAGCGGTGCATGCGGCCGGTCATGCTGTCCGCGACCACAGCCGACAGCAGGCTCTCGATGCTTCCCAGCACAGCCAGCGACACGGCACTCGGCAGGAGGGCGATGAGCTTGTCCATGGTTACGGCAGGAAGGGCCGGCCACGGCAGGGTGGAGGGTATTCCTCCAAAGCGTGTGCCGATTGTTTCCACCGGCAACTGCAGGGCCCAGGCGGCGGCGGCGGCCAGCACCACGGCGATGAGGAGCGAGGGCCAGAGCGGACGCCAGGCGCGGATGGCGACAATGATGGCGATGGTGGCGGCGGCCAGCGCGGCGGCCCAGGGGTTGAGCGAGGCGCGGGCTGACCAGAGGGCTTCAATCTTGTGCAGCAATTCGCCCGGTTCGGCTGATGCCAGCCTGAGGCCCAGGAGATCATGGATCTGGCTGGCGAAAATGATGACGGCAATGCCTGCCGTGAAGCCGACCGTGACGGCATGGGGCACATGGCGGACGAGCGTGCCGAGGCGCAGGACGCCGGCCACAGCCATGATGACGCCCGCCATCATGGTGGCAATGAGCAGGCCCTCCATGCCGTGAGTGTCGATGATGGAGGCGAGGAGGACAATGAAGGCACCGGCGGGGCCGCCGATCTGGAAGCGGCTGCCGCCGAGCGCCGAAATGAGGAAGCCACCGATGATGGCCGTGAAAAGTCCAGCCTCCGGTGGTGCATGGGAAGCGATGGCGATGGCCATGGAGAGGGGCAGCGCCACAATGGCCACGGTAAGGCCCGCCAGCGCATCCTTGCGGAAGGCGGCGGCGCCATAGCCCTCGCGCAGCTGGGTGACGAGCTTGGGGGTAAAGGGAAACTGCATGATCAATGGAACTGTGCAACGGGAGGGAGTGTAGTGGCCACACTAGCACAGTATGGCCCATAAGAAACGGGAGCAGCGCTTGCGCACTGCTCCCGCCCAAGACCACTTCACGCCAGAACCCATGCTTAGTCCAGGCCATCGAACCGGGGGCGATGCCGATGGGTCTGCAAGCACGGACTCACGGCGTGCCCGGCCTTAGCCCGACGTCTCCGCAAATCCACGCCCCCATGGAATATGTGACCGCCACTATAGCTGAATTGAAACAAACCGCAATTTCTCCACGCAAATTAATTTTCGCCGCGCCCTCAAAGGGCTTTGGACAGGGCGGAAACAACGCTTTGCAGGCGAGTGTCGGCGGAATTTTCGCCCCGGACGGCCAAAACCGCGCAGGATTCCAGGATCAAACCGTCATCCAGGATGCGCAAATGGTTGGCCGCGAGGGTTGAGCCGGTGGTGGTGATATCGACAATGAGTTCAGCGAGCCCTGCGGCGGGGGCGCCTTCGGTGGCACCGGAGCTGTCGACGATGCGGTAACCTGTCACGCCATGGGCGGCGAACCAGCGGCGGGTGAGGTGGATGTATTTCGTGGCCACGCGGATGCGGCGGCCATGGGCGCGGTAGAACTGTTCCGCCACCTCATCGAGATCGGCCATGGCGGCGACGTCGAGCCAGCATTCCGGCACGGCGACGACAACATTGGCGGGGCCGAAGCCAAGGCGGAGCGCCACGCCGACGGATTCATCCGTGGGCGGAATTTTCTCGCGCAGCAGGTCTTCGCCGGTGACGCCGAGGCTGATCCTGCCATCGCGCAGCTGGCCTGCGATTTCCGAGGCCGAGAGGAAGGCGACATCAATGCCGTCAACGCCCGTGAGCCTGCCGCGATAGCCGCGGTCATTGCCGACGCGTTCGATGGCAAAGCCTGCCTTGGCGAAAAGCCCTGCCGTGGCCTCCATGAGGCGGCCCTTGGAGGGGATGCCGAGGGTGAGTGTTTGCACAGCCTCGCTCATGCCAGCACCGCCTTCACACGCTCGGTGTGGATGGCGCAGCCCACGGCGGGAATGCGCGTTGGCGCGCCGAGATCCTGCAGAAGGTCATTGTAGCGGCCACCGCCCGCCACCACGAGGGGCGCGTTGCGGGCTTCCACTTCCACCTGGAAGACGAGGCCGGTGTAATATTCCAGTTCGCGGCCAAAGTTGGCGCTGAAGTGGAAGCGGCGGGGGTTGAGGCCCTGGTCTTCCAGCGCCTCGATGCGCGCCTCGAACCAGCGGCGGGCACCATCGAGCGCGGGGGATGATGGCAGCTTCGCCAGCTGTGTGGCCACATCGGTGACGCTGCCTTCGATGGCGAGATAGCTTTCGATCTCCTTCACCATGGCGGGATCAAGCGGGGCCTCCGAGCGGTCGGCGAGTTTCTCCGCGAGGCGGGCGGCGATTTCGCCGGTGCTGCGGTCAGTGACGTGGGGGAGGTTCAGGGCGGCGAGGCGCGCAGCAACGGCGGCTTCGGAGTCCTGCCCGGCGATGGCATCGACATGGGCGGAGATGGCGGTGCGCTTCTGGGTGGCGGGCCTGGCAAAACGTTCCAGCAGGCTGCGGAAGGCGGCGGGACGCCAGAACTGGTGCCTGAGGCGGCGGCGCCAGCGCTCCGGCATGGCCATGGAACCGATCAGCGCGTTGAAGAGACCGAGATCGCCCATGGTCACTTTCAGGCGGGCGAGGCCAGCGGCTTCCAGCGCCGCGATGGTGAGCTTCATGACGCGGGCTTCGGCCTCGACCGGATTGCTGTCACCGAACCATTCGATGCCTGCCTGGTTGAATTCCTGCGGGCTCAAAAGTTCATCGGGGAAGCGGAAGGCGGTGCCGAGGTAGCAGTAGCGGGCTTCGGCCTGCGGGGTGCCGTGGCTCAGGTGATAGCGGCAGGCGGGCACGGTGAGGTCGGGGCGCAGGCAGAGTTCATTGCCGTCGGGATCGCTGAAGACAAAAGTCCGTGCGCGGATGTCTTCGCCGGAGCGTTCGAGGAAGATGTCGGCGGGCTGGATGATGTCTGGCGCGATATGGTCAAAACCGGCGCGTTCGAACACCGCCATGATGGCGGCGTTCTGGCGGGCCAATGCCTCGCGCTCGGCGGAGGAACGACCTGCCATGTCAGGCGAGTGCCTTCTTCACGGCGGAGACGAGGTCAGCCTCTGCGACGGTGAACTGGGCAAGGCGCTGGCTGGCGTATTCTTCGCGGGTTTCGATTGAGGCAGCGAGTTCGCTGCCCAGGCGCAGGTCCTTGATCTGCACTTCGCCCCTGGCCTTTTCATCACCGCCCTGGATGATGACGAGGGGGGCACCGCGCTTGTCGGCATATTTCATCTGGGCCTTCATGCCGGCGGTGCCCATGTACATTTCGGCGCGGACACCGGCCTTGCGCAGGTCCGTGACCATGCGCCAGTAATCGGCCTGACGTTCCTTGTCCATGACAAGGACGACGACGGGGGCCAACACATTCGAGCCTTGCGCCTTGCCGACGAGCTTCAGCGCCGAATAGAGGCGCGACACGCCAATGGAGAAGCCGGTGGCCGGAACCTTGGCACCGGTGAAGCGGGCGACGAGATCGTCGTAGCGGCCACCGCCGCCGACGGAGCCGAAGCGCACGGGTTTGCCGTCTTCGTCCTTGGTCTCCATCAGGAGTTCGCATTCGAAGACCGGGCCGGTGTAGTATTCGAGGCCGCGGACAACGGAGGGGTCAATTAATATTCTGCTTTCATCATAGTTGCAGTCTGCAAAAATTTCATTCATCGCCCGCAATTCTCCAAAACCCTCAGCGAAGGTCTGGTTGACCATAAATGGTGTCTTGGAGAACCGTACGAGTACGTCAACCTCCTCCGTAGAAATGTCTTCACCGGAAGCTGCCTTATGAACTACTTTTGGAGCGCGGATTAGATCCAGAATACTATCAATGGCGTCTTCATTCAGTCCTGCGCCTTTTGTGAAGTCGCCACTTACATCTTTGCGTCCAGCGCCAAGCAGCAACCTGACTCCGTCTACGTTCAGCTTATCAAGTTTGTCTATTGCTCTAAGAATCGTAAGTTTCTGATCGCTGCCTTGCACCCCCAGCGCTTCCAGCATCCCATCTAGTATCTTTCGATTACTCACTTTGACGACATATTGCCCCTTCTGCATCCCAAGCGCTTTCATTGTATCAGCCGCCATCATGCAAACCTCTGCGTCGGCGGCGATACTGCTTGTGCCCACGGTATCGGCATCGAACTGCATGAACTGGCGGTAGCGGCCCGGGCCCGGCTTCTCGTTGCGGAAGACCCAGCCCTGACGGTAGCTGCGGTAAGGCGTGGGCAGTTGGCCCTGGTTGTTCTCGGCCACATAGCGGGCCAGTGGTGCGGTGAGATCATAGCGCAGCGAAAGCCACTGCTCGTCATCGTCCTGGAAGGAGAAGACGCCGGCGTTGGGGCGGTCCTGGTCGGGCAGGAACTTGCCCAGCACCTCGGTGTATTCGATGAAGGGCTGCTCCACCGGCTCGAAGCCGTAGGATTCATAGACCTGCTGGATGGTCGCCATCATGCTGCGAAGGCCGCGGATTTCCTCCGGGCCCACATCACGGAAGCCCTTGGCCACGCGGGCCTTGGGGCGGAAGTCTTTTGCCATGTCTCACTCGTCTCTTTGCCGGGGCTTCTAGAGAAGGCGGGGTGTTTTGACCAGAGTGGTGTGAGTGCCCCCTCAGTCCTGCGGACAGCTCCCCCAGCGAGTTGGGGGGAGCGTGGGGTGTGGGTGGCCCGCCTGAAGCGGGCCATGACGGGAAGAGGATCGGTTGTTTCTGGGCCGTCATGGTCCACTTCACGTGGACCATCCACGTGGCCGGAGGCGTGGCCCCCTCAGTCCTGCGGACAGCTCCCCCAACGAGTTGGGGGAGCGTGGGTGGTGGTGGCGACGATGCTCTCCCCCAGCTTGCTGGGGGAGGTGCCCGAAGGGCGGAGGGGGCTTCGGTCTGGCTACAGCCGCCCCGCCAGCCGGGTGATCCGCCGCGCGGCTTCGGCCATGGTGGCTTCATCCACTGTCAGCGCCACGCGCAGGTGGCCGGCACCGCGGGCGCCGAAGCTTTCGCCGGGCATGGTGACGACGTCTTCCTCGTCCAGCAGGCGCCTCGCAAAGGCTTCACCGGTGAGGCCCGTGCCGCGCACGTCGAGCATAAGGAACATGCCGCCTTCCGGCAGGTGTGTGGTGACACCCTTTGCCCCCTTCACGCCTTCCATCAGCACGCGGGCGCGGGCGAGGTAGGCGTTCTTCATGGCGTCGGTTTCATCGAAGTGGGTGGTGAGCGCAAAGGCCGTGGCATCTTCGAGGAAGGGCTGCGATCCGAAGAGCTGGGTTTCAGTGACCGGCAGAAGATGGTTGCAGAACTCGGCCGAGCCCGCGACCCAGCCGCAGCGGAAGCCAGGCAAAGCGTGCGATTTCGAAATCGACGAGACAACGATGGTGCGCTCCTCCAGATCCTTCTCGCAGAAGGGGGAATGGAAGACATGGTTGCCGTGGATCATCGAGGCATAGACTTCGTCGGAGACGATCCAGAGATCGTGCTTCTTGGCAATTTCGCCGATGGCGCGGTTTTCGGCTGCGGTGAAGACGGCACCGGTGGGGTTTGACGGCGAGTTGAGGAGGATCGCCTTTGTCCTTGAAGTTACGGCTTTTTCGATTGCCGCAATGTCTGGGTGGAAACCCCGGTCGGGGTCCAGCGGCACGGGCACGGGCACACCGCCGGGGGCCGTCACCACGGCTTCGTAGGTGGCGTAATAGGGATCGAGCAGCAGCACCTCGTCGCCCGGTTCGAGGATTGCCATCATGGTGCTGGCGAGTGCGGCCTGCGTTCCCGGCAGGAAGAGGAACTGGTCGGCTGATATGTCGCGCCCGGTCTGGCGGGTGTAGTAGCTGGCGAGCCCCTCGCGCACCGAGAGGTCGCCACGGCCGGCGGAATAACGCAGGCGCCCGGCGCGCATCTGGCGGTCGGCCACATCAATGATCGCCATGGGCGGCGGCAGGTCCGGCTCGCCGATCGACAGGAAGATCAGCTTTTCACCGTTGGCGGCGCGGCGCTTTCCGGCGATGTGGATGGCCCATTTGGCGGAACCGAGGTGTTCGAGGCGGGAGACAGTGGAGGCATAACGCATGATGCAGTCGGGGATACACGGAAGGTGGTGGCCACTCAACAGCGTGCGGATGCACCAGCGCCGCAGCAAAATTCACGCGGGGTGACGGGTGGGGAGATGGATCATTTCCCTCCCCCTTGTGGGGAGGGATGAAGGGTGGGGGTCGCGCTGCTGCTCGAACATCGTTTTCGTCCCATCCTGCATCACCACCAGACCCCCACCCCGGCCCTCCCCACAAGGGGGAGGGGGAAGGAAGGAATTTGCTGCATCGGTTCGGCACGCGATGGGTGGCCCGCTTGAAGCGGGCCATGACGGGTTAGTGGATTCCTGTTGGGCCGTCATGGTCCACTTCATGTGGACCATCCATGGGGCGGCAAGGGTGGCCCCCTCAGTCCTTCGGACAGCTCCCCCAGCAAGCTGGGAGGAGCGTGGGTGGCCCGCTTGAAGCGGGCCATGACGGGTTAGTGGATTCCTGTTGGGCCGTCATGGTCCACTTCATGTGGACCATCCATGGGGCGGCAAGTGTGGCCCCCTCAGTCCTTCGGACAGCTCCCCCAGCAAGCTGGGGGAGCGTGGGAAGGGGTGCTGCTACTCCGGCACTTTCTCGCGGGCGAGGCGGTTCATGGTGACGTAGTCGGTCTTGCCGGAGCCGAGGATGGGAAGTTCATCCAGGGTGAAGATGTTTTTCGGAATCGCGAGATCGGCAAGGCCGAGGCGTTTCAGACCCGTGGCAATTTCCTTGCGGTCCGGGTTCTTCAGAGTGGTGAACATGACGAGCTGTTCGCCTTTCTTCCTGTCCGGGGCGGCAACAACGGCGTGGTTGTGCTCTGGGTAGAGTTCCAGCAGCTTCGTCTCGATGGCGTTGAGCGAGACCATTTCGCCCGCGATCTTGCAGAAACGCTTGGCGCGGCCAAGGATGGTGATGAAGCGGCGCTCATCCACCGCCACGATGTCGCCGGTGTCGTACCAGCCGTCGGGCGGCGGTTCGAGGACACCGGGATTGTCGGCGCGGAGATAGCCCAGCATGATGTTGGGGCCTTTCACATGCAGGCGGCCGCCCCCTTCAATGCCGGGCACATCCTCCAGCCTGTAGTCGATGCCGTCCATGAGGCGGCCGACGCTTCCGGTGCGGTAGTGCATGGGGGTGTTGACCGAGACGACGGGTGAACATTCCGTGGCGCCATAGCCTTCGAGGATGCGCAGGCCGAAATTGTTCATCCAGATGTCACGGGTCTCGGGCTTGAGGCGCTCGGCACCTGCCACCACGAGGCGCATGTTGTAGAAATCATAGGGGTGGGCATTCTTGGCGTAGCCGGAGAGGAAGGTGTCCGTGCCGAAGATCACCGTGGCGCCGGTGTCGTAGCAGAGTTCCGGGATGATCTTGTAGTGCAGCGGCGAGGGATACATGAAGGTGTAGATGCCGGAGAGCAGCGGCAGCATCAATCCGCCCGTCAGCCCGAAGGCGTGGAAGACAGGCAGCGCGTTGAACACAAGGTCCTGCGGTGTGAAGGCGATGCGCGCCGCCGCCTGCAGGCGGTTGGCATTGATGTTGCGGTGAGAGAGGACAACGCCCTTGGGCACGCCTTCCGAACCGGATGTGAAGAGCACCACGGCCGGGCTGTCGGGGTCCTGTGAGGCCCCCATGGCTTTCAACGCGCGGGGTGCAAAGGATTTCTGCAGGAGGCCGCGCAGCTTGTCCATGCTGCCGACCTGGCCGCGGATGTCCTCGAGATAGACGATCTTGCAGCGCTCGGCGAGCACCTTGAGGTCGGCTTCCATCTCGCCCGCCTCGATGAACTTGCGCGAGGTGAGGATGGTGCGGACTTCGGCCGCCATGCAGGCGGCGGCCATGTTCACCGCACCGGTCGAAAAGTTCAGCATGGCGGGCACGCGGCCCGTGGCGTGGAGCCCAAAGAAGGTGACAGCGGTGGCGATGGCATTGGGCAGGAGCACGCCCACGGTTTTCTCGCCCGGGGTCACGGCGGCAATCTTGCGGCCAAGGATGAGGCTGCCTGTGATCAGGCGGTCATAGGTGATGGGCGCGCGCTGGATGTCCTCCAGCACCTTTGTGTGGCCACCGAAGAGGTTGCGGGCGTCGAGCAGGGATTGCCACAGGGTCTCGTTGATGGGCGCGGTCTTGAACTGCGAGTCCGTCATCACATCATAGAGATGTTCCGCCTGGTATTCCCGCAGCGCCGCACCGCGCAGGCCTTCGGGTGCGCGCAGGTCGATGGGCTTGAGGAAGGTGATGGTGATCTTGGGGAACCAGATCGTGGGCAGCTTCCCGGCAAGGCGGGAGAAGGGTGTCAGGTGGGCGCCGTCAATGCGCACGGGAATGAGATGGCCGCGGGCCATCTGGGCGACGGCGGCGGGGCCTTCATAAACCTTCATCAGGCCGCCCGTGACGGTGATGCGTCCTTCCGGGAAAATGACGACGCGGCGGCCCTTCTTCAACATGTCAACGAGGCCGCGGAGCGCCAGAGGGTTGCCGGGATCAATGGGGCAGAGATCAAAAAGGGCGAAGGCGGGCTTGACCCACCAGCGTTTGGCCATCTGGGTGTTGATGGCGAAGCCGGCGCGTTCCGGCAGGAAGGCGGAGAGCAGCGGGCCATCGAGGAACGAGGTGTGGTTGGCGATGAGGAGCGAGCGGCGGCCGCGCAGGGTGACATTCTCGATGCCCTTCACCTCGACGCGGTAGAGCAGGCGGAAGAGGGCGCGGGCGAATCCCGCAAGTGCCTCGTGCGGCAGGATGCGGATCACGTAGATGGCGGCCACGAGATTGGCGAGGCCGAGGCAGAGGAAGAGGCCTCGCGCCGTGAGGCCGGAGGCGAGCAGCACGCCCGACAGACCCGTGGCGATGATCATGAAGATGGCGTTGACGATGTTGTTGGCACCGACAATGCGGGCGCGCAGGTAATAGGCGGTGCGGGCCTGCATGGTGGCGAAGAGCGGGACGACATAGAGCCCGGCCAGCGCGGCGATGACGGCGAGGTCAAAAAGCACGCGCCAGGCCTGCCAGTAGCCCAGCATGGGGAGGAGACCCATGACGGGACCGGAGGCGGTCTGTTCGGTCATTACTTCGCCTCCTGCAACGGCGGCGGCAAGGGCGCGTTCGGCACTGCCTGCGGCGAAGTAGAGTTCGATCATGAAGAGACTCATCAGCAGCGCCACGATGGGCACGAAGCGGACGCTGACCTTGCCGCCGAGCAGCCTGTTGCAGAGGATCGAGCCCACGGCGATACCGATCGAAAAGAGTGCGAAGATCAGCGAAGCTGCGGTTTCGCTGCCCTTCAGGCTGTCAAAGGTAAAGAGCGGAATCTGGGTGACAAAGACGACGCCCAGGAACCAGAACCAGGAAATGCCGAGGATGGACTGGAAGACCTCCGGCTTGCGCATGGCCATGCCGATGACGTTCCAGGTCTCGCCGAAGATGTTCCAGTTGAGTTTCAGGTCGGGCTGGGCCGAGGGGGCGGGCGGTATCTGCAAGGATGTGAAATAGGAAATGACGCCGATGCCGATCATGACAGCGGCGACCCATGTATGGCCGCCTTCGGTGTTGATGACGATGGAGCCGAAGATGGTGCCGAGGAGGATGGCAATGAAGGTCGCCATTTCCACCATGCCGTTGCCGCCAAGCAGTTCATCCTTGGTCAGGTGCTGGGGCAGGATGCCGTATTTGATGGGGCCGAAGAAGGCGGCCTGGCAGCCCGCGAGGAAGACACAGAACTGCTGGAAATGGACGTGGCCCGAAAACAGCGACCAGGCGGAGAGTGCCACGATGAAGATTTCGGCAAAGCGGATGCGCCGGGCCATGAAGGCCTTGTCGAACTTGTCGGCGAGTTGGCCTGCGAAGGCAGAGAAGAGGAAGAAGGGCAGGATGAAGAGGGCCGCCGAAATGGTGTTGAGGACGCCGCCCTGTTCCTTGCCGAGCGTGGTGAGGAAAAGAATGGAGAGCGCATAGCGGAAGACGTTGTCATTGAAGGCGCTCATCGCCTGGGTGACGAAGAGCGGCAGGAAACGCCTGGTCTTCAGCAGTGCAAACTGGCTGTGGGCCGCCATTCGATCCTCCGGTTTCATGCCTCTCACGGGCTGTTGCCCACCGGAATCCCATGGGGATGGGGCGGGGTCAAGCGTTCAAACTGCCGAGGATCAGCGGCAGTGTTTCAGCATGGCTGGCGCAGCACAGGCGGGCGCCTGCGGAGGCGAGGATGGCGCGGCGTTCAGGCGAAGTCGAGAAGCCGATGAAGTGGACACCGTTGCGCAGGCCCGCCTCGACGTCGTTCACATTGTCACCGATGTAGACGATGCGTTCCGGGGGAAGTCCGCTGGCGGCGATGGCGCGGGCGAGGATGGCATGCTTGTGGCCCCCGCCATCAGCGCCATGGGCGAGATCCTGCACCGAAGGCCAGAGGCCTGCGGCCACGAGGCGGAGTCTGGCGGCCTCGCGGAAATTGGCTGTGGCGATGCCGAGGCGGGCCTTTCCGGAAAGGGCTGCGAGCAGGCCGGGTGCGCCGGGAATGGCGTGGCTCCCGAGGCGGCCATCATCGAGGCGGGCGGCAAGGGCTGCATGATAGGCGCCGACCAGGGCGGGTTTTTCGGTCAGTGGAATGGACCAGCGGGTGATGATCTCGTCGACGATGTCGTCGTCATTGCGGATGCGGTAGCTGTTCCAGTTGCGCGACAGGGTGTTGGGGTCGCCCCAGGGCGTGAACGCCGCGAAGAAGATGTCCTCCTCGTTGGGCGTGAGTTCAAGAAGCACGCCATCGACATCAAAGATGACGGCGCAATTGCCAACCTGCATTGCGGCTCACCCTACATTCCGTCCCCCCGGCGCAGGCCGGGGTTGGGCTTCTGGGTGGTCGATGACGGCGGAGCTGCTTCGCATTCATTGAGCGTGGCGTTTGAACAGTGCCTCGCCCCGGCCTGTGCCGGGGTGGTGGAGCGTGTGGGTGGGTTCCGTGGCAATGGTTTTTCCCTAACCCGCCACCATGCGCGGCGTCATTTCGATGATCGTGGGGCCGTCGGCCTTCAGGGCTTTTCCGATGCAGCGGGCCAATGACTTGAGATCGGCGGGGCGTTCGGCTGATGCGCCGTAGGCGCGGGCGAACACCTGGAAATCCGGATTCATGAGATTGACGGCGTTGGGCTGGATGCCTGCCCCCACCATGCCATCGTGAATTTGTCCCAGTGCCTCGTTGTTCCAGAGGAGGATGGGCATGGGGAGTTTGTGTTCTACCGCTGTGCCCAGTTCGTTGCAGGTGTATTGGAAGCCGTAGTCGCCGAGCAGGGCGGCAACTGGTTTTTCACCGACGGCGAATTTGGCGCCAATGGCGGCCGGGAGCGCAAAGCCCAAGGTGCCGAAGCCCACCGGATGCAGCCAGGTGCGGGGCTGCGAGACCGGGAAGATTTCGTTCGCCGCATAGGCAATCTGGGTCATGTCGGAGGCGATTACGGTGTCGGGTGGCAGGCTGTCGCGGATCACGGCGAGGACCTTGCGCAAGGTGGCGCGCAAGGGATGATCCTCCGTGGACGGAGCCGTTTGCCGGGGTGCCGTTTTGCCCGTGACGCCTGCGGCAATGGCTGCAAGGGCCGGTGCGGCATCTGCAAGAATGGCGAGGCGCGCTGCGTGCGGACGGCCGATGGAGGTTGGATCGATATCGATGCGGATGAGGTTCTCGAGGAGGCAGTCGCTGGTCCAGAAATCCGTTTCGGAGAGTTCCGTGCCTGCGGCCAGCACGCAGTCCGAGGCCTGCACCATCGCCTGCACGGCGGGATTGCCCAGACAATAACCCCAGCAGAGCGGATGATCGGCCGGAACCGCGCCCTTGCCTGCCGTTGTGGTGAGGATGGGGGCACCCAGTGCCTCGGCGACGGCGAGTGCCGCAACACCACCGTCGAGGGCGCCGCCACCCAGAATGATGAAGGGTGAGCGCGCGGTTTTGAGCATAGCGATGGCGGAGGCAATATCTTCGCCACGGTGGGCCGGGCGTGCCGCGGTGTTGCGCGCCTTCCAGCCGGGGCCAGCCGGTTCGGAGAGAAGATCGAGGGGGATTTCGAGATAGGCGGGCCTTGGCCGGGCGGAGGCGAAGCCGGCGAAGGCACGGGCCACGCCATCCTGCATGTCCTTGGGCGTATAGGCGCGCATGGCGGTCGCGGTGACCGATGCGGCGGCGTTGAACTGGCTGATCATCTCGTGCAGGCGGCCACGGCCTTGCGCCGAATCCTTCTTGTCGAGGGCTGACGATACGACCAGCACGTTGGAGCTGTCAGACCATGCTTGCCCCAGTGGCGTCAGGATATTGGTCAGGCCGGGACCGGTGATGGTGAAGCAGACGCCGGGCCTGCCGCTGGCACGCGCATAGCCATCGGCCATGAAGCCTGCGCCCTGTTCGTGGCGGGTGAGGATGTGGCGGATCTGCGAGCGCGGCAGGGCGCGGTACATCTCGATGTTGTGGACACCGGGAATGCCGAAGATCGTATCGACACCATAGGCCTCCAGAAGACTGACCAGGGCTTCGCCTGCGGAGAGTTCGGGACGTGATGTCATGGTTGCAACCGTTCTGGGGAAATGTTTTTGGGATCAAGGCCGTGTCCAAGAACGTCCACGGGGAGCGGGGTGCCGAGGATGAGTGCGGCTGCGGTTTCGCCAAGAGCAGGCGAGGACTGGATGCCGTAACCGCCCTGGCCCACCAGCCAGAAGAAGCCGTCGTGGCCGGGAGCGAAACCCACCACCGGGTTGCTGTCGCGCACAAAGCTGCGCAAGCCGCCCCAGCTGTGTTCCAGACGCTGCACCGAAAGCGTGGTGGCTTCGTTCATGCGCTCAATGCCAAGGGCAATGGCCATGTCGTCGGCAGAGGCATCGTGGGGGTCAACGGGTGTGGCATCGGCGGAGGAGACAATGAGCTTGCCGCTCTGCGGCTTGCAGTACCAGGTTTCGCCGACATCGGTGACCAAGGGCCAGTCCATCACATCCGGATGGCTGTCCATGGGGATGAGGCCAATGGAGCGGCGTTTGGGCTGGAGGCCGACCGGCTTCACGCCGCCGAGTTTGGCAACGGTGTCGCCCCAGGCACCTGCGGCATTGACCACGACAGGGGCCGCGAAGATGCCCTGCGCGGTGGCGACCTGCCAGAGGCCGGAGCGGTGCAGGAGGCCCTTCACGTCATGGGAGGTGAAGAGTTCGGCACCGCGTTCGCGCGCCATGCGGAGAAAGCCGCGGTGGATGAGATCGACATCAAGATCGCCTGTGTTGGGATCAAGGAAGACACGGTGCGCATGGCCTTCGCGCAGGACAGGGAAAATCTCGCGGGCGGCGCGTTCGGTGATTTCGCCGAGTTCGCTGGCCTTGGCAACCAGCCGCTCTGCCGCCTCGTCCTGTCCCCTGGCCACGAGAAACAGCGACTCGCGCGGCGTGAGCAACGGCGCGTCGGCAAAGCCCTTGGGTGGTTCCAGAAAGAAATTCCCGCTGGCCCGGGTGAAGGCGAGCATGGGCGCTGGCCCGTAGTTGGGCTCGAAGCTTGCGGCGGAACGGCCGGTGCTGTGCACGCCTGGGCGCTCTTCCATTTCCAGGATGGCCACGCGCCGCTTCGCGGCAAGGTGCGCAGCCACCGAGGCACCGGCGATGCCCGCCCCGATGACGATGATGTCGAAGGATTTCATGGCGGCAAGCCTAACGCATGGCTTGCTTGTTTGTCACGCGCTGGCGGTTGCGTTGGCGGCACGGCATGATAGCCTTTGTCCCAACAGGAGAGTTCCATGCCCAACCGCAACGACTTCAACCAACCCGTCTCCGGCCTTGTGACACCGCGCTTCGGCGGCATCGCCACTTTCTTCCGGTTGCCACATGTGGCGCTGGCGGAGGCAAAGAACCTGGACATCGGTGTCGTTGGCATTCCGTGGGATGGCGGCACGACCAACCGGCCCGGCCCGCGCCATGCGCCGCGGCAGATGCGAGACCAGTCCTCCATGGTCCGGCGCATGCACCAGACCACGCGCGTCGTTCCCTATGATCTCGCCAATGTGGCGGACCTCGGCGACTGTTCGGTCAATCCGGCGAGTGTCGATGACACGCTGAAGCGGGTGGAGAAACATTTTGCCGAACTGGTGGCCAAGGGCATCCGGCCGCTCTCGGCGGGTGGTGACCATCTGTGTTCGCTGCCGGTGCTGCGGGCGCTGGGAAAGAAGAAGCCGCTCGGCATGATCCATTTTGATGCCCACACCGACCTCTATGACGGCTATTTCGGCGGCTTCAAGTACACCCATGGCACGCCGTTCCGCCGCGCCATTGAAGAAGGTGTGCTTGATCCCAAGCGGGTGATCCAGATCGGCCTGCGCGGTTCGATGTATGACAACGACGATTTCGAATGGGGCGAGAAGATGGGGGTGCGCTGCATGCGCATCGAGGAGGCGATGGAGCTTGGGCCGCAGCGGGTGATGGAAGAGGCGCGCCGCATCGCAGGTGCGGCGGAGACCTATGTGAGTTTCGACATCGACATGCTGGATCCGGTTTATGCGCCGGGTACAGGCACGCCTGAAATCGGAGGCTTCACCACTTTCCAGGCCCAGCAGATGCTGCGTGGCTTGCGCGGCGTGAACATTGTTGGTGCCGACGTTGTGGAAGTGTCGCCACCCTTTGATCCGTCCGGCCTCACGGCCTATGCCGGGGCCGTGATGATGTTCGAAATCCTCTGCAACATGGCGGAAGCGGTGGCGCGCGGCCGGACGGCCTGAGGCACCGGATCAGGAAATGTTGGCTGCCGCGCGGGCCTGCTGTTCCGCCACTTTCTTGCGGGGCACGCCGGCCTTGTCGGCGATCTCGTAGATCAGCTGTTCTTCCTTGGCGTGCAGTTCGTAGTCGCACAGCGCAATGTCCCAGAGCATGCCGATCAGGGCACAGCGGTCTTCGATGCCGAGCAGATCCGCAAGGCGCGTTGCCGAAATGCCGATGGCCGGATTCGCGCCAAGTCCGGACTGGGCCAGCAGCAAGGCTTCGTGCAGGGTTTGGCCGCGCGTCTGCATGCGCGTGTTGAGAAGCGATTGCAGCTTTTCCAGTTCGCACTGCTTGATCTTGCCGTCAGCCGGCACGACCGATGCGATGACGACCGCCAGAACGAACTTCCGCTGTTCGGGCGAGAGCCGCGAAAAGCCGGATGGTTCTTTCAGGAGGGCGACAATTTCTTCCAGATGCGCAGACGCTTTCGAAAGGCCGTCGCGGCCTTCGAGAGGTTCATTCATGATTGTTTGGTTCCCAGAGTACCAGATTGGCTGTGCCGCCTACACTAGAATTGCGGTTTAGCAAGGCCTTCTGGACTCATTGAACTGGAAAACTGGCTGGGCGTCCTGCGCCTTCTTGCGGCTCACGGAAAAGCCCTGCATGGGAACGCCATGGCAAGAGATGAGGCAGGCAATGACGTCGGGCAAGGCAGTGCGCCCTTCTGGTCGCGGTTGCTCCTTCTGGCGGTGGCAGGTGGTGCGTCAGCCCTGGCGCTGCCACCCACCGGACTCTGGTGGCTGCTCGCCCTGACGGTGCCTGTGCTGCTCACGCGGCTGGAGCGCTTGCCAGATGCAGCATGGGGCGCGGCCTTCATGTGCGGGCTCGGCTTCGGTTTCGGCTATTTCACAGTGGCCTTTCACTGGATCGGCTACGCCTTCTTCGTCAATGCCGCCGATATCTGGATGATGCCATTCGCGGTGGGCGGGCTTGCCCTGTTCATGGCGTGTTACTGGGGGGCTGCCGCAGTCTTGGCCGTTGCCGTGCCGCGTGCCGTCCTTCCCCGCTGGCTCACGGCGGTGTTGGCGCTCGCCATCGCCGAATGGTTGCGCGGACATTTGCTGACAGGATTTCCCTGGGCCGCCGTCGGGCTTGCCGCGGATGGCATGGGGGCTGCCGTGCAGATTGCCAGTGTCGCCGGCATGACCGGGCTGACGCTGCTGCTTCTTGTCTGGGCGGCCTTGCCTGCGGTGATCTGGCGGAACTGGCGTGGGCAGCGGCGCCTGCCCGTGGCGGCGCTGGCGGTGCTGGCGCTGCTCCCCTTGGCGGAGCTGTGGGGGCTGTGGCGGCTGGCGCAATCACCCACGGCCTATGCGGGCACGGCCGTTGTGCGCCTGGTGCAGCCCAACATCTCCCAGGACGACAAATGGCGCAGTGACAATGCCGAAGCGATTTTCTCAACCCTGCTCAGCCTTTCTCGCGGAGAGGCACAGTCAGCGTCCGTGTCGCATGTCATCTGGCCCGAATCGTCGGTGCCGTTCCTTCTGGATGAAGACGCAGGCGCGCTGGAGCGAATTTCTGCCCTGCTGAAACCGGGGAGCACCCTTGTTGCCGGTGCAATACGGCGGGAAAAACCGCAGGACGGCGCGGAGCCCTATTTCACCAGTGTCATACTCGTTGACGATCAGGGCGCCATTGCGGGCGTCTATGACAAATGGCGGCTGGTGCCAGGCGGCGAATTCCTGCCCATGGAGGGCCTGCTGTCGCGCATCGGCTTCCGCAAGGTGGTTTCGCTGCCTGAGAGCTTCACACCGGGCAAGGGCCCGTCGAGCCTGCACTTGCCCGGTATCGGCGAGGCCGCCATGCTGGTCTGCTATGAGGTGATCTTTCCGCACGCTCTGGTGCCGCCCGAGCGCCCGGATGTGCTGATCAACGTGACAAATGACGGCTGGTTCGGGCGTTCAACAGGGCCGCACCAGCACCTTGCCCAGGCGCGGCTGCGCAGCGTTGAGCAGGGCCTGCCGCTGTTCCGCGCGGCCAACACGGGGGTTTCCGCCGTCATCGATCCGGTGGGGCGGATTCTGGCCCGCAGCGCGCTGGAGACACGCGCGGTCATCGACAGCCGCGTGCCGCAGTCCCTGCCTCCCACGCCCTATTCACGCTGGGGCGACTGGCTGCTGCTGGCACTTTTCCCCGGCCTTGCCGCCGTGTTGCGCCGCGTCAGGCTGTCAACCCGCGAAAGCCTGTCCGGGCGATTGAGGTGAACTGTACTTATACCAAATAATGAAAATTACTTGGACATGCGCATTTCTGATTGTTCCGTGAGGGGACTTGCCCTAAGGGATTTAGAAGTTGACCAAATCACTTGCCTTTGCTGGGAGTTGCACGGTGCTTGGTCGTTAAGATGTTCAGACTGGGGGCAAGGGTCTGAGAACAATGGCAAGACGCGATCCAAACTATATCGATGTGCATGTCGGCACGCGCATCCGCATGCGCCGTCAACTGATCAACATGAGCCAGGAACGGCTTGGTGAGTTGCTGGGAATCACCTTCCAGCAGGTGCAGAAATACGAGAAGGGTGCCAACCGCATCAGCGCAAGCAGGCTCTTCTATGCCGCAAAGACGCTGGGCGTGCCGATCAACTTCTTTTTTGAAGGGTTGCCCGGGCTTGAAGCCGATGGCGGCCTGAAGGAGGGCGCGCAGCCGGACGAATTCATGAGCTCGCTCATGACGCCGGAAGGCATCCAGCTGGCCAAGGCTTTCCGCGACGCGAGCACACCACAGAAGCGCAAGCTCATTGCGGCGCTGGCCCGCCAGGTTGCAGACTCCAAGGAACCGGCCTGACGACAACGGGTCGATCCGCCCGTACCATCATACCATCAACATGATCATGGCGCGGCCGCACGGGAACGTGCGGCCGTGTTCGCTCTTGACCCCTATCGACAGTGCTGCCATTAACGGCACAGGAACACATAAAGATATCTTTATATCGAACTGAGAAGGGGCTCCCGATGGCGCGCAAGAACTTCGTATTCACCAGTGAGGCCGTCTCCGAAGGCCATCCGGACAAGGTCTGCGACCGCATCTCCGACGAAGTGGTCGACCTGTTCTTCCGCGAGGCGCTGGCGCAGGGCATGGACCCGTGGTCAGTGCGCGTCGCCTGCGAAACGCTGGCCACCACCAACCGCGTGGTGATCGCGGGCGAATACCGCGGGCCCTCCTCGGTGACGAATGACAAGATCGAGGCCGCAGCGCGGCAGGCGATCAAGGATATCGGCTACGAGCAGGATGGCTTCCACTGGAACACCGCCAAGGTCGAAATCCTGCTGCACGGCCAATCTGCCGACATCGCTGTCGGCGTCGATGCGGCGGCTCACAAGGACGAAGGAGCGGGCGACCAGGGCATCATGTTCGGCTATGCCTGTGATGAAACGCCCGACCTGCTGCCCGCACCGCTCTACTACTCGCAACGCATCCTGCAGCTTCTCGCGGAAGCCCGCCACAAGGGTGAAAAGCGCCTCGGCCCTGACTCCAAGAGCCAGGTCTCGGTGCAGTACAAGAACGGCAAACCCGTTGGCGCCACACAGATCGTGGTGTCGCACCAGCATCTTGACGAGTCGATGACGTCGAAGGACGTGCTCGCGCTGGTGAAGCCATATGTGAAGAAGGCGCTGCCCAAGGGCTGGATCAGCAAGGACACGGTGTGGCACGTCAACCCCACCGGCAAGTTCTACATCGGCGGTCCCGATGGTGACTGCGGTCTCACGGGCCGCAAGATCATCGTCGACACCTACGGCGGTGCCGCACCCCATGGCGGCGGTGCCTTCTCGGGCAAGGACCCGACCAAGGTGGACCGCTCAGCCGCCTATGCGGCGCGCTATCTCGCCAAGAACATCGTGGCGGCGAAACTCGCCTCGCGCTGCACGATCCAGCTGTCCTATGCCATCGGCGTGTCGCAGCCACTCTCGGTCTATGTGGATACCCACGGCACCGGCAAGGTGAAGGAAGAAAAACTCGAAAAGGCGATCCGCAAGGTGATGGACCTGTCGCCCCGCGGCATCCGCACGCACCTCGATCTCAACCGCCCGATTTATGCGCGCACGGCGGCCTACGGCCACTTCGGGCGCAAGGCAGAGAAGGATGGCGGCTTCTCGTGGGAGCGCACCGATCTGGTCAAGGCGCTCAAAGCGGCGGTGAAGTGACCTCGCCACAGCCGAAATTCCAGTTCTACGGACGGCGCAAGGGCAAGCCCTTGCGCCGCCGTCATTCGGAACTGATGGATGTGCTGCTACCGCAGGTGGCGGTTGATCTCGCCGATCCGCTGGCGGCAACGGGCTCGCGGCGCTGGCTGGAAATCGGCTTTGGCGGTGGTGAACATCTGGCGCACCAGGCGGCGCTGCATGGTGACCTTTCCCTCATTGGCGCGGAAGCCTTCCTCAATGGCGTGGCCAAGCTGCTGGCGGCGCTGGACGAGCAGACCATCGGCAATGTGCGTGTCCACTACGGGGATGCCCGCGCCTTGCTGGAGGTCTTGCCGGACGGATGTCTGGAGCGCCTCTACCTGCTCTATCCCGATCCGTGGCCGAAGGAGCGGCAGAAGAAGCGCCGCTTTGTCAGCCCGGCCAACCTCGCCCACTTTCACAGATTGCTGGCGGGTGACGGTTTTTTCCTGTTTGCCAGCGACATTCCCGACTATGTGGCGTGGACGCGGGATCACGTGGCTGCGCATGGCGGTTTCGCCGAGGAAGGCGATCCGGCCCTGCCGTTCCCGGACTGGACGCGTACCCGCTACGAAGCGAAAGCCCTGCGGGAAGGCCGCACGCCGACCTATCTCACCTTCCGAAAACGGTGAATCGCGGCAAAATCGCGCTTTCTTGCGGGCATCTGCCCTGTCATATGACTGTCATCCAAATGTCATGACCGGAGCCCGGCGATGTTCCATTTCATCAAGTCCCTGATGCCGCGTGAGGAGAAGTTCTTCGACCTCTTCGAAGCGCAGGCCGCAAAGGCGCAGGAAGCAGCCCAGTCGCTGCGCGCCATTCTCGATGGCGGCAAGGCGGTTGCCGACAATTGCGCCACGCTCTCGCGCCAGGAAGAAGAGGCAGACCACATCTCCTATGAGGTGATGCAGGCGATCCGCCGTGCCTTCATCACGCCCTTCGACCGCAGCGACATCAAGGGCCTCTCGGCCTCGCTGGATGATGCCATCGACCAGATGAACAAGACCGGCAAGGTGGTCATGCTCTATGACGTGAAAGAGTTCGAGCCCAACATGAGGGCCATGGCGGACCGCGTGATCATGCTGGCGAAACTCACCTCGGAGGCCCTGCCGCTGCTGCGCAACATCGGCCAAAATTCCTCCAAGCTGCACACGCTGACAGGCGAGATCACCAAGATCGAGGAACAGTCGGACCAACTGAACGACGAGGGCCTGCGGGCCCTCTACAAGGGCCGTGCCAAGAAGGATGCGCTTGCCTTCGTGATCGGCGCGGAACTCTATGAACATCTCGAAAAGGTCTGTGACCGCTTCGAGGATGTGGCTCACGTGATGAGCGATATCGTCATCGAACACGCCTGACGGGAGATGGCCGCCATGGACCTTGGCGCATTCAACGCGACGCTGTTCTTCCTGATCTTCGTGGCGCTGTTCTTTGACTTCATCAATGGCATGCACGACTCCGCCAATGCCATCGCAACGGTGGTGTCCACCCGCGTTCTCAAGCCCGTGCATGCCGTGCTGTGGGCCGGGTTCTTCAATTTCGCGGCCTATTTTGTTTTCGAGGCCCATGTCGCCAACACCATCGGCAAGGGCATCATCTCGCCCGACCTGATCGACAATGCGGTGGTCTTCGGCGCACTGGCTGGAGCCATCGTCTGGAATCTCATCACCTGGTGGGGTGGCATACCGTCGTCCTCGTCGCACGCCCTTGTCGGCGGCATCGTCGGGGCGGGTGTCACCAAGGCAGGCTTTGGCGGCATCGTCTGGGGCGGCCTCTCCAAGACGCTCTATGCCATCGTGCTGTCACCCTTCACGGGTTTTGTGCTGGCGATCATCCTGATGATCCTGATGAGCTGGCTGTTCATGCGCGCCAGCCCTTCCTGGGCGGAAGGCGTCATGCGCAAGCTGCAACTTGTGGCCTCGGCGCTCTATTCGCTCGGCCACGGCAGCAATGACGCCCAGAAAACGGCAGGCATCATTGCGGTGCTTCTTTATTCGAACGGGGTGTACAAGGAATTCCATGTGCCGGACTGGGCCATCTTCTCGTGTTATGTGGTCATGGGAATGGGCACCATGATGGGCGGCTGGCGCATCGTGCGCACCATGGGATCAAAGATCACCAAGCTGTCGCCCATGCAGGGGGCCTGTTCCAACACGGCCGGAGCCATGACGCTGTTTGCGGCGACCTATCTCGGCATTCCCGTTTCCACGACCCATACCATCACGGGCGCCATCGTGGGGGCCGGAACGGCGCGCCGCGCCAATTCGGTGCGCTGGGGCCTCGCTTCCAGCATTGTCTGGGCATGGGTCATCACAATCCCGGCGTCGGCGATTCTTGCGGCCGTGTCCTACTGGCTGGCAACCCATCTGCTGTGATGGCGGAGCGTACCCTTCAGCAGGTGGCGGCGCTGTGCTGGCGCAGGCGGAAAGGCACAGTGGAGGTGCTGCTGGTGACCTCGCGCGAGACGCGGCGCTGGGTGATCCCGAAGGGCTGGCCCATGGAAGGGCTCGCCGACTACAACGCGGCGCGGCGCGAGGCCTTTGAAGAGGCGGGTGTCGAGGGCCACATGCGGCGCGAGCCACTGGGCACATTCTTCTATGAGAAGCGTGGCAAGAAGGAAGTGCTGCCGGTCACCGTCACTGTCTATGCCCTGGAAGTCGAGACCAAGCGCAAGGCCTGGCCCGAGATGAAGGAACGCGAGCGCAGCTGGTTTTCCACCCATGATGCGGTGCTGCGCGTGGCCGAGCCCGGCCTGAAAAACATCCTGCGCGATTTCAAGGGGTGAGCGCTTGGCCTTGCCGCGGCGCGGCGGGTGGCGCTTGACGGAACATGTGTGCCGCCTATCAGGGTCGTGATGTTGTTTCCCCTGCCTGAACTTTCCCTGCAGCTCCTGGCCGTGCTGGCTGTCACCGCCTTCGTCGCGGGCATGGCACGGGGTTTCTCAGGCTTTGGCGCGGCCCTGATCTTCGTGCCGCTGGCCTCGCGTTTTGTGGGTCCGCAGATTGCGGCCCCGCTGCTGCTGCTGGCGGACGGCATTGTGGCTGTGCCGATGATCTGGTCGGCGTGGGAGCGGGCGCGCAAGCCGGAGGTGGCGCTGATGGCGGCAGGTGCCGTGATCGGCATTCCGGCGGGTACCTTTGCGCTGGCGCTGGGGGATCCCACACTCCTGCGCTGGATCATCACGGCGCTGGTGGCGCTGATGCTGGTGCTGCTGCTCTCGGGCTGGCGCTATGGCGGCAAACCCCATGCCAGCGTCACGGTCGGCGTGGGCGTGCTGTCTGGGGTCTTCAGCGGGCTGGCACAATTGGCGGGGCCGCCAGTGGTGGCTTACTGGCTGGGTGGCAACCATGATCACCGCGAGATGCGGTCATCGACCATCCTCTATTTTGCCTTCTCCACGGCCATCGGCTTCTTCAGCTACCTCGTGGGCAAGCTGCTGACGATTGAGGTGCTGGTGCTGAGTGTCCTGCTGGTGCCGTTCTTCGCGGCAGGACTCTATGGCGGAAGCAAAATCTTCCACATGGCGAGTGCCGAAACCTTCCGGCGCATCTGCCTCGCCCTCATCGGCCTGTCGTTGGCCTTGAGCCTGCCGGTATGGGGATAGGGGCAGGGCAGCGCGCTGCCCCGCCATCTGTTGACGGAAACCTATTCCAGCCAGAGCCACTGCTTGGGATCGCCCAGGTCTTTTTCCTCGACGAGGTGACGGTCAAACACGTCACTGTCGCGGCACAAAAGCCACTGGTGAATCTTGCCTGATTTGCCGTGCTCATGCACGCTGTAGGTGTGGCCCCGGTTGGGTTCGGCCATCTTGCGGTATTTCTGGTGCAACATCTTTCTTCTCCGTCCGGACGGGAGCAACGCTCAAGTTGCTGTCCTAACACGAAAGTCTATATATTTCGCAACTGCGAAGGGTTCAATCTCGCACTTGCGAAAGAAATGATGGCAAAGTGTCGCTGACGGTCTGGCAGTTTCGGGCATTCCCCCTTGCCCCGGCGGACAAAAGAGCCTATGTGACCTCCACGATATTCACTCATCAGAACCGGGAAACCGGAATTGGGAGTGGGTCCCGCGAGGGGCCCGCTTTTTTTATTGCCTGAAGCAAGGACAGAATGACCGAGACACTGCCAACCCAGAGGCTGGCCCGCGAGACGGGACCAGCGGCGCGCATTGCCGCACTGGCCGAGCCGGTGCTTGACGGCATGGGGTTCCGGCTGGTGCGGGTGAAGCTGATCGGCGGCACGGTGCAGGTGATGGCGGAACGGCCGGACGGCACCTTCACCATTGATGACTGCGAACAGTTCAGCCGCGCCTTCTCGCCGGTCATGGATGTGGCCGACATCATGAGCGGGCGCTACCAGCTTGAGGTGTCGTCGCCCGGTATCGACCGTCCGCTGGTGCGGGCCCAGGACTTTGAAGACTGGGCGGGCCACGAGGTGAAGCTGGACATGGCGGTGCCGCAGGCCGGCCGCAAGCGCTTCAAGGGCGAACTGGAAGGCTACCATGATGGCGAGGTGCGCCTCTTCATCGAGAACCCGGAAGGTGGCAACAAGGAGCCGCTGCTGATCGGCGTGCCCTTTGCCGACATCGGCGAGGCCAAGCTGTCGCTCACTGACGAACTGATCGAGGCCGCCAAGGCGCGGCTCAAGAACAACCCCAATGCCGTCTCGGATGCCTCCGACTTCGACGGCGAGATCAATCCCCCCGAAGATGACGACGGGGACGAAGACACCAAAGAAGGAAATGACAATGGCTAACACTGCTGTCAGCGCCAACAGGCTTGAGCTTCTGCAGATCGCGGATGCCGTGGCGCGGGAAAAGTCCATCGACAAGAGCATCGTGCTCGAAGCGATGGAAGACGCCATGACGCGCGCCGCCAAGCAGCGCTACGGCATGGAAAATGACATCCGCGCCGAGATCGATCCGCGCACCGGCGAAACCCGCCTCAACCGCCTTTTGCAGGTGGCCGAGGTGGTGGAGAACGACGCCACGCAGATTTCCATCGTTGACGCCCAGAAGCGCAACCCCGCCGCACAGGTGGGCGATTTCATCGCCGAGGCCCTGCCGCCCATCGAGTTCGGCCGCATCGCCGCGCAGTCGGCCAAGCAAGTGATCGTGCAGAAGGTGCGCGATGCCGAACGTGACCGCGTCTACGAAGAATTCAAGGACCGCATCGGCGACATCATCAACGGCGTCGTCAAGCGCGCCGAGTATGGCAACGTGATCGTCGATCTCGGACGCGGCGAAGGCATCGTGCGCCGGGACGAAACCCTGCCGCGCGAAACCTTCCGCCCGGGTGACCGCATCCGCGCCTATATCTATGACGTGCGCCGCGAGCAGCGGGGGCCGCAGATTTTCCTGTCGCGCACGCACCCGCAGTTCATGGCCAAGCTCTTTGGCCAAGAAGTGCCGGAAATCTATGACGGCGTTGTTGATGTGGTGTCGGTGGCCCGCGATCCGGGCAGCCGCGCCAAGATCGGCGTGCGCTCCAAGGACGGCTCGATCGATCCGGTGGGCGCCTGCGTCGGTATGCGCGGCAGCCGCGTGCAAGCCGTGGTGAACGAGTTGCAGGGTGAAAAGATCGACATCATCCAGTGGTCGCCGGATGTGGCGACCTTTGTGGTCAACGCGCTGGCTCCGGCGGAAGTCTCCAAGGTGGTTCTCGACGAGGAAACCGAGCGCATCGAGGTGGTGGTGCCGGACGAGCAGCTGTCACTGGCCATCGGCCGGCGCGGCCAGAACGTGCGCCTCGCCTCGCAGCTCACCGGCTGGGACATCGACATCATGACGGAAGCCGAGGAATCGGAGCGCCGCCAGAAGGAATTCGCCGCCCGCACCAAGCTCTTCGTCGACGCCCTCGACGTGGACGAGACGCTGGCCCAGCTGCTCGCCTCGGAAGGCTTTGCCGAGGTGGACGAACTGGCCCATGTCGAACCGCACGAGATTGCCTCGATCGAAGGCCTCGACGAGCAGACGGCGGAAGAACTGCAGAACCGTGCCAAGGCCTTCCTGGAGCGGGAAGCCGCCGAGATGGAAGAAAAGCGCAAGGCGCTTGGCGTTGCCGATGATCTTGCCACCTTCGAGGGCCTGAGCCCGCGCATGGTGGTGGGGCTGGGCGAGGCGGGCGTGAAGTCACTCGAGGACTTTGCCGACCTTGCCACGGACGAACTCACCGGCTGGAACGAACGCAAGAACGGCGAGACGGTGAAGCACAAGGGATATCTGTCTGAACATGGCGTGACGGCGGCGGAAGCCGAAGCCCTGATCCTCCAGGCCCGTGTGGCCCTGGGCTGGATCGAGGCGCCGGCTGTTGAGGCTGATGCCGAAGCCGAAGCGGAGCAGGACGCCTGAGCACAGCCGCAGCCACGGACGAGGACGACATGCCGGAGCGCATGTGCATCGTGACCCGCAAGGTCATGGATGAGGCAGATCTCCTGCGCTTTGTCCGCTCGCCCGAAGGCGAGGTGGTGCCGGATCTGGCGCGCAAGCTGCCGGGCCGGGGGGTCTGGGTTTCCCTCGCCAGGGACACGGTGGCGGAGGCCGCCGCCAAGGGGTTGTTTGCACGGGGCTTCAAGGCCCCAAGCAAGGCAGGCCCCGAACTTGCTGACGGGGTGGGAAAGCTGCTCCGGGGGCAGGTGACATCGCATCTCTCGCTGGCCCGGAAGGCCGGGGAGGCATTGTCCGGCTTCACCAAGGTGGAAGAGGCCCTGCGGCGGGGGCCGGTGCGGCTGCTGTTCCATGCGGCTGGCTCGGCAGGTGACGGCGGCAAACTGGACCGGCTGGCAGGCCCGCGGACGCTGATCTGCGGTTTCATGACGCCGGATGATTTGGATTTGGCTTTTGGCCGCACAAATGTGGTACACGCTGCCGTGGCTGACGGCGGGTTGGCAGAGCGGCTGTTGTTTCATGTGACGCGATTGTCGCGTTACGAGGGTTACGCTTTTAGGGCAGTTGGGTCAGAAGACGAGACATGAACGATACGACGGACAACAAGGACAAGACCGGTGGTTCCAGGCCCGGTGGCACGCTGACGCTGAAGCGCCCTGCGGTGGAACAGTCACGCGTCAAGCAGAGCTTCTCCCACGGCCGCACCAAGACGGTTGTGGTGGAGACCAAGCGCAAGCGTTTCGGTGATGACAAGCCTGCCGCCGCGCCGGAGGCAAAACAGGCCTTCCAGGCCCAGCCGCGTGTTGCCAGCCAGCAGACACAGGTGGCTCCGCCTTCGACCACGCAGCGGCCCTCGCCGCCGCCGCCGAACCGTTCCGGCGTTGTGCTCCGCACACTGACGAATGACGAGCGCGAGGCGCGCGAACGCGCGCTGGCCGATGCCCGCCTGCGCGAGGCTGACGAGCGCAAGCGCCAGGAAGAAGAACTTGTGCGCCGCAAGGTGCAGGACGAACGCGACCGCGTCGAGCGCGAAGCCGCCGCCAAGCGCAAGGCCGAGGACGATGCCCGCCACCAGGCGGAGGAGCAGGGCCGCCGCAAGGCCGAGGAAGCCGCCAAGAAGCTCTCCCCCAAGGCACCGGCACGTGATGAGGAAGAACAGGATGACGGCAGCCGCCGCCGCCCGTCGTCGGGCGGTCCGCGTCCGTCCACCTCCTTCCGCCCGGCAAGCCCCGCGGCAAAGGTTGTCTCCAAGCCTGCCGCTGCGCCGACGCGCACCAAGGCCGACATTGCCAAGAAGGAAATGCGTGGCCGCCTGACGGTGTCCAACGCCATGGACGAGGACGAGACGGCGCGCGGCCGTTCGGTGGCCGCTTTCCGCCGCCGCACCGAGCGCCTGAAGAACAAGTCGCACGGCTTCCAGATGCCGACGGAAAAGATGTCGCGCGAGATCATCATTCCGGAAGCGATCACCATCCAGGAACTGTCGAACCGCATGGCCGAACGCGCGGTGGACATCATCAAGCTGCTGATGAAGCAGGGCCAGATGCACACCATCAACGACGTGATCGACGCCGATACGGCGCAGATCATCGCCGAGGAAATGGGCCACAAGGTGAAGCGCGTGTCGGCCTCCGACGTCGTCGAAGGCCTCGATGCCGACAACGACGCACCCGATGCCCTCAAGCCGCGTCCGCCCGTGGTCACCATCATGGGCCACGTCGATCACGGCAAGACCTCGCTGCTTGACGCCATCCGCAAGACCAACGTGGTTTCGGGTGAAGCAGGCGGCATCACCCAGCACATCGGCGCCTATCAGGTGAACACGCCCAGGGGTGTGATCACCTTCATCGACACGCCCGGCCACGAGGCCTTCACCTCCATGCGCGCGCGTGGCGCCAAGGCCACCGACATCGCCATCCTTGTGGTTGCCGCCGATGACGGCGTGATGCCGCAGACGGTCGAATCCATCAATCACGCCAAGGCGGCGGGCGTTCCGATCATCGTTGCCATCAACAAGATCGACAAGCCCAACGTCAACCCGACGCGGGTGCGCACCGACCTGCTCCAGCACGACCTCGTGGTGGAAAGCATGGGCGGCGACATCCTTGATGTGGAAGTTTCGGCGCTCAAGGGCCTGAACCTCGACAAGCTGCTGGAGACCATCCTGCTGCAGGCCGAAGTGCTGGACCTCAAGGCCAATCCGGACCGTGAGGCTTCCGGCCTTGTCATCGAAGCGCAGCTCGACAAGGGCCGCGGACCCGTGGCGACGGTGCTGGTGCAGCGCGGTACGCTGAAGCATGGTGACATTTTCGTCGCCGGCTCGGCCTGGGGCCGCGTGCGCGCACTGGTCAACGAAAAGGGCGAACACCTGAAGACGGCCGGACCTTCCGTGCCGGTGGAAGTGCTGGGTCTCAACTCGGCGCCGGAAGCGGGCGACCGCTTTGACGTGGTGCCCAATGAAGCGCGTGCCCGCGAGATCACCGACTACCGTGAACGCGAACGCCGCGACAAGCGTGGTGCGGGTGCGGCGCGTGCTTCGCTCGAAACCATGATGAGCCAGATCAACCAGTCGGGCCGCAAGGAATTCCCGATCCTGGTCAAGGCTGACGTGCAGGGCTCGGCGGAAGCGATCGTGCAGGCTCTGGAAAAGATCGGCAACGAGGAAATCCGCAGCCGCGTGGTGCACTACGCGGTGGGCGGCATTTCCGAGAGCGACATTTCGCTTGCCGCGGCCTCTGGCGCCGTGGTGCTGGGCTTCAACGTGCGTGCCAACGGGCAGGCGCGGGACGCGGCACAGCAGCAGGGCATCGAAATCCGCTACTACAACATCATCTATGACCTGGTGGATGACATCAAGGCGGCGATGAGCGGCAAGCTGGCGCCGGAACTGCGCGAAACCTTCATCGGCAATGCCCGCATCCTCGAGGTGTTCAACATCACCAAGGTGGGCAAGGTGGCGGGCTGCATGGTCACCGAGGGCAAGGTGGAACGCGGCGCCAAGGTGCGTCTCATCCGCGACAACGTGGTCATCCACGAAGGCACGCTCTCCACGCTCAAGCGCTTCAAGGACGAAGTCAAGGAAGTGGTGGGCGGCCAGGAATGCGGCATGGCCTTCGAGAACTACCAGGACATGCGCAAGGACGACGTCATCGAATGCTTCCGCGTGGAGAAGGTGGCGCGCACGCTGGGGTGAGGCGGATGCGCTTTGTGAACAGGATCCAGGGCAGCCGCGGTGCGGCTGCCCTTTTTGTTTTGGTGGTGAGTACGTCACCTGCTCTGGCTGAGGTGTGTGACAAGAGCGAAGATGTTCCCTTGTCAACTTGGATGGTACTCATCCCCTTGGTTTTGTTAGCGTGGTTGGTGGTTTGCTGGCATTTTCGCGTCTGGCAGGTATATCTGGGGTTGGCCGCTCTGTTGCTTCTGTATGCCGCGTCGGGGGCATATGAATTGTTCTTCAACAACGCTTCTTTGTATCGGGCTTCGATTCAAGAGGGCTGCGCGACAGTGGCGGGTGGCATCCTGGGCGTGGTCTTGCTGACCCTGATTTCTGTCATGCTGGGTTGGTCAGCAAGATGGCTTCACGGCAAGACCAAGCCGGAGCATTGATGGTCGCGACCCAGTTTGCCATTTTTTGATGATGAGTTTTGTCGCAATGTTTTTGGAATTTGACGGTTGATGTCCAATCGAATTGACATTCCCGCCCAGGGCCGCGTCGTGGCGCGCTTCCATTCGACCCCGGACGAGGTGCGGCGGGCGCCGAATGCCTTCACGCCGCCCGCACTCCAGATCGGAACCCGGTGGGGCAAGCGCGGCCTGCTGGCGCTGGGACTTGCCATCGGTGCGGGGTGGGCCTTGGCGGCACCCTATTGGCCTGAGGGATGGAGCCGGCCGGTGATGACCGCCTCGTTGGCCTTTCTTCTGGGCATCGTGGCGGCACTCTGGATCAATTTCCGCCTGTGGAAGGGCCAGCAACGTTTCCTTGAGGGCCTGGCCCGGGAGGCCGACACCGAAGATGTTGTCGTGACCTGCTTTCCTGACCGCATCGCCTGGGCCACGCCGAGCATCAGCCATGCGATCACCTATGACGGCATGGACGAGGTCACGGAACAGCAGGGACTGGTCCTGATCCGCTTCAAGCTCTTTGTGCTGCACATTCCGGAACGGGGCTTTGCCTCGCCTCAGGACAAGGCCTTTCTCATGGACACGCTGTTCGCCCGCGTGGCGGCGGACAAACTCATCGGGCTTGCGGCCGCACAGGGTTGAACCGGCCGCCCAATGGCCCTAAGTGCTTCCCAACGATGACACCGGATTTTTCATGAGCCATTCCTCTGCCCCCTCGCAACGCATGCTTCGCGCCGGAGAACTGATCCGCCATGGGCTGGCGGACATTTTCATGCGCGGCGAAACTGGCGACCCGGAGTTGGAGCGGCTGAAGTTCAGCGTGGTCGAGGTGCAGATGTCGCCAGACCTGAAAATCGCCACGGCCTTCGTGCGCCCGCTCGTGATGGGTCAGGAAAAGAAGGTTCTGCACGCCTGCACCCGGAACCAGAACTACATGCGCGGGCTGCTGGCACCGAAACTGGACATGAAATTTATGCCGCAACTTCGGTTTCGGATCGATACTGCGCTGGATTACGCTTCCAAGATTGATGACATCCTGCATTCCCCGCATGTGGCGCAGGATCTCAAGAAAGACGATTGAGTGGCGAAACGCCAACGCAATCAACTGCATGGCTGGATCGTGCTGGACAAGCCGTTGGGTTTGACCTCAACTCAGGCCTTGGGCAAAGTCCGCTGGCTGGTGAATGCCGAAAAGGCTGGGCATGGGGGGACATTGGACCCGCTGGCCTCCGGTTTGTTGCCGATCGCCTTGGGCGAGGCCACCAAGACGATCCAATGGGCGATGGACGGCATGAAAACCTATCAGTTCACCGTGCAATGGGGCAGCGAAACCAGTACAGATGATCTCGAAGGAAAAATAGTTGCGACATCGAACTACTTCGTTAGCAGCAATGAAAACAATGTTTTACCGCGCAGCATGAGTTTTGCTGCAATGCGGCAAAATGTGTCGGCGGCCTTACTGTCATTTCATGGTGCGGTGCAGCAGAGACCGCCCGCCTATTCCGCCATCAAGGTCGACGGGGAACGGGCCTATGACCTGGCGCGGGCGGGCGAAGAGGTGGCGCTTGATGCCCGCACGGTGCAGATCGACAATCTCACGGTGATCGACTGGCCCACGCCATCGCAGACGACCTTCGAGGTGGTGTGCGGCAAGGGCACCTATGTGCGCTCCATTGCCCGTGACTTGGGGCGGGCGCTGGGCTGGCTTGGCCATGTGGTGATGCTCAGGCGGCTGGCGGTTGGCCCGTTCCGTGCGGCGGACATGATTTCGCTGGAAAAGCTCACGGAAATGGTCCATAGCCCCGCCAGCGAAAACAGCCTCAGCGGCATCCTTCGCCCCATCGAGAGCGTGCTGGACGGCATCCCGGCGCTGGATCTGATGGACCCGGATGCGCAGCGCCTCAGACATGGCCAGACGGTTATGTTGCAAGGGAATGCTCCCTTGGCGGCGGAGGTGGTTTTGGTGCGCCATGATGGCAGGCCCCTGGGGCTCGGTTCCATCGAAAACGGTGTGCTGAAGCCCAGACGTTTGTTCAACCTCTAGACTCCAGTGGAGATGCACGATGACGATGACTGCCGAGCAGAAGACTGCTCTGATCAAGAACAATGCCACCACGGCAAACGACACGGGCTCGCCCGAGGTGCAGGTTGCGATCCTGACGGAACGCATCAACTACCTCACTGAGCACTTCAAGACCCACAAGAAGGACAACCATTCGCGCCGCGGCCTGCTGCGCATGGTGAGCAACCGCCGCAGCCTTCTGGACTATCTCAAGCGCAAGGATGAAGCGCGCTATCAGGCGCTCATCAAGAAGCTCGAAATCCGCAGGTAACACGACTTTCCCTCCTCCATGTGGGGAGGGAGCAAGGGTGGGGGTCTGGCACTGCCGGATCATCCTGCCGTCGCCAGATCTGTTACATCAGCGCGACCCCCACCCCGGCCCTCCCCACAAGGGGGAGGGAGAAGAATGCCAAGCATGAGCGGGCGGACACCGAACAGCCGCCCGCGTCCCCGACAAGCAAACCGGCAATAGGGCCGGTTCACGCACGTCCAAAGGGGATGCCGTCCAAGTGATCGGTGCGAAAGTGGCGGCGAAGGACAATGGAAAAGGACTGACGATGTTCAACATCGACGTTGAAGAACTCGAATGGGGTGGCAAGCCGCTCCGCATGGAAACGGGCCGCGTTGCCCGTCAGGCCGACGGGGCCGTGCTCGTCACCATCGGTGAAACCACCGTTCTTGCCACCGCCGTTGCGGCGCGCAACGAAAAGCCGGGAATTGATTTCTTCCCGCTCACCGTCAACTACCAGGAAAAGACCTATGCCGCGGGCAAGATTCCCGGCGGCTACTTCAAGCGTGAAGGCCGCCCGACGGAACGCGAAACGCTGATCTCGCGTCTCATCGACCGCCCGATCCGCCCGCTCTTCCCGGATGGCTTCCGCCTGGAAACCCAGGTGATCGCTACTGTGCTCTCCTACGACCTTGAGAACGACACCGACATTGCGGCACTTGTCGCCTCGTCGGCTGCCCTCACGCTCTCCGGCATTCCCTTCATGGGCCCGGTCGGTGCGGCGCGCGTCGGCTACATCGATGGCCAGTTCGTGCTCAACCCGACGATCGAACAGCAGAAGCTCTCCTCCCTCGACCTCGTGGTCGCGGGCACGCAGGACGCGGTGCTGATGGTGGAATCGGAAGCCAAGGAACTTTCCGAAGACATCATGCTTGAAGCCGTGATGTTCGGCCACCGCGGCTTCCAGCCGATCATCGAGGCGATCATCCGCCTTGCCGAACGCTCGTCGCGCGAGCCGCGCGACTTCCAGCCGAAGGACCACTCGGCCGTCTACGCCGCCGTCAAGAAGCAGGCCGAAGCCGACCTGCGCAAGGCCTATGCCATTGCCAAGAAGGAAGAGCGCCAGGACGCCGTTGCCGCCGCCAAGGACAAGGTGAAGGCAGCGCTGGTCAACAAGGAAGACCCGAACGCCCCCTCGGAGCAGGCGATCGGTGAAAACTTCAAGCAGCTTGAAGCCGACATCGTGCGCAACAACATCCTCGACACGGGCAAGCGCATCGATGGCCGCGACACCAAGACGGTGCGCGCCATCATCGCCGAAACCTCGGTCCTGCCGCGCACCCACGGCTCGGCCCTGTTCACCCGTGGTGAAACGCAGGCGCTGGTGGTGACCACGCTCGGCACCGGCGAAGACGAACAGTACATCGACACGCTCGACGGCCTGACCAAGGGCAAGTTCATGCTGCACTACAACTTCCCTCCCTTCTCGGTGGGTGAAGTAGGCCGCATGGGGGCCACGGGCCGCCGTGAAATCGGCCATGGCAAACTTGCCTGGCGCGCCATCAATCCGCTGCTGCCGAAGCCGGAAGACTTCCCCTACACGATCCGTGTGGTCTCCGAGATCACCGAATCGAACGGTTCGTCCTCCATGGCCACGGTGTGCGGCTCCTCGCTCGCCCTCATGGATGCGGGCGTGCCGATGAAGGCGCCCTGCGCCGGCATCGCCATGGGCCTGATCAAGGAAGGCGACCGCTTCGCCGTCCTCTCGGACATCCTGGGTGACGAAGACCACCTCGGCGACATGGACTTCAAGGTGGCGGGCACGTCGGAAGGCGTGACCTCGCTGCAGATGGACATCAAGATCACCGGCATCACCGAAGAGATCATGAAGGTGGCGCTGTTCCAGGCCAAGGAAGGCCGCCTGCACATCCTCGGCAAGATGTCGGAAGCACTGGCCTCGGCCCGTGCCGGCCTTGGCGAACATGCGCCGCGCATCGAGCAGATCAAGATCCCCACCGACAAGATCCGCGAAGTGATCGGCACCGGCGGCAAGGTCATCCGCGAGATCGTGGAAAAGACCGGCGCCAAGATCGACATCCAGGACGACGGCACGGTGAAGGTGGCGTCCTCGTCGGGTGCGGCGATCACGGCGGCGCTGAAGTGGATCAAGTCCATCGTCTCCGAACCGGAAGTGGGCGAGATCTACGAAGGCAAGGTCGTGAAGATCATGGAATTCGGCGCCTTCGTGAACTTCTTCGGGGCCCGCGACGGCCTCGTGCACGTCTCGGAGCTTGCTCCGCAGCGCGTCAACAAGGTTGGCGACGTTGTTTCGGAAGGCCAGATGGTCAAGGTCAAGTTCCTCGGCATGGACAACCGCGGCAAGATCCGCCTGTCCATGAAGGTGGTCGACCAGGCCACCGGCGAAGACCTGAGCCGCAAGCAGGGCGACGCTGAAGGCGGCGACGAGAAGACCGGCGACTGAGTTTCGCGACAAAGTTGAAAACATCGAGCGCGGGGTCAGACATGGCCCCGCGTTTTGCTTTCGGTGCGCCTACCGGCGTGGCATCATGCGTTCGGGGCGACTTCCGGGAGGTCACATGCGCGCCGTTTTGTCAGTCACATTCATGGTCTTCATCTATACAGCGGCGGCCGCGCAGGATGCGCTGGACTGCGCCAACCAGATGGACCAGTCCACCATGACGCGCTGTGCCGGGCTGGATTTCGAGAAGGCGGATGCAGAGTTGAACCGCATCTGGCCGGAGATCAGGGACGAAGCGAAAAGCACGGACGAGGGGACGGGCAAGACGGAATTTCTTGATGCCCTGATGGCCTCCCAACGCGCATGGCTCGCCTATCGTGACGCGGAATGTGCTTGGCAGGGTTTCGAGGCCCATGGCGGCTCCATGGAACCGATGCTGGTGAATGCGTGCCTTGCCCAGAAGACCAATGACCGGATCAAGGAGCTGCAGGCAGAGGGACTGATGCAGTAGCCGTCACGGCTGACGAAGGCCACGCGAACTCGCATACTCCAGGCATTCCCGCCACGGCCTGATCGATGCCGAGGTGGTGGCGCTGTGCAGGGAGGTGGCGGCGCTGGCGTTGGCCAGCGCGAGGCATTGGGCGAGCGGCCAGTCCTCATGCAGGCCGAAGAGCATGCCGGCGTAGAAGGCATCGCCTGCGCCCACTGTTCCGACGATTTCGGATTTGGGGACGTTGACGGAGGGCGCGAAGGCCCTTTCGCCGGAGCGGCGCATGGCCAGTGCGCCGTCGGGGTGGTGGATACAGACGAGTTCTTGCACGCCAAAGTCCAGCAAGGCGGCGCAGGCGCGCTCCGCTGCGGGAATGTCGAGGCGTCCGTCCACCGTGACAGGCAGGCCGGACACTGCTTCGGCTTCCGTGTCGTTGATGATGAAATAGTCGAGCAGCGGCAGGCAGGGCCGCGTCTGGGCGCATTGCAGTTCACGCGGCACCGGGCACAGTTCCATGGCCGTCCTGTAGCCGCGGGCACGGGCGTTGCGGAGCACGGCGCGCCAGCCATCGCTGGCATCCATCGAGGTGGAGATGCCGGGCGAGCCGAGATAGAAAATTTTCCCCCGGGCATGGGGCGGCAGCATCTGTTCCGCCGTCATGGTGCTGTTGGCACCGGGGCGGAAGAAGAAGGTGCGCCTGCCGGTGGCGCGCGACGTCATGACATGGGTGACGTCAGTGGTCTGACCCGGCACACGGATCACGCCGGAGGTGTCGAGGCCTAGGCCGCCTGCGATGCGGATGAAGGTGTCGGCGGCGGGGTCATCGCCCACCAGGCAGGTCATGGTGACAGGAAAGGGTGCGCCCAATTTCACCAGCCCCGCCGCCGCGTTGTGGGGCGGACCTCCGGGCGCCTCGATGGTTTGGCGGATGAAGGCGATCTGCTCCTCATCCGGCCAACTGTCGATCATGTGGACGATGTCGAGGACGATGGTGCCTGCGAGCACGATGCCGGAGCGGATCATGGAAGTGCTCCCTCCCTCCAACCGTCATCCCGGCGCAGGCCGGGAGAGGGCTTTCTGCCTGCGGTGTGCAGGTGACCAAAGCCCCGCCCCGGCCTGCGCCGGGGTGACGGAGCGGAAGGGTGAAATGCTCGCACTTACTTCCTGTAACCGTCGAGCACGCTTTCGGTGATCTTCTGGTCGTCTTCCAGGGAACGCACCGCTGTGAGGTTCTTCTTGCGGAGGATGGCGTGGTATTCCTTCACGCCCTGCTCCGGGGTGAGGTCGCGTTCCACCACGCGGCGGAAGAGGTGGACGAGGTCAATCGGGCTCTCCGAGAGCTTGATCTTGCGGCCAAAGAGGGCGACGCGGGCGCCGGACTTTTCGCCCTGATGCAGAAGCTCGAAGGTATCCCGCGTGGTGCCGCCGGAACCACCGAGAATGCCAACCACGAGATTGCGGTCGTAGCTTGCCAGTTCCTCCATGGCCTTGCGGCCGTTGAAGGGCATCTTGAGGAAGAGCGGCGCATCGGCCGTGGTCATGCCTGCGACACAGCGCAGGATGTTGTCGTTGACGAAGGCGGGAATCTGCTCGGGCGAGAGGTTCTGCGGCGCATTCGGATTGAAAACTTCGAGGAAGTGGCGGAACTTCAGCTTTGAGGCTTCGGCGCGGAAGGCGTTGTAGGCTTCGAGATGGGCATAGTCGGCCGAGAGGTCATTGTTGAAGGTGACGGAGTAGAGGCCGAGGTCCGAGAACTTCCTGCAGTGGGCGAGGTTTGCCGTGCGGAAGGGGCGGGCCATTTCCTTGGCATAGGTGGAGTGGCGGGCGCGCCAGATGTCGGTGGCGTCGTTGGCGCGGATGGCCGGCGTCACCTTCGACTTCTTGAACAGGCCGGTTCTGGCGATGGCTTCGAGGGAGGAGGCGGCGACCAGCATGATGTCGATGTTGCCGTGCTTCACCATGTCCACCACGGTCTGGCGGAAGTGCTCGACGGTGTGGAAGCCCTTGCTTTCGTCAGCGAGGTCCTTCGGGCCGGTTGAGGAGGCGCCGCCGGACATCTCCGGGTCCTTGGCATCGGCGACGATGAAGTCGGCAGGCCTGTATTTGCCGGAGGTGATCTTCTTCAGCTTGACATCGAGGGACTTGATCATCGGGGTTCCATGGATTGAGTTGCACCGCCGAGCCTTATGGCGGCACACTGCATTTGAAACAAGCACAAGAGGTCAGAGCCACCATGCGCAAGACACTGGTCATGATTCCCGCCTTCGGCTGTGATGCCGGACTCTATGGTGCGATTGCCGGACGGCTGGCGGAAGCCGTGGAGGTCCGAAGCCATGTTGCTGCGCAGGACAGCTTCGGGGCCATGGTGGCAGAGGTATTGGCATTTGCCCCGGAACGCTTTGTGGTTCTGGGGACCTCCATGGGCGGGCGGCTGGCGCTGGAGGTGGCGCTGGCGGCACCGGAGCGGGTGGAGGGACTGGTGGTGATCGGGGCAGGTGCGGGTGCCGTTGCCGATCCGGCGGCGGGCCTGCGGCGCTCGGCCCGCATTCGTGGCGGCGAGAAGCAGCAGGTACTGATCGAAATGGGCAACATGATCGCGCATTTGCCGGGGCCACGGGGGCCTGCAACACGGGAGGCCTTCATCACCATGGCGCAGGCCATGGACCCGGAGACACTGGCCCGGCAGTCCGATGCGCTGGCGCAGCGCACAGACAAGTGGGGACGGCTCGGCGAGATCTCCTGTCCCGTGCTCTGTCTTTGGGGCGTGCACGACAAGTTCAGCCCGGCGGCGGATGGCCAGCGGATTGCGGCCTCGGTGGCGCGCGGAGACTATGTTGAACTGCCGGACTGCGGGCATTTCCCCACACTGGAATATCCGGATGAAACGGCGGCCGCGCTTGAGCGCTGGCTTCAGGCTGCGGTGCTGTAGGCGATGGCGCCCATCATGCCGGAATTCATGTGATAGACATGGTGGCAGTGGAAGGCCCAGGTGCCGGGGTTGTTGGCGTCGAACTGGATGGTGACCATGCCGCCCACAGGCACCAGCACGGTGTCGCGGAGCGCGCCGTCGATGCGCTCGTTGCCGATGCCGACGACCTTGAAATAGTGCCCATGCAGATGCATCGGGTGGGCCATGCCCGTCATGTTGTGGAACATCACCTCGTAGCGCTCGCCCTCGCGCACCTTGAAGAGCACGTCATGCATGGACGACTTGCCGTTGAGGCCCCAGACATAATCCGCGCCGCCGCCGGTGAGCATGACCATCTCGGTTTTTGAGACGGCGATCTCGGGTGTCTTGCCCATGAATTTCAGGCGGGCTTCCAGCGCCAGATCCAGTGGCGGCTGCACCTCACCCTGGTCGCTGATCTTCGCAACCGTCGCATCGCCAGCAGCGAGGATGATGCCGGACTGGCCCGTGCCGCCCTCCACCTTGAAGAGAACGGGATAGGCGCCCGGACCTTGCGGCAGTTCCAGCCGGATGTCGGCGCGCTGGGCGATGGCGAGCGGGAAGCGCTGGCCTTTCACGGGCTGCACGGCATGGCCATCGACGGCGATCAACTCGCCGGACAGCGCGCCGAGGTCGATCCACATGTTGCTGGCGGCGCTGGCGTTGATGATGCGCAGGCGGAAACGCCCGCCTTTCTCGGCCTTCACGACCTCCGGATCGTCCAGCGTGCGGTCATTGGCGAGGAAGGCATCGAAGGTGATGTCGTTCAGCATGGCAGACCCTGCCGCCGGGGCTTCACCGTGCCCCATGGCGCTGTGATCCATGCCTTGCATGTTTCCGCCACCATGTCCGGCGTGGGCCGCATGCCCGCCGCCGCCCGCCTGCAGTTCGGCAAGGATTTCCTTCGGATCGCGAAAGGTGAAATCATGCAGCATTACCACGTGCTCCTGCTCGTCATAGAGCGGCGCGTTGCTTTCCCGGATGATGAGGGGGGCGGCCAGCATCTGCTGTTCCTGCAGGCCGACGTGGGAGTGCATCCAATGGGTGCCGGCATCACGGGTGGCGAAGTCATAGTCGGCTGTTTCACCGGGCTTCAGCGGAGGGCCGGAGAGCATGGGCACGCCATCCTGCGCCAGCGGAGGCGTCAGGCCGTGCCAGTGCACCATGGTTTCTTCCGAGAGCCCGTTGGTGAGGCGCGCGGCGAAGCGTCCGTTGAAGACCATGTTCACGCCGTGGCGGCCCTGGTCATCAAGGATGCCCATGACGGTTGCCGCCTTGCCCTTGACCTCCAGCACGCGGGTGGTGACGCGCAGGTTGGCGACCTGTGCCGCGGCGGGAGTGGAGCGCGGCAGGCTTGCGAAGGCAGCGAGGGCGGCGGACCCCGTGAGCAGGCGGCGGCGGTTCAGTTTCGTGTCAAACACATGTGTCATGATGGCCAATCCTTTCCTGCCGAGTGCGGCGGACTGATGGCACCTGACCTTGGTGCTCTCAGAGGCCGCGGCCGATCCCGAGGAACTTCTCGCGGCGCTGGGTGCGCAAGACGTCCGGCGATACGCCTTCCAGCGCCTGGAGGGCGCGGGCCACGGCGTCGCCACCGGCGGCGATGGCCGCTTCCGGCTTACGGTGCGCGCCGCCCAGCGGTTCAGGGATGATTTCGTCGATGACACCGAGTTTCTTCAGGTCCTGCGCGGTGATCTTGAGGGCGGCGGCGGCATCCTTGGCACGGGCCGCATCGCGCCAGAGAATGGAGGCCGCACCTTCCGGCGAAATGACACTGTAAATGGCGTGCTCGAGCATCAAAACGCTGTTGCCCGTGGCGATGGCAATGGCACCGCCGGAGCCGCCTTCGCCGATGATCAGCGAAACAAGCGGCACGCCCAGTGACAGGCAGCAATCGGTGGAGCGGGCGATGGCTTCGGCCTGGCCGCGCTCTTCAGCATCGACGCCGGGATAGGCGCCGGACGTATCAACCAGCGTGATAACCGGCAGGCCGAAGCGGTCTGCCGTTTCCATGAGGCGCACCGCCTTGCGGTAGCCCTCCGGCTTCGCCATGCCCCAGTTGTGCTTGAGGCGGCTCTGGGTGTCATTGCCTTTTTCCTGACCGATGACGACAACGCCACGGCCACGGAAACGGCCCAGGCCGCCGACGAGGGCTTCGTCCTCGGCAAACTTGCGGTCTCCGGCGAGCGGCACGAAGTCGGTGATCAGGGTCTTGATGTAGTCGAGGGCGTGGGGCCTGTCGGGATGGCGGGCCACCTGCGATTTCTGCCACGGTTCAAGGTTGGCATAGAGATCAGCGAGGTTTTTGGACGCCTTCTTCTCCAGCGATTTCACTTCATCGGCGATCGACACCGAAGCATCGCCCTGGGCGAGGGCGCGCAATTCGGCAATTTTGCCTTCCAGTTCGGCAACGGGGGCCTCGAAATCGAGAAATGCCTGCAAGATCAACCTCGGAGCGTTTGTTCGATGATGTTACTGGCGGGGTGGCCCCAGATTGTCAACGTGTCTTGGCTGCGGCCTTCTTGCGGGCGAGGGGGTGAAATTCCTCCACCGCTGCCGTCAGCCGCGAGGCCTGCACATGGGTGTAAACCTGGGTTGTCGAGATGTCGGCGTGTCCAAGCATCTGCTGCACGGCGCGCAGGTCGGCTCCATGATCGAGCAGGCGTGTGGCAAAGCCGTGGCGCAACACGTGAGGCGAGATGCGCTGGGGTGCCAGGCCGGCCCGCGCCGCGAGCGCCTTCAGTTCAAGGGCAAAATGCTGGCGGGTCAGCGTGCCGGACTTGCCGTGTGACGGGAAGGCCCAGGGTGATTTTTCATCGTGGACGGCAAGGAATGAGAGATAGCGCGTCAGCACGCCACGCGCGCCGGGCGCCACGGGAACCATACGCTCGCGTCCGCCCTTGCCCTTGATCACCAGCATGTCCGCGTCCGCCGCGAGCTGGCGGCGGGTGAGGGTGATGAGTTCCGACACACGCAGGCCCGTTGCGGCCAGAAGTGACACAAGCGCATGCAGGCGCCAGGCCTTGAAAGCGGGTTTGCCCTTGGCGGCTGAGGCTTCTGCCGCAGCTGTTGCCAGAAGGGACTGGATCTCTGCCGCCGACAAGACCTCCGGCAGGCTGCGCTGCTGTTTCGGACTCTCGACGATCTGAGCCGGATTCTGCCGGGTGAAGCCTTCGCTGTGCAGGAAGGCGTGGAACTGCCGGATGGCGGAGAGGCGGCGCGCGGCGGTGCGGCGGGCGAGGCCGCGGGTTTCGAGCCCTTGCAGATAGTCGCGGACATGGGCTGTCGTGGCTGACTCCGGTGAGGCACCGGCGCGGGCCAGATCCTGCACATAATCGGTCAGGTCGTTGGCATAGGCGAGCAAGGAATTGCGGGCCGCTCCCCGCTCCGCCGCCATCATTTCGAGAAAGCGGTTGACCAGCGGTCCGCCTTTGCGCGCCTCAGTCCTGCCTGAGCTTTTCATGGGGCAGCGGGCGGATCACGTCGGACTGTTCGGGCGGGAAGGTGGCCAGCGCAAGGGCACCACCATAGACCGCACCGACCAGTGCGGCGATCACCAGGATGAATTTGAGGAAATCGGGAATCACTTGATGCGCAATGAAATCTGACACGACATAACCCCCGACCGTGATTGTGCCAGAAAGGCCTGCGGCCTGCACCAGAAAAATGCCTTTCTCAAAACCCATGCAATCCCGGCATTGATGCGCTATGAGGCCCCCGACATGGCCAAGCGTTCCACCAGCAAGGACCTCGAAGCCGCCAAGGCGCTGTTGCGCGGGCGGCCCATCGTGCTTGTGGGCCTGATGGGGGCAGGCAAGACCAGCATCGGGCGGCGGCTGGCCGAGAAAATGGGGCTCTCCTTCGTCGCCGCCGATCACGAGATCGAGGCCGCCGCGGGCAAGACCATCGCCGACATCTTTGCCGAACATGGCGAAGCCTACTTCCGCGATGGCGAGCGCAAGGTGATCGCGCGGCTGATGGAAAATGGCGAACAGATTCTCGCCACCGGTGGCGGAGCCTACATGAACCCGGAGACCCGGGCGCGGATCAAGGAAGGCGGCATCTGCGTCTGGCTGAAGGCCGACCTTGGCCTGCTGATGAAGCGGGTGATGAAACGCAATGACCGCCCGCTCTTGCGCACCGCCGACCCGGAGGCGGTGATGCGCGGCCTCATCGAAGACCGCTATCCTGTCTATGCCGAAGCCGATGTCACGGTGGAATGCCGTGACGTGCAGCACGCCCAGATGGTGAATGACGTGCTGCGGGCGCTGGCCCGCAAGGCCCAATCCGAATCCGCCGCAAGCCCAACCGTATCCGCATCATGAACACATCACACACGACTGTTGCTGTCGCCCTCGGCGACCGCTCCTATGACATCCTGATCGGTAACGGCCTGCTGGCGCGCGCCGGGGAACTGGTGAAACCGCACCTGAAGCGGCCGCATGCGGTGATTGTCACCGACGCAAACGTGGCGCGGCATCATCTCGCGGCCCTGCAGGCCTCTCTCTCGGCGGCTGGCGTGGGCAGTGATGCCATCGTGCTGGCCCCCGGCGAGAAGAGCAAGAGCTACGCCACGCTGGCCGAGCTGTGTGACAAGCTGCTGGCGGCAGGCGTCGAACGGCGTGACACCATCATCGCCTTTGGCGGCGGGGTGATCGGCGATCTCGCCGGATTTGCGGCGGCGATCCTCAGGCGTGGTGTCAACTTCATCCAGATCCCGACAACGCTTCTGGCACAGGTGGATTCCTCTGTTGGAGGCAAGACCGGCATCAACTCGCCCCATGGCAAGAACCTGGTGGGGGCCTTCCATCAGCCGCAACTGGTGCTGGCCGACCTTGGACTGCTCAAGACGTTGCCACGCCGGGAACTGGCGGCGGGTTATGCTGAAGTGGTGAAATATGGCCTGCTGGGCGACAGGGGCTTCTTTGACTGGCTTGATGACAACGTCGGCAGGGTATTTGCAGGTGACCTGGAGGCCATCGGCCACGCGGTGGCCGTGAGTTGCAAGGCCAAGGCCAATATTGTGGCGGAAGACGAGACGGAGACGGGCGTGCGCGCGCTGCTCAATCTCGGCCATACCTTCGGGCATGCGCTGGAGGCGGCAACCGGTTATTCGCAGCGACTGCTGCATGGTGAGTCGGTGGCCATCGGCATGGTGCAGGCCTTCCGCTTCTCCGAGGCCCGTGGCCTGTGCCCGCCGCAAACGGCAGGGCGCGTGGCGGCTCACCTGAAGGCGGCGGGGCTGCCCATCCATTCACGCGAGATTCCCGGTGATCTGCCACCCCCACAGGGCCTGCTTGAACTGATGCGTCAGGACAAGAAAGCTGTGGCGGGCAGGCTGACGTTCATATTGGTGCGAGGCATCGGCGAGGCGTTCATCGCGAAGGACGTGCCGGATGCGGACGTACTGCGGTTTCTGGAAGAGGACTTGAAACATCCATGAGTGGTGACATCGGCACTGCCGTTCTTTCCATCATTCTCCTGCTGCTGGTGGCAGCGTTTTTCTCAGCGGCGGAAACGGGACTGACAGCGGCCTCGCGGGCGCGGCTCAATGAAATCGAAAAGCGCGGCAGCACGCGGGCCAGCACGGCGCTGCGCCTGCTGGAAGCGCCGGAGCGCCTGATCGGCGCGCTGCTGCTCGGCAACAACCTCGCCAATATCACGGCATCGGCGGTGGCGACGGCGGCCCTCATCAAGATGTTCGGCGACAGCGGTGCGGTGATCGCCTCGGGCGTCATGACCGTGGTGATCCTGATCTTCGCCGAAGTGATGCCCAAGACCTATGCCATCACCTATCCGGAGAGGACCTCGATCTTCGTGGCGCCGCTGATGCGCGTCATCTCGGCGGTGCTCGGCCCCATCGTGCTGACGGTGGAGGTGATCGTGAAGTTCACGCTGAAGATGCTCGGTGCCAATGTGGATGACAGCAAGAACGTGCTCTCGGCACACGAGGAACTGCGCGGCGCAATCGATCTTCACCACAAGGAAGAAACGCTGGTGAAGACGGACAAGGACATGCTGGGCGGTATCCTTGACCTGAAAGACCTCGAGGTGATGGACGTGATGGTCCACCGCACCAAGATGGTGACGCTGGACGTGGCAGAACCCGTGAAAGACATCGTGGCGCAGGTGTTGAAGTCAGGTCACACGCGCATCCCCGTGTGGAAGGACAAGCCCGACAACATCATTGGTGTCTTGCACGCCAAGGCGCTTTTCGCCGCGATCCAGAAGGTGGAAGGTGAACATGGCAAGGTGAAGCTGGACGACATCCTCTCGGACCCGTGGTTCGTGCCGGACACGCGGCCGCTGGAGGACCAGCTCAACGCCTTCCTGCGGCGCAAGACACACTTCGCCATCGTGGTTGACGAATATGGCGAGGTGCAGGGCCTGATCACACTGGAAGACATCATCGAAGAGATCGTTGGCGACATCAAGGACGAGTTCGACGCGGTGGCAACAGGCGTGCGCAAGTCGAAGGACGGCTCGATCATCGTCGATGGCGCGCTGCCGCTGCGTGATCTCAACCGGGCGTTTGACTGGGAGCTGCCAGATGATGAAGCGACGACGCTCGCGGGGCTCGTCATCCACGAGGCGCGGATGATTCCGTCGGTGGGGCAGACCTTCAGCTTCCACGGCTTCCGCTTCGAAATCCTCAAGAAGAAGCGCCAGCAGCTGACTTCGATCCGGGTGATGAAGCTGGAGAAACCCGGCGACGAGACGGACGAGAAGACCGGCTGAGTCCCAGTATGAATCTCAGGCCTTCAGCACCTCGATGGCAAGGGCGTGAACGCGGGAGCGGAGTTCATTCGCCAGCACCTCGTTGACCTTGCGGTGCTGGTTGACGCGGCTCAGGCCATCCAGTGCCGCCGCGGCGATGCGGATGCGGAAATGGCTTTCGCCATCCGGGCGGCTGCCGGAGTGGCCTGCGTGGTGGTGGCTTTCATCAATGACGTCGAGGCTGGACGGGCTGAAGGCGCGCTCCAGTTTTTCCGCCATGCGTTTTCCGACGGGGCCCAATGCGTTCTGCACGTGATATGCCTTTGCTCCAATCAATCAAACCGGACATGAAGATGCGGAAAGCCTTCGCCTTTTTGTGCCCGATCGGGTAAAAGTCCGGGCTTCCATCGTTCCAACCGATTTCAATGCCTATATCCCATTCATGAAACTCGATTCAAAGTACTTCGACAAGATCAGGATCACGCCGCGTGGCTCCAAGCCGCAGCCCAAGGCGGAGGCCAAGTGCGAATGGCCGGAGTGTGAAAAGCCCGCGCGCCACAAGGCTCCGAAAGGCCGTGGCCAGGAGGGCCAGTTCCACAACTACTGCACGGCGCATGTGCAGGAGTACAACAAGACCTACAATTATTTCGCCGGCATGTCGGATGGCTCCATTTCGGACTACCAGAAGGCGGCGCAACTGGGCGAGCGGCCCACCTGGAAGCTGGGGCAGAATGCCCACGCCCGGGCCGGCTCGACCCGTGGCACGGCGCGGCGCCTTGACGATCCCATGGAAATCCTCGGCCGGGCGCAGCGCAAGCCGGCCGAACAGAAGCTGGGCCGCAGCCTGAAGCGCAACGAGATGAAGGCCCTGCTGACGCTTGGCCTTGACGAGAATGCCACACCCGATGACGCCAAGGCGAAATACAAGCTGCTGGTGAAGCGGCTTCACCCCGATGCCAACGGCGGCAGCCGTGCCAACGAGGACACGCTGAAAGCGGTCATCCACGCCTACGACACGCTTAGGGCCAGTGGCTTCTGCTGACTTGCCGGATGGGCCGCTTGCCTCTAGAAGGCTGTGCATTCCCCGAACGTGCGACGGATCAATTGGGCTTTTCCCGCCCCGTGACTGAGTGAGCTGACATGACTGCAACACCCAATGGCGCCAACGGCGCGATGCCCGGCAACCCCGACAAGATGGTTTCGGTGTCGCAGGTCTTCGGCTTCGAATCGAACATGATGGTGCCGGCCTATTCGGACACCAGCGAGCATGTTCCGGACCTGGACCAGGACTACCTGTTCAACAAGGAAACCACGCTTGCCATCCTTGCGGGCTTTGCCCACAACCGCCGCGTGATGGTGACCGGCTATCACGGCACCGGCAAGTCCACCCACATCGAGCAGGTGGCGGCGCGCCTCAACTGGCCGTGCATCCGCATCAACCTCGACAGCCACATCAGCCGCATCGACCTCATCGGCAAGGATGCCATCGTGCTGAAAGAGGGCAAGCAGGTGACGGAGTTCCGTGAGGGCATCCTGCCCTGGGCCTACCAGCACAACGTGGCACTGGTCTTTGACGAATATGACGCGGGCCGCCCCGACGTGATGTTCGTGATCCAGCGCATCCTCGAATCCTCCGGCAAGCTGACGCTGCTGGACCAGAGCCGCGTCATCCGCCCTCACCCGGCCTTCCGGCTGTTTGCCACGGCCAACACGGTGGGCCTCGGAGACACCACCGGCCTCTACCACGGCACGCAGCAGATCAACCAGGCACAGATGGACCGCTGGTCGGTCGTTACCGTGCTCAACTACCTGCCGCATGTGCAGGAGGTCGGCATCGTGCTGGCCAAGTGCAAAGCTTACGACACCGAGAAGGGCCGCAAGACGCTGGCCAACATGGTGCGCGTCGCCGACCTCACGCGCAACGCCTTCATGCAGGGCGACGTTTCCACGGTCATGAGCCCGCGCACGGTGATCACCTGGGCGCAGAATGCCGAGATTTTCGGCGGCGACCTCGGCATGGCCTTCCGCCTGACCTTCCTCAACAAGTGCGACGAGCTGGAACGCCCGATCATCGCGGAATTCTACCAGCGCTGCTTCGGTGAAGAGCTGCCGGAATCGGCGGCTCGCCTCGCCATCGCCTGAGACTGAAACACAATGGCGCAGGGCAAGGATGATCGCGCCGAACGCTTCAAGGGGGTGCTGGGCGCCGCCATGAAGACCATGGCGCTTGATCCGGAACTCAATGTGAGTTTCGGCAACGAGCAGCCGTCGCTGACCGGACACAAGGCGCGCCTGCCGCAGGTGAACCAGAATGCCTCGGCGCGTGACATTGCCGTGACGCGTGGCCTCGCCGACAGTTTCGCGTTGCGCCTTTCACACCATGCCGACAACGTGCATTCACGCTACAGCCCGGTGGGCAAGAATGCGCGCGCGGTGTTTGACGCGGTGGAGCAGGCACGCGTGGAAGCCATCGGTGCCAACGCCATGCCGGGCGTGAAGCAGAACCTCGGCGTGATGCTGGATGACCGCTACAGCCGCACCGTGGTCAACCGTTCCAGCAACCGGCGGGACACACCGCTGGAGGAAGCCGTCGGCCTTATCCTGCGCGAGCGCCTGACGGGCGAGGCGCCGCCGCCGGCGATCAAATCCTATGTCGATCTCTGGCGGCCGTGGGTCGAGGAAAAGGCCCACGACCAGCTGGATCACCTGAAGGACGCGCTCACCGATCAGCAGGCCTTCGCCCGGCTGTCACGCGAGCTGATTTCCGCCCTCGACATGGCCGATGAGCTGGGCGAGGACCCGGACAAGGGCGACGACAACGAAGAACAGGAAGCCGAAGAGGATCCCGGCGAGCGCAACGAGACTCCCGAAGGCGAGGAGCAGGAAAGCGAATCGCAGGCCGAGCAGATGGAGCAGGCCGAAGGGGAAACCGAATCCGCCGAGATGGAAGCCCAGTCGGTGGAAACCGACGAGCAACCCGAAGACGACGCGACGGAAGAGAACACCGACGGCGAGGAGCCGTTCCGTCCGCAACTGCCCTTCTCCTCCAACAACAACGAGGATTTCTACAAGGTCTATTCCAACAGCTTCGATGAAGTGGTGGAAGCCGACGACCTGTGCGACGCCGAGGAACTGACGCGGCTCCGCGCCTATCTCGACAAGCAGCTGGCCAATCTGCAGGGCGTGGTGGCGAGGCTGGCCAACCGGCTGCAGCGCCGCCTGATGGCGCAGCAGAACCGCTCGTGGGATTTCGATCTTGAAGAGGGCATCCTCGACACCGCCAAGCTGATGCGGGTGGTGATCGACCCGATGCATCCGCTGTCCTTCAAGATGGAAAAGGACACGCAGTTCCGCGACACGGTGGTGACGCTGCTGCTCGACAACTCCGGCTCCATGCGTGGCCGCCCGATCACGGTGGCGGCGACCTGTGCCGACATCCTGGCGCGTACGCTGGAGCGCTGCGGTGTGAAGACGGAAATTCTTGGCTTCACCACGCGGGCCTGGAAGGGCGGGCAGGCGCGCGAGAAGTGGCTGGCGGGCGGCAAGCCTGCCAATCCGGGGCGTCTCAATGATCTCCGCCACATCATCTACAAGGCGGCGGACGAGCCGTGGCGGCGGGCGCGGCGCAATCTTGGCCTGATGATGCGCGAAGGTTTGCTGAAAGAAAACATCGACGGCGAGGCACTGATCTGGGCGCACAACCGGTTGCTGGGGCGGCCGGAACAGCGCCGCATCCTGATGGTGATCTCAGATGGCGCCCCGGTTGATGACTCCACGCTCTCGGTCAACTCCGGCAACTATCTGGAACGGCACCTGCGGCAGGTGATCAACGACATTGAGGGCCGTTCACCGGTCGAACTCATCGCCATCGGCATCGGCCATGACGTGACGCGCTACTACAAGCGGGCCGTGACCATCGTGGACGCGGAAGAGCTGGGTGGTGCCATGACGGAAAAGCTGGCTGAGCTTTTCGATGACAAGGTGGCGCCGAAGTCGCCTGGACGCCGCGCACCGCCACGCGGACGCAAGGCCGCCTGACGCCTACTCCCCGTCCTTCACCCGTAAGGCATCGGCGAGGCGCATTTTGGCCGAGCCGGGTTTCAGCGGCTGCTGCTGCGAGGCGTGGGGTTTCCAGGCCATGGCCCAGGCAATGTCGAGTGTCACGCGGATGCGGCCATCGGGATCGGCGAAGCGTTGCTGATAGAGTTCGGCGACGCGGCCAAGGAGGCGGCGCGGCGTGAAGTGGCGGCTGCGGCCTGCCATCGGATTGGAAAAGCCCAGGCCCTTGAGTTCGGCCATGAGGGCCAGCGCATTGTCATAGCGCAGGGTGACGCGGTCCATGTCGGCAACGGGAAGCGCAAGGCCAGCGCGCTGCAGGAGGCCGCCAGCCTCGCGGAGGTCAATCATCGGCGCCACGCGTGGCGTGACACCACCCGTCATTTCGCTTTCTGCCGCCAGCCAGACTTCGCGCAATTCGCGCAAGGTGTCGCCGGCAAAGAAGGCAAAGAGCGCAAGGCCATCGGGGCGGAGCGCACGGGCGGCCTGGGCGAGATGGCCCGGCACATCATTGATGGTCTGCAGGTCGAGCAGGCTGACGAGGCAGGAGGTGGTCTCTGCTTCGAGCCTCAGGACGTCCTCAGGGGATGGAGACAACGTGCTGATTTTCAAGCATTTTCCGTCTTCAACCAAGATCTCGCGTGAAGCACTGGGACGGGCGGCGACGAGAACGGCATCCGGGAATGTGCGGTTGATCACAGCCATGCGCTCAGCCAGTTCGCGGGCGATGTGGCGGTCGAGGGCGTGCGCGGCATCACCCTGGGCGGCCCGCACGCGCGCCACATGGACAGCGCGATCAAAGATGTGGTGTGGTCCTTCCATGACGGATGAGCCGATAGCGGAAATTCCCCCGCTCAGCCAGCGCGGACAGGCGGCGGCGCGCTGGCTGTGGCGGGGCTTCGTGGACTGGATCACGCCGCCCCGCTGCGTGGCTTGCCGGACCGAGGTGACGGAAGGGGCCAGCCTGTGCCTCGCCTGCTGGCAGACGCTCACCTTCATCGACGAGCCGGTGTGCGAGGCGATGGGCACGCCGTTTGACTATGACCAGGGAGAAGGCGCGCTGTCACCGGCGGCCATCGCGGAACCGCCGCCGTGGCAGCGGGCGCGGGGTGCTGTTGCCTTCACCGAGACGGCCAAGCATCTCGTCCATCTTCTCAAGTACAATGACATGCATGAGGCAGGCCTTGCCATGGCCCGCATGATGCTGGGTCCGGGGCGGAAGCTGATCGCGGATTGCGATGTGATCCTGCCCGTGCCGCTGCACCGCAAGCGCCTTTGGCGGCGGCGCTTCAACCAGGCGGCCGTGCTGGCGCAGGAAATCAGCCGGGTTTCGGGCAAGCCTTATCTGACCGATGTGCTGTTGCGGCAGATGGTGACTCGCTCGCAGGTGGGGCTGACGGCGGAGGAGCGCCGGAAAAATGTGCGCCGGGCCTTTGCCGTTCCGCCGGAGAGACGGCCTGCCATCGAGGGCAGGCGGGTGCTGCTGGTGGATGACGTGCGCACCACGGGTGCCACGGCGGCGGCCTGTGCCGAGACCCTGATGGCAGCGGGGGCGGCGGGGGTGGATGTGCTGAGCTTCGCCCTTGTGCTGACGCCTGCGCAGTTACATATTGAGGCCTGACGGAATGGACCATGCCTGAGATCACGATCTATACGACGCCTTTTTGCCCCTATTGCCAGATGGCGAAGTCGCTGTTGCGCAAGAAGAACGCGGCCTTTGCCGAAATCGACGTGAGCGGCGATGCGGCATTGCGGCAGAAGATGACGGAGCGCGCCCATGGCCGCCGCACGGTGCCGCAGATCTTCATTGGCGCCACCCATGTGGGTGGCTGCGATGACCTGCACGCGCTTGACGCGGCGGGCAAGCTCGATCCCCTGCTGGCGGCCTGATGAAGATTGCCCTTGTCCAGATGCGCTCGTCGCGTGATCCGGCACGGAATGTGCCGGAGGCGGAGGCGCTGGTGCGGGAGGCCGCTGCCACGGGTGCCACCTATGTGCAGACGCCCGAGGTTTCCAACATCTTCGAGCCGGACAAGGACCGGCTGCGTGCCATCGTGAAAAGCGAAGGCGAAGATGCGCTGGTGCAGCGTTTTGCGGCACTGGCGCGGGAACTGCGCATTCACCTGCATGTAGGTTCGGTGGCGGTGAAGGCGGGAGACGGACGCATCGCCAACCGCAGCCTGGTGTTCGGCCCCGATGGCCGTATTGCGGCGCGTTATGACAAGATCCATCTCTTCGACATCGACTTGCCCAATGGTGAGAGCTACCGTGAATCCGCGACCTATGCGCCCGGTGACACGGCTGTGACGGTGGATGTGCAGACCGCACGGCTGGGGCTGTGCATCTGCTATGACGTGCGTTTTCCCCGCCTCGCCAATGCCTATGCCAATGCGGGTGCGACAGTATTGACCTATCCCGCTGCCTTCACGGTGCCCACGGGTGAAGCGCACTGGCATGTGCTGTTGCGGGCGCGGGCGATCGAGACGGGCAGCTTCGTGCTGACGGCGGCGCAGGGTGGCGAACATGATGGCGGCAAGGCCACCTATGGCCATTCGCTGGCCATTTCACCGTGGGGCGAAATCCTGGCGGAAGCGGGCACGGAGCCTTGCGTGGTCACCGCCGAGATTGATCCGGCACAATCGGTGCTGGCGCGGCAGCGCATCCCGGCGCTCAGGAATGCCCGGGACTTCGGCTTGAAATCGCCCTGAACGGTTGCTACCTCAAAGTCCATGATCCGCTATGATCTCATCTGCGACAAGGGCCATGCTTTTGATGGCTGGTTTTCGGACTCGGAAGCGTTCGAGAAGCAGACGAAGCGCGGCTTTGTCGAATGCACCCAGTGCGGCTCCAGCAAGGTCGAGAAGCAGCTGATGGCGCCGCGCGTTGGCACGAAAGCCAACAGGAAAAGTGATGCCAAGCCGCAACGCATGGCAGCGGTTCCCGCCGATCCGCGCATGGCACAGATGATGGCGATGATGCGCGAGATGCGCCGCCATGTGGAAGAAAATGCCGAGAACGTGGGCGACAAATTCGCCGACGAGGCCCGCAAGATTCACTATGGTGAATCAGAGGAGCGCGGCATCTTCGGCAATGCGACGGCCGACGAGGCGATGTCGCTGATCGAAGAGGGTATCGAGGTGCTGCCCCTGCCGCGCCTGCCGGAAGAACGGAATTGAAGCTGGTAGCAATTTTTGCTACCGTTGGCGCATGAGCAACGTCGAGAAAATCTCCATCGCGCTTCCAAAGGCGATGACCAAACTCATGAAGCGGGCAGTTGCCGGTGGACAATATGCTTCCACCAGCGAGGTTGTGCGCGAGGCGCTCCGTGACTGGCAGGAAAAACAGGATGCCCCTGCGCTCTCGCTCGAAGAGTTGCGCGCCCTTTGGCAGGAAGGTGTGGACAGCGGGCCGGGCACGCTCGGCTCCCTCGATGCCATTCTTGCGGAAGCAAGACGCCGCGTGGCCTCACGCAAGGCAAAGGCCACTTGAAGCTCTACAGTGTCAGACTTTCAGGCGCTGCCGAGACCGACCTGATCAGGCTCTACGAATGGGTGCATGGTGCTGCGGGCGAGGCCGTTGCTGACCGATTCTATGGCCGGTTGCGGCAATCAATCGAATCCCTGCAGTATTTTCCGGAACGCGGCGTGCTGCGTGAGAGCATTGCTCCCGCCGCGCGCCTGCTGGTCGTCGGCAATCATGTGGTGCTCTACCGGGTCGCCGGAAATGCCGTGGATGTCATGCGCGTGGTTTATGGCGCCGTGGACCTGACCAGGCTGTTGCGTTGATCAGGGCCATTCGCTTTCCCGGCTGAACCCCGTTTGGCGCGTGGTGTCGGGGCCGACATTGACCGTCACGCCGCCTTCTGCGCCACCAGCATGTAGTTGACGCCCATGTCGCGGGAGCGGCGCCAGTCTCCGGCGAGGGGGTGGTAGGTGACGCCGCTTTCGTCCGTCACGTCAGTGCCGTTGGCGGCGATCCAGCCCTTCAGTTCATCCGGGGTGATGAACTTCTCCCACTGGTGGGTGCCCTTGGGCAGCCAGCCCAGCACATATTCCGCGCCGACGATGGCGAGGGCGAAGGATTTGCCGGTGCGGTTGATGGTGGCGACGAACATCAGGCCGCCCGGCTTCAGCATGGAGAGGCAGGAGCGGGTGTAGGCTGCGGGATCGGCCACATGCTCGATCACCTCCATGTTGAGGATGACGTCGAACTGCTCGCCCGCCGCGGCCAGATCCTCGGCGAGGCCGACGCGGTAATCGACGGTGAGGCCCATCTCCTGGGCGTGGACGGTCGCCGTCTTGATGTTCTTTTCCGAGGGGTCAACGCCCACCACGCTGGCCCCGAGGCGGGCCATGGGCTCACAGAGCAGGCCGCCGCCGCAGCCGATGTCAAGGAAACGCAGGCCTTCGAAGGGGCGGCGGATGAGGGGGTCGCGGGCCAGTCGGGCGGTCACCTGTTCCTTGATGTAGTCGAGGCGGACCGGATTGAAGACGTGCAGCACCCCGAATTTGCCCTTGGGGTTCCACCATTCGGCGGCCATGCGGGAGAATTTCTCCACTTCCGCCGGGTCGAGGCTCGCGGGGCGGGCTGCCGTATCGATTGTCATCCTGACCTCACTCCAAACTTTTCAGGCCCAAACCGGGCCCCTTATATTGCATCGCACGGGCCCGTCCACTATGAGACGGCGCGACGCGTCTGGGGATTCCCTGATTGATGCCTGCAATGGGCCGAAATCGTTACGATTTCCGGTGGCGTCCGGATTTAAAGCTGGATTAGGGAAACGTGGGCCCATGGGCCGTTTGGTGATGAAATTCGGCGGCACGTCGGTTGCGGACATTGAACGCATCCGCAACGTCGCGCGCCACGTGGAACGGGAAGTCAAGGCGGGCAATCATGTGGCGGTGGTGGTTTCGGCCATGGCCGGCACGACCAACCAGCTGGTGGAATGGTGCCGCCAGGCCGCAGCCGTGCATGACGCCCGCGAGTATGACGCCATTGTCTCTACCGGCGAACAGATCACGGCGGGGCTTCTCGCCATCGTGCTGCAGGACATGGGCATACCGGCGCGCTCCTGGGCGGGCTGGCAGATCCCCATCGAAACTGACGGCGTGCATGGTGCCGCCCGCATGACCCACATCAACGGGGCTGAAATCGTCAAGCGCATGGAGCAGGGCCAGGTGGCGGTGATCACCGGCTTCCAGGGCATCGGCCCGGACAAGCGCGTCTCCACGCTGGGACGTGGCGGCTCGGATACCTCGGCGGTGGCTGTCGCTGCGGCGCTGGAGGCGGCCTGTGACATCTACACGGACGTCGATGGTGTCTATACCGCCGATCCGCGCATCGTCACGGCGGCCCAGAAGCTCGACCGCATCTCCTACGAGGAAATGCTGGAGCAGGCGTCGCTCGGCGCCAAGGTGCTGCAGACCCGTTCAGTCGAACTCGCCATGGTGTACAAGGTGCCGCTGCAGGTGCGCTCTTCCTTCGAGCCGCCCGACTCGCCCAACCAGAACAAGCCCGATGGCACGGGCCCCGGAACAATCGTTTGCGATGAGGACAAGATCGTGGAACAGCATGTTGTGAGCGGAATCGCCTATTCGCGCGACGAGGCCAAGGTTTCCATCCGCCGCGTCAAGGACCAGCCCGGCGTTTCGGCAGCAATCTTCGGGCCGCTGGCCGAGGCCGACATCAGTGTCGACATGATCGTGCAGAACCTGTCGCATGACGGTGCCTTCACCGACATCACCTTCACGCTGGCGCGCAAGGACCTGCGCAAGGCCATTGAAGTGATCAACGCCATGAAGTCCAAGGTGGGCTTCGACGACGTGGTGCATTCCGCTGATGTGGCCAAGATTTCGGTTGTCGGCATCGGCATGCGCAGCCACGCGGGTGTCGCCGCCAAGATGTTCAAGTCGCTGGCCGACAAGGGCATCAACATCCAGGCGATCACCACCTCTGAAATCAAGGTCTCGGTGCTGATCGACGAAGCCTATACGGAACTTGCCGTGCGGGCCTTGCATCAGGCCTACGGATTGGACAAGAAGTAAGGCATGATCCGCGTCCGCCCGGTTCCCGTCGCCATCCGCCCGGTCTTCAAGGCCCGGGCATGGTGGGGCTTTGGGCAAACGGGCCGCGCCATGCATTACCGTTACAAGCGCCCCTAAGGACACGTCTCATGGTCAGTGCCACACTCGGCCCGCGTGTCCTCCTCAGACGGCTCCGGGAAGTGATGGCGGAGCCGGAGACAGCGCAGGTCAAACTCGACAAGATCGTCATGATCATCGCCGCCAACATGGTGGCGGAGGTCTGTTCCATCTATGTGATGCGGCCTGGCAATGTGCTGGAACTCTACGCCTCGGAAGGCCTGAAGGCGGAAGCCGTCCACAAGTCAAAGCTCAAGTCGGGCGAAGGCCTTGTCGGCCTGATCGCCGAGCAGGCCATCGGCCTCAATCTCTCGGACGCGCACACCCACCCTTCGTTCAAATACCTGCCGGAAACGGGTGAAGAGATCTACCAGTCCTTCCTCGGCGTGCCGGTGATGCGCGGTGGTGCCGTCATCGGCGTTCTGGTGGTGCAGAACCGCACCAAGCGCAACTATTCCGAGGAAGAAGAAGAGGCACTGCAAACCACCGCCATGGTGCTGGCGGAGGTCATTGCCTCCGGTGAGCTGCAGGAGGTGGCGCGCGAGGTGGCGATCGACGTCGCCCACATGCGCAGCCACAATCTCAAGTTCGAAACACTGGCCGAAGGCATCGCCCTTGGACAGGTGGTGCTGCATGAGCCGCGCGTCGAGATCGAAAACCTCATTGCCGAGAGCATCCCCAAGGAACTGAAGCGGCTTGAGGATGCCGTCCAGCAGCTCAGGGCGCAGGTGGACGAACTTCTCGATGGCTCCGATGCCATGCGGGCCACGGATTATTCCGACGTGCTGGAAACGATCCGCATGTTCGCCCACGACAAGGGCTGGGTGAACCGGCTGCGGGACGCGATCCAGACCGGCCTCACGGCGGAGGCCGCGGTGGAGCGGGTGCAGAACGACAACCGTGCCCGCATGATGCGCATGCAGGATGAATACCTGCGCGAGCGCATGCATGACCTCGACGACCTGTCGAACCGGCTGTTGCGCATTCTCACCGGTGCTGTCGCCACCGCCTCGCGCACCGACCTTCCCGCCAACGCCATTGTCGTGGCGCGCAACATGGGACCGGCGGAACTTCTCGACTATGACCGCAGCAAGATCCGCGGCGTGATCCTCGAGGAAGGCGGCAAGACCAGCCATGTGGCGATTGTTGCCCGGGCGCTGGGCATTCCCGGCATCGGGCTGGCGGAAGGCCTGATTGACCTTGTCGATCCGGAAGACGACATCATCGTCGATGGCGGCACGGGAGAAGTGTTCGTGCGCCCGAGCCAGGAGCTGCAGAAGGCCTATGGCGAGAAGGTGCGCTTCTATGCGCGCAAGCAGGCGCAGTTCGCGGCACTCCGCGATCTGCCCTCTATCACCAAGGATGGCGCCAACATTGAACTCAACATCAATGCGGGCCTGATCGTGGATTTGCCGCACCTGCATGATTCAGGTGCTGCCGGGGTCGGCCTCTACCGCACCGAACTGCAGTTCATGATGGCGCAGCGCTTCCCGCGGCTTTCCTCTCAGGTGCGCCACTACCAGCAGATTCTCGACCAGGCGCAGGGCAAGCCGGTGGTGTTCCGCACGCTCGACATCGGTGCCGACAAGACGCTGCCCTACCTGCGCCAGCCGCGCGAGGAAAACCCGGCATTGGGCTGGCGCTCGATCCGCATGGCGCTGGACCGTCCGGCCCTGTTGCGCCTGCAAATCCGCGCCATGCTGATGGCGGGTGCGGGCCAGGACATCCGCATCATGTTCCCGATGATCGCCGATGTGGATGAGTTCCTGCAGGCCAAGGCGGCGGTGGACAAGGAAGTGGCCTATCTGACGCTGCGCCGCCACGCCCTGCCCACAACGCTGAAGATCGGCGTGATGATCGAAATCCCGTCGCTCATCTGGCAACTGGATCACCTGCTGCCGCTGGTGGACTTTGCGTCCATTGGCTCCAACGACCTGGTGCAGTTCCTGTTTGCGTCTGACCGCGGCAACCCCAAGCTTGCTGGCCGCTACGACCCGCTGTCGCCGTCAGCCCTTTCGGCCATGCGGCTGATTGTCGAAAAGGGCCGCCAGCACAGCAAGAAGGTGACGCTTTGCGGTGAACTGGGCGGGCGGCCGCTGGAGGCGATGGGGCTTGTGGGCATTGGCATGACCTCCATGAGCATGGTGCCGTCCGGCATCGGCCCTGTGAAAGCCATGATCCGCTCACTGGACCAGAACAAGCTGTGGGGGTTCATGCAGCCGCTGCTCAAGTCGCCGCTGCATTCGCTGCGTGGCGACCTGATGGAATTCGCCAACCGCAACGGCGTGGTGATCTGAGCCCGCAAAAAAGAAGCCTCCCGCAGCACCCCTGCGGGAGGCTCTTGTGTGCCTTCCATATTCCGCCCCCGGTCAGGAAGGCACCGCCCCGCTAAAGCGGCAACTTGTCCTTCACGTGCTTCCACACCGTGGCGTTGTCCTGGTGAGTGTAGTCGTGAATGATTTCAGCGATGATGTGCTTGTGGGTTTCCTTGTTCAGCGCCTTGCGCAGAATACCCATGGCAACGGCCGGGGCCACCAGCATCACCTGGTCACACTCCTTCTTGGCGACGCCGGTCTGCACTGTCTCGGCCAGCGTGCTGAGGAACTTGTCTTCGGTGCGTTTTTCCGGCGACGGCTTGAAGGCGGGTGTGTGATGCACACCAGCGGCCAATTCGCCGTGGTGGTGGGCAAGGCGCGGATCGTGCTTGTTGACCAGCGGCAGTTCACTCACGCCTTCGTCGCGGTGCTTGTTGAGCAGAATACGGGCATGGCCGCCGTCTGCCACCACAATCCAAGTCTTCCGGGTTTCGTCCTTCATTCAGGAAATCTCCATTGGTTTTGAAGTGAACTCTTGCCGGACCGGACACGGTGCGCATTGATCGATATCAATCGCAAATTTCACCAATCCGCCCCGCCTGTTAGGGCATCGTTCACCATTCTTGGCCATTGTCTTGGTTAGTCAGTTGTTAACGGCAGCGCCTGCTGCCGCGAGGTGAGAAGGCCATGGACCAGACGTTTTCCCAGGATGTGAACAGCAACGCCGCGACAGAGGATCAGGCAGAAGCACTTTCTGCCCTTCGCGACAAGCCGGACGGCATCATGGATCCGGCAGGCGAAGCGGGCTGGTATCTCGAACGGGAACGGATGCAGCGCGGGCTTTCGCTTGACGATGTGGCGGCCTGCACGGGCATCCACCCCTACCATGTGGAGGCCATCGAATATGGTGACATGACCCACATGCCGCCACGTCTTGAGGCGCTGGAAATGATCGCGGCCTATGCGGATTTCCTTGGCTTCGATCCTGATCCGCTGTTGCAGCACTATGCCTCGTTTCTGCCACGGCCGGAGGTGGCGCCGCGCCACCATCCCGCCAATCCCGGACCGATGATGAGTGCGAAGATCCTTCCCTTCGGCAAGTTCCCGAAGATTCCGGCCATCGACTTCAAGGCGATCAAGCTGCCGCCCATGCCGAAGGTGCCAGGTGGCCGCAACGGAATCGTCGCCTCGGTGGCCATCGCCGTCATGCTCCTGGGCGGTTCCTTCTTCTATATGGGCGGACCGGGTTCGCCTGATGTTCAGCAAATGGCGGCCAACAGCGATCCGATGCCGACGGCCACGACCGGCCCTGATGCGGCCGAGGTGAAGATCACGCAGGATGCGATTGCTCCGCAGGACACGGCTGAACTGCCTGCGCCTCTCGACCAGCCAATTCCCGGCCTCGGCGAAACGGAGGCTGACCAGGCCTCGCTTCCAGAAGGTGAGTCCACTGGCGATCTGGGTGCCTTCATTGCCGAGCAGGTGGATGGTGCCGATCCCGAAACCGTGGCGACGACGAGCAAACCCGTTGAACTTGCGCCGGCAACGCCCGGCGAAGGCAAGGTGTTTGGCAGCAAGGACGCGGACGTCCGTGTCGTGCTGAAGGCCACCAAGGCCATCTGGCTTCTGATTGAAGACGGGCAGGGAAACCGCGTGGCGACGCAGATGCTCAATCCCGGTGACACCTATCGCGTGCCCAACCGTGACGGGCTGGTGGCCATTGCCCAGGATGGCGGAGCGCTGGTCTATGCCGTCGATGGCGTGGAAAAGGGCGTGCTGGGCCTGCCCGGCTCGTTGCTTGCCGCTGAGCCGCTGGACCCGAAGACGCTCGCCAGCAAGAGCTGAGCCTGTTCCATGCGGGCATTGGTGCAGCGGGTTTCCGAGGCCCGTGTGACCGTGGATGGCCGCGTCACAGGTGAGATCGGGCGCGGCTTTCTGGTTCTGGTCTGTGCGATGCAGGGCGACAGCGTGGCTGAGGCTGACTGGCTGGCCCGCAAGATCGCAGCCTGCCGGATTTTCCGCGATGATGCGGGCAAGATGAATTTGCCGCTTCAGGCGGTTGACGGTTCCATCCTCGCCGTCAGCCAGTTCACGCTGGCCGCCAACGGTTGCGAAAGTGGCAATCGGCCCGGCTTTTCCGCAGCAGCGGGCGCCATGGAGGGCGAGGCCCTTTATGAGCGGTTTTGTACAACGCTCGCTGGCGCAGGCCTGCAGGTTGCGCGCGGCGTCTTCGGTGCAGACATGAAGGTCTCGCTGGTCAATGACGGCCCGGTCACGATCTGGTTTGATACCGCCAACAGATGATTGTAGAGAGCGCCAGCCATGGCCGCTCTTCCCCCCGAAAAACTGGACCGGATTCTTGAACGCTTTGCCGCCGTTGAACACGGGCTGTCGAGCGGTGCCACGGGCGAGGCCTTCGTCAAACTCTCCAAGGACTACGCGGAACTGGAGCCTGCCGCCAAGGCGGCGCAGGAATTGCGGGCGGCTTATGGCGAGTTGAAGGGCCTTGACGAGATGATTGCGGCGGGCGGCGAACTCGCGGCCATGGCGGGCGACGAGCGGCCCGTGTTGGCTGAACGGATCGCGGGCCTTGAACACAACATGCGCCTGCTGCTGCTGCCCAAGGATGCCGCCGACGCGCGCAACGTCATTCTGGAAGTGCGCGCCGGGACCGGGGGCGACGAAGCCGCGATTTTTGCAGGCGACCTGTTCCGCATGTACCAGCGCTATGCCGCAGCGCAGGGCTGGCGGGTGGAATTGATCTCCGCCAGCGACGGCGAGCATGGCGGCTACAAGGAAGTGATCGCCAACATCTATGGTGCGGGCGCTTATGCCAAGATGAAGTTCGAATCGGGCGTGCACCGCGTGCAGCGCGTGCCCGACACCGAAACACAGGGGCGCATCCACACATCGGCGGCAACCGTGGCGGTGCTTCCGGAAGCCGAAGAGGTGGACATCAAGATCGAGGACAAGGACCTGCGGATCGACGTGTTCCGCTCCTCCGGTCCCGGCGGCCAGTCGGTCAACACAACGGACAGCGCGGTGCGCGTCACGCATCTACCGACCGGCATTGCGGTGGCGCAGCAGACGGAAAAGTCGCAACTCAAGAACAAGAACATGGCGATGAAGCTGTTGCGCGCCAGATTGTACGAGATCGAACGCGAGCGCATCGATTCCGAGCGCAGTGCCACGCGCAAGGGACAGGTGGGGTCCGGGGACCGCTCGGAGCGCATCCGCACCTATAATTTCCCGCAAGGGAGGCTTACTGACCATCGCATCAACCTGACGCTCTACAAGCTGCCGGAGATCATTGAGGGCCCGGCATTGGAAGAGGTGATCTCGGCGCTGATTTCCCACCATCAGGCAGAATTGCTGGCGGCGGAAGATGGCGGCGGCTGAGAGCACAGTTGCCGCCCTGGCGCGTGGGCGGGCGCTGCTGGTGGCGGCGGACTGCGTGGACGCCTCGCTTGATGCGCGGCTGTTGTTGCAGGCAGTCCTCGGGTTTGACCATGCCGGATTGATTTTGGCCGGGGAGCGGATGCTGTCGGCGGAGGACATGGCGCGCTACGATGCCCTTTTGCTGCGCCGGGCGGCGGACGAGCCTGTGTCCAAGATCCTGGGCGTGCGTGAGTTCTATGGCCGCCCCTTCCGCGTGACGGCGTATGTGCTTGATCCGCGCGCCGATACGGAAACCCTGGTTGAACTGGCGCTGGAGCAGGCTCTTCCTGCGGGTGGACACGTGCTTGATCTTGGCAGCGGCAGCGGCGCCCTGATCTGCACCCTGCTGGCAGAATGGCCGCAGGCGACGGGTGTTGCCGTTGACCTGTCACCGGCAGCCCTTCAGGTGACAGAGGAGAATGCGCGGGCACTGGGGGTGGACGACCGGTTGACTGTTCTGGAAGGTGCGTGGTTTGCGCCTGTCGCGGGCCGCTTTGATCTCATTGTGTCCAATCCGCCCTACATTCCCTCGGGCGACATTGCCGGATTGCAGCCTGAAGTCCGCGCGCATGATCCGCATCTGGCGCTGGATGGCGGGCCGGATGGTTTGACCTGTTACCGCGCCATTGCAGCGGGGGCGGCGGCCCATCTGGCACCTGCAGGACGGATCATTGTGGAGGTCGGGGCAGGGCAGGCTGCCGATGTCAGCAGCATTTTTGCCGGGGCCGGTTTTCACCTGTCGGCTGAGCGGCGGGACTTGGGCGGGCACATCCGGGCCCTGCAGTTCGGCCAGCTTGCGTGAAATTCCTTGGAATCGGAGCGTGTTTCCGCTATCTAGGGCTTGTATCCCCTGCCTTTTGAGACTGTTCAGCCGATTGAGCCGGGTTTTGCTTTCCTAATCGCAGCGAAATCCGAATCCCCGTGCGTACAGACCAGGCGATGAATGTGCCCCACAAGGTCACGTACGGAGGCGGCAGGGTCTGCAAGCAGGACAACATGATTGCCCAGTCGTTTTAAATTCTGACTCGCATCCATCCAAACCGGACGTTGCATTGCGATGCGCCGGGTTGTGGACAGCGTGTTGCTTTAGGTGATCCCAGATGAGACCCGGACAGAACAATTTCAAGAACCGCAACCGGAACCGCAACCGCAACCGCCATGGTGGCGGCGGCAATGGTGGTGGCGGCGGCGGAAATCCCGGCAACAGGGTGCTCGATTCCAACGGGCCGGACGTGAAGCTCCGTGGCACGGCCCAGACGATCGCCGAAAAATACATGCAGCTGGCGCGCGACGCGGCCTCCTCGGGCGACCGGGTGATGGCGGAGAGCTACTACCAGCATGCCGACCACTACTACCGCCTGTGGCTGGCGGCCCAGCCCGCTGGCCAGCCCATCCAGTTCTCGCGCCGTCTCGATGAGGACGTGGAGGACCTGGAAGGTGGTGCGGAAGGTGAAGACGAGGCTGCCGAAACACCCGGCGACGCTGCCGAGGCTGGAGAGGTTGTGGCCAGTGAAGGTGGAGCGCCAGCCGAGGGCGACGCGGCCGCAGGTGACGAAGGCGGCCAGCGTCCGTTCCGCGCCCGCGACAACCGCGACCAGGGAAACCGTGACCAGCAGGGTGGGGGGCGCGAGCGCTTCCGCAACCGTTGGCCGCGCCGGGGCGAACGCAATCCCGAGGCCCGTGACGGCAATGGTGCAGCCCCTGAAGCCGCCGGCGAAGAGGGCGATCGCCCGGATCGTGGCGAGCGCGCTGAGCGCCCCGAAAGGAATGACCGTCCCGAGCGCTTTGAGCGTGCGCCGCGCCGCGAACGGGCGGAACGGCCTGTGGATGCGGCACCTGCTGCCGAAGGCGGCGGCGACTGGGAGGCTCCGTCCTTCCTCAAGCGGCCAGTGCCCGCAGTGAGCGTTGGCAGTGACGGTGAGGCCACTGATGCTGCCCCGCAGCCGGGAAAGCGCCCGCGCGGGCGCCGTCCGCGCTATGGTGAGGAAGGTGTCACGCCGAATGAGCCCGTTTCCGGCGAAGAGTGATCTTCGCCGAACGCGGCAACATTTCCGGATTTATTTCATCGGGCCATAGGCCAGCCGGTAGGTGAGGGCGACGCCGCCAGCACCCCCGATGATGTTGCCAATGGTGACGGGCACGAGATTGCCGAGATAGCCGGAGAGTGTGACGTCCGCGCCCGCCGCCCAGCCGGCCGCCAGAAGATACATGTTGGCGATGGAGTGCTCGTAGCCCAGCAGCACGAAGCCTGCGATGGGCAACAGGATGGCGAGGATCTTGTCAGATACACTTCGGGCCGCAACCGTCAGCCAGACGGCGAGGCAGACCATCATGTTGCAGAGGATGCCGCGGATCAGAGCCTCCTGAAAGCCGATGGACAGTTTCGCCGTGGCGATCTTCCGGGCCGTTTCGCCGGGTGGTCCGCCGAGCAGGCCTGAGGCGTGCATCAGTGCGGCGACCAGCAGCGCGCCCACGAGGTTGCCCGCGAAAGCATAGAGCCAGTTGCGCAGAAGCGCCGGGGTTGTGACCTTCCGGTCCACCCAGGCCATGACCAGCATGGCATTGCCGGTGAAAAGCTCGGCTCCCGCCACCACGACGAGTACCAGCCCAAGTGAGAAGACGAGGCCACCCAGGAAGCGTGTGGGGCCGTAGGCGAGGTCCGTTCCGGTGACGACGGCGGTGAAGGCCGCCGCACCCAGCGAAATGAAAATTCCCGCCATGACTGAAAGGACAGTGAGCGGAAGGGCGTGGAGCCCCGCCTTTGTGGCTCCAGCCTCTTCAATGCGCTTGGCCACTTCCGCCGGTTTGAAGGCATCGATCCCTGTGGGGTCATGGCGTGGCAATTCCGGTGACTGGCTCGGTGGCATGGTGGTTCCTGCAGTTTTTGCATGACAAGTCTAGCGGTCTCTACGGGGAAATCCCATGATTCCGGTCAAATGGTGAAAGCCCTGGGCGCGGCGCTTGTCTTGCGAAAAGGCCTCCCCATATCAGGCCCAAGTTCAGCCGGTGACGGCATATCTGTTGACGGCGTTTCTGGGGGTGCCTTCGGGGTCCCGGGGAAGCGCGCTGAGGAGGAGAGTGGCTATGGATTTTTCAAAGTACACGGAGCGTTCGCAAGGGTTCATCCAGTCGGCGCAGGCACTGGCACTGCGGGAAGGGCATCAGCGCTTCACGCCGGAGCACCTGCTCAAGGTGTTGCTGGACGACGAGGAGGGCCTTGCTGCCGGTTTGATCCGGGCGGCAGGCGGTGATCCGCGCCAGGCGCTGAAAGAGACGGAGGCCGCGCTGTCCCGCCAGCCAAAGGTTTCGGGCGGCGGTGCGGGGCAGGTCTATCTGGCACCGGAGATGGCGCGTGTTTTTGACGCGGCCCAGAAAATCGCCAACAAGGCAGGTGACTCCTACGTGACGGCAGAGCGCCTGTTGCAGGCACTGGCGCTGGAGCAGAGCGAAGCCGCCAAGGTGCTCAAGGGCGCCAATGTGACGGCGCAGGGACTGAACACCGCCATCAACGACATCCGCAAGGGCCGCACGGCCGACACGGCGTCTGCCGAACAGGGCTATGACGCGCTGAAAAAATATGCCCGCGACCTGACGGAAGCGGCGCAGTCCGGCAAGCTCGATCCGGTCATTGGCCGCGACGAGGAAATCCGCCGGACGATCCAGGTCCTGTCGCGGCGCACCAAGAACAATCCGGTGCTGATCGGCGAGCCGGGCGTGGGCAAGACGGCCATTGCCGAAGGGCTGGCCTTGCGCATCATCAAGGGTGACGTACCGGAGAGCCTCAAGGAGAAGAAGCTCATGGCGCTGGACATGGGTGCGCTCATTGCCGGTGCGAAGTATCGCGGCGAGTTCGAGGAGCGCCTAAAGGCCGTTCTCTCGGAGGTGACATCGTCCAATGGCGGCATCATTCTCTTCATCGATGAAATGCACACGCTTGTGGGTGCGGGCAAATCGGAAGGGGCGATGGATGCATCGAACCTGCTGAAGCCCGCGTTGGCCCGCGGTGAACTGCATTGCGTCGGTGCCACCACGCTTGACGAGTATCGCAAGCATGTGGAGAAGGACGCGGCATTGGCGCGGCGCTTCCAGCCGGTGTTCGTGAGCGAGCCGACGGTGGAGGACACGATTTCCATCCTGCGCGGCATCAAGGAAAAGTATGAGCTGCACCATGGCGTGCGCATCACCGATGCGGCGATCGTGGCGTCAGCAACGCTCTCCAACCGCTACATCACCGACCGCTTCCTGCCCGACAAGGCCATCGACC
>ERZ1645187.99-NODE-99-length-82656-cov-95.170979_pt1 | contig 82656 bp, 87 predicted proteins | sample MGYA00575352_ERZ1645187 | MGnify/ENA primary metagenome ERZ1645187 (study PRJEB40837, sample SAMN11349314) | freshwater sediment metagenome | isolation source: river sediment | host: Sediment | place: India: Wazaribad , New Delhi | collected 2017-02-21 ... | reverse complement strand
CCCCCGCAGACGGAGCGGGCGGTGCGCGGCGCGGTCTACGCGCCGGCCCACTCGGCCATCCGTTTCGGCGGCGGCCGCAGCCAGGTGGAGCTCGCCGCCACGCTCAGCCTGCACAACACCTCGCGCGAGCGCGCGCTGATCGTGGAGCGCGTCGATTATTTCGACACCGACGGCAAGCTGGTGCAGTCGTTCGTGCAGAAGCCCGGCCTGCTCGGCCCGCTCGCGACGCTGGAGGTTTTCGTGCCGGCCGACGATCTTCGCGGCGGCACGGGCGCCAATTTTCTCGTCGAGTGGTCGGCCGCCGGCCCCATCGCCGCGCCGGCCGTGGAAACGGTGATGATCGGCTCCGTCGGCACGACGTCCTATTCCTTCGTCAGCGTCGGACGCCCGATCGAACCGGCCGCGCGAAAATGAAAAAGCCCGGATCGCTCCGGGCTTTCCCTCGATCGGCATCCTGTGATGCGCGCGGCTTACATGGCCTTGCGATACATTTCCTCGACATATTCCCAGTTCACGAGATGATCGAGGAAGGCCTTGATGTAGTCGGGCCGGCGATTGCGATAGTCGATGTAATAGGAATGCTCCCACACGTCGCAGCCCAGGATGGGCTTGGCGCCGTGCACCAGCGGGTTCTCGCCGTTCGGCGTCTTCATCACGACCACCTTGCCGTCCTTGACCGCGAGCCACGCCCAGCCCGAGCCGAACTGGCCGACGCCGGCGGCGGTGAATTCTTCCTTCATCTTGTCGACCGAGCCGAGCCCGTCGACGATCGCCTTTTCGAGCGCGCCGGGAATCTTGCCGCCGCCGATGGGTTTCATCCAGCTCCAGAAATGCAGGTGGTTGTAGTGCTGGCTGGCGTTGTTGAAGAGCCCGGCGTTCTTGCCGAACGAACCCTTCACGATCTCCTCGAGCGACTTGCCTTCGAACTCCGTGCCCTTCAGCAGGTTATTGCCGTTCGTGACATAGGCCTGATGGTGCTTGTCGTGGTGATATTCCAGCGTTTCCTTGGACATATAGGGCTGGAGCGCATCGTAGGCGTAGGGCAGGGGCGGGAGCGTGAAGGACATGGCGTTCTCCTGTCTGGAAGGAATGGCGGAGCGTGTTACCGGCGCCGGATGGGCCCGCGCTCATAATGCAACCTAGAAAGCCGGCGCCCTCGCGACAAGCCCTGCGGCCGCGAACTCTCGCAAGACGCCGCGCGCACACGCGGGCGCGAGTGCTTGGCCACGCGCGATTTCCTCTCCGGCGCGCATCGCGCTACACTTGGGCTGCACGGAGGATTGCTCGTGAAACCGGTATTCGACTGGGTGCTTCTTGCGTTCGGCGCGGTTCTGTCGCTCGTCGGCCTGTACTGGATGTGGAGCGGCTGGGACATCGTGCAGATCGAGCGCGGCTGGGTGTCGGTCATCTCCGGCGCCATCATGCTGTCGGGCGGCGTGATGGTGTCGGCGCTCGCCTATGGCGTGATGACGCTGCGCGCCGCAATGCCAGCGGTTTCCCGCGCGCCGGAGCATGAGCGCGATCGTCCGCCGCTGCCGGACATCCTGCGTCCGCGTCCGCCGGAATCGGACGCCGAACCGCCCGTCGCGGAAGCCGCGCCCGTGCGCGAAAGACCGCTCGGCGCCGCTCTCGCCAGACCGGCCGCCGCCGTCGCCGCGACCGCCGCGAGCGCCGCCGCGCTCGCCGCCAAGATGCGCGGCGCGGACGAAACCGATTCGCGCGCCGACTCGGGCGCGGCGGACGCCGGGGACGAACCGTCTCTCGACGAAACGCCGGAAGACGTCTCGCTCGCGGAAGCCGCCGTCGAGGAGGCGCTGGCGCTGCCGCTGGACGAAAAGCCCGAACCCGATTCCGACGAGGCCCAGCAGGAATTCGACGCGCGCGAAACCCTCGCGCAGGAGACGCGCGCCGCCGCGCCGCCGCCTCCGCTCCCCAGTTTCGGACGGTGGTTCCGGCGCAATCCCGCTCCCGCGCCGCCAGTCGAGGAAACGCCCGAAACATCGGCGCGGACGATCGAGGACGAGGTGACCGATGCGCTCGGGCTTCAGCCCGGCAAGTCCGCCGCGACATCGCGTTTCGAGGACGCGCTGAACGAGGTCGCGCGCGCGCAGCCGGCCGGAGATCGCGACAATGAGGAGAGCGACAAAGAGGATCGCGACAAAGAGGATCGCGACGACGAAGACCGCGCTTGGCGACGCCGCGCGGATCAAGAGCGCCCGGATGAAGACCGGGCCGAAGCCTTGCGCACGCAAGACGAGAGCGGCGACGACGACAAGGACGAGTTCGATCGCGAGTTCGCACGCGAACTGCACCGCTCGGAAGCCCCGCCCGCTCTGGCGCCCGCCGCGCCCGAGCCGCCGCCGAAACCGGAACCCGCGATCCTTGGCCGTCACACCTCGGGCGATACGACCTACACGATGTTCGCCGATGGCTCGATCGAGGCCGAAACGCCGGACGGCGTGCTGCGATTCGATTCGCTGATCGAACTGCGCCGCCACGTGGAGAAGATCGGCGGGGAGTGAAACCCGCTCACGCCTCGCCGGGGCGCGTCGTCGCGGCGATGGCGAAGGCCTGCTCAAGCGCCACCTCGTCGAGCTGTTCGTAGCGGCCCGAGGCGCCGCCGTGGCCGGCCTCCATGTTCGTCACCAGCAGGATCGGCCCGCCGCCGGTCATCCGCGCGCGCAACCGCGCGACCCATTTGGCCGGCTCCCAATAAGTGACGCGCGGATCGGTCAGTCCGCCCATCGCCAGGATCGGCGGATAGGTCTTCTCCGCCACGTTGTCGTAAGGCGAATAGGACAGCATGGTCTCGAACGCCTCGCGGTTCTCGATCGGGTTGCCCCATTCGAGCCATTCGGGCGGCGTCAGCGGCAGGTCTTCGTCGAGCATCGTGTTGACGACATCGACGAACGGCACGTCGGCGATGACGCCGGCGAACAGTTCCGGCGCCATGTTGGCGATGGCGCCCATCAACATGCCGCCCGCGCTGCCGCCGTGCGCGACGATATCGCCTTCGCGCGTCCATCCGTCGTCGGCGAGCTTGCGCGCGGCGGCGATGAAGTCCGTGAACGTGTTCGGCTTGTTCTTCAGCCGTCCGTTCTCGTACCACTGCCAGCCCTTGTCGGTTCCCCCGCGCACATGCGCGATGGCGAACACGAAGCCGCGGTCCACCAGCGACAGCCGGTTGGAGGCGAACGCCGCAGGCAGCGCGTAGCCATAGGCGCCGTAGGCGTAGAGCAGGCACGGCGCGGGGCGTTTCAGATCGGCGCGCGCCAGCAGCGTGACCGGCACCAGCTCGCCGTCGAGCGCGCGCGCGAAAATGCGGCGCGTGACATAATCGCCCGGCTCATGGCCGGAGGGAATGCGCTGGCGCTTGCGCAGCACGCGCGTGCGCGCGGCCATGTCGTAGTCGAACGTCTCCTCCGGCGTCGTCATCGACGAATAAGTGAAGCGCAGGATATCGGTGTCGTATTCGTAGCCGTCGATGAGGCGGATGTCGTAGGCCTCTTCATCGAATGCGATCGTGTGTTCGGCGCCGCTTGCAAACTCGCGCACCACGATGCGCGGCAGGCCGGCCTCGCGTTCGAGTCGCGCCAGATGGCGCGCCGTCGCGACAAAATCGATGACCATGCTGCCGTCGCGATAGGCGACGAGGTCGCGCCAGTTGGCGCGCTCCGGCGCCGCCAGCGGCGCGACGACGAGTTTGAAATCCTCCGCGCCGTCGGCGTTGGTGCGGATGACGAGCGCATCGCCGTGGTCGGCGACGTCGTAACGCACCTTGGGCGCGCGCTCCGCCACGCGGCGCGGCGGCGCGGCGTCGTTGGCCAGATCGACCAGCCATGCCTCGGCCGCGTCGTGGTCGCGCATCGACACGATCGCGAACCGGCCCGACAGGCTTTGGTGCAGATGCACGAACCAGCCGGGATCGGGCTCCTCCACCACCAGTTCGTCGGCGCTCTGTTCGGTTCCCAGCCGATGGCGGAAAACCTGGGAGGTGCGGTGATTGTCGTCGACCCGCACATAGAGAAACGAGCGCCCGTCGCGCGACCACACGAGCGAGCCGTCGGTGCGCGTCACGCAGTCTTCGAGATCGCGGCCCGAAGCGATGTCGCGCACGCGGATCGCGTAGAGTTCGGAGCCGGTGTCGTCGCACGCCCAGCCCACGCGCGCATGGTCGGGGCTCTGCGCGACGGCGCCGAAGTGGAAGTAGCTCTTGCCCTGCGCCAGCGCGTCGCCGTCGAGCAGCGTCTGTTCGGCCGCCTCGTCCCACATGCGCGCGCGCGGCCGACGGCAGTGGATTCGGTGCTGGCCGCCGGCGCGATACCGCGCGTAATAGGCGAACGGTCCGTCCGGCAGCGGCGGTTGCGCGTCGTTCTCCACCATTCGCGCGCGCATTTCTGCGGCGAGCGCCTTGCGCAACGCCGCGACGGGGGCCAGGGCCGCCTCCGCATAGGCGTTCTCGGCTTCGAGATACGCGCGCACGCCGGCCGGCGTTTTCGACGGATCGGCCAGAACCTCCTGCCAGTTGTCGGCGCGCAGCCATGCGTATTCGTCGATCAGCGTGTGGCCGTGCACGGTCCGGCGCGTCGATCGCCGCTCGGCCACGGGCGCTGTCAGGCCGGATGTCGCGAACATGTTGGTCCTCGGTGCGGAATGCGGGCGCTATCGTCCGGCGCCGCTCCCCGGGGAGATACGTGAGCGTGCGCCCGCCCGCAACGTGAGCCGCGACGCAGGCTCGGCGCGGGAGAGAACGGCGCTTGCACAGGACAGGGCGTGCGCGGCGCCTCTACGTCCGAACTGCATAACTATATTGCGGCGCAGTCAGCTATTCGGCTCGTGATACAGTCATTGTTTGGAGTTTTTTAATATTTTGTGGACGTGGGATTGGACAACCGGCCGAACGGCCATCAAAAAGTCTGAAATCTCATGAGGATATGGATGTTGTGATTGAATGCGAATTGGTTTTGGATTAGATTTCCAGTTGCAAACAACGACTCAATAGGACGGGGAGGCATTCGCCTGGGAGCGGGATCGACGGTGGCCGCCCGCTGGCTCGAATCTCCGGAAAGAGGGACACGATGACCGAGAATAATGGTTCACTGAATTTCATCGAGCTGGCGGCCGACATCGTCTCGGCCTACGTCAGCAATAATTCCGTTCCGGCGGGCGATCTGCCCGCTCTCATTCATGACGTGCATTCGGCGCTGACTCGCGTCACCTCGGTTGCGGCGCCCGCGACCCTCGAGCCGCCCAAACCCGCCGTTCCGGTCAAGAAGTCGATCACCAACGACTACATCATCTGTCTGGAAGACGGGAAACAGTTCAAATCCCTGAAGCGCCATCTGCGCACGCAGTACAACCTGTCTCCCGACGCCTATCGCGAGAAATGGGGCCTGCCGCCGGACTATCCGATGGTGGCGCCGAATTACGCGATCGCCCGGTCCAACCTCGCCAAGCAGATGGGCCTCGGCCAGCAGCGACGTCGACGCAAATAAACCTCTGCATCGTAGATGCGCACAATGGCCCGGCCGCCCCGCCGGGCCTTTCTTTTTGGTCCGCCGATGACAAAAACGAAGGACTGCGCTGATTCCGTCAGATGGGCCGCGGTAGGAAAAAGATGATTGACAAGGACTAAAAACCTATCATACCGTGGTCCATCATCGAGGAGCAGGGTATGACGGCGCGTGACGAAGGTGGTGCGAAGGACCGGGAGAAGGGGCGGGCGCTCGGGCGCGAGGCGCGGCGGCTGATGGAGGCGATGGGGCGCGACGGCGCCTCGCCCGCGCGTGCGGATCTGCGCGAGGGGTTTCTGGTGGTGGCCGGTCCGCGCGCCGGCGTGACGGGCGTCATAGCCAACGCGCCGGCCCGCGCCGGCGCGGAACTGGTCGCCGGCGGTCTCGCCCGATGGGGCGCCGACGGGCGGCTGTCGCTGACGCCGGAAGGCGCGGCTTTCGCGCGCAGGCTGGCCGCGCCGGCGGGCGCGGAGCCGTTTCTCGCCCAGCACAAGCCGCTGGTGTTCAAGACGCCGCGCGAAGGCGGAGCGCCGGTGCTGGTGGACGAGGCCGAAAGCCCGCTCGCCTGGCTCGCGCGCCGCAAGGGCCGCGACGGCGCCCGGTTTCTCGACGCCGCGCAGCTCGAGGCCGGGGAGCGCTTCCATCGCGACATCGCGCTGGCGCATCTGCTGCCGCGCGTGACGGCCGACTGGTCGGGCGCGGGCGGGGGCGGGCGCCGCGGCCCGGATGCGATGAACCTGACCGAAACCGCGCTCGCCGCCCGCCAGCGCATCAACCGCGCGCAGGATGCCGTCGGGCCGGATCTGGCGGGCCTGATCATCGATGTCTGCGGGTTCCAGAAGGGGCTGGAGCTGGTGGAGCGCGAACGCGCCTGGCCGCCGCGCTCGGCGAAAGTCGTGTTGCGGATCGCGCTGGACCGGCTCGCCGCTCATTACGGCCTCGCCTCGGTGGCGCGCGGACGCGCGCGCGCCGCACTGCGCGCCTGGGGCGCCGACGACTACCGGCCGGCCATCGACTGAAGGCGCGCCCGGCGATATCTCGCGCGGCGACCAATGGCCGCGCGCCATTGGTTTAGGAGCGAAGCGACGCCGAGCTGATGCGAGGTGGAAGAGACGCCCGCTTCTTGCGGGCGTTTCCAACAAAGCGCGAAGCGACGCCGATCAAAGCGCCGCGCGCGCTTCGGCCTTGATGCGCTCCACCATCGCGCGCAATCCGTTCGAGCGCTGGGGCGTGAGATGTTGCGCAAGACCCAGTTTCCCGAACAGCGGCTGGGCGTCCGTGGCGAGAATCTCTTCGGCGCGCCTGCCCGAGAACAGCGCAAGCGTCAGCGCCACCAGGCCGCGCACGATGTGCGCGTCGCTGTCGCCGAGAAAATGCAGCACCGGCGCGCCGGTCGCATCGTGGTCGACGCGCGTTTGCAGCCACACCTGGCTGGCGCATCCGCGCACGCGGTTGGCCTCGGTATGCGCGTCGTCCGGCAGCGGGCGCAGCGTGCGGCCGAGTTCGATCAGATAGCGATAGCGATCTTCCCACTCGTCGAGATACGAGAAATTGTCGACGATCTCGTCGAGGGCGATGGCCTGTTCCATGCCCTTCTATATGGGTGAAGGACGCGGGCTGGCTACCCCTCGCGGTCGCGGCGCGCGGGCTTTTCGGGCCGGGCGGACGTGGGCGCGGCGCCGGCCAGACGGGCTTGCGCCGCTTCCGCGCGGCGAGCGACCTCGAGGCACAGGGCAGGCTCGCGCGCGCAGGCCGAGGCCGCCGCCTGCACGATCGCTGAGGGCGCGGCGGCCGCGGGCATGCGAACGGATTGCGCCGCCGCCGGTGCGTAGGTGGCGTCGGTCGCCGGCCAGCTCATCGCGTGGAACACGAGTCCGAGCCAGAAGACGCATTTGAGCAGAAAGATCATCCCGCCATCATCGCGCTTTCGCTTCAAATGCCCGTCAAGACCGCGCGCGCATTTCGAACAGCCGCTTTAACGAACCGGCAAGAAACGGGCTTTTCGGGGCGGATCGAAAAGCCGATGCAAACCAATTGCAAACCATAAGCGCGTGTTCAGGTCATGGCGGACACAAAAACGCGCCGTCCGCCCGTGCGTCCGCCTCGCGCGAGCCCGGCCTTTAGGGGACGTTTAAGAGGGTGCTGCGAGAGTGGCCGCAGGGAGAACGCGGTCTTCGAGACCGCGCCCGGCCGGGGTGTGCGTAGTGTCTGTCGTTCAGGAACGGATCGCCGATCTGGTAAGCGCTCAGAAGGCGGGCGATCTCGTGGAACGCGCGCGGCTGGAGACGTTCGTCACCGTTCGGCTCGGCGCGACGGCCGCCGTGCTGCTGGCGGCGCCCGTGTTTCTCCTGTTCGCCGCGCCGCTCGCGCTGTGGCAGTGCCTCGCGTTTCTCTGCATTCTTTCCCCGTTCGTCGCCGTGCTCGCGCTCATGCGCGGCGCGCATTTGCGCGTGGCGCAGGCCATTTCCATCGCCGGCCTGTTCGCGCTCGCGCTGCTGCTCGCCTTCGCGGAAGCGAACGGCCGCATTGTCGCCTTCTCCATCCTCATGCTGGCGATGCTGGAGGCGGTGTCGACCGGCGACAAGCGGTTCGCCGTTCCGGCCGGCGCCATCGCCTTCGTAATTTTCGTCGCGCTGGCCATCGCGCCGGCCGCCTATTTCGCGCCGCTGTCGCACCAATGGCTCGGCGCCGCGATGTTCGCCATGCTGGCCTACGCCGCCGCCATCGGCTGGGCGGCGGCCCACACCAACGACGTCGCCCGCTTCCGCGAGCGCCGCGAGACGATGCGCCACGAAGCGCTCGCCCAGACCATCGGCGATCTGGTGCTGCGGCAGGACCGCGCCGGCTCCGTCGTCCACGCGAGCCAGGAGTCGGTCGCGCTGTTCGGCCTTGCGCCGCGCGAACTTCTGGGGCGCGGCCTGTTCGAGCGCGTGCACGTCGCCGACCGTCCGGCGTTTCTCACCACCATCGTCAACGCGCTCGACTCGGGCCAGACGACCACCTGCGTGGTGCGCATGCGGCGCGGCGCGCTCAACGATGCGGGCGTGCCGTCGGCCGAGCCGAGTTTCGCGTGGATCGAAATGCGCACGCGCCGCATTCCCTCCGAGCGCCGTTCGACCGATCCGCACGATCGCGCCAGCGTCGTCTCCATCGTGCGCGATGTCACACGCGCGCGCCACGCCGAGGAAGAAATCCGCGCCGCGCAGGCGAGCGCCGAACAGGCGAACGTGTGGAAGGACCGTTTCCTCGCCAACGTCAGCCACGAATTGCGCACGCCGCTCAACGCCATCATCGGTTTTGCGGAGATCCTCGGCAACGAGCAACTCGCGCCGAGCGAGCCTGTGCGCAGCCGCGAATACGCCAACATCATCCACACCTCGGGCCAGCACCTTCTGGAGATGGTCAATTCCATTCTCGACATGTCGAAGATCGACGCCGGATCGTTCGACATCGTGCCCGAACCGTTCGATCTGCCGCCGCTGCTCGACCAGTGCTGCGACATGATGGGCCTGAAAGCGGGCGAGGGCGGCGTGCGGCTCGTGCGCGACTACCCGCACGATTTCGAGGAACTCGTCGCCGACAAGCGCGCGTGCAAGCAGATCATCATCAATCTTCTGTCGAACGCCGTGAAGTTCACGCCCGCCGGCGGCACGGTGACGCTGAGCGCGCGGCCGGAGGGCGCGATGTTCGTGATCGGCGTGTCCGACACCGGCATCGGCATCGAGGCGTGCGATCTCGAACATATCGGCGATCCGTTCTTCCAGGCGCACCACGCCACCACGCGGGCCTACGAAGGCACCGGCCTCGGCCTGTCGCTGGTGCGCGGGCTGGTGGGGCTGCATGGCGGGTCGATCAGCGTGGAGAGCGCCAGGGGGCAGGGGACCGCGTTCGTGGTGCGCCTGCCGGCCCATTGCGTCGCGCCGGTGCGCGGCGTCGGCGCCGCGCGGATCGAAACCATGGTGCGTGTCGGCGCAGGCGCCGCCATTTCGAATTCCCACACGAATGCGGTGAAGAAAATTGCGTAAAGCGGCACAGACGGCGCACGACGCCTACGATTTCGACGATGACGACGGCTCCGCTCCCTCGCTGCGCAGGCCACGGCGCGCGTTCGGCGGCAAGCAGATGCGGCGCATTCTCGCCGGCGGCGCGCTCGTCGTCGGCGCGGTCATCGTCGTCAACGCGCTCACCTTGCAGGACCAGCGGCACGCCGCCCCGCTGTTCGGCAAGTCCACCACGGTCGTGGTGCGCGAGGAACCCGCGCAGGAGAGCGCGCCCGTCGCCCCGCTGCCTGCGCCGCGCCCCGTGACGGTCGCCCAGCGCACGACCGACTCCACCACCACGCAGGCCATCGCGCCGTCCGCCGATCCGATCGGCCGCGAGATCGCCCGCATCGAACAGCGCCCGGCCCCGAAAGCCGAGCCGGCCAGGGTCGCCGCGCCCGTCGCCAAACCGGTCGAAAAGCCGCAGGCGAAGCCGGCGCATGTCGAGCCCAGGCCCGTCAAACAAGCCGACGCGAAGAAGGAGCCGAAACCCGCCAAAGCCGACGCCATCGCGGGTCTTCTCAAGAGCGACCCGACGAAGCCGGCCGCGTCCGACAAATCGGTGCTTGCCGCGCAGCGCGCCTTGCAGAAACTCGGCTACGTCGTTTCGCCCAACGGCGTGTTCGGTCCTGGCACGAAACAGGCGGTCGCGCAGTTCGAACGCGATCATCAGATCCCGGTCACCGGCGCGCTGTCGCAGAAGACGATGCGCGAACTGGCGCGACTGTCCAGCGCTCTGTGACATGCGTCTGCGCGCCGACATTTTCGTCTCGGCGCTGATCCGCACGGCGCAGGCGGCCGGCGCCGCGGCCTATCTCAGGCGGCGCGGCGCGGCGGAAGCCGGCGCGATTTTCGTCGTTGTCGATTGTCTCGACGGGCGGCTGGCGCTGTTCGGGCCTGCGCCGCAGTCGGAAGTCGCCGACGACGGCATGCGCCGCTTCGAGCGCCTGCACGCCGACGAATGGATCGACGCCGCACGCGTTCAGGAGCGGCTGGCGCGCGAAACGAAGTTCGATAGCGACCTGTGGATCGTCGACATCGAGGACCGCGCCGGTCGCGACTTCCTCTCCCCAGCGTAACGTGTTGCGCATTTGCATCGCAGCCTCGCCGTCGACAGCGAGAGCGGTTTCATTGACTTTTTGTTAACCATACGGATTTGAGACTGGCGCTCAGGCGTTTCGCGTTATTGCTGCGAATTTGGCCGCCGGAGTCGCCCATGGCGAATATTGTTTATTTGAAACCTCGCGCGCCGGGATCGGTCTGCGCGCGCGCAGTCGAGCCCTCGGGCGCACGCATTCTCTTCTTCACCGGCGTTCGTTACGAACGCATTCACGAGGACGGGCCCGAGCCGGCCCGCCCCACCAGCGGCGCCACGCAGCGACGCACGACGCGCCGTCGCCGCGCATAGGCGGTTCATCGGCGGATCAGGAAGCCTCGCGCCGGCAGACCACGGACTGCACGGCGGCTTCCGCGCGCGCTCTGTCGCTCTCGCGCTCGGCCAGCGCGCGAATGAGCACGAAGCCCTGCGGCGAGGGCGCCTGAAGCCGCAGTTCCTGCGGTGTGGCGTCTTCGGCGTCTTCGGCTTCGATCTGGGCGAGCTGTCGCTCGTCCACCAGCACGATGTCGATCGCGCCGCGCACGGCGGCCCGATCCGTGGTGGCGTAGAAGATGCGGCTCGCCCGGTCGTGGAAGGCCAGCGACAGGAAATGTTCGCCGTCGACGGTCGCCTGAATGCGCGTCGGACCTTTCGTCAGATCGAACCGGCAGATGGCGAGCGCCGCCATGGGATCGTCGAACGGCATGGGCCGCGCGCCGTCGGCGCCCTGCGCGACGCGCGTCGTCGCCGCGTCTGCGCCGCCGAGCCGCGCGTAGGCGTCGCGCGTCGCCACATGCGGCATAAGCAGAATGGTCGTCAGATGCACGATGCCGGCCACGAACAGGCAGCCGAGCGCCCACGGCGCGATCGCCAGAGCGCGGTCCAGGCGGCTCATGGACACGCCTCCCGCACGATGGCCGGAAGTTCGACGCCTTCGATCGACGAGGCGGAGGCGGCCAGCGGCGTATCGTAGAACGAGAGCACGAGCACGAATTTTGCGTCCGGCGCCGACGGCAGCCAGTTGCCGGCGCGCGCGCTCGGCGCGACGACGAATTGCACGGCGCCGTCGGCCGCGCGCAATACGTCCGACGAGGCGAAGGCCTGTCGCCGCGCCGCGTTCCCAACGGGGCGGCCATCGCGTGTGGTCAGCGCGAGCGTCCAGAACCGCGCGGCCGGCGTCGGGCCGGATATGCGATAGTCGCAGCGACCGTCCAGCGTGCGCCCTTGGGAATCCGTTTCCGCGCGAAAGGCCAGACCCTCGCCCGCGCCGAGCGCCACGGCGCCGGTGCGCGCGAGCGTGGCGCGCGCGTAAGGATCGATGTCGGGCGCGCCGGCTTTCGGCCAGGCGACCCACGGACCCGAGCGGGCCGCGCCGAACGCGAAGCCGTCGTTGACAGCCAGCCATGCTGTGGCGAAACCGAGCGCCGCGCCGACAAGAGCGGCGAGCGCCGCCTTGGCGAACAGGCCGCGCGGCGCAAGGGAAGCGGCGCTGTCGCCCAGCGGCGTCATGCGTTGCGCCTCACCGCAGAACCACGAACCCGCGACGCCCGCCGCCGCGCTGGGGCGTCGTTTCGAGTTCGATCACATTGCCCGAAGGCGCCAGATCGACGCGCTTGTCGGTGGCGCCGGAAATCAGCTTCTCGATCGAACCGAGCGCCTCGCCCGAGCGGCGCGAGAGCGCGCTTTGCGATCCGCCGGGATTGATTGGCGCGCCGGCCTGCGCGGTGGGCGCGGACGGCGGCGCAAAGCCCGGAAGCGTCTTCAGTTCCACGCCGCGGTGAGCGAACTCCATCACGTCGTGCCAGGTCTGCGCGGGCAGAGATCCGCCGGTCATGTTGTTCATCGCCGTGTCGTCATCGTTGCCGTACCATACGCAGCCGGCGAAATTGGCGCTGAAGCCGCAGAACCACGCATCCTTGTAACCGTTCGTGGTGCCGGTCTTGCCGCCCACCTTGATGTTTTCGCCGAGGATCGCGCGCCGCCCCGTGCCTTCCTCGACCACTTTTGTCAGCATGAGGTTCATGTCCACGATGGCCTGTTCCGGAAAGACCGGCACGACCGGCGGCCCGTTCGTGTCCTGGCGATAGATGACGTCGCCGCGGCTGTTGCGGATTTCGATCGCCGCGAACGGCGTCACGCGTCGCCCGCCGTTGCCGAACACCGCATAGGCGGCCGAATGTTCGATCACCGACACTTCGCCCGCCCCGATCGGCAGCGACACCGTGTCGATCAGCGGCGCCGTCACGCCCATCTTGCGCGCGGTGGCGACGATCTTGGCGCGGCCTTCGCGCGCCGCCTCGAACACGCCGCGCTTCTGATCGCCGATCGCGATCGACAGTTTGACCGCGACCGTGTTGTAGGATTTCGCCAGCGCGACGGCGAGCGGCACCGAGCCGCCATACGTGCCGCCGTAGTTGCGCGGACACCAGTTGCCCACGCACACGGGCGAGTCGACGACGATGGTCGTCGGCTTGAATTTTCCCGACAGGATCGCGGCGAGATAGACATACGGCTTGAACGAGGAGCCGGGCTGGCGCAACGCGTCCGTGGCGCGGTTGAACTGGCTCGCGCCATAGTCGCGACCGCCGACGATGGCGCGCACCGCGCCGGTCGCGGGCTCCATCACCACCATCGCCGCCTGTTTGGCGTGATAGGCGCGCCCGTGCTCGCGCAACTGGTCTTCCACGACCGATTCCGCATGGGCCTGCAACCGCGTGTCGAGTGCGGTGCGCACGGTCAGCACGCGGTCGCCGCCGAGCTTGCCGGCGTTCGCGAGTTTCTTCACCTCCTCGAACGCCCAGTCGAGATACCAGTCGGGGCTCGTTTCGCGCGAGCGCTCGACGGGCGTGGCGGGATTGCGCAGGGCCGCGAAAATCTGGCTCTCGGTCATGACGCCCGCGTTCACCAGATTCTGCAGCACCGATGCGGCGCGTGCGCGCGCGGCGGGCAGGTTGATGTGCGGCGCGAACTTCGTCGGCGCCTTGAACAGGCCGGCGAGCATCGCGGCTTCCGCGAGCGAAACGTCCTTCACCGATTTGCCGAAATAGAACTCCGCCGCCGCCTGCACGCCGAACGTGCCGCCGCCCATATAGGCGCGATCGAGATAGAGTTTGAGAATCTCGCGCTTGGTCAGCCGCGATTCCAGCCACAGCGCGAGATACGCTTCCTTGATCTTGCGCTCGACGGTGCGCTCGTTGGACAGGAACAGGTTCTTTGCAAGCTGCTGGGTGATGGTGGAACCGCCCTGAACGACGTTCTCGTTGCGCGCGTTGACCGTCAGCGCGCGGAAGGTGCCGATCGGGTCCACGCCCCAATGTTCGAAGAAGCGGCGGTCCTCGGTCGCCAGCACCGTCTGCACCACATGTTCGGGCAACTGGTCGAGCGTGACGGAATCGTCGTGCCGAATGCCGCGATGCCCGACCTCCGCCCCGTTGCGGTCGAGGAAGGTGATGGCCAGATCCTGCTTCTTCAGCCAGTCGTCGGAGGTCTCGCGAAAGGCGGGAATGGCGAGGAACAGCGCCAGCACGGAACCCGCAAGCCCCAGCGTGAGCGTCTCGCAGGCGAGCTCCACGCCGAGCCGGCTCGGGCCCGAAACATGGAACCTCTCCATATAGGCGGAAAAATCGGCATAGGCGTCGCGCGCCTTGCGGCCGTTCTCGAAAAAGGCGGCGTTGACATAGGCGTCGAACGCCAGCGCGAACCGCGCCAGCCGTTTTCCGATGCCTGTCGAACGCCACTCCCGCCGCACGCGCCGGGCCTCCCCTTCCGCTGGATTGAGACTTTGTAAACCACCTGCGCGCCGGCGCAACGCGCAGCGCGCGCCCGCGCCTGTTTGCACGGACCATGCCCCCGGATAATGTCTTAAAATGGATCAGTCGAAGAAGAAGGCCGCGGCGGCCGAGCCCTTCTGGCGCAAGCCGCTGGAGGAGTTGACGCGCGCCGAGTGGGAGGCCCTGTGCGACGGCTGCGGTCGGTGCTGCCTGGTGAAGCTGGAAGACGAGGACACAGGCCGCATCTATTTCACCGACATCGCCTGCAAACTGCTCGATTGCGGGGCCTGTCGCTGCCGGGACTATCCGCGCCGGCAGAAGAAAGTGCCCGATTGCATGAAACTCGATCTGGCCACGCTCGACGACATTCCCTGGCTGCCGCCGACCTGCGCCTACCGGCTGCGGCGCATCGGCCGCGACCTGCCCGACTGGCACCCGCTCGTCTCGGGCGATCCCGACAGCGTGCACAAGGCCGGCGTTTCCGTGCGCGGCCGGGTGAAAGCGGTGGAAGGCGATGTGGAGGACGACGCGTTGATGGACCACGTCGTCGCCTGGCCCGGCCGCTGGCCGGCCGGGGCGAAGCGACCGTCGGCGCGTGGCGCGCAGACAAAAAACCCAAAATAAGAAAATAGTCCTTGACAGCGTGACGCTGATCGGCTAGGGTTCGTTCACTCTCCACAATAGCGCTTCGGCGGCGGGGCGGGCGCGGGTCGCCCGTTCGGGCGATGCCCGGGCGGGACGGCGCATCCCGACCGCTTCGCCGCGCGGCGCCTTTCCGGTCTCACATGACGAACATCGCAGAACCGCCCGCCGGCGATCTGGCGCAGGCGAAGCATCTCTATGAATCCGGCGCGGCGAGCATCGCAGCGACCGCCGCTCTCCTCGGACTGACCGAAAGCGCGCTGCGCTGGCGCGCCAGGAAATGGGGCTGGACGCGCAAGCCTCGAGGCAAAAACGCGCAGGGAAAAAGCACGCGGGGCAAGAACGCGCGGGGCAAGAGCGCGCGCGCGCCCGCCGCGGGCAAGGCGACGACCGCGCCGGCTTCGCCCGCCGCCATGGCGCCGGCGCCGCGCCCGGCCGACACGCAGACGCTGATCGGCGCCGTGCGCCACGTGCTGGAGGCCGAGATCGCGTCGTTGCGCGCCCGCTCCGGCGAGCCCGACGCCGCCGACGCCAACGCCCGCACGCTCAACTCTCTCGCGCGCACGCTCTCGGTGCTGCGCGGTCTGGAAAACGAAAAGGACGGTGGACACGCGGATGACGAGAACGCTGGCCCGCTCGACCTTGCCGAATTGCGGCGCGAGCTTGCAAGACGGATTGATCTTCTGCGCCAGCAACGGGCTGTTGCCGACCCTTCTTGAAGATTTTTCCGCGCGTCAGATCGAGGCGTTTCTGTCCTTCTTCGACACGTACGCGCGCACCGAGCAACTGCCGCCGCAGCGGGCGCCAAACGGGGCGCGCTGGCGCGCCTGGGCGTTCGTCGGCGGGCGCGGCGCAGGCAAGACGCGCGCGGGCGGGGAATGGGTGCGCGGCCTTGCGCTGGGACTTTCCGATTTCGCCGATGCGCCGGTCGCGCGCATCGCGCTGGTCGGCGAAACGTGGGCGGATGCGCGCGACGTGATGGTGGAAGGCGTGTCGGGCGTGCTGGCCGCGCATGGCAAATGGGACCGCCCCACATGGGAGGTTTCGCGCCGGCGCCTCACATGGCGCAACGGCGCCATCGCGCAGGTGTTTTCCGCGGACGACCCGGAAAGTTTGCGCGGCCCGCAATTCGCAGCCGCATGGTGCGACGAACTCGCCAAATGGCGCTACGCGCAGGAGACGTGGGACATGTTGCAATTCGGGCTTCGCCTCGGCGATTGGCCGCGTGCGCTCGTGACGACGACGCCGCGCCCGATGGCGCTGCTGAAAAAGCTGATGGCCGATCCGACCCACGTGGTCACCCGCGCCTCCACCCGCGCCAATGCGCGCAATCTTCCGGCGGCGTTTCTTGCTGCGATCGAGGAACGCTACGGCGGCACGCGGCTGGGGCGCCAGGAAATCGACGGCGCGATCGTAGAGGAGCGCGCCGACGCGCTCTGGTCTCGCGCGATGCTGGAACAGGCGCGCGCGTCGGAGGCGCCGCCGCTGCGCGAAGTGGTCGTGGCGGTCGACCCGCCCGCCGCGTCCCACAATCGCGCCGATCGCTGCGGCATCGTCGTGGCTGGCGTCGACGCCGACGATCGCGTCTACGTGCTCGCCGACGCGACGCTGGCTGCCGCGCGCCCCGCCGAATGGGCCGCGCGCTGCGCCGCGCTCTATCGCCAATACGAGGCCGACGCGCTCGTGGTGGAGGTCAATCAGGGCGGCGACATGGTGAGCGCGGTGATCGCGGAAGCCGATCCCGCGATTCCCGTACGCGCGGTGCGCGCCACGCGTTCCAAATATCTGCGCGCTTCGCCCGTCGCCTTGCTCTACGAGCAGGGCAGGGTGCGCCATGTCGGCGCCTTTCCGGAACTCGAGGACGAAATGTGCGCCTTCGGTCCGGACGGTCTTGCGGGCGGCGCCAGCCCCGACCGGATGGACGCGCTGGTATGGGCGATCGCGCATCTGGCGCTACGCAAACGCGGCCTCGAGCCGCGCCTGCGGCGGCTTTGAACATGTCTCGTTCGCAAAGGTCTCCCATGTCGTTTCTCTCCCGCCTGTTTGGCGCGGGCGCGCCCGCGCGCGTGCTCGACCGTGAAGAAAAGCGCTCGCGCGCCGGCGCCCTCGTGGCGTTGCATTCCCCTGGAGCGCCACGCTGGACGCCGCGCAACCATGCCGCGCTGACGCGCGCGGGCTACGAACGCAACGCCATCGTGCACCGCTGCGTGCGCATGGTGGCCGAAAGCGCGGCCTCCATCCCCTGGCGCCTCTACGAGGGGCGCAACGAAATCGAAGCCCATCCGCTGCTCGATCTGGTCGAGCGGCCGAACCCGGCGCAGACGCGCGTGGATCTGGTGGAGGGCGTCGTCACAAATCTGCTGCTGTTCGGCAACGCCTATCTGGAGGCGAGCGACATCGACGGGGCCGTACGCGAGATTCACAATCTGCGCGCGGACCGCATGAGCGTCGCGCCCGGTCCCAACGGCTGGCCGGAAGCTTACGAATATGCGTTCGGCGCCGAGCGTGTGCGCTACGTCCTGCGCGGCGAAGGCGTGGAGCCGATCCTGCATCTGAAACTCAACCATCCGCTCGACGACCACTACGGCATGCCGCCGCTGGCGGCCGCCCAGATGGCGCTCGACACGCACAACGCGGCGGGCTTCTGGAACAAGGCGCTGCTCGACAACGCGGCGCGGCCGTCCGGCGCGCTGGTCTACGGCGGCGGCGACGGCGCGCAGATGACGGATGCGCAGTTTGATCGTCTGAAACAGGAGCTCGACGAAAACTTCTCCGGCCATGCGAACGCCGGCCGGCCGTTGCTGCTGGACGGCGGGCTCGACTGGAAGGCGCTCTCGCTGACGCCCAAGGACATGGATTTCATCGAGGCGAAAGCCGCGGCCGCGCGCGAGATCGCGCTGTGCTTCGGCGTGCCGCCGCTGGTGCTGGGCCTGCCTGGCGACAACACGCACGCAAACTATGCCGAAGCCAATCGGGCGTTCTGGCGCGGCGCGGTCATCCCCATGCTCGCGCGAGTGCAGAAGGCGATGGAGCTTTGGCTGCGCCCCGCCTGGGGCGAACTGCGGTTCGATTACGATCTCGATCGAATCGATGCGCTCGCAAGCGAACGGGCCGCCGAATGGACGCGCGTCGGCGCCGCGGATTTCCTGACCGACGATGAGAAACGCGAGGCGCTCGGATACGGGCCGAAAGCGCCGCCCGAGCGGACCGACAACGGCGCGACGCGCGGACAGCCATGAGCGACCTGACCAAAATCGTCGCCGACCGCGGCGACCTGGCGCATCTGGCCCTGTTTCTTTGGGCGAGCGGCGCCTCGGCCTTTCTCGGGTTCGCCTTGCGCGAACTGGTGCGCGCCAATCACAGGTTCGACGCCTTCGTGCGCGAACTGGCCCGTTTCAATCGCCGTTTCGGAAAAGAATGATGCGCAGGAACGAAACCTTGCTCTCGCGGCTTCTCGGCGTGCGTGCGACCCCGCGCAGCAAAGATCCGGACGAAGTGTTCCGAACCTTCACGCGCGTGCTCGCACGCCTTGCGCCGCCGCGCGGCGGCGCGCCGGCCGCCCACGGCGCCGTTCGCCAGAAGCCCTGAACGCAAAGGACATCCATGCAGATCCTGCTCGACCGGGCGACGTATGTCGCGCCGGAGATCAAACGCGCGCCGTTGACGCTGGCCAAAGTGTCGCCGACCGGCCTGTTCGAAGGCTATGCGAGCCTCTTCAACGTCGCCGACCTTGGCCGCGACGTTGTGATGCCGGGCGCCTTCGCCGAAAGCCTCGCGCGGCGCGGCGCGGCCGGCGTCAGGCTGCTGTGGCAGCACGACCCGCGCGAGCCGGTCGGCGCCTGGCAGTCGATCGTCGAGGATGCGCGCGGCCTGAAGGTGCGCGGACGCCTCAATCTGGCGGTCGCCCGCGCGCGCGAAATTCTCGCGCTGATGAAGGAGAGCGCCGTCGACGGCCTTTCCATCGGTTTCCGAACGCAACGGTCCGTGCGCGATCCGAAGACAGGATTGCGCAAACTCCACAAGCTCGACCTGTGGGAGATCTCGCTCGTCACCTTTCCCATGCTGCCGCAGGCGCGGGTGATCGCCGCCGAATACGCCAAGGCGCGCGCGCCTGGCGCATTGCGCGCCCGCTGGAACCAGGCGGCGTGCGACGTTCTGTCGGAGATTTCGAGGGTCGACGACGCGCGTTAGCGTCGCCCTCGCCAGTTCCGCACGCATCGTCCCGATGCGCGCGCCCGCGTCGCAGCCGTCGAACGCGGGGCTCGACCCATGCGACGGCGCAACACACCCAAAACTCCAACCGAGAGGTTCGCCATGACGGCGCTTGAAACCGGTAAGCTCGAAAACAAGTCCATCGCCAATCCAGACGCGGCGTTCGATGAACTGCACCGCGCCTTCGCCGCCTTTCGCGAGACCAACGACGAACGGCTCGCCCAGCTCGAGAGCCGTATGTCGTCGGATGTCGTGACCGAGGAGAAGCTCGCGCGCATCGACCGCGCGCTCGACGAGACAAAATCGAAACTCGATCGTTTCGCGCTCAACTCCGCGCGCCCGCGACTGGGCGGCGGCGTCGAAAGCGATGCGATCGGCCTGCAACACAAGGGCGCGTTCGGCCTCTACATGCGCGCCGGCGAAGCCGCCGGTCTGAAGGCGATGGAGCAGAAGGCGATGTCCGCCGGCTCCGGTCCCGACGGCGGCTATCTCGTGCCGGTGCCGGCGGAGCGCGAAATTCTGCGCCGCATGTCAACCATGTCGCCCATCCGCGCCATCGCCAGCGTGCGCGAAATTTCCGGCGCATCGCTGCGCCGCGCGTTTTCGACCGGCGGGCCGGCGTCCGGCTGGGTGGCTGAAACCGACCCGCGGCCCCAGACCGGCAACCAGCAGATCGCCGACATGACGTTCCCCGCGATGGAGCTGTACGCCATGCCGGCGGCGACGCAAACGCTGCTCGACGACGCGGTGGTCGACATCGAACAGTGGATCGCCGACGAGGTGAGCGTGGTGTTCGCCGAACAGGAGGCCGCCGCTTTCATCAACGGAAACGGCGTCAACAAGCCGACCGGCTTCCTTTCGTACACCAAGTCCACGCAGGCCGCCTGGTCGCACGGCAAGATCGCCTACGTCGTCTCCGGCGCCGCGGGCGCGTTCGCCGCGTCCAACCCGTCCGATGCGCTGGTTGATCTCGCGTATGCGTTGAAGGCCGGTTACCGGCAGAACGCGCGGTTCGTGATGAATCGCAAGACGCAGGCCGCCATTCGCAAGTTCAAGGCGACCACCGGCGAGTATCTCTGGGCGCCGCCCGCGACGCTCGGCGGAGAAGCCACGCTGATGAATTTTCCCGTCGTCGAAGCCGAGGACATGCCGGACATCGCGGCCGACTCCTATTCGATTGCGTTCGGCGATTTCCAGCGCGGCTATGTCGTGGTCGACCGTGTCGGCGTGCGCGTTCTGCGCGATCCCTATTCCGCAAAGCCCTATGTGCTGTTCTACACCACCAAGCGCGTGGGCGGCGGCGTGCAGGACTACGACGCCATCAAGCTCATGAAGTTCGGCACGGCGTAAGCCGTTCAGCGCCAGCGCGCGATCACGCTTTCGATCCAGGCGCGGTGTGGGGCCAGACGAACGGCTTGCGTGAGCTTGCCGCACGCCTTTCCGCCGCCGCCCTCCGCGAAAGCCGTGATCGCGACAAGCGCGCCGCCGGCGAACACCGGTCCGCCGGAGTCGCCGGTGCAGGCCCCCGCCTCGCCCTCCAGCCACAGCAGCAAATTGGAGAGTGGGCCGCGCAGACGCAGCGTCGCGCTGCGGAACTGTCCGGACGTGTCAGGCATACCCTCGCGCATGACGCCGAAACCGGCGATCTCGAGCGTCGCGCCGATCGTGCGCGGCGCTTCGCCGATCGCCGACGGCGCCATTGCATCCGGCAAGGCGTCGCGCGTTTCGATCATCGCAAGATCGACAGAGGGCGCGCGGGCGGAGACCGCATTCGCGCGATATCCGGCATGGCGTTCGATGCGCGCGACTTCGATCAGCACCGGCGCGCCCGCGCCATTGCGGTAGTGCACGCGCGTCGCCTGCGGGGCGCCCACGCAATGGGCGGCTGTGAGAACGATGCGTGGCGCAAGCGCCACGCCGGAACAGAAACCGCCGCGGCCGCGCCCCGCCGCCAGCACCATAACGCCGCCGGCGCGTGCGGCCGGTTCGCTCGCGCCGACGATGGCGTGCGCCGGCGCGTGCATGGACACGAGGGCGAAAAACGCGATGGGAACGAGGCAGGCGCGGGCCATGGCCTTTGATGCCACATCCCGCGCTTGCCGCAAAGAAGGACGATCACATGAAGGCTGAGCTGATCACTGCGCCGGCCGCCGAGCCCGTCACGCTGGCCGAGGCGAAGGAGTGGTTGCGCGTGGATGGCGCCGACGAGGATGCAGCCATCTCGCGGTTGGTCGCAAGCGCGCGGGAAGCGCTCGAGCGCGCAACCGGCCGACTGATGGCGACTCAAACATGGCGCCTCAGTCTGGATGCGTGGCCCGCCCCGACGGGCGATCTGACGGTCATGGCGCTGCCGCTTGCGCCAGTCCAGAATATTGCGGCCGTTCGCGTCTTCGACCAAGCAGGCGCGGCGCAAACGATCGCCGCCGCCGCCTATCAGCTGGTGGGCCCGGCGGACGCCGCGCGCCTCCTGTTCAAGAGCGCGCCTGCCGCGCCGGGCAGGGCGGTCGGCGGCATAGAAATCGAATGCGTCGCCGGCTACGGTGCGCCATCCGCTGTTCCCGCCTCATTGCGTCAGGCGGTCGTGGAACTCGTCGCGCAGTGGTTTCAGCAACGCGGCGACGCGACAGATGCGCGCGCGCTTCCGGAAACCGTACGGGCGTTGATCGCGCCGTATCGCCGCGCGAGGCTGATATGAGCGCTCGGCCCAATATCGGCGCCATGCGCGCGCGTCTGTCGCTTGAGAAGCCGGTGGATGCAATCGACGACGCCGGCGCCATCGTGCGCACGTGGACGCTCGTCGCCAACATATGGGCGCACCTGGCCGCGCGCACGGCGACCGGCGAATTCGCGGCCGACAGTGAAAGTCCGGCGGTGACCTGGGACGTCTCCATCCGCTGGCGGGGCGATGTTGTCGCGCCGATGCGCTTTCGTGCTGCCGACCGCGTGCTTGCGATCCGCGCGTGTTTCGATCCCGATGCGACGCGTCGCGTTCTCGTCTGTCGCTGCGAGGAGACGACCACGCCATGAGCGCTTCTCCCGTCCTGGCCTTGCGGCGTGCGGTCCGCGCCGCGCTTGTAGCCGATCCAGGCCTCGTGGCCGCGCTCGGCGGACCGCATGTGTTCGACGAGGCGCCGCCGCGCCAGAAGCGCCCCTACGTCGCATTCGGCGACGCTTCGGCGCGCGACTGGTCGGTCTCGCTTTCGAGTGGCGACGAACAAGTGTTCGTCTTGACCGTCTGGTCCGGCGAGCGCGGCGTGCGCGAGGCGCTCGAGATCGCAGCGCGGATCGTGGCCCTGTTGTCGGACGCCGCGCTCGTTCTCGCCGGGCACAGGCTCATTGACCTGTCCTATGTCGCGACCGCTACGCGGCGCGAGCAGAACGGACGTTTCGCGCGCGCCGACATACGCTTTCGCGCAACGACCGAAGTTCTTTAACCGGAGTTCATCATGGCCGCTCAGAGAGGCAAGGATCTGCTCGTCAAGATCGACGACGGAACCGGAAATTTCATCACGGTCGCGGGCTTGCGCACCCGCCGCTTGTCGTTCAACGCCGACACGGTCGACGCCACCGATTCCGAATCCGTGGGACGTTGGCGCGAGTTGCTGGCCGGCGCGGGCGCGCGTCGCGCAAGTCTGGCCGGCAACGGCGTGTTCAAGGACGCGGCGTCCGACGCGCTCATCCGCCAGGTGTTTTTCGACGGCGTCATTCGCCCCTGGCAGATCGTCGTGCCGGATTTCGGCGTCATTTCGGGACTGTTCCAGATTTCGAGTCTCGACTGGCGCGGCGAGCATTCGGGCGAGATCACCTTCGACATCGCGCTCGAATCCGCTGGGCCGTTGGCCTTTGTCGCAATCTAGGGGCGCGGTATGGCGAACATGTTCAGGGGCGAAGTCGCGTTCGAGATCGAGGGGCGCACGCGCGTCGCGTGTCTCACGCTTGGCGCGCTGGCCGAGCTCGAAACCGCATTTGGCGTGGGCGATCTCGTGGCGCTTGCCGAGCGCTTTCAGAAGGGCCGACTCTCGGCCGGCGATCTGGTGAAGATCCTCGGCGCTGGATTGCGCGGCGCCGGCGAAACGATCAGCGACGCGGAAGTCGCCGCGTTGCGCCATCCCCACGGCGCGCCCGGCCTTGCGTGCGTGGCGGCCGAACTGGTCGCGGCCGCCTTCGGCGAGGCCGCCCCCGCAAACCCTCCGACGCCGCAGAGCGCTTGAACGCAGCCGCCCCGGCGCGCGCGCGTTTTCCCTGGACCGAAGCCATGCGCATCGGGCTTGGCGTTCTGCGGCTCTCGCCCGCAGCTTTCTGGTCGATGAGCCCGCGCGAACTGCAGGCGGCCTGCGAAGGTCTGTTCGGCCCGGCCACAGCCGCGCCGCTGCGCGCGCGGTTCGATGAACTGATGCAGCTTTTTCCCGACGCACCGAGGTAGAAGATGGCGACCGAGCATGTGTATTCGACCCCGCAGGAAACGCAGACATCGCCGTTCTCTGGAATGGGAACGGCGTTCGCCTTGCAGGATCTGACGGCGATCCGCGCGACGCTCGACGGCATCAGCGCCTCGGCGGGCAACGTTTCGGTTTCGCTCAACAAGGCGTTTACCGGCGCCTCGAGCAACGCGCGACTGTTTCAAACGTCGCTGGCGGGCGTGGCCAATTCGTTATCCAACCTGCTCGTCGGTCTCGGCGCAAGCATGTTGAGCAACGGGCTGTCGTCGATCGCCGGCTCCCTGTTTGGCGGGGGCGGCGGCGTCAGCGTCGCGCCGTTTGCGGACGGCGGCATCGTCGCCAGTCCCACCTTTTTTGGCGCCGGCGGTTCTGTGGGTCTGATGGGCGAACGCGGCGCGGAGGCGATCGTGCCGCTGGCGCGTGGCCCGAACGGTCAGCTTGGCCTGGCCGCCAACGGCGCGGTGCGCCCCATGAACGTGACCGTCAATATCGCGACCCAGGACATCGAAAGTTTTCGCCGCTCCGAAACACAGGTGGGCGCCGCGCTCGCCCGCGCAATTTCGCGCGGGCGACGCGCGCTCTAGCTGCGTCCGTTCATACGTCCTGCAACATGCCGGAGAGTTCGTCGATCAGTTTCAGCCGACGCTTCTTGAATTCTTCAACGGTGAAGTCGTCGACCGGCTCCACATTGGCTTCCATGCGATGAATCGTGCGGTTGATCTCGTGATACTCCTCCGCGAGCCGCGCGAAATGTGCGTTCTGGCCGCGCAGTTTATGAATGGCGTCTGCCTTGCCGGGAAATTCTTCCGTCAGTTCGTGCGGTACGTGGCTCATCATGCTCCTCTCGGAATTCGACGGAGCAAGTCTAGGGGCCGAGAGCGCCGATGCTCTTGAGTTGGATCAAAACAATGAGCGGATTTCACGAAATTCTGTTCCCGCCGGATATCGCGCTCGGCGCGCGCGGCGGGCCTGAGCGGCGCACGGACGTGGTGGTTCTGGGTTCCGGTCGCGAAAGCCGGAATGCGCGCTGGGCGCATTCCCGACGCAAGTGGCAGGCGGGTTATGGCGTCAAATCTTTCGCCGATCTCGCGAATGTTCTCGCCTTCTTCGAGGAGCGCAGAGGCAGGCTCCATGGGTTCCGCTGGCGGGACCGTCTCGACTGCGCCTCCGCGGCGCCTGGGAACACGGTGCGCGCGACGGATCAGGACATCGGCGCGGGCGACGGCGCGCGTAACGCCTTTCAACTCGTCAAGACATATGGCGGCGCGTTTTCGCCTTATCGCCGCGAGATTTCGAAACCCGTCGCGGGCAGCGTGCGGATTGCGGTCGACGGCGTCGAGGTCGCGCCGGGCGCGGGCTTTGCCGTGGATGCGACGACCGGCGTTGTGACCCTGGCTGTCGCGCCGCCGGCAGGCGCCGGAGTGACGGCGGGCTTCCTGTTCGACACGCCGGTGCGTTTCGACGCCGACTTCCTCGAAATCGATCATGCGCGGTTCGGCGCTGGCGAAATTCCCGAAATTCCTGTGGTCGAAATCATTCCGTGAGAGTCCCATGCGTACCGTTTCGCCAGAATTCGCCGCCGCGCTACAAGGCGACGCCACGACCCTGTGCCGTTGCTGGCGCCTCGTGCGCCGCGACGGCGCGACGATGGGTTTCACCGATCACGACCGCGATCTCGCCTTCGGCGGCGTGACATACAAGGCGGCGACCGGTCTGGATGCGGCGCAGGCGGAATCCTCGCTCGGATTTTCGGTCGGCGGCGGCGATGTGCAGGGAGCTCTGCTGGACGGAGGCCTTGTCGACGCCGATCTGAACGCCGGGCTCTATGACGATGCGTCCGTCGAAATCTGGATGGTCGATTGGTCGAACGTCGCGCGTCGCATGTTGCTCGATGTCGCGACGATCGGCGAGGTGCGGCGTACCGAGTTTTCCTTCGCGGCGGAACTGCGCTCCATCGCGCATCGGTTCGATCAGGAGCGTGGACGCCAGTTTCAGCGTGGCTGCAGCGCCGATCTCGGCGACGCCAGTTGCGGCGTGGCGATGGATACGCCGCAATACACGACGCTTTGCGCCGTACTCGCCGTCGAAAGCGACGGTGTCCTGCGCGTCGAAACGGCGAGCCCGTTCGAGACCGGCTATTTCACGCGCGGCGCGCTGGCGCTGCTCGACGGCGCGGCGCCTGGTCCGCGCCTCGCGATCAAGACCCACGACAGGATCGGCGAGCACGACCGCATCGTCCTGTGGGGCGCGCCGACGACCTCGATTGCGGCGGGCGCGCAGGCGAAACTGTTCGCCGGCTGTGACAAGAGTCCGGAAGCCTGTCGCGGCAAGTTCGGCAATATCGTCAACTTTCGCGGCTTTCCGCACATGCCCGGCAACGACGTGGTCGTCGCTTATCCCAAGGCGAACGGCGCCCCGATGGATGGCGGGAGTCTTTATCGATGAACCCTTCGCGCGACGTCATCGTCGCCGCTGCGCGTCGCTGGATCGGAACGCCATACGCGCATCAGGCGTCTCTGGCAGGCGTCGGTTGCGATTGTCTCGGCCTGGTGCGCGGCGTGTGGCGCGAGGTGATCGGCCCCGAGCCGGAGCCGATGCGCCCCTATACGCCCGACTGGGCGGAAGCGGGCGGCAATGAGTCGCTGATCGAGCTCGGCGAGCGGTACTTTACGCCAGTTGCGCTCGACGACTGGGGCGCCGGCGATGTGCTGGTGTTTCGCTTTCGCGACGGCGCGCCAGCCAAACATGTTGGCATCGCGACCGGAGACGACCGCATGATCCACGCGCACGACGGCGCGCGCGTGGTCGAGGTTCCGATTGTTTCGTTCTGGCGGCGCCGCATCGTGCGGGCTTTTTCCTTTCCCGGCTGACCCACAGCGGCTCCAGCCCGCGCTGAGGCATCTTCATGGCGACCCTTGTTCTCGAAGCCGCCGGCGCCGCTGTCGGCCAGATCGTCGGCGGGCCTATCGGCGCTGTCGTCGGACAGATGGCCGGTGTGCTGGGCGGCGCGCTTCTGCAATCGTCGGGCGCGCCGGAGATGCGTTATCGCGTCGGCCCGCGCCTCACCGCCATCTCGGGCGTGAGCTCGATGGAGGGGGCGCCCGTGCCGCGCGTCTACGGGCGCGCGCGCGTCGGCGGCCAGATGATATGGGCCACGCGCTTTCTCGAACAGGCGAACGTTGCGTTCACGCCAGGTTCGGGCGGCAAGTCGAGCGCGCCGCGCAAGGCGCCGTCGTTCGAGATTTCGTATTCGTATTATGCAAGTTTTGCGATCGGCCTGTGCGAAGGGCCTATCGCCTTCGTGCGTCGCGTATGGGCGGACGGACAGGAGCTTGACCTCACCACGGTCACGATGCGCGTGTATCGCGGCGATGAGGATCAGGCGCCAGACCCGCTGATTGTCGCCACGGAAGAACCGGGAACCGTGCCCGCCTATCGCGGGCTCGCGTATGTCGTGTTCGAGCGCCTCCCCCTCGCCAGTTTCGGCAATCGCGTTCCCCAGCTGACGTTCGAGGTCGTGCGACCCGTCGAAGGGATCGGCGATATGATCCGTGGCGTCGACATCATTCCCGGCGCGACCGAATTCGGCTACCAGCCGACGCTGCGCATGACATTTCCGGGGCCCGGCGCGAGCGTGAAGGAAAACCGAAATCAGTCGTGGGCGGCGACCGACTGGGCGGCCTCGCTCGACGCTTTGCAGGCGCTCTGTCCCAATCTCGAAAGCGTGGCGTTGATCGTTGTCTGGTTCGGCGACGACTTGCGCGCGGGTCATTGCACGATCGCCCCGCGTGTCGACCTTCACAACAAGATGATGTGGTTCATGCTCGGCGCCGGCGATTGGTCGGTCGCCGGCTTGCCGCGCGCCGCGGCGCGTCTCGTCAGTCAGGTCGAGGGTCGTGCGGCCTACGGCGGCTCGCCGTCCGACGACAGCGTCGTCGCCGCCATTCGCGATCTGAAAGCGCGCGGTCTGTCGGTCGTCCTCTACCCGTTCGTGATGATGGACATTCCGGCGGACAACGCGCTCCCAGATCCCTGGAGCGATGCGGACAGTCAGCCGGCATATCCGTGGCGCGGACGCATTTCGTGCGATCCCGCGCCAGGACAGCCGGGCAGCGTTGACGCGACGAACATTGCGGCGACGCAGATCGCGACGTTCTTTGGTTCGTCCGCGCCGGGTCCGGCCGAATGGTCGTATCGCCGTTTCGTTTTGCATTGCGCCCAGTTGTGCGTGGCCGCCGGCGGCGTCGACGCCTTTCTCGTCGGATCGGAACTCGTCGCGCTCACGCGCCTGCGCGCGGCGCCGGGCGTCTATCCGGCTGCGCAGGCGCTTGCCGCGCTGGCCGCGGATGCGAAGGCGCTGCTCGGCCCCGCGACGAAGATTTCCTACGCAGCCGACTGGACCGAATACGGCGCACATGCGCTCGCCGGCGGCGAGGTCCGCTTTCCGCTCGATGTCGTCTGGGGATCGCCCGCGGTCGATTTCGTCGGCATTGACGCCTACTGGCCGCTGTCCGATTGGCGCGACGGCGATCACCTCGACGCGCAGGAAGCCGACACGATCTACGACCTCGACTATCTGACGCGTCGCTTCGCGGCAGGAGAGGCCTACGACTGGTTCTATGCGAACGATGCGGCGCGCGCGGCCCAAACGCGCAGCCCGATTGCGGACGGCGCCTATGGCGATCACTGGACTTTTCGCCAGAAGGATATCGCCGGCTGGTGGTCGCACGTCCATCACGAGCGTGTGGGCGGCGTCAAACAGCAACACCCCACGGCCTGGAGCGCGCGGGCCAAGCCCATCTGGCTGATCGAGACGGGGTGCGCGGCGATCGATCGCGGCGCGAATGCGCCAAATGTGTTCCCGGACGCCAAATCGAGCGAAGGCGGCGCGCCGCATTTCTCGCGCGGTTTCCGCGACGATCTTATCCAGGCGCGTTTCGTTGAGGCGACGGTCCGCCGCTTCGACCCTGCGCATGTCGATTTCGACGATGCGGCCAATCCCGTGTCGCCGCTGTACGGCGGGCGCATGGTCGATCCGTCGCGCATTCACTTCTGGGCCTGGGACGCGCGCCCGTTCCCTGCTTTTCCGCAACTGGGGGCGCTGTGGGCGGACGCCGAAAACTGGCGCAAGGGCCATTGGCTCAATGGAAGGCTCGAAGGCGCCCCGCTGGACTTCCTGTTGCGTGAACTCGCAGGCGACGCCGGCGCGCAGGGCGTGGCGACGCCACGGCCGGATGTCGAAGGTTTCCTTGACGGTTATGTGCTCGACCGCGCCATGTCTTCGCGCGCCGCCATTGAGCAGCTTGGCGTGCTGTTTGCGTTCGATCCGCTGTTCTCGGGCGGCGGCGTGCGGTTCGTGCGCCGCTCGCGCCGCGCCGTGACGCCGCTCGACGCGGACGATCTCGTTCCGTTCCGCGATGGCGCGCTGGTGCGCCTGACGCGTGGACAGGAAAGCGAACTACCGCACGAATGTGCGATCACGTTCTGCGACTCGGAGAATGATTACGAAACCGCGACCGTTCTGTCGCGTCGCCTCGAAGGGTGGTCGCGCCGTCGCGCGGAATCGTCGACCGCGCTCATCACGCGGCGCGATCTCGCGCAAGCGCAGGCCGACATCATTCTGGAGGATCTCTGGGTCGGGCGCGAGACCGCGGAATTCCAGCTGCGTCCCACGCTGTGCGGGCTCGAGCCGGGCGACCTGGTGTCGCTGGAGGCGAACGGGGCGCGACGATTGTTCTTGGTGCAGCGCATCAGCGAGGGCGCGGCGCGCCATGTGATCGCGCGGGGCGTCGATCCCGCGATTTTTGATCGTACGCCGCCGGACGTTCCGCTTCGCGCCAAGCCTCGCCCGCGGACCGCCGGGCCGCCGCTTGTCGTCGTGATCGATCTTGCGATCGCGCGCGGCGAACCGACCACGACCCAGTACATCGCCGCTTGCGCCGATCCGTGGCCAGGGCCGTTGACGGTCTTGCGCAATGCGGGCGCCACGCTGGAGCCGTTGCTCACGCTGACAGCCCCCGCGACGATCGGCGAGACGCTCGACGAACTGCCTCCGGGGCCGGTCGCGCGGTTCGATCGCGGCGCCGCGCTGACGATCAGGCTGAATTCAGGCGCGCTCGCGTCCGTCACCGACGGACAGGCGCTCGACGGTCGCTCCACAATGGCGATCCGCGGGCCGGACGGCGGCTGGGAATTGTTCGCATTCGTGCGCGCGGAGTTGATCGCGCCCGCAACGTACCGATTGTCTCGGCTGGTGCGAGGTCTCGGCGGCGAGGAACATCTCGCACGGCGAACCGTTCCGGCCGGCGCGACCGTGGTGCTGATGGACAAGACGGTGTCGCCGGTGACGGCGGGCCTCTCGTCGATCGGGGCGGATCAGACGTTGCGCGTCGGCCCCTCGGGCGCCGATCTGGCCGACGTCGCGTTCATCGATGCGGCGTCGTCGCCGACCGCGAAGGCTTTCATGCCATACGCGCCGGTCCATGCGCGCGCACGGCGCGTGACGACGGGCGTCGAGATTTCGTTCATGCGGCGCGGGCGCGTCGATTCCGACGCCTGGAGCGCGATCGAAATTCCGCTCGGTGAGGATATCGAACGATACGAGATCGCGATCGCCCGGCCTTCGGGCGCGCCGCGCGTCATCGTCGCGTCCTCGACAACCGTCGTCTACGCGGAGGCCGACATGGCGTCCGACTTTCCCGTGGCGCCGACGACATTCGATCTGACCATAAGGCAGATCAGCGCGAGCGTCGGCGCGGGGTTTCCGCTCGTCGTCAATGTCCCGATAGAGTGAGTTCTTCATGACCGATACGATCCGTCTCGCCCTGCCGCTTCTGGAAGCCGCGCAGGCGCAAAAACACGTCACGCACAACGAGGCGCTGATTGCGCTGGATGCGCTCGCACATCTTTCGGTCAGGTCGCGCAATCAGGCGGCGCCGCCGCCGGCGCCTGCCGAGGGCGATGTCTATCTCGTCGCCGCCGCTCCGTCCGGCGCCTTCGTCGGGCACGCCGGCGCTGTCGCGATGTTCCATGGCGGCGGCTGGGATTTCCGCATGCCGCGCAAGGGATGGCGCGCATATGTCGAAGGCGAGAACGCGCTTGTCGTTTTCGATGGCGAAAGCTGGATCGACGCCGGGCTTGCGCTGCGGCGGCTCGCACATCTCGAATTGCTGGGTCTGGGCGCAACGGCCGATTCGACCAATCCGCTGAGCGTGAAAGCGAATGGCGCATTGTTCGCGGCGCTCGAGGCGGGCGAGGGCGGCACGGGTCATTTGCGGTTCACGCTCAACAAGGAGAGCGCGACCAGGACCGTATCGCAACTCTACCAGTCCAACTGGTCCGGTCGCGCGGAAACGGGGCTGACCGGCGACGACAATTTTCACGTGAAGGTGTCGGCCGACGGCGCGGCCTGGAAAGAGGCGATGGTGGTCGACGCCGCGACCGGAAAACCGAATTTTCCCAGTGGCGTCGGCGAGGGCGCGCCCCTGTCGTTCCGCAACCGGCTGCGCAACGCGAATTTCGGGGTCAATCAGCGCTGCGTTTCCGGCACGGTGACGCTGGCGGCGGGCGCCTATGGCCACGACGGCGTGAAAGCCGGCGCCGCCGGCGTGACCTATACATTCGCGGCGAATGGCGCCGACACGGCGATCACGGTGACGGCCGGCTCCATCATCATGCCCATCGAGCCGGCGCTCATCGAGGGCGGCGCATATGTGCTCACGCATGCAGGCTCCGCCCAGGCGCGAATCTGGCAAGGGACGAGCGGCGCCGGCGCCTACGCGAACGTGCCGACCGCAGGCCTCGTAGCGCTCGGTCTGAGCGCCAATACGCGCACCAATGTCGAGTTCTCCGCCGGAACCGTCCTGCGTCCGCAATTCGAACCCGGCGCGGTCGCCACGGCTTTCGAGCGCAGGACGCATGCGTTCGAATTGCCGTTCTGCCAGCGATACTTTCAGAAGACATGCCCGCAAGGCGTCATGCCTGCGGATGGAGCGGGGTTTGCCGGCGCGATCGCCGTCAACATCTACAACGTGACCGGCTACTACGGCGCGCTTTGGAGGTTCGCCACCGTCATGCGCGCGGCGCCGACCTTCGTCTTTCATTCGACGTCGGCGAATGGCGTCGCCGGCCAATGGCGCAACGGGTCCGATACGGCGAGTTCCCCCGTCGCGACCATCGGCATCGGCGACGCCAGCGTGGCGCTTTACGTCAACGGCGGAAATCCGATGACCGGCGCCAATATCTATTACGTCCACGCAACCGCCAGCGCGGAGATCTGAACATGACCTATGAGTTCGTTATCGATCCGGCGACCGGTCTGCATTCCGTGGAATGCGTGCGTCGCGTCGACGGCGCCATCATTCCTGCGGATTCCAACAACGCCGACTGGCGCGCATACGAAATCTGGCGCGCGGACGGCAATGCGCCCACGCCGCCTCCGCCCGTTGCGGTCGACTGGACCGTCGAGTGCGATCGAAGGATAGCCGCGGCGTTCGAGGTCGCCGGCGTGTCGGTGCGTGCGAGCATGAGCATCTGGGCCGCCAGCGTCGCGCTCACCCCGCCGGCCGACCACAATGCGGACGATCGTGTCTGCGCCGCGATGACGCCGCTGCTCAACGCTTGGGAGGGCGCCATGTTCGCCGAGCGCGACCGTCTCGCCGATCTCGCGGGCGCGACGTTCGCCGACGCGCGCTGGCCCGCTTTGCCCGAGGGCGCCGAAAGCTTCATCGCCGCTTGCGCTCAGGCCTGACGCGCAACCCGAAAATTCCGAGCCAACAAAGCAATCGACGCGACGCGTGCACGCGCGCGCTTGCGCGCTGCATGGAGAAGGCCATGGCCAGAATCAACTTCGAAACCTGTCTGCGGTTCGTGCTTCAGTACGAGGGCGGCTTCGTCGATCATCCCCGCGATCCCGGCGGGGCGACCAATCTGGGAATCACGCGCGCCACGCTCTCCGCCTGGCGCAAGCGGCCGGTTTCCGTCGCGGAGGTGCGCGCGCTCTCACGCGTGGAGGCCGCAGCCATCTACAGGGCGAACTACTGGAATCCGATCGGCGCCGACGCGCTGCCGGCGGGCGTCGATCTGATTGCCTTCGACATCGCCGTCAACATGGGCGTGGGGCGCGCGAAGGCCTGGCTCGCGGCGACGCAAAACCTGGCGCCGCGCGCCAGGCTGGATTCGCTTTCGGCAAGACGGCTGTCGTTCTGGCGGCGCCTGCGCACGTGGAGCGTATTCGGCCGCGGATGGTCGGCGCGCGGGCGCGCCTGCGTGATGGCGGCCAATCAACTCGCCCTGCAGCCCAGGCTGCAGGCCTGAAACCGCGCCGGACGGTCTCCGGTCAACAAAGAGGGCTCAATCATGCAGGGTTTCCGCACCTATATCGCCGCGTTTCTCATGGTCGCCTTCGGCGTCCTGGCTGCCACCGACTGGGTGTCGTTCCTCGCCGATCCCAAGGCGGGCGCCGTCGCTATCGGCTCCGGCGTGCTGATGGCGTTCATGCGCAAGATCACCACCACGCCGCCCGCGCTGTGAGCGCGCTGCTTTCGGCGGTTCTGAGTGTGATGGCGGCCGCGCTCGGGAGAATCGCAGGGGCCTGGCTGTCGGCGCGCGACGAAGCGAGGGCGCGCGCCGATTCCGCGGCAGCGCACGAACGCGCCGCAGCCGCCGAGGCCGCCAACGAAACGCAACTGGTCATCACGGAAATCGCCGATGAACGCGCCGCTCTCGATCCTGCCCCCGATGATGCTGGCGATCTTGCTCGCAGGCTGCGCGAGCGCGCCGCAAGCGACCGCGCCGCCGGCCGCGGCGATCAAGGGCCGGCGGGCTGAAATTCAGCGCCAGATCGCGGCCGCGTGCCCGACGCCGTTGTCGCCGGCCGATCTCGATCGCGCCGCCACGGTCGCGCTACGCCATGCGGCCGACCGTGATGTCACGCGCGTCGTCGGCCGGCTGGACCGCATGGACCGGGAGGCGCGGTTGTGCCGGGGTTGAGCCGGGCCCTCACAATCGGGCGTCGAATGTGTAGACTGCGCATCCGGCCGTTCAGGCGCGGTTCATGGCCGACCCGGCAGGATAGAACAATGCGATGTCTCCGTCCTTTGGTCCTTCTGGTCCTTGCGCTGGGCGTAACGGCCGCAGGGGCGGCGGACAATGCGACGCCGGCCGCGCCGGCCGCGCGCGCGGAAAAGGAACGAACCTGTTTCTCGGCCGCCGAATCGCGCAATCGCATCGTCGGCGGCGGCCTTGCCGATCCTTTTGGCATCATGCGCGCGAAGTCCCGCGAATTGCGGGCGGAGGCGATTTCCGTGCGGCTTTGCCAGATCGGCCCGGCGCTCGTATACGAGATCGATTTCTTGCGTCCCGACGGGCGTCTGCTACATGCCTATTTCGAGGCCTCCAGCGGTAAGTCCTGGTCGGCGCGGTCCGAAAAGACAGCAAACTAGGCCGGGAGGGCGCCGTGCGACTGCTGGTTGTCGAGGACGACAAGGATCTCAACCGACAGATCGTGGCCGCGCTCAATGGCGCGGGCTATGTGGTCGACCGCGCGTTCGACGGCGAGGAGGGCCTGTTTCTCGGCGAGACGGAATCCTACGACGCCATCGTCCTCGACCTCGGCCTGCCAAAACTGGACGGCGTGGCGGTGCTGGAAGGGTTGCGCAAGGCCGGTCGCGCGACGCCGGTCCTCATTCTCACCGCGCGCGACCGGTGGAGCGAAAAGGTGCAGGCGTTCGACGCCGGCGCCGACGATTACGTGACCAAACCGTTCCATATGGAGGAATTGCTGGCGCGGCTGCGTGCGCTGGTGCGCCGCTCGACCGGCCACGCGACCTCCGATCTCGTCTGCGGGCCGGTGCGGCTCGACACCAAAGCAGGTCGCGTCGCTGTCAACGGTCAGACGATCAAGCTGACCTCGCACGAATACCGTCTGCTCGCCTATCTCATGCATCACATGGGTCGCGTTGTCTCGCGCACCGAGATCGTCGAGCATCTCTACGATCAGGATTTCGACCGCGACTCCAACACGGTCGAGGTTTTCGTCGGACGGTTGCGCAAGAAGCTCGGTGGCGAAATCATTCAGACCGTGCGCGGCATGGGCTATCTCGTCGCGCCTGCGGCGGATGGCGAACAGGCGGGCAAAGTCACCGGACCGGCGCGGTGAGGCTGCGCGCATATTTCGCCGAAAGGTCGATCGCGCGGCGTCTGTTTCTGTCGGCGGCCGCGTGGATCATTCTGGTTCTGTCCAGCGCGGGCGTTCTTTTGTCCGCTTACTATCGCGCCACGGCGGAGCGATCGTTCGACGACCGTCTGGGCGTTTATCTGCGTGCGCTCGTGGCCGATGTGGCGACCACCGGCGACGATCAGGGCTCCGACCCCGGCGCGCTCGGCGATCCGCAGTTCGAGCTGGTTCTGTCCGGCTGGTACTGGCAGATCACGCGCCTCGACAGCGAAAAGCCCGACATTCGCGCCTCGCGCTCGCTGTTCGCCGCCCGTCTGCCGAAACTCGCGGACCTCGGTGTGCCGCCGGGCGTCGGCGGCGCGCGCTCCGGCTCCGCTCTGGGCCCGGACGGCCGCATGTTGCGCATTGTGGAGCGCAGCATCGCGGTCGGCGATCAGGGACTTTATCTTGTGCAGGTGGCCGCAGCGACCGTCGAACTCGACGCGCAGATCGCGCGATTTGAAATCGCGCTGGCGGTGACGTTCGCGCTGCTGGCCGCGGGGCTGCTTGCCTCGACCGCGTTTCAGGTCGCCTTCGGCCTCCTGCCGCTGCGCCGGCTGGAAGCGGCCATCGCAGGCGTGCGTCGCGGCGAGGCCGATCGGATCGCCGGCGCCTATCCGTCAGAGATCGCGCCCGTCGCCGACGAACTCAACCTGATGATCTCCGCAAGCCGCGATGTCGCAGAACGCGCCCGCACGCAGGTCGGCAATCTGGCGCACGCGCTCAAGACGCCGCTGAGCGTCATTCAAAACGAAATCGCCGAGGCGCCCGGCCCGGTTTCGGACAAGATCCGGGAACAGACGACCATCATGCGCGATCAGGTCTCCTATTATCTGGAGCGCGCCCGCGCGGCGGCGCGGGCCGGCGCGATCGGCGCCGCCACCGACGCGGCGCCCGCGCTGGAAGCGTTGGTGCGCACGTTTCAGAAAATCTATCGCGAGCGCGAGATCGTCATCGCCGCGCCGCCCGAGGGCGCCCGCTTTCTCGGCGAAGCGCAGGATTTCGACGAAATGGTCGGCAATCTGCTGGACAACGCCTGCAAATGGGCGACGCGACGGGTCGAGATCGCCTGCGTGGTCGAACCCGCGGCCGCCGGTCGGTCGGCGCTGATCATTTCCATCGACGACGACGGTCCCGGTCTTGCGGAAAACCTGCGCGCGGAGGCGGTGCGGCGCGGAAGAAGGCTCGACGAATCCAAACCCGGCTCGGGGCTGGGTCTGTCGATCGTTTCGGATCTCGCCGGCGCCTATGGCGGCGCGCTCACGCTGGAGGCGAGCGCGGCCGACGGTTTGCGCGCCCTCTTGCGCCTGCCGGCGGTTTGACGGATTTTCGCCCGATTGCCGGGTTGTAAGGGCGCCGGCCGGCGCGATTGCGGCTCGAACGCATTTTCCACCAAGGAGCGCATTCGTGAATTCATTGTCGAAACTGGCGGTCGTCGGAATGGCGGGACTTTCGCTGGCCGCCTGCGCGAGCGCGGGCCCGAAGGAAGGGGCGGGCACGGTCGTGGGAGCGGGCGCCGGCGCCGTGGCGGGCGGCCTGATCGGCGGCGCCGTCGGCGGCTCGCGCGGCACGGTCGTCGGGGCGCTCACTGGCGCGGCCGTCGGCGGCGTGGTGGGCAACGCCATCGGCCGCGACCTGGACGAACAGGACCGCATCGCGATGGCGGACGCGGAAGCCTACGCTTTCGAAAACGGCCAGCGCCGCCCCTGGCGTGGCCGCCGCGCGTATGGCTACGTCGAGCCGGGCCCGGTGTATACGGATACGCGCGGCCAATGCCGCGACTATACGCAGCGCGTCTATATCGACGGCCGGCCCCGTTTGGCTCAGGGCGTCGCCTGCCGCGGCGCCGATGGTGCGTGGCGGATTGTCTCGTAACGCCCAGCGCTTGATCTCCGTCAAGGAAGGCCGCCCACGGGTGGCCTTTTTCTGTTGCGTCGCCGCGCGGAAACCGTTTTCCGGGACTATGTGGCCAACTGAGACAATTGGCCTCTTCCACTCGTGGCGACGAAAGGTCTAAACGAGCGCATGATCTGGGCTGCCCTGGCGGGATTCTCACTTTTCGCGATTCTGGCGGCGGTTGCGCCTTTGTTCGCGCGCCGCATCGCCGACGACGGCGCCGCGCCGGATTCGCGGCAGGCTGCGATCGAATTCTACAAGAGCCAGCTATCCGAAATCGAGCGCGACGCCGGCGCCGGCCTGATGGGCGCGGACGAGGCGGAAGCTGCGCGCGCCGAGGCTGGCCGTCGGCTGCTGACCGCCGAACGCGCGGCCGGCGCGACGGCTCAGCCCGCCCGCCAGACGCCGCTGCGCGCCATCGCCGTTGTGCTGGCGCTGCTCGTGCCGGCGTTTTCGCTCGGCGTCTACGCCGTCATCGGGCGGCCCGATCTGCCGGATCTGCCGCGCGCCGCCCGCGTGGAGGAGACGAAGGCCGAGACCCAGGTCGTCGATGCCGTCCGCAACATCGAAAAGCATCTGGCGGTCAACCCCGACGACGGACGAGGCTGGCAGGTTCTGGCGCCGGTCTATCTCAAGCTCGGTCGCATGCCGGAAGCCGTGAACGCTTTCCGCCAGTCGCTGCGTCTGAACGGCGAGAGCGCCGAACGCCTGGCCGACTACGCCGAGGCGCTGATTTTCGCGGCCAACGGCGAAGTCGGCGCCGACGCGCGCGACGCGCTGGCGCGCGCGGTCGCGCTGGACCCGAAGGCGAGCAAACCGCGCTATTATCTGGGGCTGGCTGCCGACAAGGCCGGCGACGCGGCGAAGGCGGCCGAGATCTGGTCGAAGCTTGCGGCCGACCAGCCGCCCGGCTCTCCGCTGGCGCAGGCGCTGCGCGAGCGCGTCGCGCGGCTTGAAGGCAAGCCTTCGGCCGCCGACGTCGCCAATCTGCCGCCAGAGGCGCGTGACGCCTCCATTCGCGAAATGGTCCACGGCCTCGCCGACCGGCTCGGCAAGGAGGGTGGCGACGCTGAAAGCTGGATGCGTCTTGTGCGCGCATGGACCGTGCTGAAGGAGCAGGACAAGGCGCGCGCCGCGCTCGCCGAAGCGCGCAAGGCGTTTGGCGCCGACGCCAGGACATCCGAGCGGCTCGACGCGCTCGCGCGCGAACTTGGTCTGGAAGGATGATGAAATGACGCGCAAACAGCGCAGACTTGCTTTCGTCGTCGGCGCGCTCGCCGCCATCGGCGCGGCCGTCGGTCTCTCGATGTTCGCCCTGCGCGACAACATCGTGTTCTTCTATTCGCCCACCGAACTCGCTGCGAAAGAGATCAAGCCCGGCGTGCGTGTGCGCATCGGCGGTCTGGTGAAGGAAGGTTCGCTCGTGAAAGGGCAGGGCAGGGCGGTGGCTTTCGCGGTGACCGATACGGCCAAGGACGTGAAGGTCGCCTACGACGGCATTCTGCCCGATCTGTTCCGCGAGGGGCAGGGCGTGGTCGCGGAAGGTCCGATGAGCGCGGACGGCGTGCTGCGCGCCGACAACGTGCTCGCCAAACACGACGAGAAATACATGCCGCGCGAAGTGGCCGACGCGTTGAAGAAGCAGGGCGTGTGGCAGGGCGAGGGCGAAAAGAAATGATCGTCGAACTCGGCCATTACGCACTCGTTCTGGCGCTGGCGCTGGCGCTGGTGCAGTTCGTGGCGCCGATCGTGGGCGCGCGCCGCGGCGACGAGGCGTTGATGGCGACCGGCGCGTCGGCTGCGCTCGGCCAGTTCGCCCTGGTGACCTTCGCCTATGGCGCGCTGACATATGCGCATCTGGTTTCGGATTTTTCCGTCGTCAACGTGGTGGAGCATTCGCATACGCTGAAGCCGCTGATCTACAAGATCTCCGGCGTGTGGGGCAACCACGAGGGCTCAATGCTCCTGTGGGATCTGATCCTTGCCCTGTGCGGCGCCGCGGTGGTGGCTTTCAGCGCAAATCTGCCGCGCGACCTGCGCGCCAATGTGCTGGGCGTGCAGGGGCTGATTTCGGTCGCATTCCTCGCCTTCATTCTGTTTACGTCGAACCCCTTCGCACGGCTCGCCAATCCGCCGCTGGAAGGCGCCGATCTCAATCCGATTCTTCAGGACCCCGGTCTCGCGATTCATCCGCCGCTGCTATACGTGGGTTACGTTGGCTATTCGGTCGCCTTTTCGTTTGCCGCGGCTGCATTGATCGGCGGCCGTATCGACGCCGCATGGGCGCGGTTCGTGCGTCCCTGGACGTTGATCGCCTGGATCTTCCTCACCCTTGGCATCGCGATGGGTTCGTACTGGGCCTATTATACGCTGGGCTGGGGCGGTTTCTGGTTCTGGGACCCGGTCGAGAACGCATCCCTCATGCCATGGCTCGCGGGTACGGCGCTGTTGCATTCGGCCTCGGTCATGGAAAAGCGCGAGGCGCTGAAGATCTGGACGATCTTTCTCGCAATTCTCGCCTTCTCGCTCTCGTTGCTCGGCACATTCCTCGTGCGCTCGGGCGTTCTGACGTCGGTCCATTCCTTTGCGAGCGATCCGACGCGCGGCGTGTTCATTCTCGCCATTCTCGTCGTCTTCATCGGCGGCGCGCTGGCGCTGTTCGCCTCGCGCGCTGGCGCGCTGGCGGGCGGCGGATTGTTTGCGCCGGTTTCGCGCGAGGGCGCGCTCGTTCTCAACAACCTGCTGCTGACCGCGGCCTGCGCCACCGTGCTCGTGGGCACGCTCTATCCCCTCGCGCTCGAAGCGTTCACCGGCGAGAAGATTTCGGTTGGCGCACCGTTCTTCAATATGACGATCCTGCCGATCGCGGCGCCGTTGTTCCTCGCCATGCCGTTCGGCCAGCAGCTTGCGTGGAAGCGCGGCGATCTGCTGGGCGCGGCGCAGCGGCTGGTGGTCGCGGTCGGCCTGTCGCTGGCGGTGGCGCTGGCCGCGCTCGCGCTGCGCGGCGGGCCGGCGCTCTCCATTCTGCTGGCGGGGCTCGCAGCTTTCGTATTCTTTGGCGGCTTTGCTGAAATCGCGCAGCGCATCGCGCCGCGTCGCACGCAATTGTCGGTCATGCTGGCGCGCGCGCGCGGCCTGCCGCTGTCGGCGTGGGGCACGGCGTTCGCCCATGCCGGTCTGGGCGTGACGCTCATCGGCATCGCGGCCATCGGTTGGGGCGACGAAAAAGTGGCGACGCTCAAGATCGGTCAGCAATTCGACATCGGCCCGTATCGCGTGGTGGTCACGGAGGTCGCGCCGCGCACGGGGCCGAACTACACAGAGACGGTCGCTCGCATGGATGTGCGCGAGGACGGCAGGCTCGTCGCCGTCATTGAACCATCGAAACGCGCGTTCCAGGCGCGGCGCATGTCGCGCACCGAAGCCGGCATCGCGACCATGGGGCTCGGGCAGATTTATGTCGCGCTCGGCGACCAGGTCGAGGGCGGCGCGATCGACGCGCGGCTCTACTGGAAGCCGCTGGTCACGCTCATCTGGATCGGCGCCTTGATCATGTCGTTCGGCGGCCTGGTCTCGCTGGCCGACCGCAGATTGCGCATTGGCGTTGCGCGGCGTGCGCCGCGGCGCAAAGAAATGGCGGGAGCGCTGCCGGCCGAATGAAAAATTTCGCTCTCCTCCTCCTCGCCCTGGCGGTCGCGGCCCCGCAGGCGGCCCGCGCCGTCCAGCCGGATGAGGTGTTGCCAGACCCCAAACTGGAGCAGCGGGCGCGCGATCTTTCCGCGGGGCTGCGCTGCATGGTCTGTCAGAACCAGTCGATCGACGATTCCGATGCTCCGCTCGCCCGCGATCTGCGTCTGCTGGTGCGCGAACGGCTGAAGGAAGGCGACAGCGACGACAAGGTGCGCGAGTTTCTGGTGTCGCGCTACGGCGATTTCATTCTGTTGAAGCCGCCGGTGCGGCCTGGAACGGCGCTGCTCTGGGCGACGCCCGTGGTCGTGCTGCTGATCGGCGGATTGCTCGCCCGCGCTGTGCTGCGCGCCCGGGCCAAAGCGGCGCCGGCCCCGCTGAGCGAGGAGGAGCGCGCCGCGCTCGCCCGCATCGTGGACGACAGGTACAGGGACTGATCTACCTTTCCAACTCTTAATCTCGTCGCCACGGCGTCGTAAGCCGACAATCCCCATCTTCCTTCGCAGAGCGGGCGGCCCCCGCAGCGATGGAGATTTCGGGCATGACGCCGACCAATTCCCCCCTCGACAACGAACATCGATTCACCGCGCCCGCCCCGCGCGTGCGCACGCGCATCGTAATGATGGGCGCCGTTGCGGCGCTCGCGCTCGGCGCCGCCGCCGGCAATGTGGCGATGCTGTCCGTTCCCGCCCACGCGCAGGCGCCGCTCAACCAGCAGATCGCCCCCGTGGGACCCGCCTCGTTCGCCGATCTGGTCCAGCGCGTGAAGGGCGCGGTCGTTTCCGTTAAGGTGAAACAGGCCGCCAGCGTCTCCGCGGACGACGACGACATGTTCGGCCCCGGCCTCGGCCGCGGCGATCCCATGGAGCGCTTCTTCAAGCAGTTCGGCGGCCGACCCGGCCCGCACAAGCCGCGCGGCGGCATGTCGATGGGCTCGGGCTTCATCATTTCGGCCGACGGCTATGTCGTCACCAACAACCACGTCATCGACAAGGCGTCGGATGTCGAGATCGGCCTCGACGGCGGTCGCACCGTGCGCGCCAAGGTGGTTGGCGTGGACGAGAAGACCGACCTCGCGCTCCTCAAGATCGACGAGCCGGGGACCTATCCCTTCGTGCAGTTCGGCGACAAGGCGCCGCGCGTCGGCGACTGGGTCATCGCGGTCGGCAATCCGTTCGGCCTCGGCGGCACCGTCACGGCGGGCATCGTCTCGGCGCGCGGCCGCGATATCGGCTCCGGTCCCTACGACGACTATCTCCAGATCGATGCGCCAGTGAATCGCGGCAATTCGGGCGGTCCGACGTTCGACGCCAGCGGCCAGGTCGTGGGCGTCAACACCGCCATCTACTCGCCCTCGGGCGGGTCGGTCGGCATCGGCTTCGCTATTCCCTCCGAAGTGGCGAAGGACGTGATCGCCGCCCTGAAGGACAAGGGCACGGTGGCGCGCGGTTATATCGGCGTGCAGATCCAGCCGGTCACGCAGGACATCGCCGACAGCCTCGGCCTGAAGGAAGCGCGCGGCGCGCTTGTGGCCGAAGCCAGGAACGGGCCGGCGGCGGAGGCGGGCGTGCAGTCCGGCGACGTGATCGTGGCCGTCAACGGCGACCGCATCGACACGCCGCGCGACCTTGCCCGCAAGATCGCGGCGCTCGGTCCCGACAGGACCGTCAAACTGACGTACCTGCGCGGCGGCGCCGAAAAGACTGCCGACGTGAAACTCGGCAAGTTGCCCGTCGGCAAGCAGGCGCGCGCCGAGCCGCGCGCCGACGAGGGCCGCCCGCTCGCGGGCCTCGGCCTTGAACTGGCGCCCGCCGCCGCCGTTCCGGGCGCCGGCAAGACCGGCGCGGTGGTGGCCGACATCGACCCCGATGGCGTGGCCGCCGCCAAGGGACTGCGCGCCGGCGATGTGATCGTGGAAGCCGGCGGCAAGCCGGTCTCCGGCCCCTCCGACGTCGCCGACGCGCTTCGCGCCGCGCGGCAGGAAGGCGCCAGGGCTGTGCTGTTGCGCGTGAAATCGGCCGATGGCGTGCGTTTCGTCGCCATCGCCCCCAGCGCCGCCGGCTGAGCCGGCCCGCGCGACGAGTAGTTCTCCGGCGCCGCCGCCCCCCTTTCGGCGCCGGAGCGGCGGCAGGTCGGTTTCATCCCGGCCTGCCGCTTTTTTTGTGGAACGGTTATATGTCGGGCATGAGACTTCTCATCATCGAAGACGACGCCGAGGCGGCGACCTATCTCGTCAAGGCGTTTCGCGAACAGGGCCATATCGCCGATCACGCGACCGACGGCGTCGATGGGTATGCGCGCGCCGAAGCTGGCGATTACGATGTGTTGATCGTCGATCGGATGTTGCCCAAACTCGATGGCTTGTCGCTGATTTCGAGCCTGCGTGCGCAGAACGTGGAAACGCCCGCGCTCATTCTTTCCGCGCTCGGGCAGGTGGACGACCGGGTGAAGGGCCTGCGCGCCGGCGGCGACGACTATTTGCCGAAGCCCTACGCCTTCTCCGAACTGCTCGCGCGTGTCGAAGTGCTCTCGCGGCGCCGGAACGCGGGCGCGGCAGAGCAGACGGTCTACCGCATCGCCGACCTCGAACTCGACCGCCTCTCCCACAAGCTGACGCGCGCGGGCAAGGAGATACCCTTGCAGCCGCGTGAATTCCGACTGCTCGAATACCTCATGCGCAACGCCGGCAAGGTCGTCACGCGCACCATGCTGCTGGAACACGTCTGGGACTATCACTTCGATCCGCAGACCAACGTCATCGACGTGCATATCTCTCGCCTGCGCTCGAAGATCGACAAGGGACAGGACACGCCGCTCCTGCACACAATTCGCGGCGCCGGATACATGATCCGTGATGGCGCTAGGTAAGCTCTTTCGCACAACCGCCTTCAAGCTGGCGCTGGTCTATTCGCTCGTCTTCGCGGCGGCCGCCTGGATCGTCGTCGCCAATGTCGCGCGCAACGTGCGGCAGGTTCTGGAAGACCAGATCGCCGAGACCGTCGACGCCGACATTCGCGGCCTCGTCGATCTCTACGCGCAGGGCGGCGTCCGTCGCGTGATGGAGGCGGTCGAGCGACGCGTGAAGAACCCCGGTTCCGACATCTATCTCGTCACCACGTTCAACGGCGATCCAATTGTCGGCAACATCGCCGCGCTGCCGCCTGCCGCGCTCGACCAAAGCGGCCTTGTCGAGACGCCCTATGAACGCCCGGGCGACAAAGCGGCGGTGCGGCGCGCCATGCTGCGGATCTACACCATGCCCGGCGGATTTCGGCTGCTGGTGGGCCAGGACATCGAGGAGCGCGAGAAACTGCGCCGCGTGATGGGTCGCTCTCTCACGTCGTCGCTCGGCTGGCTGATCCTGATCGGCGCCGTGGGCGGCCTCTTCGTCGCGCGACGCGTGTTGATGCGTGTCGACGCCATGTCGGACACTTCGCGATCCATCATGGCCGGTGATCTCTCGCGGCGCCTGCCGACCGATGGCAGCGGCGACGAACTGGACCGGCTTGCGGGCAACCTCAACGCGATGCTTGGGCGCATCGAAGCGCTGATGAAAGGCGTGAAGGAAGTATCGGATAACATCGCGCACGACCTGCGCACGCCGCTCACGCGCCTGCGCAACAAGGCGGAGGCCGCGCTTTCCGGCGCGTCTGCGCCGGACGAGCAAAGGTCTGCGCTGCAGGAGGTGATCGCGGAATCTGATGAACTCATCCGCATTTTCGACGCACTGCTCTTGATTGCGCGCGCCGAATCCGGCGCCGGCCCGCTGATGGAGCGGCTCGACGCTGCGGCCGTCGCGCGCGACGTGGGCGAACTGTACGACGTATCTGCGGAAGAGCAGGGCGGTCGTCTGACGGTCGCGGTCGACGACCGCCTGTTCGTTCGGGCCAATCGCGAACTCCTCGCGCAGGCTCTGTCGAACCTCGTCGACAACGCCTTGAAACATGGCGTAGCCGTTCCCGATGGCGCGCCAGACCTCGCGCTGGAAGCGCGCAGGGAAGGCAGGCGCATTCGCCTTGTCGTATCCGATCGCGGCCCCGGCGTGCCGCCGGAAGACCGCGCGCGGGTGCTGGAGCGATTCGTCCGGCTCGAACAATCGCGGTCGCAGCCGGGTTCCGGTCTCGGCCTTTCGCTCGTCGCCGCGATCGCCCGACTGCTTGGCGGCGAGTTGAAACTGGAGGACAATGCGCCCGGCCTGCGGGCGGTTCTCGATCTGCCGGCCGCCGACGATCCGACGCAGAGCGCGATGCGCTGAGCCTCAACGGTTTGACGCGAGAAAACACGTGCAATCAAAGGTCGAAATGCTCTAGGTATGAGCCGCAAACGACGCCGCGCGGCGTCGATGAAGCGGAGCGCGCACGTGGACAGCGAAATTGGCGGAGCCTTGGCGCAGCGCCTGGCGCCGCGCATTCTGGTCGCCAACCGAAAAGACGCGGCGGCGAAGTTCGGCGATCTCGCCGCGCGCGTCGGCGGCGATCCGGAGTTTGTCGCGCTTCTGGCGAAAGAGAACACGCGGGCGCTGCTCGAGGCGATGGCCGACCATTCGCCGTTCCTCTGGCGCATCGCCTGCGCGGATGTCGAAGGTCTGAAGCGCATCCTCCTGAACGACCCGACGACTGAATCGCGCCGCACGCTGGACGAACTGCGCGTCGTCTGCGCCACTTTTTCCGATGAAGCTGAATTGATGAAGAAGCTTCGCAAGACGCGCGCGCGTATGGCGCTGCTGATCGCGCTCGCCGATACGGGCGGGGTGTGGTCGTTGCCCGACGTCACCGGCGCGTTGAGCGACGCCGCCGACGCCTATGTCTCCGCCGCGCTCGACTTCCTGCTGCGGGCCGCGATCGCGGACGGCAAGCTGCGTGTCAGCGACCCTGCGAAGGCGCAGGCCGAAAGCGGCCTGATGGTGCTCGCGCTCGGCAAACACGGCGCTCGCGAGCTCAATTATTCGAGCGACGTCGATCTCGTCGTCTTCTACGACGCCGCCCGCGCCGGATTTGCCGAGAATGTGGAACCGGGGCCGTTCTATGTTCGCCTCACCAAGGCGCTGTCGCGCATTCTGTCCGAGCGCACAGGCGACGGCTACGTCCTGCGCGTCGATCTTCGGTTGCGACCGGATCCCGGTTCGACCTCCGTCGCGGTGTCGCTGCCGGCCGCGCTGACTTACTACGAAACGCTGGGACAGAACTGGGAGCGCGCCGCGATGATCAAGGCGCGCCCGATCGCCGGCGACATCGAACTCGGCGAGCAGTTCATCGTCGAAATGCGGCCCTTCATCTGGCGGCGCTACTTCGATTACGCCGCCATCGCCGACATTCACGCGATGAAGCGGCAGATTCATGCCGTGCGCGGCCATGCCGAAGTGGTCGTGGAGGGGCATGACGTCAAGCTCGGACGCGGCGGCATTCGCGAGATCGAATTCTTCGTCCAGACGCAGCAACTGATTTTTGGCGGCCGCCGGCCCGAACTGCGCGGTCGCCGCACGCTCGACATGCTTGCGGCGCTGGAGGCCGACGGATGGGTGACCGAACTCGCCCGCACCGAACTTTCCGCGGCATACGATGTGTTGCGAACCGTGGAACATCGCCTCCAGATGATCGCGGACGAGCAGACGCAGCGCCTGCCATCGGACGCGGACGACCTGAAAAAATTCGCGAAATTTTGCGGCCACTCCACCTTCAGGAAATTCGAAACCTGGCTCACCCGACATTTCCGCGCGGTCGAACGCCATTACGCGCGCCTGTTCGAGCATGCGCCAGGGCTCGATGCGGACAAGGGCTCGCTGGTCTTCACCGGCGTGTCCGACGATCCCGAAACCCTCGAAACGCTCAAGCGCATGGGCTTCAAGGATTCGCCGCGCGCCGCCGAAACTGTGCGCGGCTGGCATTTCGGCCGGCGCGCCGCAGTGCAGAGCGCGCGCGCGCGCGAAGTGTTGACGGAACTCGTGCCGGAACTTCTGGAATCGCTCGCCGGCTCCGGCGATCCGGACGCCGCGCTGGCCGCTTTCGACGCGACGCTCAACCAGTTGCCTGCGGCCATCCAGCTCTTCTCCATCCTCAAGTCGAACAAGAAACTGCGGGATCTATTCGGCGACGTTCTGGGCGCGGCGCCGCGGCTGGCGGCGATCGTCGCCAAACGCCCCAACGTGCTCGACGCCGTTATCGATCCCGCCTTCTTCGGCTCCGCGCTCGACCGAAAGTTTTTCGACGAGCATGCGGCCCGGCTCGGCGGCCTCGACGTGACGGAAGACTTTCTCGACGCTGCCCGCCTGATGGCGCAGGAAGATCACTTTGCGATTGGTATTCGCGTGCTCTCGGCGGCGATCGATCCCATGGAGGCGGGGCCTGCGTTTTCGGCGCTCGCGGATTGCTTGTTGCAGGCGACGCTCGATCACGTGATGCGCGCGTTCCGCGCCGACCATGGCGATGTTCCGGGCGGCCGAATCGCGGTCATCGCGATGGGCAAGCTCGGGTCGCTGGAAATGACGGCGGCTTCCGATCTTGATCTCGTCATTCTCTACGATTTCGACGCCGCCAATCCGGACTCGGACGGCGCGCGGTCGCTGCATGCGGTTCAGTACTACACGCGCCTGACGCAGCGACTCATCTCCGCGCTCACCGTCTCCACCAGCCGCGGCGTGTTGTATGAAGTCGACATGCGGCTGCGGCCGTCCGGCAAGAAGGGACCGCTTGCGGTGCAGATGTCGACCTTCGTCGACTATCAGATGCGCGAAGCGGAGACCTGGGAGCACATGGCGCTGACGCGCGCGCGGCCCGTGTGCGGCGACATCTCGCTCATAGAACAGGCGCGGGAGACGATCCATGCGGTTCTGGCGCGTCCGCGCGACCATGCGGCGACCGCCAGATCCATCGGCGAAATGCGCGAGTTGATCGCGCAGGAAAAGGGCGATTCCGATTTCAACGATCTGAAGATTCTGCGCGGCGGCCTCATCGATATCGAATTCATCGCGCAATATCTGGTCCTGGCGCATGCGTCGCGCCATCCCGGTATTCTTGTGACGCCTACGGCCGAGGCGCTGGCGGCGGCGGGCGGCAACGGCCTCATCTCGTCAGGCGACGCGGAACTGCTGCGCGGCGCGCACCGCTTCTACACCGACATTCTGCAGATGCAGCGCGCGATCCTCCCGCCCGGCGTCAAGCTGGAGGCGGCGCCGCGCGCGGCGGTCGCGCGGATAGCGGCCGGCGCAGGATTGCCGGACGCCCGGCGGCTCAAACAGCAGATCGTCGATACGGCCGAAACGGTGCGGGCCGCATGGGCGCGCATCATGGCCGCCTGATCCACAACGGTTCGTCGTCAGGCCGCCGGTCGCGCGGTTTGCGGTTGGGGCGCCGGCAGATGAATCTGCACGATGGTGCCGCGCCCTTCCGTGGACCGGAAGCGGATGCTTCCGCCATGCAGTCGCACCAGCGAGTGCGCGATCGCAAGCCCCAGCCCCGAGCCCTTCATTCCGTTGTCGATGGCAGGCGACCATTGCTCGAACGGCCGGCCGATGCGCGCGGCGAATTCCTTCGGAATGCCGCAGCCGGTGTCCGCGACGAAAACGTTGTATCCATGGGACGCCGCGCGCAGCCGAATGGAGACGACGCCTTCGTCGCAGTTGAACTTCAGGGCGTTGTGCAGAATGAGGCCCAGCGACTTTTCGATCGCCTTGCGATCGCCGATGCAAGGCGCGCGCGACGGCGCGACGGCGACGATGGGAATGCGCCGTTCTCCGGAAATTTCGCGCAGGCGCTTGACCGAATTGTCGATCGCCGCCGAAAGATCGAACGGTTCGTGATCGATCTGCACGCGACCCGTGTCGAGGCTCGACATTTCGAGCACGTCCGAGATAACCGAAAGCAGATACTGGCCGCTCTCGCGGATATGCGTGCAGTAGTCGAGATACTTTTCCGATCCCAGCGCCCCGAACACCTGCGCCTCCATCATCTCCGAAAAGCCCAGGATGGCGTTGAGCGGCGTGCGCAGTTCGTGGCTCATGTTGGCGAGGAATTCGGTCTTGGCGCGGTTGGCGCTCTCGGCGCCGGCTTTCTGTTCGAGATATTTTTCGGCGAGTTCGGCTAGATCGCGCGCCTGTTTCTCCAGTGCATGGCGCGACTTGCGAAGGTCGATGACGGTCGCCGTCAGGCGGCGTTCGGAATCGAGCAGCTTCTCTTCGTTCGACTTGAGCTCGGTGATGTCCGTTCCGATCGAAACATACCCACCGTCGCGCGTTCGCCGCTCGTTAACCTGCAGCCAGCGCCCGTCGACCAGTTGCGCCTCATACGTGCGCGGATTCGTGTCAACGCGTTCGCCAAGCGGGATTTGCGACTGGATCAACGGCGGCGAGCCGGCGGCCATCACATGCGCGTAGGGACGCCCCACGGTCGCGACGTCGTTCGTCAAACCGTGCAGCGAACGGAACTTGGAATTGCACATCACGAGGCGATTGTCGGCGTCCCACAGTACGAACGCTTCGGAAATGGATTCGATGGCGTCGCGCAACCGCGCGTCGTGGCGCCGCGTATGTTCGGCCAGCAGCTTCTGCTCGGTGATGTCGACGGCTATGCCGATAAGGCGCGGACCCTCGCCGGGGTGTCCGTCGACGATCTCGGCGCGCGCACGCAACCAAACCCAATCGCCCCGCGCGTTGCGCATGCGGAACGCCATGTCGAACGATCGCGTTGCGGACGCCGCGAGCGTTTCGGCGATCTCGGCGAGATCGCCATCGGCGGGATGCACCATCGCGTTCAGTTCGCCGAACGACAGATAACGCTCCTGCGGCTCCAGCCCGAGAATTTCGTACATGCTCGGGGTCCAGTAGATGCGCCCGCGTGCGATATCCCAGTCCCACAGGCCGCAGCGGCCGCGGCTCAGCGCCGTCCCCATGCGCATGCGCAGGCGCTCGCTGCGCTCTTCCGTGTCGCGCGTGCGGCCCGCTTGCCAATAATAGGCTCCCACCACGAGCGCGAGCAGCGAGCCGGTGGAGGCGAGCAGGATGTTCGTGCGCCAGGCCGTTGCGCGCAGGTCCGACAGCGCGGCGTCGACCGGCTGCAAGACGAGCGATTGGCCGATCCCGGCCGGCAGCGCGCGCAGCGCCGCGAACGCCTCCGCGCCGTCCGGCAGCGCGACCTGCATCACGCCGGCTTTTGCTCCGAACACGAGAATGGGATGACCGGCGCCGACCAGGTCCTGAATGGAGGCGGCGCGTCCCGCCTCCGGCAGGGCGGCGATGATCTTGCCTTCGCCGTCCGCCAGCACCACGCGGCGTCCGCGCGCGAGCGCGCGACCCGGCACGAGTTCGGCGAGAGGCGGCATCCTGTCGGCGCCTTGCACCCGTGCGAGGGCGGTGACGACTGCGTGTTCGATGGCCGAGGCGACGATTTCCACGTCCGAGCTTGCATCGCTCAGCGCCTCTTGTTGGGCGCGCGCGAACATGATCGTGGCCACGACAGCCAGGGCGCCGAGAAAAATCAGCGCCATCAATAGCACGCCGCGCCGAAACCACGGTTCGATGCGATAAAGAAGCTCGGGCGTTACTAGAGATGCAGGCCGGTCCGGATCGGACGCGGCGGAACGCGCGCACAAAAACGCGCTGGCGGCGGAGATGCGCGCCATGGTGGCCCCCTCGGAATTTTTTTGCGATCGGAGCTATGTGCCGCATCTCTCCGAATCACGACCATCTGAATCTGCAGCCGCGCTTTTGTCCAGACCATTAACGAAACATGAATCAAACTTTTTTGCGCAAATGGCGCAGGCTGCGCCCGCAACGAATCCAAGGCGGGAACAGGCGCGAACGGAAGTTGAACGATTGGTTAATGCGGCGCTGCGCGCAGCGGCTCCGCATGGCCGACGACACGGATGGCGTCGACCCGCTCAAGGCGAAACAGGCGGTCGATGGCGTCGACCGCTTCGTGCGCGGCGTCGACCGACAGATCCGGGTCGACGCGGCAATGGTAGTTGACCACGAGGCCGGCGTTGGTGGCGCGGGCGCGCACGCTGTGCACGTCCTGCACCACGCCGCCGGCGCGCGCGTGCGCGCTCAGCGCGCGGGCGATCTCGTCCACCGTCCGCGAACTTGCGTCGGCGCCCGAAAGCTCGCGCGCCTCCAGCGGTTCGATGTGCGTCTCCACTTCGACGTCGTCGCCCAGTTCCTCGCGGATGGCGGCTTCCAGCGCGCTTGCGGTTTCGTGCGCGGCGCCGAGCTTCATGCGCCCGTCGATCTCGAGATCGAGCGAGACCGACAGCCGGCCGGCCACCTCCTGCACCGTCACGTGATGCACCGCCAGCCGCAGCCGGGAAGCGGCGAGCAACGTGCGTTCGAGCGCGGTCTCGTCGTCGACGGCGCACGGTCGTGTCGTCAGCGTCAGGTCCGCTTCGGGCGAGACGTCGGCGATCGCCAGGCGCGTTTTTTCCGCGATGCGCGCCACGCGCTCCATCGGCAGCGTGCGTGCGACCGCAATGCCGACTTCCCCGAACACCTGGTGGCCCGCGGGCCGCACGCGAATGAAATCGATATGCGCCACGCCGGGCGTGGCGCCGATGGCTTCCCGCAGCCGCTCCGCAAGCCCCCGTGGCGCTGCGTCCAGCAACGTGTCGATGGTGCGCCGGCCGAGCCTGTATCCCGCGATCGCGACGAAGGCCGCGACGCCGAATGCGGCGTAGGCGTCGGCCTGGGGAAAGCCGTAGAGCGTGGCGACAAGCGCGGCGAGCACGAGCACGGAGGCGATCAGATCGCTGGAAAAATGCAGCGCGTCGGCGGCCAGCGCCTCGCTGCGCGTTTCGGCGGCGATTTTCTTCAGCGAGCGCCAGCGCACCGCGTCGATGACGATCGAGGCGATCAGCACTGCAAAGGCGATGGGCTTGGCTTCGACATCGAAGTCCTGCGTCGCCAGCCGGCGCACGGCTTCGAACACGACGACGGCCGTCAGCGCGAACAGCAGGCCCGTTTCGACCAGCGCCGCCAGCGATTCGAACTTGCCGTGCCCGTAATGGTGCTCCTCGTCGGCCGGACGACCGGAGACGCGCACCGCGAACCAGGTCATGATGGTCGCGCCCGTGTCGACCAGCGCGTGTCCGGCTTCCGAGATCAGCGCCAGCGATCCCGACATCAGCCCCGCGGCGAGCTTGCCGATCGTGATGAGCGCGCTGGCGAGGATGGATGCAAGCGCAGCCTGCTCCTTGCGATCGTGCAATTCGGACATGAAAACCCCGATGCCGCGCCAGCGCCCACGCTCCGTCCGGATCGCGGCGTCCATCAAGCGTTGCAGGGGCCGGCCCGTTCGCGAGGCGAAGCTCTAAGCAATCGCGCCCCCGGGCGCAAGCCGGCGCTTTCCTTTCGCGCGCGCCGGCGCAATGCTCCGCCCGACGCAACCGCCGTGAAGGAGCAGGCTTTGCAATATCTCCACACCATGATCCGCGTGGCCGATCTCGACGCCGCGCTCGACTTCTTCTGCAACAAGCTGGGGTTGGTCGAAACGCGTCGCGTTTCGAACGACAAGGGGCGCTTCACGCTGGTGTTTCTGGCCGCCCCCGACGACCTGGCGCTGGCGCAGGAGCGCAACGCGCCGCTGATCGAACTCACGTACAACTGGGATCCGGAGGTTTATTCCGGCGGCCGCAATTTCGGCCATCTCGCCTATCGGGTGGATGACATCTACGCCCTCTGCGACCGGCTGCAGAAGAGTGGCGTCGTCATCAACCGTCCGCCGCGCGACGGATACATGGCGTTCATCCGCACGCCCGACGGCATTTCCATCGAACTGCTGCAAAACGGCGCGCCAAAGGCGCCGGCCGAACCGTGGGCGTCGATGCCGAATGCCGGAACCTGGTGAGCGAGCGCAGATCAGGCAGCGCCGCCCGGAGCCATGGCCGGGCGGCGACCGCCTGCCCGTTCGCTACCACCACGACCGATAATAGTACCGCGGCCGGTAGTAGTAGCGCCGGCGGTAGTAGCGCGGCCGATAATAGTGCCGGCGATAATAGCGACGCCGCCGCCAGCGCCGCCGGCGCCAATGCACGGGCTCGATGACCGCGCTGTTCAAATCCTTGTCGGTTGCGACCGCCGGACCGGTGCGCCCGGCCGGTGGCGCGGGTGGCGGCGCGACGGGCAGCGCCGCGGCGGGCGAGGTCGCCACGACCGCGGCCGCGCCGAACGCGCCGAGAGCAAATGCCAGAAATCCGCGTCTATCCATAAACGCCTCCTTTGGCCGGTTTCTGCCCCGTATGGCCAGTCTCGACTCCGGGTCGCCGGCTGGCAAGCGAAAAGTCGGGCGCCGGATTCCAGCCGCCGCGAAAAACCTCTAGAAGGGCAGTGCGAGTTTTTCTGGCGGGTTTTTCGCAATAGGGGGGTCGTTTGAGCGCCGCGCCGCAGCCGTTGTCCGGACTTCTGGTTGTCGCCATGGAACAGGCGGTGGCGGCGCCGTGGTGCACGTCGCGGCTCGCCGACGCCGGCGCGCGCGTGATCAAGCTCGAGCGGCCCGAAGGCGATTTCGGCCGCGGTTACGACACGGTCGCGGCCGGCCAGTCGTCCTATTTCGTCTGGCTCAATCGCGGTAAGCAATCCGTTCTGTGCGATCTGGCGCGCGCCGAGGACCTTGCGTTGTTCGACGCGCTCGTCGCGCGCGCGGACGTGTTCGTGCAAAACCTCAAACCGGGCGTGCTCGCCAAATTCGGCCGCGCGCCGGACGAATTGCGCAGGCGCCACCCGCGACTCGTCGTGTGTTCGATTTCCGGTTTCGCGGAAGGCGGGCCGAACGAAAAGCGCAAGGCGTACGATCTGCTCATTCAGGCGGAGGCGGGGCTTGCGGCTGTGACCGGCGGGCCGGAGGCGCCGGCGCGCGTGGGCGTGTCGATTGTCGATATCGCGACCGGCGGCGCCGCGTTGCAGGCGATCATGGAGGCGCTGTTCGCGCGCGAGCGGACGGGGCAGGGCGCCGACATTCGCGTCTCGATGTTCGACGTGACGGCGGACTGGATGGCCGTGCCGTTCCTGCACGCCGCAGCCGGCAAACCGCCACGGCGCATCGGCCTCGCCCATCCCTCCATTGCGCCTTACGGCGTGTTTGCGGCGGCCGATGGCCGGCCCATGCTGATCTCCATCCAGAACGAACGCGAATGGGCGATCCTGTGCGACCGCGTGCTGGAGGATCCCGATTTCAAGAGTGACCCCAAATTCGTCGTCAATGTCGAGCGCGTGCGCCATCGTGCGGAAACGGACGCGCGCGTGGCCTCGCACTTCGCGCGGCGCGACAGCGCGGAACTGGCGCGGCGGCTGAACGCGGCCGACATTGCGTTCGCCTTCGTCAACGAGGTGACGGATTTGCTTGCGCATCCCGAATTGAAGGCGATCGAGGTCGCGACCGAAGGCGGACCGGTGCGCATGCCCGCGCCCGGCGCCACGTTCGTCGGCGCGCAACGCGCCTATGGCCACGTCCCCGCGCTCGGCGCGGACGATGCGGCCGTGCGCAGGGAATTTCTGGCGAAATAAGCCGCGTTTGGGAGGCAGGGAACAATGACGATCGATATCGACCATCTGCGCACATGGATCGGCAATACGGATGTCGCCGAGGACGTGCTCTCCGCCGGTCTCGTCGACCGGTTCCGCGCGACGATGGACGAAGGTGCGCCGCCCGCCCGCGACGGCGAGCCCGCGCCGCAGGCGATCCACTGGTGCCTTGCGCCCTCGGCCGCGCGCCAGTCGGAAATCGCAAGCGACGGACACGCGGGCAAGGGCGGTTTTCTGCCGCCTGTTCCTTTGCCGCGCCGCATGTGGGCCGGATCGCGCATCGATTTCCGCGGCGACCTGCGCGTCGGCGATCGCGTCGCGCGCCGCTCACGCGTCGAAAAGGTCGACTACAAGCAGGGGCGCACCGGCGAACTGGTGTTCGTGCAGGTTTCGCACGAATACGAGACCGCGCGCGGAATCGCCGTGCGCGAGGAGCTGGACGCCGTCTATCGCGCGCTGGAGGCGCCGGCCGCAAGCGCCGCGCCGCAGGAGAAGGGAGCCGGGGCGCCATCGGCGGCCGATGTGCGGCGCGCCATCGAGCCGACCGCCGCGCTGCTCTTTCGCTACTCCGCGCTCACGTTCAACGCCCATCGCATCCACTACGATCGCAAATACACGATGGAGACCGAGCGCTACCCGGGCCTTGTGGTGCACGGACCGTTGCAGGCGACCTTCCTGCTGCGCCTGGCGGCCGAGATCAAAGGCGCGCCGCTGAGGGAGGCTGCTATTCGCGCCGTCTCGCCCCTGTTCGATTCCGGTCCGTTTTCCATCGCCGGCAAGCGCGCCAATGGCGGCGTGGAAACGTGGAGCGAAAACGGCCAGGGTCGCACGACGATGAGCGTCGGCGCCAACTGATCGCGCCGCTTTCGTCGTTTTCGCGCCGCACAAATCGCGTTGTGCGCCACCGCACCGGCGCATCGCGCTCTTTGCGTCAGATTGCCTTTGTCAATTTGTCGTCGCTTTTGGCCGCTATACGGCACGCCATGAGCTTGCACGACACGTGGGCCGCAAACAATCAGACGCGAGGAGGAACGGGTATGGTCGTGAACGACATCGTCAATTCCTGCGCGCACGAGAAAGTCGCGGAGGCGGCGCTCGCCTCGATCGGCACGCAGTTTCTGGCCGATGTGCGCGCGGCCGCCCGCTGCAAATCGCAGAGCCCCGGCGCCTATGCGGCGGCGTCCGTTTCGCAGTTCCGCTCGCGCGCCCAGCTGAACGACTACGCCGAACTGCACAGCGCCATTCGCGGCGCGGACCAGCCTGTTCTGAAGGGCTTGCGCCTCATTCTCGAACGGCGGCTGGCGCAGGAGGCGCGCTGCGCGGCCTGCTGAGCGCGTGCACCTGTTCGATCCCGCGACTGTTTCGCACTGGATTGCGCAATACGGCTATTGGCTCATCGTCCTGGCCGTCGCGGTCGAGAGCGCGGGTCTTCCCGCGCCGGGCGAAACCACGCTGGTCAGCGCCGCGATCTATGCGGGAGCAACGCACGATCTCGACATTGGTTATGTGGTGCTGGCGGCGGCCGCGGGCGCGATCCTGGGCGACAATATCGGCTATTGGGTCGGGCGTCGCGCCGGCGGCCCGTTGCTGGCGCGCTACGGGAGCGCGCTCGGGCTCGACGAACGCCGACTGCGACTGGGCCGGTTTCTGTTCCGCAAGCATGGCGGCAAGATCGTCTTCTTCGGCCGGTTCGTCGCGGTGCTGCGCGCGTTCGCGGCGCTGCTCGCCGGCGTCAACGGCCTGGCGCCTTGGCGGTTTTTCCTCTTCAACGCGGCGGGTGGCCTCGCCTGGGCCAGCCTTTTCGGCTTTTCCGCCTTTCTGGCCGGCGCGCGCGTGCGCGAAATTTCCGGACCGCTCGGTTGGGCGCTGCTGACGTTGGGGGCGGCGGCGGCTATTCTGCTTTGGCGATTTTATAAGAAAAACGAAGAACGTTTGCTGGCCCGCGCCGAACAAGCCATGCAGGCGGGCGAGGGCTAGTTCCGGGGAGATGCATGTTTCACGAATGGATTCAGCCGCTCGTCGTGCAGTACGGGCTCTACGCGGTATTTCTGATCGTCATGCTGGAGAGCGCCGGGGTGCCGTTGCCCGGCGAAACGGCGCTGGTGCTGGCCTCCATCTATGCGGGTCTGACCGGAAACCTCGACATCCGCTGGGTGATCGCAACCGCCGCGGCGGCGGCGATCATCGGCGACAACATCGGCTTTCTGGTCGGGCGCCATTACGGCCTGCCGCTCATCGAACGCTACGGGGCGCGCGTGGGCCTCGACGCAAAGCGGCTCGCGTTCGGGCAATACCTGTTCGCCCGCCACGGCGCCAAGATCGTGTTCTTCGGCCGGTTCATCGCGGTGCTGCGGATATTCGCTGCGCTGCTGGCGGGCGTGAACAATTTCGGCTGGCGCGCCTTCCTCTTCTACAACGCGGCCGGCGGCGTCTGCTGGGCGCTGATTTTCGGCGTCGGCGGGTATTTCTTCGGCGATGCCGTGCATCGCGTGGCCGGACCCGCCGGCATGATCGCGCTCGCCTTCGCGGTCGCCGGCCTGATCGGCGGCTGGTGGATCATGCGCCGGCAGGAGCGCCTGTTCGAGGATCGCGCGATCGCGGAACTCGAAGCGCAGAAACGCGGCGCATCCCGGCCCCGTGATCCGCAGGCATGAAAAAACGGCCGCCGGGGACCGGCGGCCGCACTTCATGCGCCAGGCGATGACGCTTCTACAGCGACTTGTTGAAGCGGTGGGCGATCTCGCCGACGATGCCGCGACGGAACACCAGCACGCAGACCACGAAGATCAACCCCTGCATGATCGTCACGAGCTGGCCGTAGCTCGCCAGATAGTTCTGCATGGCGATGATGACGAAGGCGCCCACCACGGGGCCGAAAATCGTGCCCAGGCCGCCGACCAGCACCATCAGCACGGCCTCGCCCGACATCGACCAGTGCACGTCGGTCAGCGACGCGTTCTGCGAGACGAGCGCCTTGGTCGCGCCCGCGAGCCCCGCGAGCGCGGCCGACAGCACGAACGCGGCGAGCTTGTACTGGTCCGCCTTGTAGCCAAGCGAAATGGCGCGCGGTTCGTTCTCGCGGATCGCCTTCAGCACGTCGCCGAACGGCGAGTTGATGATGCGGTGGATGAACAGGAACGCCAGCAGGAATATCCCCAGCACCACGAAATACAGCGTCATCTGGTGCGACAGGTCGAACAGGCCGAACATCCTCCCCTGCGGCACGCCCTGAATGCCGTCCTCGCCGTGGGTGAACGGTGCCTGGAGGCAGAAGAAATAGATCATCTGCGACAGGGCGAGCGTCACCATGGCGAAATAGATGCCCTGACGACGGATCGACAGCGCGCCGGTCACCACGCCGATCGCCGCCGCGCCGAGCGTGGCGGCGATGATCGCGAGTTCCGGCGGCCATCCCCACACCTTGGCGATGTGCGCGCTGAAATAGCTCGCCGAACCCATGAACATCGCGTGGCCGAACGAGAGCAGGCCCACGTAGCCCAGCAGCAAATTGAATGCGCAGGCATAGAGCGCGAAGCAGATCGCCTGCATGAGAAACACGGGATAGGCGAAAAGCGGAGCGATCGCCAGCAGGATCGCCATGATCGCGAATGCGATCATTTCGTCGCGGCGATGGCTGGCGTCGCGCGCGGCGGACGGAGAATGAGCAACCGCGGCCATGTCAGGCGGTCCTTCCAAAGAGGCCTGCCGGCTTGATCAGCAGCACGATGGCCATGATGACGAAAACGACGGTGTTGGAGGCTTCGGGATAGAAAACCTTCGTCAGGCCCTCGATCAGGCCGAGCAAGAAGCCGGTGAGGATCGATCCCATGATCGAGCCCATGCCGCCGATGACGACCACCGCGAACACCACGATGATGAAGTCGGCGCCCATCAGCGGCCGAACCTGATTGATCGGCGCGGCCAGCACGCCCGCGAGCGCCGCCAGCGCCACGCCGAACCCGTAGGTGAGCGTGATCATCAGGGGCACGTTCACGCCGAAGGCCCGCACGATGGTCGGGTTCTCGGTCGCCGCGCGCAGATAGGCGCCGAGCTTCGTCTTCTCGATCACATACCAGGTGGCCAGGCACACCACGAGCGAGAAGATGACCACCCAGGCCCGGTAGTTCGGCAGATACATGAAGCCCAGATTGCGGCCGCCCTTCAGCGAATCCGGAATCTCGTAGGGCAGGCCCGAGGAGCCGTATTGATACTGGAACACGCCCTGCACGATCAGCGCCACGCCGAACGTCAGCAGCAGGCCGTAGAGGTGGTCGAGCCCCGCCAGCCGCTGGAGCATCGTGCGCTCGATGATGACGCCAAACAGGCCCACCACCAGCGGCGCGATCAGCAGCGCCGGCCAGTAGCCGATGCCGAACCAGTTCAGAAGGAAATACGCGCAGAAGGCGCCCACCATGTAGAGCGCGCCGTGTGCGAAATTGACGATGTTCAGCATGCCGAAAATGACGGCGAGGCCGAGCGACAGCAGCGCGTAGAACGCGCCGTTGATGAGGCCGAGCAGCAATTGTCCGAACAGGGCCTGCGACGAGATGCCTAGAATCTGGATCATCTTTTCTCCGGCGGGGGCTTCAGGCGCGGGACCGCGCGCGGGCCTTATGGCCGAGGGTGAGAAGGGGGTGGGCGGGCGTGTTCATGGCTACACGCCGAGATAGTCGTGCAGCTTCTCCATATTCGCCTCAAGTTCGCTGTTGGCGAACGAGTCGATGATCTTGCCGTGCTCCATCACGTAGTAGCGGTCGGCGAGAGTCGCGGCGAAGCGGAAGTTCTGCTCCACGAGCAGAATGGTGAAACCCTGTTCCTTGAGCTTCCGGATCGTCACGCCGATCTGCTGGATGATGACCGGCGCCAGACCCTCGGTCGGCTCGTCGAGCAGCAGCAACTGCGCGCCCGTGCGCAGAATGCGCCCGATCGCCAGCATCTGCTGCTCGCCGCCCGAAAGTTTCGTGCCCTGGCTGGAGAGACGCTCTTTCAGGTTCGGAAACAGCTCGAAAATCTGGTCAAGGCTCAGGCCGCCGGGTTTCACCTGCGGCGGCAGCAGCAGGTTTTCCTTCACGTCGAGCGAGGAAAAGATCGCGCGCTCTTCCGGGCAGAAGGCGAGGCCGAGCCGCGCAATGCGGTCCGAAGCCATCGAGATCGTCTCGACGCCTTCGAATTTCACCGATCCCTTGCGCTTGCCGACGATGCCCATGATCGAGCGCAGCGTCGTGCTCTTGCCGGCGCCGTTGCGTCCGAGCAGGCAGACCACCTCGCCGCGCCGCACATTCATGTCGACGCCGTGGAGGATGTGGGATTCGCCGTACCAGGCCTCCAGGCCGGACAGGTCGAGAAGCGGGCCCTGGGCCACGTCACGCATGGCTTGCTCCCATGTAGGCCTGCTGCACTTCTGGATTCTTGGACACGGTGTCGTAGTCGCCTTCGGCAAGAACCTGGCCGCGCGTCAGCACCGTGATGGTGTCCGACAGATGCGAGACCACGTTGAGATTGTGCTCCACCATGAGAATGGTGCGATTGGCCGAAACGCGCTTGATGAGCGCGGAGATCTTGTCGATGTCCTCGTGGCCCATGCCCGCCATCGGCTCGTCGAGCAGCATCATGTCCGGTTCCAGCGCGAGCGTGGTGGCGATTTCGAGCGCGCGCTTGCGTCCGTAGGGCATCTCGACCGCCACCGTGTCGGCGTATTCGGTCAGGCCCACGTCGTCGAGCAGTTCGCGCGCGCGGCCGTTGAACACGTCGAGCGCCTTTTTCGAGCGCCAGAAATCGAAATTGTCGCCGCGCTGGCGTTGCAGCGCCACGCGCACGTTCTCCATCGCGGTCAGGTGCGGAAACACCGCCGAAATCTGGAACGAACGCACCAGCCCCAGCCGCGCCACGTCCGCCGGCTTCATCGAGGTGATGTCGCGGCCGTTATATTTGATCGAACCCGTAGTGGGCTCGAGGAACTTGGTCAGAAGATTGAAACAGGTCGTCTTGCCGGCGCCGTTGGGGCCGATGAGCGCATGGATCGTGCCGCGCCTCACGCGCAGGCTGACGTCCTTGACCGCCGTGAATCCCGCGAATTCCTTGGTCAGACCACTCGTTTCGAGAACGCAATCGTCGTTCACGCTTTCACCTCCCCACGAGGCCTTCGCCTTCGTTGGACCGGACCTTAGCGGCAGAACCGCCAGAATCAAGGGGCGTTGAAACATCCGCGCGCCGATCGCGCCGCGCGTGCGCTCCGTCCCCCCATCAGATCACCCAGTCGTCCCGGGCGGCGGCCTCGGCCGCGATCGCCTGTTTGATCGAAGCGGCTTGCGCGATCAAGCGCTGATTGTTGCGGCCGCGCGGCCGCGGCGCGTCGATCGCGACGGACGAACGCACCTCTCCCGGCCGTCCGCCGAGCGCAACCACCCGGTCGGCGAGATAGACCGCCTCGTCGATGTCGTGCGTCACGAACAGCACGGTTTTGCGGGTTTCGCCGTGAATGCGGGCGATTTCGTCCTGCAAACCCTCGCGCGTGGCGACGTCGAGCGCGCTGAACGGTTCGTCCATCAGCAGAATGGCGGGCCGCACCGCCAGCGCCCGTGCGAGGGCGACGCGCTGGCGCTGTCCGCCCGACAATTGGTGTGGATATCGCCGGGCGAGGTCGCGCAGCCCCACCAGCGCCAGCGCCGCCTGCGCCCGTTCCAGCCTTTGCGCGCGCGACAGCGGCAGTTTCTCGAGGCCGAGCGCCACATTGCCCAGAATGCGCCGCCACGGCAGCAGGCGCGCGTCCTGAAAGACCAGCGCCATGTCGCGGTCGAATCCCTGCGCCCGCGTCATCCGCACCGTGCCGTGCGAAGGCGCGGCGAGCCCCATCAGAACCCGCAGCAGGGTGGATTTTCCGACGCCGGAGGCGCCCACGATCGCGACGAATTCGCCGCGGTGAACCGTCAGATCCAGCCGTTTCAGCACTTCCGCGCGCTCAGCCCCCGCGCCGAACGAAATGCCGAGATCGGCGATCTCGATCACCGTGTCGCCGTTCGCCGCATTCATCACTTTTTCCATGCGAGCGCTCGCGACTGTATGCCGACGAACAGCGTGTCGATCAGCCCGTAGAGGGCGGCCATCGTCAGCATGTAAACGACCACGATATCGGTGGCGAGCAGGCTGGACGCCTGGTTCATGCGCTGGCCGAGGCCCGGCACGCCGAACAGTTCGGCCGCCACCACGGCCATCCACGCCTGCCCGAGCGCGGTGCGCACGCCCACCAGCACGCCCGGCAGGGCGGCCGGCAGCAGCACCTTGCGCAATTTGTCCCACGCGCCGGAAAAGCCGAACGCCTCCGCCACTTCGATCAGGTCGCGGTCGACCGACCGGATCGCGCCCTGCGCGGCGAAGAACACGATCCAGAACACGCCGACCGCGATGATGAAGACGGCGGCGGCCTGATCCACGCCGAACCACAGGATCGCGAACGGCACCCAGGCGAGGCCGGGAATGGGCCGCAACACACGCACCACCCAGGCGAGCGCTTCTTCGAGCGGCCGCCAGAGGCCGGTCGCCACGCCGAGCGCCACGCCGGCGGCCACGCCGCAAGCCAGGCCGATGAGATAGTGCCCGAGGCTCTGCGCGACAGCCGTCGGCCAGATGCCGTTTTGCACTTCGCGCAGGAACGCCGCCGGCAGCAGGCTGGGCATCGGCAGGAGCGTCGGCGGCGCAAGGCCGAGCCGCGGGACGAGTTCCCACAGGCCCAGGAAGAGCGCAAGGCCGAGCGCGCCGAGCGCCAGCGGCCGTGCGGCGGAGACCTTCGTCAATGCATTATTTCCCGGTCGCTTTCGTGTAATAGGAAGCGTCGAACAGCCCATCGAGCGGCAGTTCCTTTTCCAGCGAGCCGATCTTCACCTGATAGGCCTGCATGGCCTTGAAGGAGTCGACGATCGTGCGCGGGTCGCTCACGAATTTGGAGGCGGGCGAGGCCAGCGCCTTTTCGATGGTGGCGCGGTCGACGAGTCCCTTGCCGAGCGCGGCCTCCACGGGGGCGGCGGCGCGTTTCGGCTCTTTCTCGATGATGCGCGTCGCCTCGACGAGTCCCGTCACCAGCTTCTGCACCGCATCCGGATTTTTCGCGGCGAACGCGCCGGCGACCGCCACGACCGTGCCGGGCTGGTTGGGGAACATCTGACTGCCGGTGGCCACCAGCTTCAGCCGCGGCTCGCGCTGCATGGAGACGGTCAGCGCCGGCTCGCGCAGCGTCGACCCGTCGACCGCGCCGGCCAGCAGCGCCTGCTGCGTGGCGTCGATCCCCATCGTCACGATCTCGTAATCGGCCCTGTCGGCCCTGGCGACCTCCGAAAGCCAGTGGACGAGCGTCGTATGCGGCACCGATCCCGGCGGCTGCGTGGCGAACCGCGCGGGCTTGCCGTTGGCGGCCCTGAAATCCTTCAAGGCCTGCGCGGGCGCCACGCCGTCCTTGAAGAACGGCGCGAGCTTCACGCCCGCGATGGTGGTCATCTCGTCGATGGCGGTGGCCGAAATCACCTTCACGTCCACGCCCTTGGAACGTGCGACGGCCAGCGGCGCGACGCCCGCCACATAGACGTCGAGCGTGCCCGAGGCGAGCGCCTGGATCATGGCGGGGCCGGATTCGAACACGATGAATTTCACGTCGAGCCCGGCGGCCTTCGTCAGCCCTTCCTTGTCGGCGACGAAAATCTGCGAGGCGCCGATGACCGGTATGTAGCCGACGCGCGCCGGTGTCTGGGCGGCGGCGGGCGCGGTGGCGAGAGCGGCGGCGAGCGCGAGAAACGCTGTGCGGACCATGTGCGATCAATCCTCGTGGGCTGCTAAATCCACGCTTGTGGTAGCATCGCGCCAGCGGGGCTGTACTTTCCATTTGCGGCGAGTCGGGAGACGGTTTCTCCATGGTCCGCAACGGGAGCGAGAATTTTGATCTCCTGCGAACGGCGACCCTGCGTGTCGATCGTCGTGCCCGTGCTGAACGAGGCGACGACCATCGCCGAAAATCTCGCGGCGCTCGCGCCGCTGCGTGCGGCCGGCGCCGAAATCATAGTGGTCGACGGCGCAAGCGCGGACGACAGCGCCGCTCGCGCCGCGCCGTTCGCCGACCGGATGATCGTCGCCGCGCGAGGCAGGGCGCGCCAGATGAACGCCGGGGCGCGCGCGGCGCGGGGCGAAACGTTGCTCTTTCTCCATGTCGACACGCGCCTGCCGGGCGATGCATTGGCGCTCGTGCGCGAAGGCGTGCGCGCGGGCGCCGTCTGGGGGCGGTTCGATATCGTGATCGTCGGCCGCAGCCGGCTGCTGCCGCTCGTCGCCGCGCTCATGAACGCGCGCTCGCGCCTCACGGGCGTCGCCACCGGCGATCAGGCGATCTTTGTGCGCCGCGATGTCTTCGAAGACGTTGGCGGCTTTCCCGACATCGCGCTGATGGAGGACGTCGCGCTGTCGAGGCGCCTGAAGCGACATGCCGCGCCGCTCTGCCTTTCCGCGCGCGCGCGAACGTCCGGACGGCGCTGGGACGACAACGGCGCGCTGCGCACGATCATGTTGATGTGGCGCCTGCGGCTTTCGTATTTCTTCGGCGCCGATCCCAACGACCTTGCGCGACGCTATGGCTACAGACCGCAGACCGACTGAGATCGCCGTGCTGGCGCGCGCGCCGGTCGCGGGCGAGGCCAAGACGCGGCTGGCGCCCCGTCTCGGTGCGGACGGGGCCGCGCGCCTGCACGCGCGCCTCGTGCGTCATACGCTCACGCAGGCGCGCGCGAGCGGCCTTACCGTCACGCTCTGGTGCTCGCCCGATTGCGATCATCCGTTCTTCGAGGAGGCCGCGCGCGATTTCGGCGTGGCGTGCGCCGCCCAATGCGCAGGCGACATCGGCGCGCGGATGGCGCATGCGTTCGCGGCCATGCAGGCGCCGACGCTGCTGGTGGGAACCGACTGCCCGATCGTCGACGCCGCCTTGCTGCTGCGTTGCGCGCAGGCGCTGCAGCACGCGGACGCCGTGTTTCTGCCGGCGGAGGATGGCGGCTACGGCCTCGTCGGGCTGAACGCGCCGCACCCTGCGCTGTTCGCGCCCCTGCAATGGGGAGGCGCAGATGTGATGGCGCAAACCCGCGCGCGCGCGCGCCCTCGGTCTTGCGCTGGCGGAGCCGGCGACGGTCTGGGATGTCGACCGCCCGCAGGACGTCGACCGGCTGGAGCGGTCCGGCCTGCTTACGAACGTTTCTGCAGGCTGATGCCGCGCCCGGCGGCGGCCGGCGTCGGCTCGTGCTGCTGCGCGCGATGGGCTTCCCGCAACCGCGCCAGCACGGCCGGCGGAAATGGCGCGCCGCGCGGCTTGTCGCCGGATTGATCCACGCACAGCAGAACCTGTTCGCTCTGCGCGCATTCCTCGCCGTTCTCACGCCGCATCGACATCCACACGCGCACGCGCTTCTCGTCGTGATCGAGCACGCGCCCTTCCACGAACAACGTCTCGCCCTCGTGCGCCTCGCGCAGATAGTGGACGGTGAGCGTGAGCGTGTAGATGGTCAGCGAATCGCGCGTGCGGTCGTGCGTATCGAGGCCGAGCGCCTCCATCATCCTGTCGAGACTGCGGCTGAAGACGAGCGCGTAATAGGCGTCGTTCATATGGCCGTTGTAGTCGATCCAGTCTTTCTGCACCGGCATCGTGTTGAGCGGGTTCGGCAGCACGGGCGTTCCCATCGGGCGTCCTCATTCTTCGCCGCGATAGGATAGAGGCGGGCGGCCGAGGGCCGCAACCTTCCCCGCAATGGGTTCGCCGGCGTCGGGAAAGCGCACGACGCGCGGTTGACCCGGCGCAAGATGGAACCAGTTGTCGAACGGCGTCGCGCAGGCGTCTTCTATCTTGACCGATTGCGCGACCGCATCGGTCGAGATCCGAAGGCCCCACCCCTGCGCATCGCGGAAGGCCGTCGCCTGCAATTGCGCTTGAAACGACGCCGCCTTGCGGCCGAGCGGAAAATGCCAGCTTTCGGCGACGTGCGCGCCGTCCGCATCGCGCAGCACGACATGCGTCGCCTCGTGCGACGGCGGGCCGAAGCGATAGGCGTAAGGCGTATCGAAGAACGCACCCCACACGTCGCAATCCTTCACGACAAGCCGCGCGCGCGGGCCGATCGAAATCGCGCGCTCGCCATGCATGACTACGGTGGCGCCGTCCTTGTAGCAGCAAAGCGCGATTGCGCCCTCGAACGGCGCCGCGCGCTCGTTGAGGCAATGCACGTGCAGCCCGTTGACGCCTTCGTCGATCAGCGCGACCTGCACCGGGCGGAACGCGCGCCGCGCCGCATGCCAGGCCGATTTCGGCCTGCCTCTCCAGTCCACCATGCCCCAGCCGCTCGACGGCCACAGGTCTTTCCAGAACCAGACGAGCGCGCCGGCGCAGGTCGATCCCGCGCGCCGCCATTCGGCGATAGTCGCCTCGATCGTTTCCGCGACCGCCGCGCGCGACAGATCGAGATAAGCCTCGGGATCGTCCTTCTTCAGCGCGCGCGCATCCACATCGTAGAGAAGGCCGACATAGTGATCGCGCACGTCCTCGAAATCCTGCATCGCGCCCTGATCGCGCGGAATGCGCGCGCGCCACAGTGGGGCGGCGAGCGGGGCGGCGCCGAAATCCTCGCGCAGCGTGCGCGTTTCAGGCACGTTGGCGAAGCCCAGGCATTCGGACGCGAAACGCACATCGGCGCGCCGCGCGTCGTCGAGGTGTCGCCGATAGGCGCCGACGCCATAGTAGTGCGCGACGCCCGTATCCGCATGGAACGGCAGCGCGCCGCCGGAAGGCGAATTGACGACATAGGCGACGTCCTCGCGCAGGCGTCGGACCGCGCGCGGCAGAATGTCCTCGAACAGCGCGGATCGCCATGTGTCCGGCGCGAGGCCGAACATCGCGGCCTGCTGATAGACTTCGCTGCCGCCGCACACAACCGCCAGAGAAGGCGAGAATGCCGTGCGCCGCAGGAACGCATGCGCCTCCTGTTCGACCAGCGCGACGAACGTTTCGTCCGTCGCCGGATAGTCGAAATTGGCGAACATGAAATCCTGCCAGACAAGAATGCCGGCCTCGTCGCAGGCGCGATGAAAATCCTCGTCCTCGTAGACGAACGGCCCGGCGACACGGAACATGTTGACGCCCGCCGCCCGCGCGAGCGCGATCTGCCCGGCCAGCGCGCTCGGTTCGTTCTGGAGCGAGATGACGTCGAGCGGCGTCCACACCGCGCCCCGGCAGAACACAGGAACGCCGTTGATCGCCAGCGCGAACCGCTCGTCGTCGGCGACGTCGATCGTGCGAAATCCCGTGCGAATGGTTTCGCGCGCGTCTGCGTCGTGCACGATCACATCGTAGAGCCGCGGCGCGCCGTGCGTATGCGGAAACCAGGGCTCGACGTTCGGAATGGTCAGGCGGCCGAAGTAGCGCGTCGGCGTTTCCGCATGCAGGAGAATGCTGGCGCCCTCGCATGCGGCGCGCGGCGCATGGTCGGGCGCGCGATCGAAAACCAGCTGAATGTCCAGCGCGCCGTCGGCGCCGTCGAGCCGCGCGCGCACGCTGCGTTCGATCATGCGCGGACGTGCGCGATGGAGGAGGCGCACGCCGCGCCACGGGCCGACCGGCGGCGCGGGCGGGGCGAAACCCGGCATATGTCCCAGCGCGCTCGTGCGCGCGAAGCGCAGCGCGCCTGGCTGGATCATGCGCGGACGCCAGCGCGCACGGCCTTTCTGGTCCGCCACCGCGGTGGACAGCGCGCGAAACCGGAACCACAGCGTATGGTCGCCGCCAAGCGCAATGTCGAAATGCGCCGGCGTGAACATCGACTGCGTTCCTCCGACGAGCGCATTGTCGAGAAATATGTCGGCGAATGTCGCGAGCCCATCGCATACGAGGCGAAACGGGCCGTCGCCGGAAACGGGCGCGCGATACCAGACGTCCATCGCATCGAGCGGCGGCGGCGCATCCGGATTCCAGTCGCCGCAAGCGATGAGCGCCTGCGCGACCGTGCCGGGAACAGGCGCGGGGCGAAAGGCGAGACGCGCGGCGCCGGCCGGGTCGGCGGCGCTGTCGGCGTCGCAGAGCGCAAACGCCCAGTTTTCCGGAACGATGTCGGCGCCCGCCATGGTCAGGACGCGCGCAGGCGCCACGCGCGTGCGCCGGCGAGAGCGTCGAACAGATCGTCGTAGATCCGGGCCAGCTCGCGCAGCGCGCTGTCGTCGAAAGGCTTGTTGCGCATCATCGCGCGTGCGAGCACGAACTGCTGCGCCTTGGCGCCGGCCGAAACGGACCGCGAGAGTTCGCTCGCCTGCGCGAATGGCGCGGCGTCGAGCCAGACGAGATGGTCGGCCAGCAGTTCGAAATTCGCGCCCAGCTGGCGAAGCGTGTTGAACGCCAGCTTGTGAAAGAAACCGGGATCGCGCGCGCGCGCCGCTTCGATCAGCGACGGCGCCGCATCCGCGAACGCAAGGATCGGGTTGCGCGCTGGCCGGCGCGCCAGATGCCGTTGCAGCATCGCGCGCGCGGCGTCGCGCGCCGCATCCGGCGCGAGGGCCGCGCCGAGCGGCTTGACGATTTCCGCATAGGGCGGGAGCGCCTCTTCGGGCTCCGGCGCAAGTCGGAACAGGCGGACGAAATCCTCCCCGTCCGCGCGGAAATAACCCTCGTTGTGAAAGAAGTCCGCGCGCCGGGCGGCGGGATCGAACGCGTTGACGCCGATCGTCGTCTTGGAATGTTCGATCCGATAGGAGACGCCGCGCGTGTCGGGGAGATGGAACGCGTCCACCTCCACCATGACGAGGCGCCCGCGCGCGCATTGCGCGGCGATGTGCGCCGGCAAATTGTCGTAGACCGACAGTTCGAACACGCCGAGACCGTAGAGCGTCTCGATTTCGTCGAGCGACGGTTTGAAGAATGTGAACTGGTCGCCTTCGAAATCGAGCGCCGCGGTAAAGCCGAACATCGCGCGCGGGTCGCCGCCGCGCGCGGCCACGGCTTCGATCCACAGATCGGCGTAGCAATTGGTCTGCGGCCAGTCGCGTGCGGCGTCGTGCAACGCATGCGTCACGTAGGTCGCCGGATCGATCCCGGGCGCGAAGGCGCTAGAGGGCGAGGGCATCGCGCACCTCGCGCGGCCAGGCCGCGATGTCGAGGCCATGGTGTTTCAGCAGCGCGATCGTCACGCGCTCCATGCCGAAGCCCACGCAGGCCGTATGCGCGGTTTCGCCGGACGCGGTGCGAATGCCCCACAGCGCGCCGAAATGTTCCTGATGATAGTTGAAGCTGAGGCAGGCGGTGGGGTTTTCGTCGCTGTTGACCGGCACGAGCAGTTCGAATTTCAGACCCAGATCGCGCTGGCTCGAAGCCATCACGCGCCCCGCGCGGCCGAAGAACGGATCGTTGGCGAGATCGACGTGACAGGGCAGGCGCAGGGTTTCGATCATCTTCTTGCCGCGCTCCAGCCACATCGCGCGGAATGCGACGACCTGGTCGGGCGCGCCGATGCGCACATATTCGCGCATGCGGAACATCTGCATTCGCGTCGGTTCCCTGGATGGTTCGTGGCGGAAGCAATACGAGTTGAGATCGAACACCAGCCCGTCGGCGGGCAAAGGCCCGCGCCGCGCGACTGTCGGATAGAGGGGATAGCAGGCGGCCGGGGTGAGGACGACGTCGGTCATCTTCTGATCGCCCGACCAGTCCTCTCCCGCCTCCAGATGCGCGACGAGCGCGGCGTGGCGCCGGTCGTCGCCCGAAAACGCATGGACCGTGCCGGCAAGCTGGGGAAAGCTTTTCAGATAGCCGCTCTTTTCGAACAGCGCGCGATTCATGCCCGGCGGAAAGCGCACCACTTCCGCGCCGTCTCCCTGGCCGAGGCGGCTGACGAGCCGGTCGAACCCGTCGACGATCCGCTCGAATTCGCCGGAGCGTCCGTAGAGGCCGTCGACGCCGGTTTCAATCAGCAGACCGGCGCGGATGAGCTTGTCGAGCAGCGTCGGGCAGGCTTCGCACATGTCAGGCCACCAGCGAGGGTTCGATGCGGTGCATCAGCAGCAGGTTCGACATGTTGCCGAATATGCGGTCGTTCGAAATCATGATCGGCGCGGACATGGCGTCGCGCATGTGACGGCCGACGCTGTAGGGCGTGTCGTTGCGATAGCCGTTGATGCCGGTGATCAGCATCGCGTGGTTGATGACGTCGCACGCCATGCGCGATGCGCCGATCTTCACGTTGTTCATCGCCACGATGAAGCCGACCGAGCCGAGATCCTCGCCGCCCTGTTCGGCCTTTTCGAACCGGTGAATGGCGGCGGTCGTGTTGGATTTCATCAATTGCAGCATGTTGGCCGCCTCCGCCACGCGCAGGGCGCCGGGCGGAACGACGTTTGGCGTGCGGCGGGCTTCGGCGCGCACGAAATTCTGCGCGCGCGCAAACGCGGCGTAGGCCACGCCATACCAGACCGCGCTCCACAATATGTGGCAGATCGGCAGCATGGATTTGGCGGCGATATCGCCGAAATCGTTCGGAAAGATCTGCGCCGCGTCGCCTTCGCCGCGGAAGGTGAACCCGTCGGAACAGGTGCCGCGCATGCCCAGCGCGTCCCACTTCATCGTCTGTTCGAGCGTATACTGGTCCTTGGTGAAGACGGCCATCACCTGGTCGGAGGGCGGCGCATCCGGCCCCGAGCGCGCGGTGATGAGAATGGCGTCCGACTGGATGCCGTAGGAGATGAGCGCGCCGACCTTCTCGAGCGAGAAACGCTCGCCCTTGCGTTCGACGGCGCAGATGGAGTTGCGCAGGTTGCCGCCGATGCCGCCGCCTTCCGTCGTCGCGGAGCCGAGCAGCAACTGTTCGTCGCAAATGCGCTCCATGAAGGCGCGATGCCAGGCGCTCGCGCCGCCGTGCGTGACGAGACTCGACGTCTTGATCTGGTGCATGGCGTAGACCATGCCGGTCGAGCCGCAGCTCTGCGAAAGAATCGACACGACATCCGCGATGTCGGCCAGGGCGGCGCCTTCGCCGCCGAATTCCTTCGGGATGAAGGCGGACAGAAGGCGGTGTTCCTTCATGGCGCGCAGCGCTTCGGTCGGGAAGCGACCGTCGCGGTCCACCTGCTCTGTGTATTGGGCGGCGACAGCGGCGACGAGCGCCGCACGATCCTGGAGGCTGGTCACGATGCAAGCGCCTTCGGCGAGAGTTCGTTGATGCACGCGGCGATCTGCTCGATCGTCGAGAAGCTGCGGCGGTTGAGCATGCGCTCCGGAAACTCGATGTCGAACGCCTCTTCGAGAGCCAGCATCAGCTGCACGGCGGCGAACGAGGTCAGGCCCGCGGCGTAGAGGTCCTGTTGCGGCCTGAGCGTCTCCGCCTTCGCCGGCAGCCGGCCGTGTTTGTCGATGATCTGTCGAATGCGGTCCATAAGGCGCTCCATCACGCGGCGGGCGCGCTGGAAGAGCGCGCGATAGGCGCCGGCAAACTATGCCTTCACCGGTAAATCTGCGCTAAAACCAGTTGTTTTGCGAGACGGCTGGCCGTTTACGCGTGTTTAAGGTGAATTTTCGGCTATTTATTTGAATATGCTCGCACGCGGCCGCCTCCGACTTGTGCGGACCTGTTGAAGGCGCGGCGCATTTGCCATCTTAAGGTTACGCATGTCGGTTTCGGTGAACCGATACGCAAAAAAGGCGGCGGGTGCGCTCACACGAGATCGACTTTAAGTCGACAGTCTGGGTGCATGCGCCTTGTGTTCCGGTGTCCTTGCGCCTGAGGTGAGGCTGCAAGCGACATGTCCGCCTTTCCGCCGCACCTGGGCGCGCCAGCTTCCCTGGGTTAACTTCACGATTGCGACGATGCGTGCGCGCCCCTATTACGGGTGCATTTCGTGTGCGGTGACAGAACTATTCAGCGCCAACAACCGGGTATTCGTGTGCAAATCCCCGCATGGTCTCCTCCCAGTCCATCATAAGGGCAAACTATTGAATCTAGAGGGAAAAACATTCTCGGTGGCCCCGATGATGGACTGGACCGACCGGCATTGCCGCGTGTTCCATCGCGCGCTCACGCGCCGCGCGCGGCTATACACGGAAATGGTCACCTCCGCCGCCATCGCCCACGGCGACCGCGACCGTCTTCTCGGATTTGACGACATCGAACATCCGGTGGCCGTGCAACTGGGCGGCGCCGATCCGCGCGAACTCGCCGCCGCCGCCCGCATTGCGGCGGGCTACGGCTACGACGAAATCAATCTCAATGTCGGATGTCCGTCCGACCGCGTGCAGGACGGGCGCTTCGGCGCCTGTCTCATGTTGCGGCCGCAGTTGGTGGCCGACTGCGTGGCTGCGATGAAGGCGGCGGTCGCCGTTCCCGTCACCGTCAAGTGTCGCATCGGCGTCGACGATCAGGAGCCGCGCGCGGCCTTGTTCGACCTTGCCGAGAAAGTGGTGGCCGCGGGGGCCGACGGGCTGATCGTGCATGCGCGCAAGGCGTGGCTGCAGGGGCTTTCGCCGCGCGAGAATCGCGACATTCCCCCGCTCGACTATCCGCTGGTGTACGAACTGAAGCGGGCCCTGCCGCATGTGTCGGTCGCCATCAACGGCGGCGTCGTCTCGCTGGCCGACGCGCGCGCGCATCTGGCGCATGTCGACGGCGTCATGGTCGGCCGCGCCGCCTACCAGAATCCGGAACTGCTGCTGCGCGTGGACGGCGACCTGTTCGGCGTGGCGGCGCCGCACGAGGACGCGCGCGCGGCGCTGGAATCGCTGTTTGCGCATATCGAGGGGCAGCTGGCGCGCGGCGTGCGCCTGTCCTCGTTCACGCGCCACATGCTGGGGCTGTTCGCCGGGCGGCGCGGGGCGCGCGGCTTCCGCCGCCATCTGGCGACCGAGGCGGTCAGGCCGGGCGCGGATCTGTCGGTGCTGCGCGCGGCGGTCGCGCATGTGGATTTCGAGACGCAACGAGCGGCGGCATGAGCCAACTGGCCACCCTCGATCCCGATTTCGCCCGGCGCGTCGAAACCGCCTTTGCGCGCCAGCCGTTCATGCGGACCATCGGCGCCTCGCTCGTCTGCGTGCGGGCGGGCGAGGTGGAGATCGCGCTGCGGCAGAGCGACGCGCTGCATCAGCATCACGGCTTCGTCCACGCCGCGGCGCTCACGGCGATCGTCGACAGCGCCTGCGGATTTGCGGCGCAAACGCTGATGCCGCCCGACCGCGAGGTGCTGACGGTCGAATTCAAGGCGAATTTTCTCGCGCCGGCGCGCACGCCGTCCTTTCTCGCGCGCGGCCGCGTGAAACGTCCGGGCCAGCAGATTTTCGTGGTTGAAGGCGAGGTGTTCGGCGTGGCCGCCGACGGCGCGCGCAAGCCCGTCGTCGCCATGCTGGCGACGATGATGGGCGTCGCCCTCTGATGGGCGCTGCGCTCGGCGCGTCCGATCTGCTGTGGCTCGCGCCGCTCCTGGCGGCGGCCGGGGTGGTCACCGGCGTGCTGGCCGGCCTGTTCGGCATCGGCGGCGGCGGGATCATCGTGCCGGTTCTGTATCAGACGTTGCGGTTCGCGGGCGTGGCGGACGCCGTCGCCATGCCCATTTCGGTCGGCACCTCGCTCGCCGTCATCGTGCCGACGTCCATCAATTCGGCGCGCGCGCATTTGCAGCGCGGCTCGGTCGAGATGGATCTGGTGAAGGCGTGGGCGCTGCCGGTGGTGGCGGGGGTCGCGACGGGCGCGCTCATCGCGCGGTATGCGCCGGCCGCGCTGTTCAAGATCGTTTTCATCGGCATCTGCGCCTTCACGGCGGTGCGGATGCTGGGCGGCTACACCAACTGGTCGCTGGGCGACCAGCGTCCGCGCGGCCCCATCGAATGGACGGTGGGCTGGGCCATCGGCCTGTTGTGCTCGCTGATGGGGGTTGGCGGCGGCCAGCTCGTCAATCTTTACATGACGCTGTACGGCGCCTCCATCCATCGCGCGGTCGGCACGGCGGCGGCGGTCGGCACGCTGGTGGCCGCGCCCGGCGCCATCGGCTTCATGCTGGCCGGGGCGGGCAAGGCGGGTCTGCCGCCGGGGTCGGTCGGCTTCGTGTCGCTCGTCGGCTTCGCGCTGATCGCGCCGATGGCGACGCTGTGCGCGCCCTATGGCGCGAAGATCGCCCATTCCTGGAGCAAGCGCATGCTCGAACGCGCGTTCGGCGCGTTTCTGGTGCTCATCATCGGTCGCTTCGTGGTGTCGCTGATCTACGAGATTTGAGCGCTTCGAGTCGCGCCGGCAGGCTCTGCATGATCGCCGCGCGCCGCGCCTCGTCCATCGCGCCCCAGTCGGCGATCTCGTCGAGCTTGCGCCCGCAGCCGACGCACAGGCCGCTCGCCTCGTCCATCCGGCAGGTTCCGACGCACGGCGACAGGGCGGGCCGGAAGCGGGCGGTCTGGATCATGGTCAAGGCCTCGCGGCGAGCGTGAGAAGAAACATGATCTCGCAAATCTGTTCGGCCGCGCCCGCCACGTCGCCGGTCGCCCCGCCGAACCGCGCGCGCGCGAACGGAATGGTCAGAGCGGCCGCGCCGACGCCGAGCGCGCCGGCGACCATCGCGCGGGCGAGGGTGGCGTCGCCGAGCGCGGGGACGAGCGCGCACAGTCCCGCCCCGACCCAGGCGGCGGCGAACGCCGGGCCGCGTTGCTGGGCCAGCGGGCCGAACCCGTCGGCGCGCGCCGGCGGCAGAAGCGCGAGCGGCAGCAGCCCCGCCACGCGCGCCAGCCCCGCCGCCCCGATAAAGGCGAGCAGGGCCGCCTCCGCCGATACGTTCAGCAGGGCCGCGAGCGCGCCGGCCCGCAACAGGACCGTGAAGGCCAGCGCCAGCGCGCCGAACGCCCCGACGCGCGAATCCTTCATGATGTCGAGCCGCCGTTCGACGGTGTAGCCGCCCAGCGCGTCGGCGCAATCGGCCAGTCCGTCCTCGTGGAAGCCGCCGGTCGTGGCGACCAGCGCCACCAGCGCGAGCCCCGCGCACACCAGCGGCGGCAGGCCGAGCGCGTGGGCAAGGACCAGGACGATCGCGCCCGGCGCGGCGATGATCAGTCCGGCGAGCGGCAGCGCGCGCACCACGCGCGCGAAGTCGGGCAGGCCGTAGTCCTGTCCGCACATCGGAACGGGAAGCCGCGACCAGAAGCGCAGGCACGCGCACAGATCGTCGGTGAAAGTCTTGGGGGCGGACATCGGCGCTTTATTGCCGCTCGCGATGGCGCTGGCAATGCGCGGCGCTGGCGATGCGCGGCGCGGGCGGGGCCGGCGCGGACCGCCACGGCGGCGATTCCGGGAAATCGCCGCTTCCCAACCGCGCCCCGGCCCTCTATCCAACCGGCCATCCACCGGAACCCGACCATGACCGCTCGCCCCTTCGACGATTTCCGCGCGCTGCTGCCGCTCCTGCCCGAGGCCTCCGAGGTCTCCGTCGCCGCCGTGCGCGCGCGCGACGCCCGGTTGACCAAGCCGGCCGGTTCGCTCGGACGGCTGGAGGAGATCGTGGAGTTTCTCGCCGCCTGGCAGGCGAAGGCGCAGCCGACCGTCGAGCGGCCGACGGTGGCGGTGTTCGCCGCCAACCACGGCGTGGCCGCGCAGGGCGTGTCGGCCTGGCCGTCCTCGGTCACGCGCCAGATGGTGACGAATTTCGGCGCGGGCGGCGCGGCCATCAACCAGATCTGCGGCGCCTACGGCGCGGGGCTGAAAGTGTTCGAACTCGCGCTCGACATTCCCACCAGGGACATCACGCAGGAGCCGGCGATGACGGAGGCCGAATGCGCCGCCACCATCGCCTTCGGCATGGAGGCGATTTCGGGCGCCGATCTGCTCGGCCTGGGCGAGATGGGCGTCGCCAACACCACGTCCGCCGCAGCCCTCTATTGCGCGCTGTATGGCGGGCGGGCGCAGGACTGGGTCGGGCGCGGCGCCGGCGTGGACGATGCGGGGCTGGCGCGCAAGATCGCGGCGGTCGAACGCGCGGTGGCGCTGCATGGCGCCCATCGCGACGACCCGCTCGAACTGTTGCGCCGGCTCGGCGGACGCGAGATCGCCGCCCTCGCCGGCGCCATTCTGGCCGCCCGCATGGAGCGGGTGCCGGTGCTGCTCGACGGATACGTCGTCTGCGCCGCCGCCGCCGTGCTGCAGGCGCTCGATCCCGCGACCCTCGACCATTGCATGGCCGCGCATCTGTCGGCGGAGGGCGCGCATGGCGATGTGCTGCGTCGGCTGGGCAAGAAGCCGCTGCTCGATCTCGGCATGCGTCTGGGCGAGGGGTCCGGGGCGGGTCTCGCTATCGGCGTCGCGCAGGCCGCGCTCGCCTGCTGGCGCGACATGGCGACGTTCGAAAGCGCGGGCGTGTCCGGCGGCGCCGCCTGACGATCACGCCTTCGTCAGGTCGCCGTCGATCCCGCGCAGGAAATGGATCAGCGCCGCGTTCACCTCGGCCGGCTTCTCCTGCTGAATCCAGTGGCCCGCGCCCTCGATGATGATCTTGCCGCGCAGGCCGGGCACGGTCGTCTCCATGTCGCGCAGGCGCCCCTCGCCGATGATGCCGGTGATGACCGGGTCTTTCGATCCCGCGATGAACAGGGCCGGTTGCGCGATGCGCGCGCTCTGCCAGGCCGCCGTCAGATCCCAGTTGCGGTCGAGATTGCGATACCAGTTGAAGCCGCCGCGCAGGCCCGTGCGCTGGAAAGTTTCAACGTAGAACGCGATTTCCTCCTCGCTGATCCAGGCCGGCGGCCGGTCCGGCACGCGCGCGTCCTCCACCATCCCGCGTCCCGGTTGCAGGTCGAGCCGCAGGCCGCTGCCGTAGAGAACGGCGCGAACGGCGTGGTTCCAGTCGCGCGCGAATTCCGCCTCCACCACGCCGGGCTTCTGGAAATACTGCCAGTAGAAATTCTCGATGCCCTTCTTCGACAGCGTTTCGAGCGGCCGCGCCTTGCCGCGCCAGCCGTGCGGCACCGACAGCGCCGCCACCGCGCGGAACACGTCAGGGCGGAACATCGCGCAATGCCACGCGACGGGCGCGCCCCAGTCGTGACCGACCACGATGGCCTGTTTCTCGCCGAGCGCTTCGACCAGCGCGGTCATGTCGCCGACATTGTGGAAGATCGTATAGGCGTCGATCTCCTGCGGCGCGCTCGTGCCGCCGTAGCCGCGCATGTCGGGCGCGACGACGCGGTAGCCGGCCGCCGCCAGCGCCGGCAGCTGATGGCGCCACGAATAGGAAAGCTCCGGCCACCCGTGGCACAGAACGACGAGCGGTCCCGAACCCCGTTCGGCGAAGGCGATGTCGATTCCGTTGGCTTTGACCGTCCTTGTGGACCAGACCATGTTCCCTCCCGCGACCTTCCGCATCGCCGCGGGCATCATGCAGCGCGCGGGGGCGCGCCGCAATCAGGCGGCGGGACGCCGGCCGGCGCGCGCGGTCTCGCGCGCGCGCTCGCCGCCGAGCTGCGGCAGGGCGGTCATGACGCGTTCGGGCGGCAGGATGACGATCACTTCCGTGCCCTCGCGCACTTTCGAGCGCAGGGTGAACGCGCCGCCGTGCAGCTCCACCAGACCCTTCACGATCGGCAGGCCGAGGCCGGAGCCTTCGTCGGCGTTCTTCTGCGCGAGCGTGCCGCGCCCGAACGAGGACATGACGATCGGTATCTCGCTTTCGGGAATGCCCGGTCCCGTGTCCTTGACGGAGAAATACTGCCCGCCGGTCGAGGTCCAGCCGACCTTGATGAGCACCTGTCCGCCCTGCGGGGTGAACTTGATCGCGTTGGTCAGGAGGTTGAGCGCCACCTGGCGGATCGCGCGTTCGTCCGCCCAGATGCGCGGCAGGTCCGGCTCGATCATCTCGTCGATGGCGATGGCGCGCTTTTCCGCGCGCAGCGTGAGCAGGCGCCGGCAGTCCTCGATGATCGCGCTGAGCGAAATGGCGTCTTCCTTCAGTTCGTAGCGCCCGGCCTCCACGCGCGACAGGTCGAGAATTTCGTTGATCAGCGCCAGCAGATGCTGGCCGCTGGCATGAATGTCGTTGGAATAGTCGCGATAGGCGCCCACCGTATGCGCGCCGAACAGTTCGTTCTTCATCACTTCCGAAAAGCCGAGAATGGCGTTGAGCGGCGTGCGCAGCTCGTGGCTCATCGTGGCGAGAAAACGCGATTTGGCGAGGTTGGCTTCCTCCGCGCGCCGCCGGGCTTCGTCGGAGTTGGATTTGGCCTGTTCCAGTTCGGCGATCAGCCCGTCCTTTTCGGCCTGCGCATAGAGCGCGCCGAGCGAGGTGTCGTAGAGCCGGCGCGCGAGCGTCAGGAAGAAGACTTCGGCGCCGATGACGAACGCCACCGTCGTCATCAGCGATGCATGCGGCGGACCGAGCAGCTCCAGCGCGATGATGGTCGCGCTCAGCGGTCCCACGACCGCGTGGACCGCGTAGGGGATGGCGGCGGTCGTCATCGCGTTGAACGCGCCGACCAGCAGCAGCACCGCCAGCAGGCCGGAACTGGCGTCCGCCGCGCCGTCGCGCATGAGGATGAAGGCGAGGCCCGCCCACACCAGTCCCGACACGAATTCCAGCAGCACGAAGCGCCGCCGCCATGGCGAGATGGGGCTGGGGTCGGCGCGGCGCAGGAACGCGCGTGTCGCCAGATAGCACGCGCCGACCGCCATCAGCGCGGCCGAGGCCCACCCGAGCACGAACACGCTCGGCGCCCAGAACATCGTCAGGCCCGCGACGACCAGAACCAGCAGAATGGAGCGCAGCGTGCCGTTGAAACGGTTCTCGGCGTAGATGCGCACGAGATCGGTCTCGAAGGCGCCATGGCCCTCGCCGCCGGAGGTCAGCTTCTCGCGCGCCTCGCGCACCTTGTAGGCAAGACGCCGCCGCTCGTTCGAGAGCTTGGGAACGTTCCCACGCCCGCGCGCGATCATCTCGGCGGTGACTTCACTCATTGGACGCAAACTCGAGACCAGCCGGCTGACGGCCCGCCTACTTTGGGACAAAGAGGTTAAGGAGGTGCTTCCGGCAGGGCGCGGCCACGCCCCGGCGCGTTCTGCAAATGCGGTCTGTGCGCCCGCGCACCTCTGGCGCCCGCCCGGCGCGCTACCTACTTATCTATTGACCCCCAGACTTCAGGGCGCGCGGTGCGCGCCCTTCTTGTTTTTCGACGGCCATTTGCCGGCGGCGCGGCCGATGGTAGTTAGAGCGCAAGCGACGCCCGGCGCGCTCAAACCGGGCGCAATTCAGGGAGAGAACGCCGCATGCTGCTCTACGACACCAAGGTCGCGCCCAATCCCCGGCGCGTGCGGATTTTTCTCGCCGAGAAGAGGATTTCCGTGCCCACCCGCGAGATCGATCTCGGGAAGATGGAGCACAAGAACCCGGACTACGCGGAAGTCAACGAGTTGCAGCGCACCCCCACGCTGGTGCTCGACGACGGAACGAGGATCGCCGAATCGGTGGCCATCTGCCGCTATTTCGAGGAAACCCAGCCCGAGCCGCCGCTGTTCGGCCGCGGCGCGGTCGGCCGCGCGCTGACCGAAATGTGGCAGCGCCGCATGGAGCTGAGCTTCCTCCTGCCCGTGGCGATGGCCTTCCGCCATTCCCACCCCGCGATGGCGGCCATGGAGATCCCGCAAATTCCGCAGGTGGCCGAAACCAGTCGCCCGCGCGTGATGGAGTTTCTGAAACTGCTGGACGCGCGGCTCGCCGAAACGCGCTTCATCGCCGGCGACGAATATTCGATCGCCGACATCACCGGCCTCGTGGCGATGGATTTCATGCGTCCCGCCAAGATCAAGGCGCCCGAGGATCTGAAAAACCTTGCGCGGTGGTATGCGGAAGTGTCCGCGCGCCCGAGCGCGGCGGCCTGAGGCGGCCGTGCGCGTCGTTTTCGTCGGCACCGGAGACGCTTTCGGAACGGGCGCGCGCGCCCATACCTGTTTTCGGCTCGACGCGGGCGGCCGCACGATCCTCGTCGACATCGGCGCATCCTCGATCGTGAGCTGGCGCCGGCTCGGCTTTTCCTACAACGACGTCGACGCCATCGTCGTCTCGCATCTTCATGGCGACCATTTCGGCGCGCTGCCGTTCCTGTTTCTGGAATCGCAATACGTGTCCGGCCGCAGCAAGCCGCTGGAGATATTCGGCCCGCCGGGACTGCGCGCGCGTCTGGCCATGGCGATGGAGGCGTTCTTCCCCGGCTCCACCGGCGCGCAGTGGCGTTTCCAGTGGACTGTGCGCGAACTGGGGCCGGGCGCGGATTTCGAGGCCGCCGGCTTCGTCGGCCGATCCACCCAGGTGCGCCATGCCGCCGGCGCGCCGGCGACCGCGCTGCGCCTGACGGCGGGCGGCAAGACCTTCGTCTACAGCGGCGACACATCCTGGACGGACGAGCTGATCGAACTGTCGCACGAGGCCGACCTGTTCGTCTGCGAATGCTACGGCGCGACGCCGGTCGCGCCAGGCCATATCGACTGGGCGACGCTCAAGCCGCAATTGCCGCGCCTGACCGCAAGGCGGGTCCGGCTGACCCATTTGAGCGCCGCCGCGCTCGCGCTCGCCGACGAGATGCGCGCCGCCGGCGTCGATCTGGCGGAAGATGGCCTCATCCTCGATCTCTGATCTCGACCGCTACGCCGCGCGGATCCGCGCCTGCCGCCGCTGCGTGGAGGCGCCGGCCAGCGCGCGCCTGCCGCACGAGCCGCGCCCCGTGCTGCGCGTATCGCAAACCGCGCGCCTGCTCGTCGCCAGCCAGGCGCCGGGCGTGCGCGTGCATCGCTCCGGCCTGCCGTTCGACGACGCCTCCGGCGAGCGGCTGCGCGCCTGGATGGGCGTCGATCGCGACACGTTCTACGACACGCGCCGCATCGCCATCGCGCCGATGGGATTCTGCTTTCCGGGTCTCGACGCGGCCGGCGGCGATCTGCCGCCGCGCCCCGAGTGCCGCGCGCTGTGGCACGACGGATTGTTCGCGCTCATGCCGCGGATCGAAATCGTGCTGGCCATAGGCGGCCACGCGCAGCGCTACCATTTCGCACGGCTCGGCCGGGCGCTTCCCAAGCCGGCGAAGGTCGATACGATCGTGCGCGCGTGGCGGGAGATGGAGGCCGCCGCGCCGCGCCTGTTTCCGCTGCCGCATCCGTCGTGGCGCAACGCCGGCTGGCTGAAGCGCAACCCGTGGTTCGAAACCGACCTGCTGCCGGACCTGCGACGCGCGGTCGCCGCCGCCATCGCCTGACCGGACCGCGCCCGGCATTGCGCCCGCGCAAGGCCCGCGCGAAGGTTTTCTGCAAAGAACACATTGCGGCCGTCCGTTCACGGGTGGTTCAGGCGCGCGGTCGTCATGTCCGGCGATGGCGCGGGGTTGGAGGCGCAAATGCATCGTCGGTTGCGGTTTCTCGCGCGCGGTCTCGCCATGGGTCTGGCCGCGCTCGGTCTGGTGGGGATCGGCGCGCGCGCGCAGGAGTCCGGCGCATCGCAGCCGGCGCCGCCGGCGTCCCGCGTCGCGCTTGTCGTCGGCAATGCGCAATATGCGTCCGGCGCGCTCGTCACCGCCGCCAACGACGCCGGGCTGATCGCCGATGTGCTGCGGCAGGCAGGCTACGAGGTGACCGGCGCCGCCAACCTCTCGCAGGAACAGATGCGCGCCGTCTTCCGCGAGTTTCTCGAACGCGCGATCGCCGCCGGGCCTCAGGCGGAAATCTTCGTCTATCTCGCCGGCCGTGGCCTGCAATACGAGGGCGAGAACTATTTCGCCCCGGTCGAGGCGACCGTCGCCAGCGCCGTGGCGATTCCGGTCGAAACCGTGCGGTTGTCTGATTTCCTGCGTCCGCTGGCGAGCCTGCCGGCCCGCGCGCGCATCTTCGCGCTCGATCTCGAGCGGCCGAATTCCTTCGCCGCCCAGGGCCAGCCGGTCGCCGGCGGCCTGGCGTTGATCGAGCCGGAGGACAACGTCCTATACGCCTTCAACGCCGCGCCCGGCGCGGTGGCGGTCGAAGGGCAGGGGCCATACGGAGTCTATGCGCGTGCGCTCGCCGAAATGCTGCGCAAGCCGGGCATGCCGGTCGCCGAGGCTTTCGCCGAGGCGCGGTTGCGCGTGGCGGCCGAAACGCAAGGCGCGCAGACGCCGTGGAGCGCAAGTCGCCTTGCGCCGGACGTGACGCTGTTTGCGCCTGCGCCCGAGGCGCAGGAAGCGCCGGAGCAGCAGAAGGCGGTGGAGGCGCGCCGGGACATGCTCGGCAAGCCCATGCGCGAATTGTCCGCCGGCGAAGCTTACGGCGCGGCGCTCCAGCGCGATACGATCGAGGGCTACGAGGAATTTCTGACCCTCTACCCCAACGACCCGCAGGCGCGCCGGGTGCGCGCGATGGCGGCCCAGCGGCGCGAGGCGCTGATCTGGCGTCGCACGGTCGTCCGCAACACCCCGAACGCTTACTGGACCTATCTCAAGCGCTATCCGCGCGGGCCGCACGCGGCGGATGCGCGCCGTCGCCTGTCGCTTCTGCAGGCGGCGCTCGAACCGCCGTCCGAATTCGACATGATCGTCTACGACGTGCCGCCGCCCCCGCCGGAGGAAGATGTGTTCTTCGTCGACCGGCCCGTGGTGATCGTCGACGATTTCGTGGATGCGCCGCCGCCGCCCTTGCCGCTGGCGCTGCTGCCGCCGCCGCCGCCCGATCTGATCGCGCTGCCGCCGCCGCCCCCGCCCGCAGGCTTCGCATTGCCCGCGCTGGCGCCGATCCCCATCCCCATTCCCCTCAACCGTCAGTTCGGCGGCGGGCGAATCCGCCCGCCGGTCGCCCTGCCGCCGGGGCCGGGCTTCGTCGGCGCGCAGCCGGGCGTCCGGCCGCCGGTCGGGCCGGGGCCGGGCATGCCGGTCGGACTGCCGCCCGGCGTGCGTCCGCCGGTCGGACCGGGGCAAGGCCTTCCCATCGGCCTGCCGCCGGGCGTGCGTCCGCCGGTCGGACCGGCCCAAGGCCTTCCCACCGGCCTGCCGCCCGGCGTGCGTCCTGTCGGCCCCGGCGTCGTGGGCCAGCCGCCCGGCGTCCAGCCTCCGACCGGGGCGCGGGGCCCGTTGCCGGCGCCCGGCGTCGGCGGCCTGCCGGCCGCTCCCGGCGTGCGTCCTGTCGGCCCCGGCATGCGTCCTGTCGGCCCCGGCGTCGTGGGCCAGCCGCCCGGCGTCCAGCCCCCGACCGGGGCGCGGGGCCCGTTGCCGGCGCCCGGCGTCGGCGGCCTGCCCGCCGCCCCCGGCGTGCGTCCTGTCGGGCCGGGCATGCGTCCTGTCGGCCCCGGCGTCGTGGGCCAGCCGCCCGGCGTCCAGCCCCCGACCGGGGCGCGGGGCCCGTTGCCGGCGCCCGGCGTCGGCGGCCTGCCCGCCGCCCCCGGCGTGCGCCCTGTCGGGCCGGCCGTGGTTGCGCCGCCTGCGACCGGCGTGCGTCCCCTGGGACCGCCGGTCGTCGGTCAACCGCCGATCGCCGCTCCGAACGCTGCGCGCCCGACAGCGCCGCTAGGCGCGCAGCAGCAGTTGCAACAGCAGCGCGCGATCCAGCAGCAACAGCAGCAACAGCAGCGCGCGCTCCAGCAGCAGCAGTTGCAACAGCAGCGCGCGATCCAGCAGCAACAGCAGCAACAGCAG
>ERZ1645187.97-NODE-97-length-83105-cov-240.852667_pt1 | contig 83105 bp, 55 predicted proteins | sample MGYA00575352_ERZ1645187 | MGnify/ENA primary metagenome ERZ1645187 (study PRJEB40837, sample SAMN11349314) | freshwater sediment metagenome | isolation source: river sediment | host: Sediment | place: India: Wazaribad , New Delhi | collected 2017-02-21 ... | reverse complement strand
GGTCCTGGGGGATGCGCTCCCGGGCGATCTGGATCAGGGTCGGGGCCACGTCGATAGCCAATACCCGCGCCCCGCGCCGGGCGGCCTCGACCGCCAGGGCCCCGGTGCCGCACCCGGCGTCCAGCAGGCGCTTGCCGGACAGGTCCGCCGGTAGCCAGGACAGCAGCAGGTCGCGCATGCGATCGCGACCGGCGCGTACCGTGGCTCGGATGCGGCTGACCGGCGCGTCGGAGGTGAGCCGTTTCCAGGCCTCGGCGGCGGTGCGGTCGAAGTAGTGCTCGATCTCCCCGCGGCGTTCGTGATAGGCGCTTTCGGTCATCAATCAAAACCCAGGAAATCAAAAATGTCCCGGTCGCGCATGGGCTGCACGTCCAGCGGTTCGGTGCCGGCCCAGAGGGCGGCGGCCAGTTGCAGGTACTCGGCCTGGGCGGCCTCCACCTCGGGGCTGGGGTCCATCTCGAACAGGGTCGATTTCTTGAGGCGGCTGCGGCGGATCACGTCCAGGTCCGGGAAATGGGCCAGGCGCCTGAGGCCGACGGCGGCGTTGAAGCGGTCGATCTCGTCCGTCGCCGCGCTGCGGTTGGCCACCACCCCCGCCAGGCGCACCCGGTAGTCCCGCGACTTGGCGAGGATGGCGCTGGCGATGCGGTTCATGGCGAAGATGGAATCGAAGTCGTTGGCGGTGACGATCAGGGCGCGCTCGGCGTGCTGCAGGGGCGTGGCGAAGCCGCCGCAGACGACGTCCCCGAGGACGTCGAAGATCACCACGTCCGTGTCCTCCAGCAAGTCATGCTGCTTGAGGAGCTTGACCGTCTGCCCCACCACGTAGCCGCCGCAGCCGGTGCCCGCCGGCGGCCCGCCGGCCTCGACGCACATGACGCCGTTGTAGCCCTCGTAGACATAGTCCGCCGGGCGCAACTCCTCGGGGTGGAAGTTGACCGACTCGAGGACGTCGATGACCGTGGGCACCAGGCGCTTGGTGAGGGTGAAGGTGGAGTCGTGCTTGGGATCGCAGCCGATCTGCAGGACACGCTTGCCCAGCTTGGAGAAGGCCACGGACAGGTTGGACGAGGTGGTGCTCTTGCCGATGCCGCCCTTGCCATAGACGGCGAAGACCTTGGCGGCGCCGACGTCGTCGTCATAGTCCAGGTCCAGGGCCAGCACACCGTCCTCCTCGGGACAGGGAAAGCCGGGGCGACAGGCCAGGAAGTCGGAGGCGCGGGACGTCACGGGGCGACCTCCGGGAGGTCCCGGTTATCCGGAACCTGGCGGACGGCTCGCGTGGGAGGGAGCAGTTCGAGCCGCCCGGGGGGGGCGAGGGGTGCCTGGGGATGCAAGGCGCTCACGCGGCGGCCTCCAGGACGCCTTCGAGGCGGTCTTCCAGTTCCTCGCCGGCGCGGCGCAGGGCCTCCAGGGTGGCCGGGTCCGGGGTCCAGTAGCGGCGCTCGTGGGCCTCGATCAGCCGGCTGGCGACCTTGGCGGAAGCGGTGGGGTTGAGGGCCGCCAGGCGCTCGCGCATCTCGGCGTCGAGGATGTAGGTCTCGGTCAGGCGCTGATAGACCCAGGGGGCGACCTGACCGGTGGTGGCGGACCAACCCATGGTGTTGGTGACGTGGACCTCGATCTGGCGCACCCCCTCGTAGCCGTGGGCGAGCATGCCCTCGTACCACTTGGGGTTGAGCATGCGGGTGCGGGTCTCGACGGCCACCTGCTCGGCCAGGGTGCGCACCACGCCACTGCCGCGGGTCTGGTCGCCGATGTAGACCGGGATGTCGCCGCCCTTGGCGCGGCTCACCGCCCGGCTGATGCCGCCCAGGGTGTCGAAGTAGTGGTCGATGGTGGTGACGCCCAGTTCCACCGAGTCCAGGTTCTGGTAGGCGAGCTGGACGTCGGCGAGGACACTGGTGAGGAGCTCCGGCTGACGCATCAGCTTGCCGCTGCGGCCGAAGGCGAAGCACTTGCGGCGGGTGTAGGTCTCCGCCAGTTCGTCCTCCCCGTCCCAGCGGCTGCTGTCCACCAGGTAGTTGACGTTGGCCCCGTAGGCGCCGTCGGCGTTGGCGAAGACGCGCAGGGCGGCGGTCTCCAGGTCGCAGCCCTTGGCGGCCTGGTAGGCCAGGGCATGCTTGCGCACGAAGTTGAACTCCGCAGGCTCCTCGGCGCTGGCCGCCAGCCAGGCGGCCTCCGCCAGCATGCGGGTCTGCAAGGGGAGCAGGTCGCGGAAGATGCCGGACAGGGTCATGACCACGTCGACCCGGGGCCGGCCCAGCTCCTCCAAGGGGATGAGGGTGGCGCCGGCCAGGCGGCCGAAGCCGTCGAAGCGCGGCCGCGCCCCCATCAGGGCCAGGGCCTGGGCGATGGGCCCGCCCTCGGTCTTGAGGTTATCGGTACCCCAGAGGACCAGGGCGATGGACTCGGGGAAGCCCTGCCCCTCGCTCAGGTGCCGCTCCAGCAGCCGGGTCGCCTGGGCGGCGCCGTCCTTGACGGCGAAGAGGCTGGGCAGGCGGAAGGGGTCGAAGCCATGGAGGTTGCGCCCTGTGGGCAGGATGTCCGGGGTGCGCAGCAGGTCGCCGCCGGGGGCCGGGCGGATGTAGCGCCCGTCCAGGGCGTTGAGGATGCCCTGGAGCTCGGTGTCCTGGGCCAGGAGGCGGTCGGTGTTGGCCAGTTCCCTGAAGAGGCCCAGGTTGTCATCGTTCGCCGCCATGCCGCCCACGACCAAGGCCGCCTGAGGGGCCTGGCCGGCGACCAGGGCCTCGATGGCGGGCCGGGCGGGCCGCGCCTCGTGGGAGGCCTCCGCCACCGCCAGCAGCATGTCGACGCGCTCCCCGGCAGTGGGCGGCTGGCCGACCACGTGCAGGCCCTGGGGAATGAGGGTGTACTCCAGCTCCAGCACCTTGTCGTGGAGGCGGGCGACGGCGGCCTCCAGGGCCTCGGCGTCGAGCACCTGAACCGCCGGGTCCGGACTCGCCACCGTCTGAAGCCTGGGGGTCCGCCCCGCCGGGACCGGACCCACCCCCTGATCCCCGGGTAAGGGGCTCGCCGGCCCCTGCCCCTGGACTGGCGCTCCCTGCCCCACGGGGACCTGAGCTGCCGCCCCCTGCCCCGCCGGGAGGGGACCCTGCTGGGCCTGGGCCGCGCCCGCCAGGGTCCAGGCCGGCTCCGCCGGAACCAGGTCCAGTTCCACCGCCTGGGCCTGGATCAGTTCGGCGAGCTGGAGGCGCTCGTCCTGGTTGTCCGGGCTCAGGCCACGGAAACGCTCGACGGAGGCCTTGAGGTCCACCAGCCCCCGATAGAGGCCGGCGTGAGCGATGGGCGGGGTCAGGTAGCTCACCAGGGTGGCCGCGGCGCGGCGCTTGGCGATCATGCCCTCGGAGGGGTTGTTGGAGGCGTAGAGATAGAAATTGGGCAGGTCGCCGATCAGGCGGTCCGGCCAGCAGGTCCCGGCCAGGCCGGCCTGCTTGCCGGGCATGAACTCCAGGGCGCCGTGGGTGCCGAAGTGCAGCACGGCGTGGGCACCGAAGTCCTCGCTGATCCAGCGGTAGAAGGCGGAGAAGGCATGGGTGGGGGTGAAGCCCTTCTCGAACTGGAGGCGCATGGGGTCGCCCTCGTAGCCGAAGGCGGGCTGAACGCCGACGAAGACGTTACCGAAGGACTCGCCGAGGACGAAGAGGGAACCGCCATCGGTCTGCAAGCGACCCGGCGCCGGCCCCCACTGCTGCTCGATCTCCCGCAGCCACTTCTCGCGCCGGACGTGGTCGTCGGTGCGCACCCGGGCATGGACGTTGGCGTGGGCGCCGTAGCGGGCGGCATTGCCATTGATGATGGCCTCGCGCAGTACGTCGACGGACTCCGGCACCTCAACGCCGTAGCCGGCGGCCTTCATCTCCTTAAGGGTGTTGAACAGGGAGGCGAAGACCGAGAGATAGGCGGCGGTGCCGGTGTTGCCGGCGTTGGGCGGGAAGTTGAACAGCACCACGGCGACCTTGCGCTGGGCGCGCGGCGTCTGGCGCAGGCGCACCAGGCGCTGGACGCGCTCCGCCAGGACCTCGATGCGCTCGTTGTGGGGCTGCATGTCCCGCGCCTGCTCGGGCAGGGCGGCATTGGAGCGCCCGCCGAAGACCAGGGGACCGGTGGCGCCGTCCAGCTCGGGGATGGCCACCATCATGGTCGCCTCCACCGGCATCAGGCCCTGATCCGAGGTCTGCCACTGCTCCAGGGTCTGGAACTCCACCGCCAGGGTGGTGAGATAGGGGACGTCGAGGGCGGCCAGGGCCTCCTGGGCGGCCTGGTTGTCGTTGTAGGCCGGGCCGCCGACCAGGGAGAAGCCGGTCAGGGAAACCACGGCGTCCACCGTCGCCCGGCCGTCGCGCATGAAAAAACGCTCCAGGGCCGGGCGGGCGTCCAGACCGCTGGCGAAGGCCGGGACCACCTGGAGGCCACGGGCCTCGAAGGCGGCGATGACGGCGTCGTAGTGGGCGGTGTTGCCGGCCAGGACGTAGGAGCGCATCAGCAGCAGGCCCACCCGCCCTTCCCGGGCCGGCCGCGCCGGCATGGGCAGTCGGGAGAGATCCACCACCACCCGCTCCTTCAGGCGCGGGTGATAGAGACCGACCTCGGGGTATTCCACCGGTGGCGGGACCTTGAGGGTGCCTCGCAGGGCGCGGCGGGGGCCGTCGGCGTAGCGGTCGAGCAGATAGACCACCAGGGCGGCGACGTTCTCGTCCGAGCCCGCCAGCCAGTATTGCAGGGCCAGGAAATAGGCCCTCACATCCTGGGCGGTGCCGGGGATGAAGCGCAGCAGCTTGGGGATGTGGCGCAGCATGGCCATCTGCTGGGCGCCGACGGTCTTCTGCTGGTTGGGCTTGGACTTGCCACGCAGGCGCTTGAGCAGGGCCATGGGGCCGCCGCCGCTGCCGTCCATCCTGAAGCCGCCCAGGCGGGTCAGCTTCATGACCTCGCCGGCGGAGAAGCAGGAGACCATGGCGTCGCACTGGTCGCGGCGGGCCTGGAGGGCCGGCAGGACCGGCAGGTAGTGCTCCTCCATCACCAGCATGGTGTTGATGATGAGGTCGGCGCGGGCGATGTCCTCCCGGCAGCGCTCCAGGGATGCCGGGTCCTCGTTCCACTCCGCCGCGGCATGGAGGCTGAGGGTCAGGCCGGGGATGAGGCCGCGCAGGCTGGCCTGGGCGCGATCGACGGTGCCCGCCAGGTGGCTGTCCATGGACACCATCACCACCCGGACCTCCGTGGTGGCCAGAGGTGCCTGGCCCTTTTTAACGGCCAAAATGGGCTTTGGCATCGTAAAGCGTCTCCACAGTGATGGTGGCGATGCCCCGCTCGCGGGCGAAGCATTCCGTATTGCGCCGTGCCTTGCCGCGGACGAAGAAGGGGATCTTTTTCAACTCGTTCTCGGCCAGGGGGTCCCAGACGGGCTCGGCGGGGGTGTCGCCGGCCACCTCGGACCGGGCAACGGGCTGGCCAGTCTTGTCGCCACCCTCGGCGGTGGCCGAGGTGGAACCGGTGGAGACCGCGGGGGTAGCGGTCCCAGCAGCGGGCGGTTGGCCGGCCACGCCGGCCGGAACCGGGCCAACAGCGGAACCGGGCGCGAAACTGGCATCGGCACTGGACTGGGTACTGGTTCGGCTCTCCGGGAGAGCGCCGGACTGGGCCGCGGCGGCCATGCCGGTCGGACCCGTGCCCGAAGTCTCCCAGGCATAACCTCCGGTGGCTGGGGCGGAAGCGTCGGCTCGGGGCTCCTCGCCAAACTCGAAGTCCCCCCGGAACATGGTCAGCAGGTGTTCCTCGAGGCCCATCATCAGGGGGCCGATCCAGGTGTCGAAGATGACATCCGCCCCTTCGAAGCCCATCTGCGGGGCATAGCGGGCGGGAAAGTCCTGGACGTGGGCGGGGCTCGAGATGACGGCGCAGGGGATGCCCAGGCGCTTGGCGACGTGGCGCTCCATCTGGGTGCCGAGGACCAGTTCCGGATGGGAGGCGGCGATGGCGGCCTCGACCTCCAGGTAATCGGCGGTAATCAGGGCCTCCAACCCGTAGGCTTGGGCGGCCTCCCGCACCGGCCGGGCCTGCTCGCGCAGATAGGTGCCCAGGCCGACGACGCGCATGCCCAGTTCCTGGTCGACGATGCGGGCGGCCGCGAGGGCATGGGTGGCGTCGCCGAAGATGAAGACCCGCTTGCCGGTGAGGTAGGTCGCGTCCACCGACTGGCTGTACCAGGGCAGGCGGGGAGCATAGACCTCCATCCCCGGCAGGTGCGTCTGCGGGGGTCGAGGTTGGTCGCCACTGGAGCCAAGTCCCACCGGGACTGAGAGGCCGGACTTTGCCATCAGCCGCGCTGCCGCCTCGACGACATCCTGGCTAGCGGCGAGCTTTCCGACCTCGGCGAGAAAGTCGCGGGTGGCGCCGATGCCGATAGGCACCGTCTTGACCCAGGGCTGACGGAAGGTCCGCTCCAGCCAGGCGCAGGTCGACTCGGCGATCTCGGGGTAGAGGCAGACATTGAAGTCGGCCTCGGGCAGGCGCAGCAGGTTAGCGGGGCGGGCGCCCAGGGGGGCGACGATATGGACCTCCACGCCGATGGCCGCCAGCAGGCGGCTGACCGCCGTGACGTCGTCGCGGCAGCGGAAGCCCAGGGCGATGGGGCCCAGCAGGTTGGCGCGGGGGGCCTGACCTGAGGCGCGGGCCGGGCGCGGGGCGCCGGGTGCGGGGGCCCGGGGCTTGAGCAGGGCGCGCACCAGGCGATGAAAGGTCTCGCCGGCGCCCCAGGTCTCCTTGCGCGACCAGGAGGGCAGGTCCAGGGGCAGGACCGGCACCGGCAGGCCCAGGCCCCGCGCCAGGGCGCCGGCCTGATCCTGCAACAGCTCGGCGGTGCAGGACTCGCCGATCATCAGCACCTCGGGGTGAAAGCGCTCATAGGCGGCGCGGGCCGCCTCCTTGATCAGGTCGGCGGTGCTCCGCCCCAGGTCCCTCTGCTGAAAACTGGTATAGGAGACCGGCGGCCGCCCCGGGCGGCGCTCGATCATGGTGAAGAGGAGGTCGGCGTAGCTGTCGCCCTGGGGGGCGTGCAGCAGGCAGTGCACCCCGCGCATGGCGGTGGCGACGCGCAGGGCCCCCATGTGGGTGGGGCCTTCGTAGGTCCAGACGGCGAGCTCCATGGCCGGTCAGAACCTCAGGCGGGCGCGGCGCGTCAGGGGGCGGGCGAACAGTTCGGCGAGGTCCGCCGCCTGCTCGAAGCCCTGGATGGGTGAAAACACCAGTTCGATGGACCACTTGGTGGTCAGCCCCTCGGCCTCCAGGGGATTGGCCAGGCCCAGGCCGCAGACCGTCAGGTCGGGACGGGCGGTCCGCACGGCGTCCAGTTGGCGGTCCACGTCGCCGCCCTCGACCACCGCGAAGGACCCGTCGGTATTACCCGCTTGGGGGCGGGACAGGAGGTCGATCTCGCCGGCCATGAGGCGGCGGTCGAAATAGGGCACCCCGGCGACCAGGATCTCCATGCCGCACTCCTGCTGCAGGAAACGGGCGATGGGGGCCTCAAGCTGCGAGTCGGGCAGGAAGGCGACGCGCTTGCCCCTGAGCTGTTCCTGGTAGCGCGCCAGGGCCCCCCGCGCCCGTTCCATCGGCTTGGCCAGGACGGCCGCAACCCGTTCCTCGGCAAGTCCCCAGGCCCGGGCGGCGGCGTCGAACCAGCCCCGGGTACCTTCAATGCCGATGGGAAAGGTTGCCGTCAGCAGGCGCGCCCCGCGCGCCTCCAGGGACCGGGCGGTGCGGCCCAGGAAGGGCTGGGCCAGGAGCAACCGGGTCCCGGGACCCACGGGCGGCAGGGCCCGCGCCGATCGAGGGGGAAAGAAATGGACCGGGCCGATCCCCAGTTCCGCGAACAGGCGGCAGAACTGGTCCTCGACGACATCCGCCAGGGTACCGACCACCAGCAAGGAGGACTCACCGGCGGGGAGGGCGGGTAGGTCGGGGACCAGGGCCTCCAGACAGGTGTCTTCACCCTGGGTGAAGGTCGTCTCCAGCCCGCTGCCGGAATAGGCCAGAACTCGTGGACGACCGGTGGGGTGCGTCGCGGCCGTGGCCGACAATCCCTGGGACTGGATGGGCTGACTGGGTTGGTTGGGCGAACCGGGCCGATTGGCATCGGCCTGGGTCTGAAAAGCCTGATTCAGCCGTTCGGCCGCCTTGTGCAGGTCCAGTTTGATGACTTCCGAGGGACAGGTGCCGACCAGAAAGAGGGTGGCGATGTCCGGGCGGCGCTCCAGCAGGCGGGTGACGACGCGGTCCAGTTCGGCGTTTGCGTCCGCCAGGCCGGCCAGGTCGCGCTCCTCCAGGATGGCGGTGGCGAAGCGCGGCGCGGCGAAGATCATGACCCCGGCGGCGGACTGGAGCATGTGGGCGCAGGTGCGGGAGCCGACGACCAGGAAGAAGGCGTCCTGCAGCTTGCGATGCAGCCAGACGATGCCTGCCAGACCACAGAAGGCCTGACGCTGGCCGCCCTCGCAGGCCACGGGGAAGTCCCGGGCGGCGGCCTCCGGTTGAGGGGACGCCTCAAGCAGGCCCTCACCCCCCTGACGACCCTCGGCCAGGGCGGGAACGGGGACGCTGGCCAGGGTCACTCGGCGGCCCCCAGGGTGGCCGGGGCGCCCTCGGTTGCCGCTGGCTGGGCCAGGCGCGCCGCGCGCAGCTTGAGCAGGAACTGGGTGGCGTTGATGACATAGGCGGCATAGGCCGCGAGGGCAAGGAACATCTGCCCGCGCACGTCCAGGTAGTCGCCGAACAGCGCCACCAGGTAGGCGGTATGCAGGGCGAGGACGAGCATGCTGAAGACGTCCTCCCAGAAGAAGGACGCCGCGAAGAGGTAATGCCCGAAGACCACCTTCTCCCAGATGGACCCGGTGATCATGATGGTATAGAGGAGCAGGGTCTTGATGACGATGGAGACGGTGGCGGCGGTCTCGCCCTCCCCGGTCCAGAGGAAATTCAGGACCAGGCCCAGGCTGATCAGGAAGACCAGAAACTGCACGGGTGCCAGCACCCCCTGAACGAGGGTCCAGGGAGTGGCATCGCGCCGCCGGCGCTCCTCGGGCGTATACAATGGCCGAGACGAAATTTTCCGGGATTCAGTAGGTCCCATCGCGCACCCGTGAAGAGCAACCCATGCCTGCGGGGGCAATCTAGTCCGGAGCGGGGCAAGTGTCAACTAAAGTTTACGTCAGGACAGGTCGGCACGGGGGCATCTCCCGCCCATCCTGGGTGTAAATTTTAGTTGACACCCGGGGTTGTCATGTTTAGTTTAACCTAATGATCCAACCTTCTCTCTCCGCGACCGCCGCGACCCGGCCCGACGGCTCCGCCCTGCTGGAACTACTCAAGCCGATCACCTGGTTCCCGCCCATGTGGGCCTTTACCTGCGGGGTGGTTTCCTCCGGTCAGCCCATCCTGGAACGGTGGTTCCTGGTGGTGGTCGGCATCATCCTCGCCGGTCCCCTGCTGTGCGGCATGAGCCAGGCCGTCAACGACTGGTTCGACCGCCACGTCGACGCCATCAACGAACCCCACCGCCCCATCCCCTCCGGGCGCATGCCGGGCAACTGGGGGCTGCGGGTCGCCATCGCCTGGTCCCTCCTGTCCCTGGCGGTCGCCGCCTGGTTGGGACCCTGGGTTCTGGGTGCATCCGCCCTCGGCCTGGTCATGGCCTGGGCCTACAGCGCCCCGCCCCTACGCCTCAAACGCAACGGCTGGTGGGGCAATTCCGCCGTGGCCCTGTCCTACGAGGGCCTGGCCTGGGTCACCGGCGCGGCAGTGATGATCGGCGGCCAGATGCCCGACTGGCGCATCCTGCTGCTGGCCTTCCTCTACAGCGCCGGGGCCCACGGCATCATGACCCTGAACGATTTCAAGGCCATCGCGGGCGACCAGCGCATGGGCATCCGCTCCCTGCCGGTCCAGCTCGGTGTCCAGGGCGCGGCCTGGGCGGCCTGCCTCTTCATGGCCCTGCCCCAGATGGTCGTGATCGCCCTGCTGGCGGACTGGCAACGGCCCTGGCACGCCCTGGCCGTCGGCGTCGTGCTCGCCATCCAGTTTCTGATGATGGTCCGGTTCCTGCGCGCCCCCGTCGCCCAGGCCACCTGGTTCAGCGCCTCCGCCGTCAGCGTCTACGTCACGGGCATGATGATCAGCGCCTTCGCCGTCCGCACCCTGATCCCGGCGTTGTGATGCCATGCCCCAGCACCCCGTCCCCTTGAGTTGAATCCATGACCCCAGGCCCCCTCCCCCCCCTCGGCTGGCTCGGCATCCTGCGCCTGGGCCTGGTTCAGACCGCCCTGGGGGCCATCATCGTCCTCACCACCTCGACCCTGAACCGGGTGATGGTCGTCGAGTTTCTCCTCCCCGCCATGCTCCCCGGGGCCCTGGTGGCCCTGCACCATCTGGTGCAGATCTCCCGACCCCGCTGGGGTTATGGCTCGGATGTCGGCGGCCGGCGCACCCCCTGGATCATCGGCGGCATGGGCCTGCTGGCCATCGGCGGGGTCCTGGCGAGCAGCGCCACGGCCTTGATGGCCACGCAGGTGCTGGGGGGCACCCTCCTCGCCATCCTGGCCTTCACCCTGATCGGGGTGGGCGTGGGCGCCTGCGGGACCTCCCTGCTGGTGCTGCTGGCCAAGCGGGTCAGCGAACGCCTGCGCGCGGCGGCGGCCACCACGGTCTGGCTGATGATGATCGTCGGCTTCATCATCACCGCCACCACCGCCGGCCACTTCCTCGACCCCTTCTCCCCCGAGCGTCTGGTCATGGTGACGGCCGTCGTCGCCGCCATCGCCTTCGTCGTCACCCTGGTCGCCATCCGGAGGATCGAGGGGCCGACCGCGACGGTTCCGACGGCCGGCGCCACGACGGGCACCAGCACCGCGGCAGGTGCCGATGCCGCCCCCGTGCCGGACCTGGCTCAAGCCAGGACCCTGGCTTCGGCCAGCGATACGGTTTCTTCTAAGATTAGCGCGACCCTGGCCGCCGCTCCTGACCTGGAACCGGCCCCAACGCGGGCGGCCCGCGAAGGCCAGCGACCGGCAGGGGGTTTCCGGGAGGCCCTGGCCCAGGTGTGGTCCGAACCCAAGGCGCGGCGTTTCGCCGTCTTCGTCTTCTTCTCCATGCTGGCCTACAGCGCCCAGGACCTGATCCTGGAACCCTTCGCCGGCACCGTCTTCGGCCTGACCCCCGGGGAATCCACCAAGCTCGCCGGGGTGCAGAACGGCGGCGTCCTCGGCGGCATGATCCTGCTGGCGGTCATGGGCAGTTCCACTTGGGGCCGGCGCTTCGGCACCCTGCAGGACTGGACGGTCCGCGGCTGCATCGCCTCCGCCATCGCCCTCGCCGCCCTGGCCGCCGGGGGCTTATACGCCCCGGACTGGCCGCTGCACCTGACCGTCTTCTTCCTCGGCCTGGCCAATGGCCTCTTCGCCGTGGCGGCCATCGGTTCCATGATGGGGCTGGTGGATACGGGCCAGGCGCAGCGCGAGGGGGTGCGCATGGGGCTGTGGGGCGCGGCCCAGGCCCTGGCCTTTGGCCTTGGCGGCTTCCTGGGCACGGTGGCCGTGGACCTGGCGCGCTATCTTATGGATTCGCCGGTCCTCGCCTATGCCAGCGTCTTCACCGGCGAGGCCCTGATGTTCCTCGTCTCCGCCGTCCTGGCGGTGCGTGTCACCCGCCCCCTGGCCTCGGACCGGGCACCGGGCCGCGACCGCCCCCCCTACCCCGCCGCGGTCGAACCGGCGGGTGACACGGGAGGGCGTTGAGATGGAGATGGAGAACCGCCTCGCGGACGTTCCAGGGCCGTCCTCCCCCGGGGCATCCGCGCCGCAGAAGTCATCCCCGCACGCTGGCGGCGAACCCCTCCAGACCCGTTTCGAGGTGGTCGTCATCGGCGGCGGACCCGCCGGGGCCACGGCCGCCCACGACCTGGCCCAGGCCGGGCGCTCGGTGCTGCTCCTTGACCGCGAGGGGCGGATCAAGCCCTGCGGTGGCGCCATCCCGCCCCAACTCATGCGCGAGTTCGACATCCCCGAGTCCCTGCTCTGCGCCCGCATCCAGGCCGCGCGCATGGTCTCCCCCGCCGAGCGGCGGGTGGACATGCCCATCAACGGCGGCTTCGTGGGCATGGTCAAGCGCGATGTCTTCGATCCCTGGCTCCGGGAACGTGCCGCCGCCGCGGGTGCCGTACGCCGCGCCGGGACCTTCCAGGACCTGAGCCGCGAGGCCGACGGCGGCCTGAGCATCCAGTATCAGCCCCAGACCCCGGAGGGGGAACGGGCAGCTAGCGCGCCGGTCACCGTCCGCGCCCGTTGCGTCATCGGGGCCGATGGCGCCAACTCCCTGGTGGCGCGCAAGGGCCTGCCCGATGTCCCCCGCCCCCAGTACGTCGCCGCCTATCACGAGATCGTCTCCGCCCCCACCGGCGGTCACGCGGACTATGACCCGACCCGCTGCGACGTCTACTATCAGGGGGTCATCTCCCCTGACTTCTATGGCTGGATCTTCCCCCACGGCGACAGCGTCAGCATCGGGGTCGGCACCGCCATCCCCGGTTTTTCCCTGCGCCAGGCCACCAACCGGCTGCGCGCCGCCGCGGGTCTCGAGCAGTACACGACCCTGCGCCGCGAGGGCGCTCCCATTCCCATGGCCCCCCTGCCCCGCTGGGACGATGGCCGTGGTCTGATCCTCGCTGGCGATGCCGCCGGGGTGGTGGCGCCGGCCTCGGGCGAGGGCATCTATTACGCCATGGCCAGCGGGCGCTTCGCCGCCCAGGCGGCGGATGAGTTCTGCCGTAGCGGCGACCCCCGGGCCCTGGGCCTGGCCCGCAAGCGCTTCATGAAGGCCCATGGCCGGGTGTTCCGCATCCTCGGCCTGCTACAGCGGTTCTGGTACTCCAGCGACCGCCGGCGCGAGCGCTTCGTCAGCATGTGCCGGGACCCGGACGTGCAGCGACTGACCTGGGAGGCCTACATGAACAAGCGACTGGTGCGTTCCAGCCCCATGGCCCATGTGCGCATCCTGATGAAGGATGTCGCCCACCTCTTGGGCATCATCCGTGCCTAAGGCACGGGGAACCCTTCGCTGCCGGATGCCCACGGGGCCGCATGGACGAGTTTTTTGCCTCGGGCCGGGTCGCCGACCTGCTCCTCGGCCTCATGGCCCTGGAGGCCGCCCTCCTGGGGGTCTATCGTCATCTGACGGGCCGGGGTCCCGCCCTGGCGGGGCTGCTGGCCAACCTGGGTGCTGGGGCCTGTCTGCTGCTCGCCCTGCGTGCCCTCCTGAGCGGTGCCGGCTGGCTCGTGGCCGCCCTCTGGCTGGTGGGGGCCTTGATCCTGCACCTGGCGGACCTTGCGGCGCGCTGGCGTTGCCCATGAACGGGTCCCGGGCGCCCCAGGTCCAAAGGGGGTATCCCAGCCTGGTACTACTGCATCCTCAACCGGAAAGCATCTGCTCATCATCATCCGACCGACTGATATTAATGCAGAAACGGCCACTCACTCTCAACGACCCGAGGTAGCGAGCGGTAGCGCCCCGATGATCCAGAAAAGCCCGTCAGCGCCGGACATCAAGCTCGTCCTGGACTGGGAGGGCCTCATCCAGGAGGCCAGCCTTTCTGATACTTTTGCCGGCGAGGAGCCCGCTGACTGGATCGGGGTGCCCTGGGGTGACACGGTCCGCCCCTCGGATGAGATTCACCTCACCCGCATCCTCAAGGATGCCCGGGATCAGGGGGTTTCCTCCTTCCGTCAGGTCGTGCAGCGCCTGCCGAGCGGCACCGAGGCGCCTATCGAATACACCGCCGTCCGCCTCGACGATGACCATCACCTGCTGGCGATTGGCAAAAGCCTGCGCGCCGTCACCGAACTCCAGAACCGCCTGGTCGAGGCGCAACAGACCCTGGAGCGGGATTACTGGAAGCTGCGCGAGGTCGAGACCCGCTACCGCCTGCTGTTCAATTCCTCCCGCGAGGCCATCCTGCTCCTGGATGCCCAGGGCCTGGGCATCATCGACCTCAATCCCCGGGCGCTTCAGGTCCTGGGGCTGCCGCCCCCCCGGCCGCGCTCGACGGACAAGGGCAAGTTTCTCGACGCCCTGACCCCCGAGGACGGCCAGGCCTTCAACCGCATGCTGCGGGAACTGAGGGATCGGGGCCAGAGCCAGGACATCATCCTGCGGCTGGGTCCTGATCGTCAGCCCTGGACCGCCCACGCCGCGCTCATGACCACCGCCGATAAGGATATTTTTGTCGTCCACCTCGCGCCCGCCGGGGGAGCGGCCCTCTCTCAGGAGCATGATCGGGGCCTTCCCCTGGAGGACCTGGTCGAGCGGGGACCGGACGCCTACGTGATCATCGACAACCAGGGCATGATCCTGCGCGCCAACCGGACCTTTCTCGACATGGTCCAGGTGGGTTCCGAGGCCGCCCTGCTCGGCAAGCCCCTCGGGCGCTGGCTGGGCCGTCCCGGCGCGGACCTGACCGTGCTGCTGGCCAATGTCCTGCGCCTCGGGGCGGTGCGCCTCTTCTCGACCACGCTCCATGGCGAGCAGGGCTCGGAGGTCGAGGTAGAGATCTCCGCCGCGGGCAACCACGCTCTCAACCCCAGCCATATCGGGGTCGCCATGCGGGACGTCGGCCGCCGCCTCTCCACCGAGCCCAGCCCGGGTGGCGCCGGCCAATGGCTGGATTTCCTGGTCAAGCAGGTGGGCAAGACGACCCTGCGCAAACTGGTGGACGAGGCGGTCGGGGTGGTGGAGCGGCATTACATCGAGGCCGCCCTGGCCCTGGCCGGCGGCAACCGGACCGTCGCCGCGGAACTCCTCGGCCTCAGCCGGCAAAGCCTCTACGTCAAGCTCAACCGCTACGGCCTGGACGGTGGGGAGGACAAGGGGGAGACCAAGGGCCATTAGGGCCTGCCGGCCACGCGCCCAGGTGGCCCCCTGTCCACGGGCATCCTGTGGGCAGGCATCCTGTGGGCGGGACTGCCCCCGCGATCGCCCCGGGGGATGATCTTCTCGCTGGCATGGTGCTGGGGTGGGCTGTGCCACCCTCATCCGCCTTGGGCCCGGGGATTCAGCCCAGCCGGCGGCGGCGGAAGCGGGTGATGATGCGCCACCGCCAGAGCAGGTGGGCCGTCAGGAAGGTGAGGATACCCGCCACCACGGCGGTGGCCATGGAGCCCACCAGCAAGGGGACCGCCAGGTCCGCGCCCTGCCCCAGGAACCAGTCGAGGCTGGGGTCGAAGCTCCAGGCCCAATCCGGAGTGCCCAGCAACCAGGCGCCGAACTGATAGTTGAGGTAAGCGATGGGCGGCAGGGTCACCGGGTTGGTGATCCAGACCATGGCGATCGCGACGGGCAGGTTAAACCGGATCCAGACCGCGGTGACGGCGGCCAGCAGCATTTGCCAGGGCACGGGGACGAAGGCGAAAAAGGCGCCGATCGCCAGGCCGCGCACTGTGGCGCGCCGGTTGAAGTGCCAGAGCCAGGGATCGTGGAAGTGCCGGCTGAGGAATCGCAGGCGGGGATGTTCCCGGATGGCCTGGGCATCGGGAAGATGCTGGCGCAGATAGCGGGTAACCAGCGCCTTCACGCCAAGCAGCCAGTGAAGCAAGTGGAACGGCCTTGCCACTGGCCACGGCCAGCAGTTACCTGACCTCCCCAATGACCACGGGCACGGCAGGGGCGGTTACCAGGATGATCAGGGAGGCAAGCAAAAGGTCCTCCCCCCTGGCCGCCGTTTGACCAGCGGCTCGGGCGGGCGGAGAGGTGCGCGGAGGAAAAGGGGCAGGACAAAGGCATTCAGCCGGCGGCGGCCAGTTCCTGCTGATAGGCGTCGTTGACGCGATCCCGCAGTTCCTTGCCGGGTTTGAAATGGGGGACGTGCTTGCCGGCCAGGGCCACGGCGTCGCCGGTCTTGGGATTGCGACCGACCCGGGGCGGGCGATAGTGAAGGGAGAAGCTGCCGAAGCCGCGGACCTCGATCCGTTCACCGCTGGCCAGGGCGTTGCTCATGCGCTCGACGATATGGCGCACGGCAAGTTCCACATCTTTGTAGGGCAACTGGTGGTCAGGCTTGGCGGCCAGGATTTCGATCAGGTCGGATTTGGTCATGATGCGGATTTGCCTCCGATTGGGTCACTGAGGGGGCGAATCGCCTCCGGACTGGATAGGGCTTGCGAACCAGTCCCGGCGACGGCTGGCCGCCGCCGGGGGGTGCAGGGCCAGACCGTCAGCGGCGATCAGCCGCGACCGGCCTCTTCCATCTGCTGCTTGAGGATGTCGCCGAGGGTGCCGGTGCTCGCCTGAGCCTCGCGGGCGTAGCCCTTGATGGCGGCGGATTCCTCATCGTGATCCTTGGCCTTGATGGACAGGGAGATGGTGCGGTTCTTGCGATCGACGCCGAGGAACTTGGCCTCGATGGCCTCGCCGGACTTGAGCACGGCGCGGGCATCCTCCACGCGGTCGCGGGAGATCTCGGAGGCGCGCAGATAGCCCTCCACGCCATCGCCGAGGGCCACGGTTGCGCCCTTGGCATCCACCTCGGTGATGGTGCCGTGGACCACGCTGCCCTTCTCATGGGCGGCAACGAAGGCCGAGAAGGGATCCTTGTCGAGCTGCTTGACGCCCAGGGAGATGCGCTCCCGCTCGGGGTCGACGGACAGGACCACGGTCTCCAGCTCGTCGCCCTTCTGGTAACGGCGCAGGGCATTCTCGCCGCCCTCGTCCCAGGAGATGTCAGAGAGATGGACCAGACCGTCGATGCCGCCCTCCAGGCCGATGAAGATACCGAAGTCGGTGATGGACTTGATCTTGCCGCTGACGTGGTCGCCCTTCTTGTGGTTGAGGGCGAACTCGTCCCAGGGATTCATGACGCACTGCTTGATGCCCAGGGAGATGCGGCGCCGCTCCTCGTCGATGTCGAGGACCATGACCTCCACCTCGTCGCCCAGGGAGACGACCTTGGAGGGATGGACGTTCTTGTTGGTCCAGTCCATCTCGGAGACGTGGACCAGGCCCTCCACGCCCTCCTCGATCTCGACGAAGCAGCCGTAGTCGGCGATGTTGGTGACCTTGCCGAAGACCCGGGTGCCCTCGGGATAGCGGCGGGAGATGTTGACCCAGGGGTCCTCGCCCATCTGCTTGAGGCCCAGGGAGACGCGCTGGCGATCGCGGTCGAACTTGAGCACCTTGACGTTGATCTCGTCGCCGATTTCCACCACCTCGGAGGGGTGCTTGACCCGGCGCCAGGCCATGTCGGTGATGTGCAGCAGGCCATCGATGCCACCCAGGTCGAGGAAGGCGCCGTAGTCGGTCAGGTTCTTGACCACGCCCTTGACCTCCATGCCCTCCTCCAGCTTCTCCAGCAGGGCCTCGCGCTCGGCGCTGTACTCGTCCTCCACCACGGCGCGGCGGGAGACGACCACGTTGTTGCGCTTGCGGTCCAGCTTGATGACCTTGAACTCGAGCTCCTTGCCTTCCAGGTAGGTGGTGTCGCGCACCGGCCGCACGTCGACCAGGGAGCCCGGCAGGAAGGCGCGGACGCTGCCCAACTCGACGGTGAAGCCACCCTTGACCTTGCCGTTGATGATGCCCTTAACAGCCTCGCCGGCCTCGAAGGCCTTGTCCAGGAATTCCCAGGCGGCGTGACGCTTGGCCTTTTCGCGCGAGAGGCGGGTGGAGCCGGAGCCGTCCTCGACGGCATCCAGGGCCACCTGCACCTGATCGCCCACGGCGACCTCGAGGGTGCCGTCGAGATCGACGAATTGGGAACGGGGGATCACCCCTTCGGACTTCAGGCCGGCGTTGACCACCACCACTTCCGAGGTGATGGCCACCACGGTCCCGGTGACGATGGTCCCCGGCTGCAACTGGGTGACGGCAAGGCTTTGTTCAAAGAGTTCGGCGAAGCTTTCGCTCATGGGTTAGAGGTTTCCTGACGCGGCATCGGATCGGCCGGGTGCGGCCGATGGTTTGGTTAAAAAAAGGCCGCCGGGGCGACCGACTTGCGGCTGGCCCCGCCGCCGGCTGCGTCGATGCGGCGCTGGGGGAGCCGAAAACTCGCGCGCCCAGGTGGGGCCCGGGCGTCAAGGGGGCAAAGGATGACCGAAAAGACTATCCTAATCAAGCCCTTTTTGGTTGGCGCCCGGGCCTGATTGGCGCGGCGCGCCAGGATGGCGGCCCTTGTTCCCGCCCAGGCTGGCCGCGAAGCCCTAAGCCGCTGTATTAATGAGGGGGTTACTCCCGGGTCAGCCCAGAGGCTGCCGCCAGGGCGCGCTGGCGTCGATGACGATGCGGATCTGGTCGTCCAGCTCGGCCAGGTCCCCCTCCGCGGGGTCAGCGCCCCGCCGGATGGTCTCCTCCAGGATACGGGCGTGGCGCGTGACGCCCTCGGCGCCTAGGTTGGCCGCGAAGCCCCGCAACTGGTGAAGCCGTCCCACGGCCGCCTCGCGCTCGCCGCGGGCGAGTCCCTCGCGCACCTCCGGGACCAGGTTGCCGAACCGGGTGGCGAACCGCTGCAGAAAATCCAGGAACATGGCCTCGTTACCGCACAGGGCCTTGGCGGCTTGTTCCCGGTCGAGGCCAGGGATGTAGGGAAAGCTGGTTACCGGGGCGGCGACCGCCCGACTGGCTACCGGGGCGGCGACCACCGGGTCCCTTTCGCCCCCGGTACTCCCGGCACCGCCCTCGTCCACGGGCTCAGCCTCGGCCCCGGACAAACCCCCGACCACTCCGCCGGCCATGCCCCTGGTACCGCCCCTGGCGCCGCCTTCGTCCACGGTCACGGGCCCGGCCACGCCCTCGGCAATGCCTCTGGCCACGCCCCCGGCATTATCCCTTTCCAACTCCACCCCATCGGCCGGGCCCCGCGTCAGCCTGGGCTCCGACCATTGCCGAAGCAGGGCCACCATCAGGTCGAGGTCGAAGGGCTTGGTCAGGACATCGTCCATGCCCGCCGCCAGGGCCGCCAGGCGATGGGCGTGGAGGGCGTTGGCGGTGAGGGCGATGATCGGCAGGGTGGCCAGGGCGGGCTGGGCACGGATGAGCCGGGTAGCGCTCAGCCCGTCCATCACCGGCATCCGCAGGTCCATGAGCACGGCGGTGAAGGACGTGGGCGCGGCCAGCAGGCGGTTCAGGGCCTCCCGTCCATTGTGGGCCAGGGTGACCTGGGCACCCTCCAGCCTCAAGGCCTGGTCGACCACCTCCAGATTCTCCTTGCTGTCGTCCACGACCAGGATGTGGGCACCCAAAAGGCAGTTTCCGGCGCCAGGGTGGCACGCGGCCAGGGGGCTGGGGTCATCATCAGCGATGGCCCCATCCCCGGCCCGTCCGGCACCCTCTGCTGCCCCCATAGCCCCGGGATTGTCGGCCGCGGTGGCATTTTCAGCCGTAGAGGCGATCTCGCAGGTCAATTCAAACCAGAAGGTGGCCCCTCGCCCCGGCTGGTTGCGAACCCCGATCTCACCCCCCATGAGTTCCACCAGCCACTTACAGATGGCCAGACCCAGCCCGGTGCCTCCCCGGGGGTCATTGATACGCATGCTGACGCCCGAACTGATGCCGGTACTGATCCCCGAACTGACGCCCGGATCATCCTGGGTGAAGAAGGGCGTGAAGATCAGGGGCAGATCCTCCGGGGCGATGCCGCTACCCGTATCCCACACCTCGCCGCTCAGGCGGACCTGGGTCTCGTTCAGCCGCTGGGTTTGGACCCGCACCACCACCTCCCCCTGGTCGGTGAACTTGATGGCGTTGTGGATCAGGTTGGTCAGGACCTGCTTGAGCCGGTACTCATCCAGACTCAGGGGGCGTTCGCCGGGAGGGGGACCGATGACGCGCAAGGTGAGCCCCTTGGCCTGGGCCAGGGGCACCATGAGTTCCGCCAGGCGGGCCATTAGCCCGGCCAGGTCGCAGGGTCGGGGCTGGAGGATGAGATGGCCGGCCTCGATCTTGGCCAGGTCCAGGAGGTCGTTGAGGATGAACAGCAGGGAGTCGCCAGCGTCGTGGATCCGTCGGACCATGGCCCGCTGGCGTGCGGCGAGGGGCTCCCGGGCCAGCAGTTGGGCCTGCCCCAGCACCAGGTTGAGAGGATTGCGGATTTCGTGACTGATACGCGCCAGGAAGTCGCTCTTGGCCCGGTTGGCGGCCTCGGCCCGCTCCCGGGCCTGCCGCAGGTCACGCTCATGGGCGAGGATTTTCACGCAGCCGATGAAGAGTCCCACGGCGATGGCGTTGCCCAGCACCAGGGGGACCCGGATCCCGCTTTCAATCTGCCAGGCCCGGGTGAAATCAGGCACGAACAGCAGGGTGAGATAGCCGGCGACCAACTCGTACAGGGCGGTGAAGAAGGCCGCTTCCGCGACCCCGGGGAGGCGGTTGCGGTTGACATACCTCAGGTAGAGACCCGCCAGGGTCCCGGCGAGGATCACCGCCAGGACGGCGGAGTAGGCGGAGGGTCCTCCTTGCAGGTAGCGATCGATCGCCCCGAGCAGGCCGGCCCCCAGACCGACCCAGGGACCGGCGATGAAACCGCCGACGATGGCCCCGGTGTGGCGCAGGCTGATGACGGCGTCAAAGGCATGAATGGCGTTGAAGGCCGCGTAGAGCGAAAAGGCGCCAAAGATGAGGCTCAGCTTGAGGAGGGTCCTGGCGCTGGTTTGTCGCCCCGCCTCCAGCAGTTGCTCGTCGGCGCGGATGATGAAAAAGGCGGCGACGACCATCACGCAGGCCGTGTTGATCACCTCCATCGTCAACTGCAAGGTGAGGCCGTGCATGCTGTGCTTCCGGTCGGGGCCCAGGTGTCCCCGCAACGACGGGGACCCCGGGTCCGGCGCTAGCCCTCCGGAGGGTCCGCCGGGGCGAGGCTTTGGCGGACGGCGTCGAGGACCCGCTCCAGGACCTGGTCGATGGTCAAGCTGGTGGTGTCGACCACCAGGGCGTTGACGGCCGGGCGCAGGGGGGCGACGGCGCGCTGGCTGTCCCGCTCGTCGCGCTCGGCGATGTCGCGGACCAGTTGCTTGAGGTTGGCTTCCAGCCCCTGGGCGCGCAACTGCCGATAGCGGCGCTTGCCGCGCTCCTCCGGGCTGGCGGTGAGAAAGATCTTCACCTCGGCCTCGGGAAAGACGACGGTGCCCATGTCCCGGCCGTCGGCCACCAGGCCCGGCGGGCGGGCGGCGGCGCGCTGCCAGTCGAGCAGGGCGGCGCGCACCTGGGGATGGGCGGCCACCTTGGAGGCGAGGTTACCCGCCCCCTCGGTGCGGATGGCGGTGGAGACATCCTCGCCCGCGAGCAGCACCCGGCCGTCCTGGAAGGCGATGCGCAAGCCGGCGGCCAGCCGCCCCAGGGCCTCGCCATCGCCGGCATCCACCCCCGCGCGCTCGGCCGCCAGGGCCAACACCCGGTAGAGGGCCCCGCTGTCCAGGCAGGCCCAACCAAGGCGGGCCGCGACCAGGCTGGCGATGGTCCCCTTGCCGGTACCGGAGGGGCCGTCGATGGTCACCACGGGGGCCGCGGCGGTGCCAGCGTTGGGCTGGGTCATGATGCGAATTCCTCGATGCCAAGCCCGGCGCTGGCGGCCAGGGCGACAAAACCGGGAAAGGAGGTGCGCACGTTGGCGCAATCGTGGATGTGGAGCGGGCCAGCGGCGCGCGGGGCCGCCAGGGCGAAGGACATGGCGACGCGGTGATCGCCCTGGCTGTCGATCTCGCCACCCCGGGGGCTACCGCCGCGGATGAGGATGCCGTCGGGTCGCGGCTGGTTGGCGATGCCCAGGGCCGTCAGGCCCGTGGCCATGACCTGGATGCGATCGCTCTCCTTGACCCGCAGCTCCTCGGCACCCGTCAGCAGGGTCTCGCCGTCCGCGCAGGCGGCGGCGATGAACAGGGCCGGGAACTCGTCGATGGCCAGGGGCACCTGGTCCTCGGGGATGCGGATGCCCCGCAGGGGGGCATGGCGCACCCGCAGGTCCGCCACCGGTTCGCCGCCGGCCTCCCGCGGGTTCAGGACCTGGATGTCGGCGCCCATGGCCCGCAGGATGTTCAGCACCCCGATGCGCGTCGGGTTCATGCCGACATGCTCCAGGGTCAGGTCCGAGCCGGGGGCGATGCTGGCGCCGACGAGGAAAAAGGCGGCGGAGGAGATGTCGGCGGGCACGTCCAGGTCGTAGCCGGTGAGGCGCCCGCCCCCCGCCAGGCAGACCGTCGCCCCGCGACGCTCGACCGGGTAGCCGAACCCGGCCAGCATGCGCTCGGTATGGTCGCGGGTGGGGGCCGGCTCGGTGACGCAGGTGCGGCCCTGGGCGAAGAGGCCGGCCAGGAGCAGGCAGGACTTGACCTGGGCGCTGGCGACCGGCAGGGCGTAATCGATACCCTGGAGCCCCGCGACGGGCAGGAGGCGCAGGGGTGCGGTGCCACCGGGGCTGGTCTCGATGCGCGCCCCCATGAGGGCCAGGGGTTCGGTGACCCGCCGCATGGGGCGGCGGCTGAGGGACTCATCGCCGATCAGGGTGACCGCAAACCCCTGCCCCGCCAGCAGGCCGCTGAGCAGCCGCATGGAGGTGCCCGAGTTGCCCAGATCCAGCGGGGCCGCCGGGGCCCGCAGCCCCTCCCGGCCCACGCCCTGGATGATCACCCGCCCCGCCTCCGGCCCCTGGATGCTCACCCCCATGGCGCGGAAGGCCGCCAGGGTGGCGAGGCTGTCCTCCCCCTCCAGGAAGCCGCTGACGCGGGTCTCCCCATCCGCCAGGGCGCCGAGCATGATGGCGCGATGGGAGATGGACTTGTCCCCGGGCACCCGCAGGCGCCCGCGCAGGGCGCCACCGGGGGTGACCAGGAAACGGGTCGTGGCGCGGGCGTTCATGCCCGCCGCCCGGAAGAGAGAGTGCTCCAGTCTGCTGGGCCGATGGAGAGGATTGGCGTCAAAGTCACGGCAAGGTCTTTCATTTTCAGGAGGGTGGCGGGCCCAGTCATGGCGGTTGGCGTGAAAGTCACGGCAAGGTCTTTCAGCTTGATGCGTGGCGCCCCCCCTCATGAAGGTTGCCGCGAAGGAGCCCGCCCGATTCACGGGTCTGGGTGGCGGAGGACCTCGCCAGGTCCGTCAAGCGGGCGCAGTGTACCCCTGACCGGCCATCCGGCAAAGAACAACCCGGTTGGGGTCCAAACCGCGCCGGACCTTGCGGAAAGGGACTGGACCGCGCCGGACCGGGCGGGACGACACTGGAACCTGCTATCCAGCGCCCGCCGCGCCCCAGACACTCCCCAGACGCGCCCCCGACTAGCCGCGATCATTTCCCAGGCGGAGAGGAAGTTTCCGGCACGGCTGACGCCCGGTGGGCGAACAAGCCGAAGAAGTCGCGATCCTCGTGCAGCATGTGCCGCGCTACCACGTCCCGGGAGAGAAATTCCGCCAATTGGCCGAAGGTCAGGGCGCCGCGCTCGACCTCGGCGCGCAGGTCGAGGGCCCGCTCGACCAGCCGCTGGTGCAGCCCCGCATGCCGTTCCAGGTCGGCGTAATCGTGGCGGCGCAGGATCTCCTCCTCGTGGGCGAAGTGGCTGGTGACCAGGTCGAGGAGGGCATCCAGGGTCGGGAGCAGATGCGCCGGGGCCGGGTCGATGATGGCGAGATCGAGCAACTGGTTGGCCAGGCGAAACAGTTCGCGGTGCTCAGCGTCGATGACTGGTTCACCGCACTCATAACTGGGCCGCCAGATCAGGTGCAGACTCGCCGCGTCCTCGAAGGTCCGGGCCGCCAGATTGTGCCAGTCCCGGTCCTGGGGCCAGTCGCGGAGCCAGGGCAAGACCTGATCCGCCGGCAGGGGCCGGGAGATGCCGTAACCCTGGGCGTACTGACAGCCAAGCTGATGGAGCATGAGGCCGATCTCCAGGGATTCGACGCCCTCCGCCAGCACCGGCCGGGGCAGGGCCTTGGCCATGCGCAGCACCCCCTCGACGATGGCCAGGTCCTCCGGGTTGTCGAGCATGTTGCGGACGAAGTGCCGGTCGATCTTGACGATGTCGATGGGCAACTGGTGGAAATAGGCCAGGGAGGAATAGCCGGTGCCAAAATCATCCAGGGAGAAGCGCACCCCGAAGTCACGGCAGGCGCGCATGACCTGGGCGGCGGCGACGGAATCGTCCAGGGCGGCGACCTCAAGGATCTCGATCTCCAGGCGCACCGCCTCGCCCTGCCGCCGGTGGTGGGCGAGGGTGCGGGCGATGAATTCGTAGAAACTCGCCTCCTGGATCTGCCGTGGGCTGATATTGACGCTCAGCGACAGGTCCACGCCCAGCTCCCGCCAGGCCTGCTGCTGGGCCAGGGCGGTGGCGATCACCCACTCGCCCAGGGCGATATCCAGCGGGGTGTCCTTGATCTGCGGCAGGAAGCGGTCCGGAGCCAAGAGGCCCTCGCGGGGGTGCTGCCAGCGTACCAGCGCCTCCAGACCGATGACCTGGCCATCCGCGAGATTGACCTTCGGCTGGTAATGAAGCAGCAACTGACCGGTTTCCAGGGCCTGGGCGAACTCCTGGCGCCGATGCCGGCGCTGCCGCTCCTCGTAGTCCTGGATCGGGTCATAGAGGTGATAGCCCCCCTTATTGCCGCCCTTGGCCTTGAACAATGCCTCGTGGGCGTGCTGGAGCAGGGCATCCGGACCGGCATGATCGGTGGGGAAGATGGTCAGTCCCAGGCTGGCGGAGAGGTGCAGGCGATGGCCCTCGACCTCCACCGGCAGATTGACCTGGCGAAGGAGCCGCTGCGCCGATTCCAGGGCATCGAAGGGTGAGTCCAGCCCGGTGAAGAGAATGCCAAACTCGTCGCCCCCGACCCGCGCCACCCCATCCCGCTTCCGCAGACTACCCTGGAGACGTTGGGCCAGGGCTAGCAGCAAGGCATCGCCCAGGGCCCGGCCATAGCTGTCGTTGATCGGTTTGAAGTCATCCAGATTGAGATAGCAGACCGCCACCAACTGGTTGGCGCGGGTCGCCTGGTCGATGGCCTGCTGCAAGCGTTCGATCAGTTGGGCGCGGTTGGGCAGGCCGGTGAGGGGGTCATGGTAGGCCAGGTACTCGATGCGGGCCTGGGCCTGTTTCTGGCCGGTGATGTCGCGACACAGCCCCAGGACCGCCGGCTTGCCGTCGTAAAGGATGCGGTTCGCGCGCACCTCCACCGCCAGGGTGCGCCCCTCGGCATCGCGGTGCTGGGTCTCGAAGGTGGTCCGTTCTCGCCCCGCCGAACGGCCGATACGCTCGGTGGCATTGACCGCCGCCGGGGTGATATCGATATCACCGATGCGCCGCTGGAGGAACGCCTCCCGGGAGTAGCCATACTGGCGGCAGGCCTGTTCGTTCACGTCGATGATCTGGCCGTCCAGATTGACGATCAGGATGGCCTCCGCCGAATGGTCATAGATCAGACGGTAGCGCTCCTCGCTGGCCTCCAGGGCGGCATAGGTGGCGCGGACCTCGGCCGTCCGGGCCTCCACCTGGCGCTCCAGGTCGGCGCTCAGTTCCCGATAGCGGTTTTCACTCTCCCGCAGGGCCAGCTCCGCCTGCTTACGGTCGGTGATATCGTCGGTCACCACGTTGATGCCGATCACCTGGCCGGTCGCGTCCTTGAGGGGATAGAAGTGGCCGATCCAGGTCCGCGGCTTGCCGGGTAGTGCCGGGGTCTCGGAGACGGACTCGTGGTCCAGCAGGGGCTCGCCGGAGTCAATGACCCCCCTCAGCAGGGGGGCCATGACGTCGGCCACGGCGGGGATCATCTCGAAGATGCTGTGACCGATATGCTCGGCGATCGAGGCGCCATTCAGCCGCGCCAGGCGTTCGTTGATGCGGACGAAACGCAGGTCCCGATCCACCACGCACATCCCCACCGGCGCCGTGGCGTAGACCGCCTCGATCTCTTCCAACGGGTGGTGGCCCTGTTCCTCGCGCGGGTGGCGGGCCTGTGCCTCGCGGCAGGTCAGCCGCTCCGCGGAGCCCAGACCCTCCCCGGGGTCCGGGCGTGTGGCGGGGGCGGTGGAATGGGGTTCCTTCATCGTTCAAGCCCATGAGAAAAAGCCGAGGAGAGAGACGGATCACGCAAAGCAGCACGCCCTGCGGAGTATACGACTCCGGGCCCGCGGATTGGGGTTGCGGGACACAAGGCCCATAATAAGGCCCTGGCAAATACAGCAGCACCCGCAGCAGAGGTAGGTCCCCCGTGGAAGAGAGATACGTCGACGTCGCCATCATCGGTTCCGGCACCGCCGGGCTCAACGCCATGGGCCAGGTCCGGCGGGCCGGCAAGTCCTTCGTCCTGATCAATGGCGGCGAGCCGGGCACCACCTGCGCCCGCGTCGGCTGCATGCCCTCCAAGGCCCTGATCCAGGTTGCCGACGACTTCCATACCGGAAACCGCCTCCCGCGCTATGGCGTGACCGGCGGCGCGGACCTGCGTCTGGACGCCCCGGAGGCCCTGGAGCATGTCCGCCACATCCGCGACACCCTGGTCGATCGGGTCCTGACCAACAGCACCGACGGCATGGCCGCGGACGTCTTCATCCAGGACTATGCCCGGCTCCTGGAGCCGACCCTGATCGCGGTCGGCGACCAGCGCATCCGCGCCGGGGCGGTGGTCATCGCCACCGGCTCCCGGCCCCTGGTGCCGGAGGCCTGGCGTGTCTTTGGCGACCGCATCGTCACCAGTGACGAGATCTTCGAGCTGGAGGACCTGCCGGCGACGGTGGCGGTGATCGGACTCGGGGTCATCGGCCTGGAACTGGGCCAAGCCCTCCGCCGCCTGGGGGTCGCGGTCACCGGCTTCGACCAGCTTGACACCCTCGGCGGCATCAGCGATCCGGAGGTCTTCGCCCAGGCGCGGGAGATCCTCGGCAAGGAGTTCCCCCTGTACCTGGGCCAGCCGGCAACCATCGCCGAGGCGGAGGACGGCAAGCTGCGGGTCAGTGCCGGCGAGGTCAGCGTGGTGGTCGACCAGGTGCTGTGCTGCATCGGCCGCACCCCCAACGTTGCCGGCCTGGGGCTGGAGTGCCTGGGTCTGCCCCTGGACCGCCGCGGCCTGCCGCCCTTTGACAATCGCACCATGCGCGTCGGGGACCTGCCGGTCTATATCGCCGGCGACGTGGACGGCGAGCGGCCCATCCTTCACGAGGCCGGGGATGAGGGCAAGATCGCCGGCTACAACGCCGCCCGCCAGGGCAACACCGCCTTTCGCCGCAAGACCCCGCTGGCCATCATCTTCAGCGACCCGAACATCATCGCCGTCGGCGCCCGCTTCAGCGAACTGGACCCGGCCACCACCGTCATCGGTCAGATTCGCATGGCCCCGGTCGGCCGCGCTCTGACCATGGGCAAGACCCAGGGCCTGCTGCGGGTCTACGCCGATCGGGCCAGCGGCCGCCTGTTGGGCGCGGAGATGATCGGCCCCAAGGGCGAGAACCTGGCCCACAGCATCTGCTGGTGCATCGTACTGGGCCTGACCGTCGGCCAGATGCTGCGCCTGCCCTTCTACCACCCGGTCATGGAGGAGGCCCTGCAAGCGGCTCTCTACGATGTCTATCGCCAGGTGGATGCCAAGAACCCGGGCGGCCTGCTGGAGCTGGAGGAGCTAAGCGACTGAATCTACTCTGCCGTTACACAAGCTTCACGCCACCTTATGGAACACCCGCATGCCGCCCTTGCCCGATAACATGCCCGCCCCTCTTCGCCAGTTCATCGCGCGGATGCGCGAAATCCGCCAGTTCCGGGTGGAGAACGGCCTGCGCGATACCGTCGCCACCGCCCGGGAGGCCCTGGAGGCCATCACCCGCCCCTTCCAGAGCCGCATCCCCGAGATCCCCCTGATCCGCGACGAGCTGATTCCGGGGCCGGACTACGAGGTGCCCGTCCGTCTCTACCACCCCGCCCCGGAGGCCAGGCCCGACCAGGCCCCTGGGGTGGCGCTCTTCGTCCACGGGGGCGGTCACATCTCCGGCAGCCTGAGCATCTACGATCCCATCGCGCGCAAGCTGGCGGCGGCCTCGGGCTGGCTGGTCTGCTCCCTGGATTACCGGCTCGCACCCGAGTGCCCCTACCCCTGCGGCCTCCAGGACCTGATGGCCTGCATCAAGGGGATCTTCCCGCTGCTGGCCTCTCAGAGCCGGCCCCTGCCCTTCAGCCGCCGCCTGGCCCTGATCGGCGACAGCGCCGGCGGCGCCCTCTGCGCCAGCGCCGCCCACCTCGCTCAATACGAGCCAGGCGTGCGCATCGAGCGCCAGGCCCTCATCTATCCCAGCCTGGATTACACCCTGTCGCAGCCCTCGACGACGACCCTGGGGGAGGGCTGGATTCCCGAGCGCCAGCGCATCATCTGGTATTTCGACCAGTATTTCCGCCATGCGGAGGATCGCCGGCAGGTCTCGCCCCTGTTCATGCCCCTGACCACCGACTATCCCACTACCCTGGTGATGACCGCTGAGTACTGTCCCCTGCGCGACGAGGGCCGCGTCTATGTCGAGCGGCTACAAGCGGCAGGCATCCCGGCGGAGCTCGTCGATTTCCCCGGCATGGTCCACGCCTTCGTGAACCTCGAGGACCTGGCCACCGAGGCCTGCGCGGACCTGTACCAACGCATTGGTGAGTTTTTGAATAGCCGGCGTATCCCCGATCGGGAACCAGGCGATCGAGGTGCGAAACCCCTGGCTCAGGACGCGTAATCGCGCAACTGCTGCACCAGTTCCTTTAACTGCTCCTTGAACTCGGAGAGGAGTTCCGGGGCCGGTTGCGATTGGCCCCCATCGACCTGATCCACCAGTTTGGCGGCCAAGGCATGGAGGCGATGATGACGGGCATGGAGGAAGGGGTAGGAAGGCTTATCGCCATACCGGGCCTTGCCGATTCCCTGGTACCAGCGGCAGAACTGGGTGCCATATTCGTCCAGCGTGGGCAGGGTTGCACCCTCCTCACCACGCAGGTACGCCTCTAACTCCTCGGCCCAATGACGCAGACTGAAGATGGCCACATCGAGGTGGGGCTTAGCTACTCCAGACGCCACCGCGGCGTGCAGTTCATGCCAACGGCGCTCACCGGCCCACTGGCCCAGCCAGGCCAGGACATCGGACGCCGGCAGGGGGCGGGAAATCCCGAAGCCCTGACCGAAATCGCAGCCGAGCTGGTGGAGCAGGAGACCGATCTCCAGCGACTCGATCCCTTCCGCTAAGACCGGCCGGTCCAGCGCCCTCGCCAGGCGCAGGATGCCCTCGATGATGGCCAGGTCGTCCGGCTTGTCCAGGAGACCGCGCACGAAGCGCATGTCGATCTTGAGGACGTCGACCGGCAACTCATGGAAATAACTCAGGGAGGCGTAGCCGGTACCAAAGTCGTCCAGGGAGAAGCGGCAGCCCAGGGCCTTGCAGGCAAGCATGACCTGGACGGCGGTGCGGGTGTCCTCGATGGCCGCCACCTCCAGGATCTCGATTTCCAGGGCCCCGCCAGCGCCCGCGGGATATTGAGCCAGGGTGCGGTCGAGGAAGGCGGCCAGGTCCGGCATCTGGAGGTGACGCGGGCTGAGATTGACGCTCACCGCCAGGTCCCAGCCGGCCTCCCGCCAGGCCTGCTGCTGGGCCAGGGCGGCGGCCAGGACCCATTCATCCAGGGCGATTTCCAGGGGCGTATCCTTGATCAGCGGCAGGAACCGACCGGGGACGAGCAAACCGTCCCGGGGGTGAGGCCAGCGTACCAGGGCCTCCATGCCGATGACGCGGCCGTTCTTCAGGTCCACCTTGGGCTGGTAGCGAAGCTGGAGCTGACCCTGGCGCAAGGCGAGGGCGAACTCTTGCTGCGTCTGGCGCTGCAGGCGTTCTTGCTGATTCTGGACGGGGTCATAGAGGTGACAGGAACCCTTGCGGCTGCTTTTGGCCTGAAACATGGCCTGATGGGCATGGTGCAGCAAGGCGTCCGGTCCGCTGGGGTCCAGGGGGTAGAGGGTCAAGCCCAGGCTGGCGGCGAGGTGCAACCGGTAGCCGTTAATCTCCAAGGGTTGATTGATCACGCCCAGGATGCGTTGCGCGGCCGCTTGTGCCTCGTGGCTCGAGGACAGGCCAGTCAGCAGGAGGGCAAACTCGTCACCCCCGACCCGCGCCACGGAGTCCCCCTGGCGCAGGGCTTCCTGTAGCCGGTGTCCCATCTGCACCAGGACGGCATCCCCGGTCTGACGGCCATGACTGTCGTTGAGGGGCTTGAAGGCGTCCAGGTTGAGATAACACACCGCGACCAGTTGCCGGGAGCGGCCGGCCAGGGCGAGGGCCTGACCGAGACGATCGGTGACCAGGGTGCGATTGGGCAGTCCGGTAAGGACATCGTAGAAGGCGACGTACTCCAACCGCTGGCCGACCTTATGGCGCTCGACGAAGTCCATGGCCATGCCGAGGACCTGCCGCAGGATGTCCAGATCCTCGGCGGTGTAATCGCAGGCCTTGTTGCCGACACCGATCACCGCCCGGATCTGACCGTCGCTGATGAAGGGCACCGTCGCCTCGCGCCTGACGGGGGCATGGCCCTCCGGCAGACCCTTGCGATGCGGCAGGGCGGCATAGTCGTTATGGATCACCGGCCGGCGCTGGTGGATACAATCCACCCAGACCCCGGCCTCGCCGATGGGGTAATGCCGGCCCTGACCTTCGGCGAAGCACATCTCCGCCAGGGTACGGCTCGACCAGACCTGGAGGGAAACCTCCTGCTGATCGGCGGCGACGAAATGCAGAAAGCCGATCTCGCTGTGAGTCAATTCCTCGGCGACATCCAGGGCGACCTGCAGCAACTGATCCTGGGTGGCCAGGGGTAGAAGCTCCAGCAGATGCTGGCGCAAGTCGCCCAGGCGTTGTTCACGCTTGCGCGCGGTGATGTCGTGCAGGAAACAGAAAAAGCAGCCCCCTTCCAGGGGGGAATAACTGGCCGAGACCTCGACGTGCCATATCTGACCGTCCTTACGCCGCTGCCGGGTCTCGAAGCGATCGGCCCCCCGTTCTATGATGCGGCGCAGGTGAGCCTGGGTTTGCTCCGGGCTTTCCACCGTCTCCAGGTCGGGGATCGCCAGGGTCTCCAGTTCGGAGCGGCTGTAGCCAGTTAAGCGGCAATAGGTATCGTTGACTTCGAGAATGCGCCCCTCCAGGGAGACGACGCAAAAACCGCCCGGGCTGGTCTCACGCATCGCCTGGTAGCGCTGACCAGCCAGGCGGATCGACCGCTGCAGCGCCTTGCGCTCGGTGATGTCCAGGTGGGTCCCCACCAGGCGCCGGGGCGTGACGACCTGACCATCGGCGTCCCGGGCCAGGGTGGCGCGGGAGAGGATGTCCACCCAATGACCCTGCTTGTGACGCAGGCGAAACTCCAGCTCGTAACGGCCGGAGGGATCGGTCAGAAAGTTTGCGCCGTAGGCAAAGATCCGCTCCCGGTCGTCGGGGTGCAGCAGGTCTTGCCAGACCTCCTGGGTCGGCCTGAGCTCACCTTCCTGGTAGCCGAGCATGCCCAGCCAGTCCCGTGACCAGAAGACCTCGCCGGTGTCGATGTTCCAGTCCCAGACCCCCAGGCCAGCGCCCTGGAGGGCGAAGTTCCAGCGTTCCTCCGCCGCGGCGAGGCGGTGGCTGAGCTGATGGGTGGCGGTGACATCCATGGTGATGCCCAGATAACGCCGGGGGCGGGGGCCTTCCGGTTGGATGGGACTGCCACGGACCAGCAGCCAGCGCGGCCCATCGGGCGTCTGGAGGCGGTATTCCGCCTGGAAGTCACGACTCTCGGCCACCGCGGTGGAGATCGTCATGATCAGCCCGGGGCGGTCTTCCTGATAAATGAGTTCCTCCCAGCGGCGCAGATCCGGCTTGGGTAGCTCCCCCACCCCTTCCGGGCCAGATCCCCTCCCCTCCTGGCCGAACACGAGACGCCAGAAGGCGGGGGACCAGTAGTGGGTATCGGTCTCGATCTCCCATTCCCAAACCGCGGAGTGAGCGGCATCCAGGGCCAGGTGCAGCCAGGCGGCCTGGCGCTGGGCGACCTCGGCGGCGTGGGCCCAGCGCTGAGCCTCCAGCTCCACCCGCTTGCGTTCGCTGACGTCGACCATGAGGACGATGATTTCCCGCTCGCAGAAGCGGGCGTGCCCCTCCACCCAGAGGGAACGTCCATCCTTGCGGCGTACCAGGGCCTCGCCCGTATGCAGGGTCGCTCCGCCTTGCCGGGCGTTGACCAGGTCGCGCTCCCAGATGGCGCGGATTTCCTGACGATAGACCGGGTCGGGATAGGCCAGGTCCCACCAGGCATCGATGTGGGGCAGGTCCTCGCGGCCATAGCCGAGGAGATGGGTGAAGGAGGGCGTGAGGTAAAGGAGCCGGCCCTCGTGGTCCAGGATCGCCATCGCCGCCGGGGCGTTCTCGAACAGCAGGCGCAACACCCGGTCCTCCCCCGCCAACCCCTGGCAGGTGGGAGCGGACTCGGACGATGCGGCCTGCCCGGGCCCGGATGGGACTGCGGCGGAGGCTGGAGGTGAAACGGGTTCTGTAACCGGGGCTGGGGCTGAAAACGGGGCTGTCCCCGCGGCTGGTGCCGGATCTGGGGCTGGCGCTGGGATTTCTTTCACGGGCGCTCGATCAAATCAAGAGCGGGGTCATCCACCCCCTGATGCCTTTGCGGGTAAACATGGCGGGAATATTCGGAATCCAGTCGCGACTGGACACTATCAAACAATCCATCAGGCGAAAACATGACATATTGTCAGCTCACCGCCTAACCATCATGAGGGGCAAGCCATATCCAAGCACGGCCCCTGGTCTGGGGCGTGGGGCAATTGACGAGGCGGGGAAATCACCGGACCTGGGCATAGCCAGACCCCATCACCGCCAGCAGGCCGTTGGCCAGGGCCGTGCCTACCCGGTCGGCCAGCCGCTCGAAGAGGTCCTTCTTGGCGGTGAACTCGACCAGTTTCTCCGCGCCGATGACATCCCGGGCCACGGATTCCGGGCTGCCGAGTTGGTCAGCCAGCCCCAGCTTGAGGCTCTCGGCGCCATTCCAGAACAGGCCGCTGAAGAGCTCCTCACCGCCCGTGAGCTTGTCGCCCCGCCCTTCCCGCACCTCGGCGATGAATTGCTGATGTAACTGATCGAGTTGGCCCTGAAGGAATTGCTTCTGCTCCTCGGTCATGGGGGAGAAAGGATCCAGAATCCCCTTGTTGGCGCCCGCGGTGAGCAGCCGACGTTCGATGCCCAGGTCCTTCATGGCCTCCTCGAAACCGAAGGCGTCCAGGCGCACCCCGATGGAGCCGATGAGGCTGGCCTTGTCGACATGGATGGCCTCCGCCGCCACCGCCACGTAGTAGCCCCCGGAGGCGCACAGGTCGGCGACCACGGCATGGACCGGGATGTCCTTGTGCTTCTCCCGCAGTCGGCGGATCTCGTCGTTGATCTGGCCCGCCTGAACCGGGCTGCCACCGGGGGTGTTGATGCGCAGGATGATGCCCTTGGTGTTCTTATCCTTATAGGCCTTGTCGAGGGCGGCGATGACCTCGGTGGCACTGGCGGGGCTCCCAGCGGCGATGACGCCCTTGATATCGATCACCGCCGTGTGTTTCTCGGCGGGGGTCAGGCCCTCCACGACCTTGTCCTCCCAGAACAGCCCCAGCAGGGCGAAGAGGTAGGCAAAGGTCAGCAGCTTGAAGGCCAGGCCCCAGCGGCGGCTCCGCCGCTGCTCCCGCAGGCCCTCGGTCACCACCCGCTCCACCAGGCCCTGTTCCCAGCCTGGCTCGCCGGGTCCGGGGCCTTGAAATGGCTTTTTTTTCCAGAATTTCAGGTTCATCTCGTTCTCACTCTTGGTGGGAAGTAGGTGCTGCGGGCTGGGTAGCGGGTACCGAGGGCTGCGTATTCGGTGCCTGGGGATGGGTATCGACTGTCGTGGGCAGCGACCCGAGCACCGTTGACGGGGTATCGGCTGCCATGGACCGTGAGCCGAGCGCCGTGGGTGGGGTATCGGCTGTCATGGACTGCGTCCCGGACGCCTTAGGCAGAGTATCGGCTGCCGTGGACAGCGTACCCGGGGTCCGCTGGCGTTCGACCGCCAGACCGTATGCCGCCGGCGGCGGCTGGCGCAATCGCCGGCCCAGGAAGAGGCGAAGCGCGACCTCCGGCCTGCCACCCCGACCAAGGGCCAGGGGGGGCAACTCCTCCAGGTGGTCGAAATAGTCAGCCAGGGCCGGCAGGACCCGGGTGACCTGCGCCTCCGGACCCATGATGAGGGCATCCCGGCCGACCAGAAGCCCCAGGTCCTGGCGGAAGGCGAAGTGGCGCTGATCAGGACCGAAGACCACCACCGGCAGGGCACCGCCGAGGCCATGGTCGAATTTGCCGCCCGTGATCCAATGGGGGGCCAGGACGAAGAGGCCGGGATGGTCGAGCAGCCCCCGGGCCTGGAGTTCAGGGCGTAGGGAGGTCCACTCCAGGGCCTCCAGGGTGGGGTCCTTGGCCAGGAGCCCCGGGAACCAGACCCGTCCCAGGCCAGTGGCGGCATGGCCGACCGCCAGGAAGACCAGTCCGATCAGGGCCGCCCCCGAGGCCAGGGCCCAGCGTCGGGGCCAGGTGGCCCGGGAGGTGGCCTCCGCCAGCCAGGCCCCGAGCAAGGGATAGAGCATCAGCCAGCCCGGCATCTGCCAATGGGGTAGGCCACGACTCCCCCAGAGCGGTACCAGGGTAAAGATGGCCAGGGTGGGCAGGGCCAGGCAGAGCAGAAACCAGGAGCGCTCGGCGTCACGGCCAAGACGAAGGGCGCCCCAGGCGGCGATGGCCAGGGGGATGAAGACCCAGGGCAGGATCCAGGCCATCTGACCGGCGATGTTGGCCAGCACCTGGTCAACGCGGAGCCCTTGGGGCAGACCCCGCCCCGATTGGAAGGCCAGGGAGACCCACTCGTGCTGGGCATTCCAGATCAGGGCTGGCGAGACGATGACCAGGGCAATCAGCGCCCCCAGCCAGGGTGCCGGGTGGCGCAGGAGGGCCCGCCGTTGGGGCAAGGTGAGGAGAAACACCACCAACCCCAGGGCAAAGAGGACGGCATGGTACTTGGAGAGGCCCGCCAGACCGAGCCAGAGGCCGGCCAGGGTCCAGGTCAGCCAGAACGAGGGGGAGGCTGAGGGTGAGGGCGAGGGAGTGGGAGAACCGAGAGGATGAATGGGATCGGCCGGTACCATAGGGCGGGTGAGAACCCCGCGTTGCGGAGTATTTTTGGCCTCATCCACCTCGGCCGGTCGGTCCCCGTCGGCAGACCCCGCGGGTCTGGCAGGAATCACCGGTTCAGTGTGGAGCGCGAAAAGCGCGGAAACTCCGGCATGAGGAAACAGCCCCTTCGCCACGATAAGAGCAGCGGCCAACAGGCAGAACTGCAAGGGCCCATCCGGCACCAACCCCCCGCCGGATAGGGTGTAGAAGGCCGACAGGTTGAGGGCCAGCACCGCCCAGACCGCGGCCTGCGCCCCGAAGAGATGCCGGGTCAGGGCGAAGAGCAGCCAGGAGGTCCCGGCAAAAAGCAATACGAAGGGCAGTCGCGCCGCCCGCCCCTCCCCCAGCCAGGGCGTCGTGAAGTGGATGAGCCAGTAATGCAGCGGCGGGTGATCGAAATAGGACAGCGACAGGTCACGCGCGCTGGCCAGGGTATAGGTCTCGTCGACCCCCAGCCCCAGGGTCGCGGCGATCAGCAGACGAAAGACCAGGAAGAACCCGATCAGGGCCAGGGCCACCCGCTCCGGATGGGGAAAGTCTCTGCCTAACGGCTTGGATACGGGTGTGGGCATGGCAACCGAAGGACTTGTATGAAATCAAAGGAATTGGGGTGGATGCCATCCGGCAATCACCCAGAGCCGCCGGGCGGGTACGATGAAGGCATTGTTGAGTTGCAGGACATCGACGGCCACCCGCCCAATCGGGGTCAGGCCACGGATATGAACACCTTCTTTATCCCACCTGAAATGATCCTTCCATGCCTGGGTACGCGGGTTAAATAGTGGCACCTCCAACCCGGTAATCGAATCTCGGCCCGAAACCTTGGTACCTTTGTAACTGTTGCACCAAGCGCAAGACAGCCACAGGTTCTCTACCTCCGATGTCCCGCCAGCGACCCTGGGGATGATATGTTCCACCTGCATTTGCGCGCCGCTGACCCGCTGATCGGTCAGACAATAGCCGCAACGGTGACCCGCCTGCGCCGCCACCCGGTCTCGTAGGGTCCTAGAAATCTGACTGGGCATCAGTTCGCCCGTTTTGCCCCCAACAATCCCTTCCCACTGCGCACACTCATCAGGGCAAGGGCGCGTGCCTTGCGTAAGGTCAGTTCACCATAGTGGGCGCGCAAGGACTCAAGCATCGCTTGTTCATCCGGGCCAAGATCAGCCTTCATGCTGAGTTTGGCTAGTTGTGCTTGTTCTTGGGGGGACATGCTCTCCTTGGCAATTTCCAAGAGTGACTGATCGTCGAGCCAGGTCATCTCCAGAAGTTCGGCCTGCAATTGGGGAGGAACGTCATCCAAAGCGGGCAAGGCGCCCTGAAGCATGACGGTCAGGACTTCCGGCAGGGTTCTATGCATAACACGCGCCGCCTGGCCGGCACGTTGCACCAAGGCATCGGGTAAGTCGAGGGTAATAGTGGTCACGATCTTTTCTCCTCAAGTTAACTATCTCGCGAAATAACACCTTAGGTGGACAATTGATTGGGCGATTCAATGCCCTGATTCATCGATTCATCTCGCGGTGTTACCGGTGCCATGGTTCCTTAGCCATGTGACAGTGCCCACAATAGCTTTTGAAAGAAAATGTTAAGCCACCCCACACGGCCCTTGGGGCATGTGGGGATAGAGCAAGGGCCTGTACAACCCCCAGGCCAGCAGGGCGAGGATGAACCAGGAGATGAGGATGTCGCTGAAGAAATGCCCCCCGGCGGCTAGACGCGCCCAGGCCACCAGCAGACTGTAGCCCACCGCCAGGCCCAGCCAATAGCGTCGCCGGCCCCCCCGGGCCAGGACCAGGGCGACCACCACCCAGTAGGCGGAGCCGGCGGCATGGCCGGAGCTGAAGGATTTGCCCCCCTGATCGCTGAAAACGAAGGCCGGGGTGAAGGTTTGGCTGCCACCGAATTCCACGCAGTTGACCGGCCGGGCGCGGCCCCAGTGCTCCTTGAGGAGGCCGTTGACGATCAAGCCCGGTCCCAGTGCCAGGACCAGGAGCAGATAGGCCAGGTCGCGCCCGCCCAAAATATGGCCGTCCGGTCTGGGACCGCAACTGGTACCAGTGCCAGGGCCAATACCAAAACCTGTATCAGTACCAGTGCCAGGGCCAATATCAGTGCCAGTGCCAGTGCCAGTACTAATGCCAGTGCCAGTCCCGGGGCCAATGCCGGTGTCTAGGTTGGAGTCCTGATCGGGGTGGAGTTCGGAGGGACTGGAGCCGAGGTTTGAACAGTCCCCCTTGCTCGGGCGCCGAACACGCCCTTGGACCCACCAGACGGCAATCAGGGCTGGCACCCCCAGGATCAGCAGCCAGTAAGTGGATTCATGCACCAGGCGCTCGAACCAGATCCCACGGGCGCCAAAGCCCACCCCGGGTGTGTAGAAAAGACCCGAGACGGCCAGATCAATCCCCGGGAACAGGACCAGTACCAGACTGCAGCCGAGAAAGGCCAGCCACAGCCAGCGGGGGGCGTTCAGGAAGCGGCGGCCAAGCCATTTGGTCCAGCCAGAGCGTAATTGTTCAAATCCCTCGCGCCTGAGGAGGGCCTTGGGGGCCCAAGGTGCTGACTCTCCCGCTCCCTTCCCTCTGGCGGGGGAGGGTTGGGGAGAGGGGGTCTGTAGGGGTACGCCAGAGCGACCGGGGACCTCAGGCGGTTTCCCACGGGGGTCAGCTTCAGGGAGTTCGCGGCGGCGGTCGGCGTCAGGGGGCGGGGTCAGGGACATAGCGGACAAGCCACCAGCGATGCAGAGGGGCGGCGCAGGGCGCCGGTCGATCGGGCAAGGCCTCACGCATGCCCTCCCGCAAGCAATCGTATAGGAGCCGCTGCCCCTCAATGCTAAAACCCGGAATCCCGGGGCGATAAGGGTCGCGGCTCAGCAGCCAGAAGCCCCCTGCCCGGGCCACCGCCGCCGGGTCGACGTCAGGCCGCAGGCGGCCAAGCAGATACTCCGAGGGCCGGAACAGGCCCGGCCATTGGCCAATCTCCAGCCCAGGGGCGTAGAAGCGCGTCATCGCCACCAGTTGGTAGCGATCAGCGAACAGGGGTCCGGGGAGGTTCGCCACCTCCCCCGCCAGGGCCTCAAAACCATGCGTCTCGTAGAGGATGCGCTGCTGCTTGTCCGGCAAGGGCAGAAGGCCGGTGCGGGCATGGAAGACATAAAAGCTGACCAGGAACAGATTGAACAGGGCCGCGATCAGCATGGCCCTGGGGACGCGGCGCATGACCGGGGCCAGCAGGGGGACGGCCGTCAACAAATAAAGGATGGCCCAGTTCGGCTGGACGGGGCTGAAGGCCGCCACCAGAGCGAAGAAGCCCAGGGGAAAGAGGGTCCCGGCGACCAGCAGGGCCTGGGCGGGACGATCCAGGGGCTGGGACGATGCGGAGCGATCTGATTTCCGCGGCTCTGGGTTGCTCCCGGCCGCCACGACAACCGTGACGGCAGAAGACTTGGCTGCCGAAAAGGTGGGCAAATCATCGAGCTGACCAGCAACCGCGAGGAGCGTGGGAGAACGCCGACGCCAGGACAACCACACCCCGGCCAGCAGGGGCAGGAACATAGCGCCCCAGAGGGCGGCCTGGATGCCCAGAAAGCTCAGGACTGCCATCAGGCGCTCCCTCAGCCCGGCCCCGGCCAGGGGTGAGACCCGCTCGGGGAGGGCCAGGACCGCCCCGGCGGCGGCATCGGCCACCCCGGTGGTGGTGGAAAAGCCGTGGCCGAATTGGAAGCGCAGGGCCAACCAGTCGTTCTGGGCATTCCAGACCAGGTTGGGGGCGAAGACCAGCAGCGCGGCCAAGGCCCCCAAATAGGGCCATGGGGTGCGCAGGGCCTTGGGATCTGCCCAGAGGATGGCCCAGAGAAAGACGGGACCGATCAGGGCCATGCCGTACTTGCCGAGCAGGCCCAGACCGGTGGCCAGGCCCGCCGTCACCCAGCGGCGGCGGTCACCGCGCAGGGCGGCCAGGGCCTCGTGCAGGGCCAGGGCCCAGGCCAGGGCCAGGGGGGTATCCGGGGTGGCGAGAACGCCGGAGACCAGGCCGCCGAAGGTCGCGGCGGTCATAACCAGGGCCAGGAATTGCTGTCGTGGGCTGAGACCACAGGCGCGATACAAGCGGATCAGCACCCACAGGGTCAGGGTGGCGGCGAGGAGATTGCCCAGCCGGCCTGCCAGGGCCGAGCCGGGGGCCAGCCAGGAGCCGATGGCCAACAGGGCCACCCCGGGGGGATGATCGAAATAGCCCCAATCCAGCCGGCTTGCCCAATCGATGTAGTAGGCCTCGTCCTGGGTCACCGGCAGCAGCCAGGCCGCAACCAGCCGCCAGAGGCTGATGAGGGCGAAGGCCAGCCACAACCAACGGGTGGCGGGGTCGGTCTCCGGAAGCGGTCGGCCAAAAAACTTCATGAGGGTTGGAGAAAATCCAGGGGTACTACCCATCACTAAACAGATTGCGGGGGAGGCCGGCTGTCCGCTCCGGGAGGCATAGCTTACAATACCCGGGCCCGCGGAGAGCCGCCGGCGCTCGCCACAGGAACCCGTCTCCATGCCCGATCCCAGCCCCGCCCGGGCCACCCGACCACTCCGCCCCAATCCCGAACTCGCCATCATCATCCCCACCTTCAACGAGGCGGGCAACGTGGCGGAGATCGCCCGGCGTATCGGGGTCTGTCTGGCGGGTATCGACTGGGAGATTATCTTCGTCGACGACGACTCCGCCGACGGCACGCCGGAGCGGGTGCGCGAATTGTCTCGCGCGGACGGCCGCATCCGCCTCTTGCGACGGGTGGGCCGACGCGGCCTCTCCTCCGCCTGCATCGAGGGCATGCTGGCGACCACGGCCCCCTTCCTGGCGGTCATCGACGCCGACCTGCAACACGACGAAACCCTGCTGCCGCAAATGCTGGCGCGGCTCAAGGCCGAGGACCTGGACATCGTCGTCGGCAGCCGTTACGTCAGCGGCGGCAGCGTCGGCGACTGGAACGAGCGCCGCCAGGCCATGAGCCGCTTCGCCGGCCGACTGGCCCAGCGCCTGATCCACGCCGACCTCGCCGACCCCATGAGTGGCTTCTTCCTGCTGCGGGCCCCGGTGCTGGCGGACTGCGTGCGCGATCTGAGCGGCGTCGGCTACAAGATCCTGCTCGACATCTTCGCCTCCTCCCCCCGACAGCTGAAATTCGCCGAGATCCCCTACGGCTTCCGCCAGCGCGAGCATGGCGAGAGCAAGCTCGACAACGCCGTGCTCTGGGAGTACGCGCTGATGCTACTGCAGAAGCTCATCGGCCCGCGCATCCCGGTGCGTTTCATCGCCTTCTCCCTCATCGGCGGCTCCGGGGTACTGGTGCACCTGGCGGTGCTCTGGCTGCTGAATCGCCTGCTGGGGACCTCCTTCCTCATCGGCCAGACCGTCGCCACCCTGGTGGCCATGACCACCAATTTCTTCCTCAACAACGTCCTCACCTACCGTGACATGCGCCTGCGTGGGCGGCAACTGATCTGGGGCTGGTTCTCCTTCGTCATTGCCTGCAGCATCGGCGCCGTCGCCAACGTCGGCATCGCCACCTATCTCTTTGAGGGCGATACCGGCTGGATCCTCTCCGCCCTGGCCGGCATCCTGGTGGGCGCGGTCTGGAACTACGCCGTCACCGCCGTCTACACCTGGCGCGGCAAGGCCGGGTGATGGCGACGTTGGCGTGGATCTGATGCCAGAAACCTCGGTTTTTGGTCTGGCCAAGGAGAATCGAGTGGTATCTGACGGGGGTAGTCAACCGCAGGGTTGCTGTTGTCAAGCCAACAAGGTCCTTGCCGCGCCATCCCGCGCTGCATGCAAAGCGATTCAGAAATGCCGAAGTTGAATTTGTGATGGCAGCCCGCCCATCCCACCACGTAACCTTTCAGCTCCCCTCTCCCCAACCCTCCCCCACCAGGGGGGAGGGGGCAAGAGCATCAGTGGCTTTCGCCACCCACGCCAGCCAAGGTAACGGGGGGTGAACGCTTTCCCCTTTACGCGCTAAGCCACACCGCAGCGGGGGGGGTATGAACGCTTCCCCACAACTTGACCCAGCCACACCCTAGGAATCCCTTCCGCCCCATGAGCCACCCTTTTGCCGTCTTCGACCTTCCGGATGCCCTGCTGCGGGGCCTGGACAAGCTGGGCTTCAGTGACCCGACCCCGGTGCAGCGCCAGGTCATCCCCCTGGCCAATGCCGGCGCCGACCTGCTGGTGACCGCCGCCACCGGCTCGGGTAAGACCCTGGCCTTCCTCCTGCCCATGCTGCGCCACTTCCTGGCGGCGCCCGCCCCGCGCAAGGGCATCCGCGCCCTGGTCCTGGCGCCGACCCGGGAGCTGGCCTATCAGATCCAGGAGCACTTCCTCCAGGTGGCGAGCTTTACGCGCCTCACCGCCGGGGTCATCGTCGGCGGAGTGGCCGCCAGCCATCAGGTCAACACCCTGCGCCGCAACCCGGATATCCTCATCGCCACCCCGGGTCGGCTCCTCGATCACCTGGAGCGTGGCGCCACGGACCTAGGCGACCTGGAGTTCCTGATCCTGGACGAGGCCGACCGCATGCTCGACATGGGCTTCGCCCCGGACGTGATGCAGATCATCCAGACCTGCAACGAGGAGCGGCAATCCCTGCTCTTCTCCGCCACCCTGACCCGTGGCGGCCTGCAGTCCTTCATCGACGCCGCCCTGCGCGACCCCCAACGGGTCCTGGTGGACTCCCACCGGGTGGCCCATCCCGATATCCGTCACCAGCGCCTGCTGGCGGACGACCTGGACCATAAGCGCAAACTGCTGCTGGCCTATCTCACTCGGGGCGAGGGAGAAGCTAGCGATCTGGGAGCCGCAGACGTACAAACCCCCTCTCCCCAGCCCTCCCCCGCCGGGGGGGAGGGAGAAGGAGAATCAGCGGTTCCTGCCCCCGCAGCCCTCCTGGCGCGCGGGGAACCTGAAGCCTTACCCGACAAGATCCTCATCTTCAGCAATACCCGCGACCAGGCGACGGCCCTGGGCAATTACCTGATTGGCAAGGGGCAACGGGCGGCGATCCTCCATGGCGAACTGGAACAGCCGGAACGTGTCCGGGTGCTGAACCTGCTGCGCGACGGCCGCATCCGCCTCCTGGTGGCCACGGACGTGGCCGCCCGGGGGCTGGACGTCCCCGGCGTGGACCTGGTGATCAACTTCGAGGTCCCCCGCAGCGGCAGCGATTACCTCCATCGCACCGGGCGCACCGGGCGGGCCGGGGCCCCGGGCCTGGCCATCACCCTGGTCAGCCCGCCGGAATGGAACCGCATGGAGAGCATCGAGCGTTACCTCCAGATCGAGCTGCACCCCCTCACCCTGCCCGGCCTGGAGGGTCGCTACCAGGGACCGACCCGCTCCCGTTCGCCCAGGAAGAAGATCCACGCCCAGGCCCCCAAGCCCGCCGGCGCCCAGGCACCCAAGGTCAAGGAGCGTCACCGCGACCGCAAGAACATCGGCAAGCGCCGCCAGCCCTCCCGGCCCGCGGCGGAAGTTGGCAGCGAGGCGGGCCTCACCCCCCCCAAGCGTCCGCCGCTCTGAAAGGCGGACCCAGTCACCGGAGCCGTCCAGCTCCCCTCCCGGGGAGCGCTCCTGTCCCAGACACCCAAGCGCGCCACGCCCAGATGCCAGAGCGCTCCAGTGCCGGATACCGGAGCCCCCAATCCCAGACACCGCGGCCTGCCACACCCGGATATCGGCACCCTCCTGTTCCCGTCACCGGCGCGATTAAGTCCCCGACTTCGGAGCACCCATGGCCCTGCCCTTCGTCACCGAACTGCAAGTCCCCCGCCACGCCGCCAGTATCCCAGCCGTCCAGGCCCTGTTTGCCTCCCTCTGCGCCAGCCTGGGGATCGCCGACGCCATTCGTCGCCAGGTCGAGCTGGCCCTGGAGGAAGGCATCACCAACTTTTTCAAACACGCCATCCCGGCGGGGGTGGACGCACCCGTCAGGCTGCGCATCGAATTCCAACCGGATGCCATCCGCCTGGTGGCCCGGGCCCAGGGCCGGCCCTTCGACTTCAGCCACCTGCCCCGTTACCAGGCCCCCCACTCCCTCCAGGAGACGCCCCAGGGCCTGGGCACCTTCCTCATCGAACGGGTCATGGACAACGTCAACTGGCGCTATGTCGCCAAGGAGGGTCAGGAATTCGAGATGATCAAGCGGCTGCCGGCGGCGCTGGCCCCGGAACGCGCCGACGGCCTGGTCCAACCCGAGCGGACCGGGGTCCAGATCCAGGGCGCCATCAGCTACCGGCGCCTGCAAACCGCCGAGGAGGCCCTCGCCCTGGCCAGCGCCGCCTGGGATCTGTATGGTTACGGCTACAAGGAGGTCATCTACTACCCGGAACTGGTCCTGCAACAGGTCCGCTCCGGTCAGCTTCTGTCCTGGATCGCCTGCGACGAGGCAGGGCAGATCCTGGGACATTACGCCATGCTGCGGCACCGGCCCGACGACCCCCTGGGGGAGATGGGTGCGGCCTTCGTCCTGCCGGAGGCGCGTCAGGCCAAGGTCTTCCGCCAGCTTTCCGCCCGCCTCCATGCTGATGCGCGCCAGAGCGGCGTCCGCGCCCTCTATTCCCTGTCCGTGACCAATCACGTCGCCACCCAGAAGATCAGCCAGGAGGCGGGACGCATCACCGTCGGCCTGCGCCTGGGGTCCACGCCGGCCATCTTCGTCGAGGGGGCCAGGCCGGGTGACCGCATCACCACCACCCTGAATTACAATCAGCTCGCGCCCCGTCCCTGCCGGACCATCTTCCCGCCGCCCCGCCATCGGGAGATGATCCTGCGCAGCTATGGCTGGCTGGGATTGAGCGTGACCGCCCCGGACCCCGAAGCCCCACTCCCCGACGGCACCGGACTAGGCTCCGGGGCAGGCTCCGGGGATTATCTGCACTGCCAGCGGGATCTGACCTGGAACCGGGCCCTGATCGACGCCGCCGGCGGCGAGGCGGTGCGTTACAAACTAGCCGCCTTCACCGAGTTTCTGACCGAACAGGGGCTGGCCTGCATCCAGCTCGCCCTGGACCTGGAGGACCCGGGGACGCCGGCCCTCGCCGCCGCGGCGGAAGACCTGGGATTCTTCTATTCCGGCCTCTTCCCGGAGAGCGGGCCTGGCGGCCATGACATGCTGGAACTCCAGCTCCTCAACGGCATCACCATCGACCCCGGCCAGATCCGGCTGTATCAGGAGTCTGGCCAGGCGATCATGGCCTATCTCAAGACCTTGCCGGGGGTCCCCTTCCAGGCCGGGGGGGGGCTGGAGAAGGTAATACCCACCTTTGATCATGCCCAGTTATTGGGGTAGGGGAGCGTCTCTTGGCGAGAGCGAGTATCGGTGAGCATTCCGGGTCGGGTAGCCTCTGGCGGGGGAAGCCGAAAATCCATCCCTGGAGGCTTGACGACCGCATCCCTGCGGTCGACACCCCCGCCAGAGGCATCCCGACCCGCCCTTCTTCCAGAGAACTTCGGCCAAAAGCACCAGCCTCCGGCCAACACAAAGGATGCCAGCTGGTCTTACATCACTGGGGGTAAGTCGGGGGTAAGGGGAGACCCCGCCTGGCAGTCAGCCACGCACCCGCCACAGCAACAGGGCGCCCAGCAGAAACAGGAGCAGAATGGGCAGGAGCGACAGGCGCGGGTCCCCGGTCACCAGGGCGGCGATGCCCACCAGGCCCGGCCCCAGGACGGCGGCGAATTTGCCCAGCATGTTGTAGAAGCCGAAAAACTCCGCCTCGCGCCCGGGGGGGACGAAGCCGGCGAAGAGGGCGCGGCTCAGGGCCTGGATGCCGCCCTGGACCAGGCCGATGACCACCGCCATGGCATAGAACTCCTCGACCCGCGTCATGCCGGAGGCGAGCAGGACCACCAGGGCATAGACGCCGATGGCCAGCAGGATGCCGCGCTTGGCCCCCCAGCGTTCCCCCAGCCAGCCAAAGGCCAGGGCCGAGGGGAACCCGACGAACTGGGTGATGAGCAGGGCGATCATGAGACCGTCCGCGGCCAGCCCGATGGCGAGGCCGAAATCCACCGCCATGTGGACGATGGTATCCACGCCGTCGATGTAGCACCAATAGGCCAGCAGGAAGAGAAAGGCATCGCGGCGCTGCCGGATCTCCCCCAGGGTCTGGCGCAGTTCCCGGAAGGCGGCACGGGCGGCCAGGCCCAGGGGCCGGTCGCCGCGGCCGTCCGGCTCCCGCACCCACAGGGCCAGGGGGACGGCGAAGAGGGTCCACCAGGCGGCGACGCCGAGGAAGGCGGCCCGCACCGCCTCCCCGGCGTCGGCGAAGCCGAAGTGGGCGGGAAAGAGGGTCATGAGGACATTGAGGGCGAAGAGCAGGCCGCCGCCCAGGTAGCCCAGGGCATAGCCCAGGGACGAGACCCGGTTGTATTCCTCCGGCCTGGCCACGACCACCAGCAGGGCGTCGTAAAAGATATTGCTGCCGGAAAAGCCCAGCAAGCCGAGGAGATAGAGACCCAGGGCCAGAGCCCAGTGCCCCTGGGCGACCAGCCAGAGGGCACCGGTGGCCAGAACCCCCAGGGCGGTGAAGACCAGCAGAAAGCCCTTCCGGGCCCCAAGCTGATCGGCCAGGGCACCCAGCAGGGGGGCGGACAGCACGACCAGGGCGCTGCCGAGGGTGTTGGTCATCCCCAGCCAGAAGGTGCTCTCGGTGACCGGCAGGTCGGCGGCCCAGAACTGCTTGAAGAAGACCGGGAAGAAACCGGCGATGACCACGGTGGCGAAGGCGGAGTTGGCCCAATCATAGGTCGCCCAGGCCAGGACCGACCGGCGGCCGCTAGCCCGCGCGGGCCTTTGCTCGCCGGGTGGGGAGCGCGGTTCCTGGCCAGGGGCTTCCCAGGATTCTGGTCCGGTCCCGGCACCGCCCCGGGTCGGCGTCCGGGCCATGGCTCAGTTCTCCGGGGGCTCGTTGGCCAGAATGCCGGCGGTCAGGCACATCCGCACCAGTTCCGCCAGGGACCCGGCGCGCATCTTGTCCATCACCCGGGCGCGGTGGGCCTCCACCGTCTTGGTGCTGACCCCCAGGGCGGCGGCGATCTCGCGGTTGGAACGGCCATCGGTGACCATCACCATCACCTCGTGCTCCCGGGGGGTGAGCTCCGCCAGGCGGCGGGCGATCTCGGCGCGCTGCTGGCGGTCGACCCGGCGCTGCTTGTCGGCCTCCAGGGCCAGGCGCAGGCTGGCGATCAGGGCCTCGTCGTCGAAGGGTTTCTCGATGAAGTCCAGGGCGCCGGCGCGCATCGCCTTGACCGCCATGCCCACGTCGCCGTGGCCGGTGATGATCACCACCGGGATGCGGATCGCCTCCCGCGCCAGATAGGCCTGGAGTTCCAGACCGCTCATGCCCGGCATGCGCACGTCCAGCAACAGGCAGCCAGCCTGGCCGGGGTAATAGGCACGCAGGAAGGCCTCGGCGGAGCCGAAGGACTTGACCTTGAGCCCGGCGGACTCGATGAGCCATTCCAGGGAATGGCGCATGGCCTGATCGTCGTCGACGACGAAGACGGTGGGTTCGCTGTGCATTGGCCTTCTCCCTAACTCCATGAAGCAACGGGGTGGTCGGTCCGCCCGCGGTCTCAGGAACCCGCGGGGACCGGTGCCAGGGGCAAGCGTACCTGAAAGCAGGTACCCACGCCCACCTCGGAGGTGACGCGCAACTCGCCGCCATGGTTGCCGAGGATGGTTTGGCTGATCGGCAGCCCCATGCCCATGCCATTGAGTTTGGTGGTGAAGAAGGCATCAAACAGGCGGGCCATGGCCTCGGGTGGGATGCCAGGGCCGCTGTCCTCCACCAGGGCCAGGGCCCAGTCGCCCTCGCGGCGGACGCGCAGGGCGAGCCGGCGCCGCTCGCTCGGCACCTCTTCCAGTGCGTCCAGGGCGTTGCGGACCAGATTGAGCAGCACCTGTTCGATCTGCACCCTGTCGACCAGGACCGGAATCTCCTCCACCGCCAGTTCCCGTTCCACGGCCAATCCCAGCTTGGCGATCTCGAATTCGGCGAAGGCGTTCACCTCCGCCAGCAGTTCATTGAGATCCACTCGCGCCCGCACCGGGGCCTGTTTGCCGACCAGGGCCCGCAGGCGCTTGATGATCTCCCCCGCCCGCTGGGCCTGACTGCCAATCCGGTCCATGGCCTGGGCCAGGTCCTCCGGATCGGCATCCCCCCGGCGCAGGCGGCGCCCACAGCCGCTGGCATAGTTGGCGATGGCCGCCAGGGGCTGATTGAGCTCGTGGGCCATGCCTGTGGCCATCTCGCCCATGGTGCTGAGCCGGCAGACATGGACCAGTTCCGCCTGATGCCGGCGGAGCTCCTGCTCGGCGCGGCGCACGGCGGTGATCTCCCGGGCATAGATGTTGACATAACCCAGTTCGCTCACCGGGTAGAAAAGGCTGGAGTAGATCCGCTCCCCCTCCTGGAACTCGGCCTCCCGCTGGTGACTGGCGGACAGGGCCTCCCGGGCGAGGGCCAGCCAGGGCTTGGGCAGGGCGCTCGTCCCCTCCCCCGCCCAGGTCTTGAGCAAGGGCTCGCTGGCGCGGTTGTTATAGAGCAGCCGCCCGCCTGGGCTGACGCGCAGCATGGGGATGGGGCTCTCGCTGGCGAAGCCGGCGAGACTGCGGATCTCCTGATCCCGAGCCTTGCGCTGGGTGATGTCGTGCAGGTAGAGGGTATGGAAAAGCTCGTTCTCCAGTTCGAGGGGGACGACGGAGACCTCCAGGGGGACCAGTCGGCCGTCCGCGCGCCGCGCCAGCAGCTCGCTGCGTGTCTGGGGTTCGCGCCCCTGGCGCTGGGCCCGACGCCCCTCCCGCAGCAGGGCGTAGAAATTGGCCCGGGCCGAACCCGCCAGCAGGAGGCGGCTGAAACTTTGCCCCAGGACCTGCTCGCGACCATAGCCGAAGGTCCGTTCCGCGGTGGGATTGAGCTCCCGTACCCGCCCGTGGCGGTCCAGGGTGACGATGGAATCGAGGGCTGCCTCCATGACCGCCGCCTTGAGGGCCTCGCTCTCCCGCATCTCGATCTCATGGCGCCGGCTGGTCTCCTCCCGCGCCCGCAGGACCAACAGGGTGAACTGCTGGACCCAGTCCTCCAGCAGGATCAACTGGTTGGCACCCTGGCTGAAACCCGGGTCCTCGATCTCCAGGGCGCGGCGGGCAAAGCCCGACAGGCGCCGCATCACCTTGTTGAGCCGCGCCGAGACCAGGTAGATGACCAGGGTGAAGGTGGTGATGAACACCAGGGCGGCGATCCCCCGCTGCCGCCGCTCGAAGATGCTGACGTGACGGGACATACGCTCCACGTCGACGTAGGACACCAGGGTGGTGAAGAGCAGGTTCAGGTCCGAGCCCTCGTAGCCCGGCAGGGATTGGGACGTGACCTGATAATCCTCCCGCCACCGGGACAGGGGGCTGCCGAGCGTCAGCCAGGAGGGGTCCATGCTGACCAGGATGCGCTGATCGTCAGCGTTCACCAGGGCGATGGCGCTGTCCGCGGCCAACAGGCCCCGTTGGGAGGCGAGCAGAAAAGGTCCGTTCAGGTCGACGAGAATCACCAGGCTGCCCAGGGGCTCACCCTGGCGGTCCTCGATGGGGCTGCTCACCACCAGATAGGGCTGATTGTCGAGGCTGGTCAGTACCGTCCGTGCCTCCTCGTCGTGGCGCAAGGGTGGGTCCACGCCGGAGGCGATATCCACCGGCAAGGGCCGGTCGTCCGGGGAATAGCGTTCCCGAATCTCCCCGCCGCTATCGACCAGCAGCACCTGGGCCGGGGGCAGCAGACCGTCGCGCTCCAGATAGTCCGGCAGCCAGCCAGGCCGGGCACCGGCGTGGTAGCGGGGCTTGAAGGCCGCGCCCGGCCGCCAGGCCCGGGATTCGAGGTATTCGGCCAGACGCCGATAATGGGCGACCAGCCGGGTGGTCGCCGTGTACTGGGACAGGTACTGATCGAAGCGGATCAGGCTCTCCCGGGCGCGCTGATCCAGCCGGGTCGCCAGTTCCTGACCGAAGATGCGGGCCAGTTGCTGACTCTGGATCCGTTCCAGGACCCCCCAGACGAGCAGCCCGGCGGCGAGCCCCACCAGGATGGCGATGAGCGGCATGGGCACGCCGCGCAACAGGCGAAAGAGGATGGGTTTGAGATCGATGCGAATCACGGCCCGGACCTGAGGCAGTATGGGTCGGAGACGACCGGAAGGGGATGAATGCCAGGTATATTACGCCAAGCGGCAAGGGCTTCGGGCATGACGCCCCGCCCCGATCCTGGGACAATAGCGGGACCTAACCTCACCGTCGCGGCACCCTGGCCCTTTTCCCACCGGATACGCTCCAGTTATCGGTGCGACGAGGGAGGCGTCGAAAACGCCGAGAACTGATTGGTGAGACCTCTATCCGGAGCTTACTTGTGGCTGATGCTAACGCTCTCGCCCCCGCCCGCCCGCCGGGACTACTGCGGCGCCTCTCGGCGCTGCTCTACGATCTGATTCTACTTTTCGGCATGCTGCTGTTGGCGGCGACCCTGGTGATCGTCCCGGCCTCCGCCCTGACCGGCCACGAAATCTGGATCGAGGGTTGGCCCATGATCCTGTTCCAGCTATACCTGATCCTGGTCGGCTACGGTTTTTTTGCCTATTTCTGGCGCTATGGCGGCCAGACCCTGGGCATGCGCACCTGGCGCTTCCGGCTGGTCCGCGCCGATGGCCGGCCCCTGACCGCCGCCGATGTCCGTCGCCGGCTGCTCTGGTCCACCCTGGTCCCCGCCCCCCTGTCCCTGTTCTGGGTCCCCTTCGACCGGGAAGGGCTAGCCCCCCATGACCGCCTCTCCGCCACCCAGCCCCGGCTACTGCCGCCGTAGGCGTTCGCGCTCCCCCGTGGTCTGGGCTGGCATGAGTATCACAAGCGGCTGATTTTCCCCCTCCCTGCCCCCAGGCGGGGGAGGGGTTGGTGAGAGGGGGTCTGTACGGTTACCTGCCGCCAAACTGGCATGGGTACCACAAGCGGCTGATTTTCCTGCTCCATACCCCCTGGCGGGGGAGGGTTGGGGAGAGGGGGTAAGAACTACCCGGACGTCCCCTCCTCCCGGGCCGGCAGAAACTCAAGGGCATTGGCATCCGGATCGCGACAGAACAGCGCCGCGCGCCCCGAGCGACTGCGGGTGTAAGGGATTCCGGCGGCCTCCAAACGACTAGTGAGGGCTTCCAGGTCCCTGACGTACAGGGCAAGATGCCGGTCCCGCCCGCCATGGGCGGGGCGCCCGTTCAGGGGATCGGGGTTGGGCAATTCCAGCAGATGGATCTGCTGTGACCCGACCCGCAGCCAGGCGCCGGGGAAACCCAGGTCCGGCCGCTCGACCAGCACCTCCAGCCCCAAGAGGTCGCGATAGAAGCCCAGGGCGCGGGCGGTGTCCGCGACCAGCAGGCTGGCATGGTGAATACCCAGGATGTCTGACATGGGCTGGTATACTAACGCCAATTCGCTCCCAACCTGGATAACAATGACCCGCCGCGCATGAATCCCGATCTGGACAGGCTCCAACCCTACCCCTTTGAAAAGCTCGCCGCCCTCAAGGCCGGCATGGTACCGCCAGCGGACCTGGGGCCCATCGCCCTGTCCATTGGGGAGCCCAAACACCCGACGCCGGATTTCATTACCGAAACCCTGATCGCGCACCTGCACCTGCTGTCCAGCTACCCCACCACCCGGGGCCTGCCGGCGCTGCGCCAGGCCATCGCCGACTGGCTAACCCGGCGCTTCCAACTCCCCGCCGGCGGTTTGGACCCGGACCGGCAGATCCTGCCCCTCAACGGCACCCGCGAGGGCCTCTTCGCCCTACCCCAGGCCCTGGTGGACCGGTCGCGGCAACCCCTGGTGCTGATGCCCAACCCCTTCTATCAAATCTACGAGGGGGCGGCCCTGCTGGCCGGGGCCGAGCCACGCTACCTGCCCTGCCTCGCCGAGCAGGGCTACCTCCCGGATTTCGCGACTGTGACGTTCGACACCTGGCGGCGCTGCCAGTTGCTCTACCTCTGTTCCCCCGGCAACCCCAGCGGGGCGGTGATCCCCCTGGCGACCTTGCAGCGGCTGATCGAACTGGCTGAGGAATTCGATTTCGTCATCGCCGCCGATGAGTGCTATGCCGAGCTTTATGACGACGAGGCCCAGCCGCCAGTGGGCCTGCTCCAGGCCGCCGCCCGCCTGGGGCGCGGCGACTACCGCCGCTGCCTGGTCTTCCACAGCCTGTCCAAGCGCTCCAACGTCCCCGGGCTGCGCTCCGGTTTCGTTGCCGGCGATGCGGAACTCATCGAGCGCTTTTTCCAGTACCGCACCTATCACGGCTGCGCCATGCCGGTCCAGCATCAGCACGCCAGCCTCGCCGCCTGGCGGGACGAGGCCCATGTGGTGGCCAACCGCGCCCTGTACCGGGCCAAGTTCGACGCCGTGCTGGCGATCCTGGGCGACGTCCTGGAGGTCAGCCGGCCCGCGGGCGGCTTCTATCTCTGGCCGCGGACCCCGATTCCGGACCCGGACTTCGTCCGGGGCCTCTTCGCCGCGAGCAACGTCACCGTCCTGCCGGGGTCCTACCTATCCCGGGCGGTGGACGGCGTCGATCCGGGCGCGGGCCGCGTCCGCCTGGCCCTGGTGGCGCCCCTGGACGAGTGCGTCGAGGCCGCCTGGCGCATTCGCCGTTACCTCGAAGGCTTGTGATCCGGCACCGCCCCGCCCCGCCTCGCATGAACAATTGTATTCGTTTGGAACCCTGGCGCCCCAGAAGGGCTTCGGGGGCACAGGTTGCTGGTTCTCTTGCCCCCTCCCCCCTGGTGGGGGAGGGTTGGGGAGAGGGGGTCTGAATGGTTACCCGGTTATGACCAGCCTCGATACCCCACTCTCAACCTACTCGTCCGGACTCAGCAAAAACCCACGCTGCACCGGGCATCGTTCGTAACAATTTCTTTCCTCCCATTTTCTTTCCTGGATTCTGGAGCAACCCATGAGCGATAACCGCCCCATCATCGAAGCCGCCTTCGAGCGCCGCGCCGAGATCACCCCCCGTAGCGTCGAGACCCTGGTCCGCGATGCCGTCCTGGACACCATGGAGCGCCTCGATCGCGGCGAGATCCGGGTGGCGGAGAAGCGCGACGGTGCCTGGGTGGTGAACGACTGGATCAAGAAGGCGGTGCTGCTGTCCTTCCGCATCGAGGACAACAGCTTCATGAAGGGGGGCTTCACCAACTATTACGACAAGGTTCCCTCCAAGTACCAGGACTACAACAGCCGCGACTTCCGCGACGGCGGGGTGCGGGTGGTGCCGCCCGCCACTGCACGGCGCGGGGCCTACATCGCCCCCGGCTGCGTGCTCATGCCCTCCTACGTTAACATCGGCGCCTATGTCGATAGCGGCACCATGGTCGATACCTGGGCCACCGTCGGCTCCTGCGCCCAGATCGGCAAGAACGTGCATCTGTCTGGCGGCGTTGGCATCGGCGGCGTCCTGGAGCCGGTCCAGGCGGCGCCCACCATCATCGAGGACAACTGCTTCATCGGCGCCCGCTCCGAGATTGTCGAGGGCGTCATCGTCGAGGAGGGGGCGGTCATCTCCATGGGCGTCTACATCGGCGCCAGCACCAAGATCTACAACCGCGAGACCGGGGAAATCCTCTATGGCCGGGTCCCCGCCGGGGCCGTGGTCGTCCCCGGCAACCTGCCGGCCAAGGACGGCAGCCACAGCCTCTATTGCGCCGTCATCATCAAACAGGTGGACGCGCGCACCCGCGGTAAGGTCGGCATCAACGAACTACTGCGGGATATCTGAGCCTGACTTTATATCGGCCCATCAATGGAATTCCTCTAACCTTTCACCCCCCTCTCCCCGGCCCTCCCCCACAAGGGGGGAGGGAGGTTACCGATGCCATGATCCGCCTGTACGGCATTCCCAACTGCGACACCATGAAGAAGGCCCGGCGCTGGCTCGACGAGCACGGCGTTGCCTATGACTTCCACGACTACAAAAAACAGGGCCTGGACGAGGCCCTGCTGCGGGCCTGGGTCGCCGAATTAGGCTGGGAGCGGCTGGCCAACCGCCAGGGCACGACCTGGCGCAAGCTACCGACGGAGCTACGTGAGGGGCTGGACGCGGAGGGGGCGATTGCGGTCATGCTGGCCAATCCCAGCCTCATTCGTCGCCCCCTGCTCGACACGGGTGAGGCCCGGCATCTGGGTTTCTCACCAGAGGCCTACACGGAGATCTTTCCCCCATGACCCCAACCCTGGACTTGGCCGCCGAGCTGATCCGCCGTCCCTCCGTCACCCCAGAGGATGGCGGTTGTCAGGACATCCTCGCCCAGCGCCTGGCGGCGAACGGCTTTCACGTCGAGCATCTGCCCTTCGGCGAGGTCCGTAATCTCTGGGCCCGGCGCGGCTCGGACCGGCCCCTCTTCTGCTTCGCCGGCCACACTGACGTGGTGCCGCCCGGTCCCCGGGACCACTGGGACTCGGACCCCTTCACCCCGGCGGTGCGTGACGGCAAGCTTTACGGCCGCGGGGCCTGCGACATGAAGGGTGAGATCGCGGCCATGGTCACGGCGGTGGAGGCCTTCGTTCACGATCAGCCGGACCACCCGGGTTCCATCGCCTTCCTCATCACCAGCGACGAGGAAGGCCCCTCGGTGGACGGCACAGTGCGGGTGGTGGAGACCCTGGAGGCCCGGGGAGAGAAGATCGACTGGTGTCTGGTGGGCGAGCCCTCCAGCCAGGATCGCCTGGGGGACACCCTCAAGAACGGCCGCCGCGGCAGCCTGAACGGCTTCCTGACCGTCAAGGGCCGGCAAGGCCATGTGGCCTACCCCCATCGCGCCGTCAATCCCCTCCATGTCCTCGCCCCCTCTCTGGTGGAACTGGTGGACGAGGAGTGGGACCAGGGTAACGCCTTCTTTCCGCCCACGACCTTTCAGATCGCCAATCTCAACACCGGTACCGGCGCCGAGAACGTCATCCCCGGCACCCTCACCGCCCAATTCAACTTCCGCTTCTCCACCGAGGTCACGGCCGAGACCCTCCAGCGCCGGGTCGCCACCATCCTCGACCGGGGCGGTTTCGACTACGACCTGAGCTGGCGCCTGTCCGGCGACCCCTTCCTCACCCCTGCCGGCGCCCTGGTGGAGGCTGCCTCCCTGGCCGTGCTGGAGACCCTGGGCTACCGACCGGAACTCTCCACCGGCGGCGGCACCTCCGACGGCCGCTTCATCGCCCCCACCGGCGCCCAGGTCCTGGAACTGGGGGCCATCAACGCTAGCATCCACCAGATCAATGAGCATGTGGGCGTCGAGGAACTGGAGCAGCTCTCGACCATCTACCGCCGCATCCTGGAGAGGCTCCTAGCCTGAGTGGTTCTGGGAGCAGGCTCCTTCGTGAAAAAAACGGTTAAACAAGCGGTCAAGAAACGGACCGGGACCGCGGTCCCGGCCCAAACGCCAGACCGGGCCACTGGCCCCAAGCCCGATACGCCCCCCGATCCACGCCCCTTCGCCGACCTGAGCCCGGACCGCATTCTGAACGCGGTAGAATCCCTTGGCCTGGTCACTGACGGTCGGCTGCTGGCCCTCAACAGCTACGAGAACCGCGTCTATCAGGTCGGCATCGAAGAGGGACAGCCCCTCGTCGCCAAGTTCTACCGGCCGGGGCGCTGGAGCGACGCCGCCATCCTGGAGGAGCACGCCTTCACCTTAGACCTGGCGGAGCGGGAGATCCCGGCGGTGCCGCCCCTGGTCATCGGCGGCCAGACCCTGCACCGCCATGGCGGCTATCGCTTTTCCCTCAGCCCGCGGCGGGGCGGCCGGACGCCGGAACTGGATCGTCCCCAGGTGCTGACCTGGCTGGGCCGCTTCCTGGGCCGCATCCATGCCTTGGGTGAAACGCTCCCCTTCCGGCACCGCCCCCGCCTCGACCTCGCCAGCTTTGGCGAGGAGCCCCGGGCCTACCTGCTGGCGGCGGGCTGGCTGCCCCCCGAGCTGCGCAACGCCTATGCCAGCGTCTCCGCCCAGGCCCTGGAGGCGGCGCGCCGCCTGTTCGACCAGGCGGGCGATGTCCGCCAGCTCCGGCTGCATGGCGACTGCCACCCTGGCAACCTGCTGTGGACCGACACCGGCCCCCACTTCGTCGACTTCGACGACTGCCGCCTGGGCCCGGCGGTGCAGGACCTGTGGATGCTGCTCTGCGGCAGCCGCCAGGAGGTGGCCGCCCAGCTCGACCAGATCCTGACCGGTTACCAGGACTTTCGCGATTTCGACTACCGCGAATTGCACCTCATCGAGGCCCTGCGCACCCTGCGCCTGATGCACTACAGCGCCTGGCTGGCCCGCCGCTGGGAGGACCCGGCCTTCCCCCTCGCCTTCCCCTGGTTCAACAGCCCGCGCTACTGGGAGGAGCGCATCCTGGAGTTGCGGGAGCAGATTGCCGCCATGCAGGAGGCGCTGCAGTGATATCCACTTCTCGGGACCTGGACGTATCGCCGGGACCCGATCACCGTCCGGGGTAATCCTCGCCCAGCCCTCAAGGGGTTGGCGAACCGGCGGGCCTCAGGCTGACCTCTCCGGCGGTGAAGATCCGGATTTCCCCGGCCACCTCCACACGCAGGGCGCCGTCGCCGGTGATGCCGGCTTGGGTGCCGATGACGAGCCGCTCGCCCTGACGGATCTCGACACTTTCACCCCGATAACGGTCGTAGCGCTCCCAGAGCGGCAGGAAAGGGATCAGGCCCTCGCGGCCATAGCGCTCCAGGGTGACGACCAGGGCCTCTGTCGCCAGGGCGGCGATGTGGTTGCGACGGTAGCCCCGGGGACCGAAGATCTCGTCCAGATCCACCCAGGGCTGGTCGATGCCCTGGACCTGGGCGCCACGCAGGCGGGTGTTGAGGCCCAGGCCGACGACCACCAGGCTCGGGCCCTGGGTCTCGGCGGCCACCTCGATCAGCAGGCCTCCCAACTTGCGCCGCCGCCACAGCAGGTCGTTGGGCCACTTGAGGCCGATGCCCGCCACCCCGGCAGTCTCCAGGGCCTGGGCCAGGGCCGCGCCCGCCGCCAGGCTGAGCCCGCCCAGATGGCCAGGTCCCTGGGGAAAGCGCCACAACAGGGACAGATAGAGGTTGGCGCCGTAGGGCGAGACCCAGGTCCGCCCCCGTCGTCCCCGGCCGGCGGACTGGCGCTCCGCCAGGCAGAGGGTGCCGCTCGGGGCGCCGGCATGGCCGGCGGCGAGGAGGTGGGCGTTGGTGGAGTCAATGTCGTCCAGGATCTCCAGCCGGGCGATCTGGGCCTGGGCTATGTGGCTCAGGGCGCCAAGGAATTGGGCCGGGTCGAGCAGTTCCAGGGGCTCGCTCAGGCGGTAGCCCGTGCCGCGCCGGGACTCGATGGTCAGCCCGAGACGTTCGCTAGCCTTGCGCACGCCCTTCCAGACCGCCGCCCGGCTCAGTCCCAGCCGTTCCGCCAGGGTCTCGCCGGAGTGATAGCGGCCATCCGCCAGTTGGCGCACCAGTTTGAGATGAGTCTCCATGCCGCCCTCAGCCACCGTGGCCCGGTAAAGAGCCTGGTCTGGTCTCACCGCCCATTTGGCGCACCGTTCTCACCACCCGGATGGCTCATTGTCTCGTCCCCCCTGCTCACTTGATTGTCCGCTGACGGACATCCACGGGACACGGGGCCTTACCCCTTGGCCGCATCCGCTACCGACACCGCTCGGCCCTGGCCTCCGAGCCAGGCGGCGCGGCGAGCCTGGGCTTGTGGCGTGGCGTCCGCCAAGAGCCAAAGCTCACAGGTATCCAGGGGCGCCGGGGCCAGCCGTGCCCGGCGGACCTGGAGCTCGTCACGGCGGAAGGCGTGAATCTCCACCTCGGACCCCTCCCCCGCCGTCAGCAGCAGCTTGTCCAGGTTGTCGCGGCTGATGCGCAGTCCGTCCAGCGCTACCAGGGTATCCCCCGGGGCCAGGCCGGCAGTCTGGGCGGGACCAGCGGTGAAGACGGTGGCGATGATGGGCTCGACGCCCTCGGGCCTGAGGCGGATGCCCAGGCTGGGCGTTGGCGTGGCGGCCCCCTCAGCCGTTTGGATGCCGGTTGCCGGAGCGGCGGCACCGTTGGCGGCCAGACCGCCGAAATCCTTGCCCTGGCGGGCCACCCTGAGGCGCAGGCCGATCCCCAGCTCCGCCAGCAGGGGTGCCAGGTCCAGGTCCTCGGTGCTATCCAGGGCCTGGTGGAAAAAGTCGCCCAGGTCCAGCCCGGTCACCGCCATCGCCAGGGTCTCGAAGCCCCGCTCCTCCAGGCCAACGCCGGTGCGGCCATGGCGTTCCCACAGGGCGCACATCACGTCGTCGAGGGACTTGGTCCCAGCCGTGTCCCGGCGAATGGTCAGGTCGAGCGCCAGGGCCACCAGGGCGCCCTTGGCATAGTAACTCACCAGGCTGTTGGGACTGTTCTCGTCCGGCTGGTAGAACTTGGTCCAGGCATCGAAGCTGGACTCCGCCAAGGTCTGGACCAGACGCCCCGGGGTGCGCAGGACGCGGGTGATGGCCTCCGCCAGCAGCCCGAGATAGGCCGCCTCGTCGATGCAGCCACTGCGTACCAGGGCCAGGTCGTCATAGTAGGAGGTGATGCCCTCGAAAACCCAGAGCAGCCGGGTGTGTACCTCCCGTTCAAGGCCCTGCTCCAGGAAGGCGCGGGGGCGGATGCGCTTGACGTGCCAAAGGTGGAAATACTCGTGGCTGCACAGCCCCAGGAACCGCTGGTAGCCGGGGGTCGGTTGGCCCATTCCCAGGGCCGGCAGTTCCTCCCGGGCACAGAGCAGGCTGGTGGAGAAACGATGTTCGAGCCCGCCGTAGCCATCGGCGGTGACCTGGGTCATGAAGAGGTAGCGATCCAGGGGCAGTTCGCCGAAGAGCGCGGCCTGGGTGGCGCAGATGCGACTCAGGTCGGCCTGCAAGCGCGCATCATCGGCGCGGTGGCGCCCGGTGAGGGTCAGCCAGTGGGGGACGCCGCGGACGTGGAAGGGTATGAGGCTGAAGATGCCCATCTCCACCGGATGGTCGATCAGGTCCTCATAGTCGTCGGCCTGATAGGTCCCGAAGCCGAAGGGTTCCGCCGCCAGGGGGCGCAGGCTGGTCGCCAGACGCCAGTCGGCGTAGGCAGGGCCCTGGGGGGGCTGGATCTCCACCCGACAGGGCAGCCCCTCCAGGCCCCGGACCCCCAGAAAGAGGGCGGGACCGTTGAAATACCCACGCCGGTCATCCAGGAAGGCCCCCCGCACGCTCCCGTCCCAGGCGTAGACCTGCCAGCGGATGACCACCGGCAGACCACGGTGAGCAAGGGTCCAGGTCTGCTTGTCACGTTTTTCCAGGGGCAGATCCCCCTCCGGATCGCCTGCCAACAGGCGGATGAGGTGGCGGGCGAAGTTGCGGATCAGGTAACTGCCAGGAATCCAGGCTGGCAGGGTGAGGATCAGGTCTCCCGCCGGCGGTGGGGTGATGCGCAGTTCGACGGCGAAGACATGGGCTTCGGGTGATAGCGGCTGGACGCGATAGTCAAGGGTGGGGTTCATCTCAAAGGGCATTGGTTGTGGTCAGTCAGTAAGAGCGACAGGGGCAATGAGGGAATCAAGGCTTGGATAACGCAGCTGCCGTGATCATCGCTTCGTCCAAGACCAAATCGATCCGCGGACTTCATTGTTCTCGCGCCTTTAATCAATTTTTGCCTGACCCGACGCTCAGACTTTGGATAACGGCATGCCAATCAAGGCGAAGACGGTTAAGCACCCGCGGTAACGGCCCCTGGCGCCGAAGGAAGCGACGGGAGCAGGGCCAGCCCCCCGGCCGGCAGGTCCAGGTGCACATCCATCTGCGGGAAGGCAATGACGATCCCCCGGGCCCTAAAGGCCGCCAGGGCATCGTTCCGGAGGGCGGCAGCCGACTTGGTGCGGTTCGCTACCTTGATCCAGAACCGGGCCTTGAGCAGGATGGCGCTGTCGGCAAAATCGACCACCAGCACATCGGGCGGGTGGACCTTGAGCACGTAGTGCGAGGCGCGCATGACCTCCAGCAGGGTCTGAATCGCCACCTGGATATCCGAATCGTAGGCGACGCCGACCTGAAATTCGTGACGCCGGATGTCGCCATTCAGGGTCCAGTTGCGGAATTCCTTGGAGACGATCTGACTGTTGGGCAAGGCGATGAGGGCATTGTCCTCGGTCTTGATGAAGGTCGCGCGGATGTTGATCTTATGGACCTTGCCATAGACAGAACCAAATTCAATGGTATCGCCAGGTCGAACCTGTTTGCCTAGCAGGATGATGATCCCGGCGAAGAAATTCTCGAGAATATCCTTCAAGGCAAAGCCAAAACCCACGCTGAGACCGCCCACGATCCATTTGAGATTGTCCCAGTCGATATGCAGCGAGGTGAGGGTAATCAGGATGAAGAGAATCCAGACGACGTAGCGCACGACCAGAAAGGTGGAATTGAGGGCCACCAGATCGAGTTGGCGCGAATCACTGATCACCGTCAACATCTCATGGATCCAGTTGAGAAGAAAGCGCAGAAAAACAGCGACCAGCAGAATACTCACCAGGGTTCGCAGGCTGATCTCAACGGCGGGTGAGGGCGCCAGATCGACATTTAAAAGATGGGCGATAAACCAACTGGCGTTGAAGACTTCGAACCCCCACTGAGTGGCACCCATCAGCAGGGCAAACCACAGCAGCGGGATCAGCAGGGTGGAAATGATGCTGGCCGTCGATGACCGCCGGCCGCGGATGGCATGAGCGACACGCAGCAGGTTTTGGGTTATCACGATCCCGGCATAGAAGATGCTCAGGGCCAGACCGCCACCAATCGCAAGGGCCAGGGCGGGATAGAGATATCCCAACCAGGCGGTGATGCCAACAACCGTCCAGATCAGTCCGGACAGGTGGAACAGGGAATGGATATCCAGGCGATGTTGTTTGTGGATGATGGAATTCCCAATCACCCACAAGAGGTTACCCAGCCCCAGCAGCACCAGGGTCATGAGCAACACGCGCTTGGGCGCCAGAAGATCCGTCATCACATCCAGCAGCGCGATGGAGAAAATAGTCAGCAGGAAGGGATTCAATCCCGGGGCATTCTCTTCGTCATAGCGGGATTTCCAGGCGTAATCGGTGATCGCCAGCCCCAGGAACAACATCGCCAGGGTCAAAAACAGACTGTCGTTGGTGCTGGGCAGGGATTTAAAGGCTTGGAGATAAAAAAAGCCCAGCCAGGCCGTTAGGTAAGGACGTTTGTACCTGGCCAGGGGAAAGCTGGTCAGACGCAGGATGACCAGGGTGACAATGACGGCGATAACGACAAGGGTGAAGAATTGCCACATCAATGATGGCCAGAGATAGTCATCAGGTATGATGACCCGCCATTGGATCGGCAGCGCAAGCAACCAACTGACGAAACTCCGTTTCAATTCCAGAAACTGAAAGGTGGCGCCACCCACGTTTTCCCCACCACCAAAGAAATCGAACGGCTGAAAAAAATATTGGCGATAGTGCGCTAAAAGCTCTGCCTCGCCCCGATTCAGGATCTGCTGAGATTGAGCAATGAAGTCATCGCTTTGCTGGATAATCTCATCGATCTGTGCGACCCAACGCGCCTGCGTGAGCAAGGCGGAATCGAAATTGTAGGCAATCCAGTTGGCGCGCCAGGACAGTTCCGGCTCGACCATCTCGATGGATTGGATCATGGTCAGATTGTTCTTCATCTGGATGTTTTCCAGATTGAACTTCTGCCGGTAAGCCTGGAGGCTGTCGCGGACCTGTTCGAATGACCGGCTCAGATCCTGGATCTGACGATAGTAGAAGGCGGAAAAATATGGGGCATCCTGGGGCTGACCGTCGATCAGGAGCAATAATTCGCTCAGGCGGACCTGAGCACGATGGAGTTTGGTGGCGAATTCATGGCGGCCATCGCGGATGAGGCCATTGATCAGATCGATCTTGGCCCGATCCCGTACCCCCTCGGCATCGCTGGAAATCACGTCGAAATAGTTATCCAGGATGGCCCGAGCATCATAATTTTCATCCACTTCGAGCCGCGGTAGCCGTTGCCGCCAGCGCGAGTCCTCCCCCACCCTGGTTTTCCCGCCGGTGACGCTGGTCTGGCCAGCGTCTTGGTAATCGCGAGCGCCAGTCTCAGCGGTGTTGTCCGCCCCGGTGGTATTGCCCGCGTCATGATGGTTGCGATAGATAGCGGTAAAGCTTCCGTCCCGCATCATGTCCCGCAGGGCCTGATTGATCCGGCTCAACAACCAGGCCTGGTCCTTGGCCACCGGAAAGGCACGGTAGGCGTTGGGGGTGAAAAAATCATCGGTCTCCAGGACCTTTAATTGGTCGGGGTACCGGTTCTGGAGGGCGGTGATAATCTCCGCGTCGTCCAGCAAGTAATCAATATTTCCAGCCAGCAAGGCCTGCTCCATCTGGGCCCCGTCGGCAAAGGTCTGCACCCCGCCGATGCGGCCCGCTTGGTACCAGCGATCAATCTGGTCCTGATGGACGCTGCCGTGCAGGGCACCAAAGGTTTTCTTCTCGAAATCCACGGCTGAGTGAGCGGACAGCGCCGCGCCACGGCCAAGGACCCGGCGCTGGTATTCGTCGATCGGCCAGGAAAAATCCATGGCCGCCTTGCGCGGGTCCGTGATCGTGACGGGCACGGCGAGGTGAAAGGCGCCGGCGGCGAGATCTTTCAGCAGCCTGGTGCGATCGCTCTTGACATATTCCAGCCGCAGTTCTTCCCGGCGGGCAATCTCCTCTAGCAGGGCCGGGTAAAAGCCCAGCGGGCGCCCAGTGTCCGCATCGCTCCAGATCAGAGGGGCATGCTCATACCACCCCACCCTGACCAACCGTGAAGCGGCGGTCTCTTGGGTGAGCCACCCGTAACCGCCGAGGATGACCAGCAGGGCCAACCAGGGGAGGATGGATCTGAAACGCGGTACCTGGAACATTCCCCTTGACCCCTCTGAGGGTACCCAGCAAAAAGATCATTTTATGCCCTCCCCCTGGCCAGTCACCAGACGCGCGGCAGGCAGACGGGAAATCCTTGGCCGAATTCGGGCCTGAGGGGGTAGAATCGGTGCCAATCCAACCAGTGATCTGAATCCCATGTCGCCACATTTTTCCTCTGGCTGGTTAATCCTGACTTTGGTGCTGCCGGGTTTCGTCAGCGCCACGCTGCCAACGCCCACGGCCACCCCTGCGACGGCGCCCACGGCCAAGGTTGAGAATGAGGCTAAGGCTGAAGCTGAGGCCAAGGCTGAGGTTAAGCCCGATACCGAGGCCAAGCCCAAGCCCGACCGGGCTGGCCTGGAGAAGTTGGTCGCCGCGGCCGCCGAACGTCACGGGGTCGAGCTGGCCCTGGTCAAGGCCGTGGTCGCCGCCGAATCCGCCTACGATCCCCAGGCCGTCTCCCGGGCCGGTGCCCGGGGCCTGATGCAGGTCATGCCGGCCACCGCCGCGGACTATGGCGTCGCCGACCAGGAGCGCCTGTTCGACCCCGAGACCAACCTTGATACCGGCACCCGCCACCTCAAGCGCCTGCTGGCCAAATACAAGAACGACTACGGCCGGGCCATCATGGCCTACAACGCTGGCGAGGGCGTGGTGGACCGCACGGGCAGCATGGTCACCTACGCCGAGACCCTGTCCTACACCGAGGCGGTGATCCGTCATTACCGCCGCCAAGGCGGCACCAAACCCACCGACGAGGCCCTGGCCAAGGTTCGCCAGTTACGCAAGCTCAAGGGTCAGCAGGTCAAACAACTCCTGGCCAAATACCTGGACCTCAACCTGCCCTCCCTGCGCGGCAGCTCGCGCACCATCCGTGTGGTTGCCCCGGGGCTGGACGAGAACAGCGCCAAACGCCGGCCCATGATCGTCCTGGAGACCAAAAAGCCTGAGAGCCAGACCGACTGACGATTCCCTTCCAACCTTCACCGACACTACTTTCCTTTCCGCGCCCTCAACTTAATCCCCACTTGCCCGTGACTGGCCCACCCCTAGCGGGACATGGTAACGGCGGCCTGTAGGCGGATTCCCGCCGGAACTGGCTGACACCATCCACCTCAGTAATAGCCCCTGTCGGGGTACTCAAGTGTGAATCTAAGGGGGTATACGCGTGGTGGGGTAGCGAAACCGCCGCTTTGACCCTAGGCTTAGCACATCCACCCTGCGGGTCTCTTGTTGAGGTGAAGCCATGAACCGCCATCTCGCCGCCATCGCCCTTGGCCTGCTGTCCGCCCTGCTCTGGAGCACGAGTGCCATGACCGCCACCCCGGACGAGCAACGCAGCACCCTGGACGATCAGACCGCCGTCGCCGTCACCATCTACAACGAGGACCTGGCCCTAGTAAAGGACCGCCGCCGCCTGGAGCTGCCCGCCGGGCGTCTGGACCTGGCCTTCCGCGACGTCAGCGCCCGGATCCAGCCCGAGACGGCCCTGCTGCGCGGCCTGACCGCCGGGGCCGGGTTGCGCGTCATCGAGCAGAACTTCGACTTCGACCTGCTCACCCCCGCCAAGCTGCTGGAGAAATACGTCGGTCGCCCGGTTGGCGTCATCAAGGTCCACCCCACCACCGGGGAGGAGACCGAGGAGGCGGCTGAGGTCCTGGCCGCGTCGGATGGCACGGTCCTGCGTATCGGCGACCGCATCGAGACCGGCGAGCCCGGGCGCATCGTCTTTCGCGAGCTACCGCCCAACCTGCGGGACCGCCCCACCCTAGTCATGAAGCTGGACAACGGCCTGGCGGGTCCCCAGGAGGTGGAACTGTCCTACCTCACCGGCGGCCTGTCCTGGAAGGCCGACTACGTGGGCGAACTGGCGGCGGACGACAGCCGCCTGGACCTCACCGGCTGGGTCACCCTCAACAACACCAGCGGCACCGCTTATCGTGACGCCCGGCTCCAGCTCGTCGCCGGCGACGTCAACCGGGTGCGGGACCAGATCCGGCCGGCCATGGCCATGATGGAGAGGCGGGCCATGGCCGCGCCCGCCCCGGAGATGGCGGAGGAGGCCCTGTTCGAGTACCACCTCTACAGCCTGGCCCATCCCACCACCATCGCCGACAACCAGTCCAAGCAGGTGGCCCTGCTGGCGGCCCAGGGGGTACCCACCCGCAAGGAACTGCTCTTCCTGGGCCAGGATTACTACTACCGCGCCCAGCAGGGGGAGATTGGCGTCAAGCTCAAGGCCAGCGTCTTCCTGGAGTTTGACAACCGCGAGGAGGCCCGCCTGGGCCTGCCCCTGCCCAAGGGCGTGGTGCGCATCTACAAGCGGGATTCCCAGGATCAGGCCCAGTTCGTCGGCGAGGACCGCATCGACCATACCCCGAAGAACGAGCAGGTGCGCCTGAAGCTCGGCGAGGCCTTTGACGTCACCGCCGACAAGGTGCAGACGGACTTCGTCAAGCTCTCCGGCATGGGGCCCTGGCAGTATCAGTTCGAGACCGGCTACCGCTTCAAGCTGCGTAACGCCAAGCCCGAGGCCGTCAGGGTCAAGGTCCGGGAGCCCATCCCCGGAGACTGGCAGATGCTTGAATCCAGTCACCCCCAGCGCAAGGTCGCCGCCAACCTGGCGGAGTGGGAGATCGAGATTCCAGCGGAAGGGGAGACCGAGCTCAGATACCGGGTGCGGGTGCGGTTCTGAGGCTCAGGTTGCGGAGTTGAGGTTTGGGGGCTCAATCCTCCGGCCGCAGGTGGGGGAAGAGCAGGACGTCGCGGATCGAGGCCGAGTCGGTGAAGAGCATCACCAGGCGGTCGATGCCGATGCCCTCCCCCGCCGTGGGCGGCATGCCGTGCTCCAGGGCGCGGACATAGTCGGCATCGAAGTGCATGGCCTCCTCGTCGCCGGCGTCCTTCTCCGCCACCTGGCGACGGAAGCGCTCGGCCTGATCCTCGGCGTCGTTGAGCTCGGAAAAGCCGTTGGCGAGTTCGCGGCCGCCGACGTAGAACTCGAAGCGGTCGGTGACGAAGAGATCCCGATCGTTGCACCGCGCCAGGGGTGAGACCTCGGTGGGGTACTGGGTGATGAAGGTTGGGTCCTTGAGCTGGTGCTCGGCCACCTGGTCGAAGATTTCCATCTGCACCTTGCCCAGGCCCCAGGTCGGCTTGAATGCGAGACCCAGGCGCCGTGCCAGAGCGCGGGCCGCTTCCAGGTCGTCAAGGTCGGCTGAGGTGATGCCCCGCTCCGCCCCATAACGCAGAATGGCCTCGCGCACCGTCAGGCGGGCGAAGGGCTTGCCAAAGTCGTAGGTCTCCCCCTGGTAGCTGACCAGGGTGGAACCGGTCACCTCCTCAGCCATGCCCCGCAGCAGGTCCTCGGTAAGATCCATCAGGTCCTCGTAATCGGCATAGGCCTCGTAGAATTCCACCATGGTGAACTCAGGATTATGGCGAGTAGAGAGGCCCTCATTGCGGAAGTTGCGGTTGATCTCGTAGACCTTCTCGAAGCCACCCACCACCAGGCGCTTGAGGTAGAGCTCCGGAGCGATGCGCAAAAAGAGCTGCATGTCCAGGGCGTGATGGTGGGTGATGAAGGGCCGCGCCGCCGCCCCACCAGGGATGACCTGCATCATCGGCGTTTCCACCTCCAGATAGCCCCGGCCATCCAGATAGTTCCGCAGATACTGGATGATGCGGGTGCGGGCGCGGAAGGTCTGGCGCGTGCACTCGTTCATGATCAGGTCCAGGTAGCGCTGGCGATACTTGCTCTCCTGGTGGGTAAGGCCGTGGAACTTCTCCGGCAGGGGGCGCAGGGCCTTGGTCAACAGCCGCAGGGTCTCGACCCGCACCGACACCTCGCCCGTCTTGGTCTTGAACAGCACCCCCTCGGCGCCAAGGATGTCGCCCAGGTCCAGGTCGCGCTTGAACCAGGCGTAGTCCTCTTCTCCCAGGGTATCACGCTGGATAAAGAGCTGGATCTGGCCCGACATGTCCTGGAGATGGCAGAAGCTGGCCTTGCCCATGACGCGCCGGCTCATCAGCCGCCCGGCGACCTTGACCCGCAGGCCCAGGGCCTCCAGCTCCTCCGCCGGCCGGTCGCCATACTCGGCCACCAGTTCCCCGCCCATGACGTTGCGGCGGAAGTCATTGGGAAAGGCAATGCCGTTCTCGCGCAGGGCGCGCAGCTTCTCCCGGCGCTGGGCGATGAGCTTGTTTTCGTCGAGGGGTTGCTGGTCAGGATTATTCATGGGTATTCGCGCTTACTACCGAGGCCGTGGGACCACCACGACCTGAAACATTGCCGCTTGGCCAACGAGGCCGGCACCGGCATCGCCTGCCCTTCCGGGTCGGGACCCCGCACCCAGTCAGGCCGCCGGCCAATCGGGGTAGGCGGGGTTGGGTGGACTTGAAAAGCGCAGCATTATGGCTCAGATGCCCGGCGGGCACTAACTGCTGCTTAACAGCATCACAGGGTCTCCACCTCGAAGCCCACCAGCGAGCGCCGCTCGCGGCTGAACTCGATGCCGATCAGGTGGATCGGCAGCCCCTCGGCACGGTACTTGTCGGCGTAGCCTCTATCCTTGATCTGCTGCAAGGCCGCGCCCTCGGGGGCCAGTTCCACGACCTTGAACTCGAACAGCCAGATGTGGCCGTTGAAGCGCAGGCGCAGGTCGAGCCGGCCCTGGTGGCTGGCATCCTCCGGCACCAGGTCCAGCCCCAGGGCGGCGAGGTGGCTGTAGAAGACGCTGGCGTAGTAGCCCTCGTAGCGGGCGATGGGATTGGTGTCGTGCCACTGATGGGGGATGGCGGCGAACAGGCTGGCAATGTGCTGGCGCAGGGCCTCAACATCGGCGACGACCAGGATGTCGTAGAGCCGGCTGGCCAGCTCGCTGGCCTGTCCCGGCTGGCCGATGAAGGCCTTGGCCAGGCTGTCGTTGAGTGCCGCGCTCACCTCCAGATTGGGGTAACCCAGGCTGTACTCCCAGCGCGCGCCGATCTGGCGGGAACCGGTGAAGGTCAGATAGCCGGTCTGCCACAGCAGGGCCTCCGGCGCGAGCTGATCGACGTCAAAGGCCGACAACAGGGCCTCGTCCGCCCGCAGGTGCGCCAGCCGGGGGGTGAAGAAACCGCGCTGGGTCAGGACATCCACCAGAAAGGTGGGCGTGCCGGTCTCGAACCACCAGGGGCGGAACTCGCGGGCATCGAACAGCAGCAGCACGTCGAAGGGGTTGTAAACCGCCTCGCCCAACCAGTTGTAACCGTTATACCAGGCGCGGATCTGCTCCCGGTCCAGCCCCGCCAGCTCCGGGGCGAAGACCTGGTCCAGATCGGCCTCGGTGTAGCCGCACAGGGCCGAGTAGCGGGCGTCGACAGTGATGTCCCTGAGATTGTTCAGCCCGGAGAAGAGGCTAACCTTGCTGAACTTGCTGACCCCGGTGAGGAAGGCGAAGCGGATGTGGGCGTCCGAGTCCTTGATCACCGAGTAGAGATTGCGCAAGCCATCGCGCATCACCCGGGCCATCACCGGATCGGTAATGTTGTCGAGGATCGGCTTGTCATATTCATCCACCAGCACCACCACGCGCTCGCCGGTGGCGGCATGTGCCTTGCGGATCAACTCGGCGAAACAGCCCGCCAGCGTCGGCTGCGCACACGAGATACCGAGTGCCTCCTGATTGATGGCCAACTGCTCGCCAATCTTGGCGTCAAGTTCGCCCGTCTGCCGCACCACCCCACCGCCGAAGCTCAGCCGGACCACCGGATAGCGCCGTGACCAGTCCCAGCGACTCTCGGCCGCCAAGCCTTGGAACAGCACCTGATTACCACTGAGCAGTTCCGCCAAGGTATCCAGGAACAACGACTTGCCGAAGCGCCGCGGTCGGGAGAGGAAGTAATGCGTACCCTCCGCGATCAGCCGCAGGGCGAAACCGGTCTTGTCGACATAGTAAAAGTCCTCCTCGCGGATCTTGCGAAAGGTCTGAATACCGATGGGCAGGGAACGTCGGGACATGGCGGCGTGGGCGGAGCGCAGCAATCAAGACAAGGGCTTGGATGTTAGCATGGGCGCTGAGGCCCTGCCCGGCGGCCCGACCCGCCCATGCCACATCAGGCTCGGGCACCAAGTTAGGCTGCATCCCGTCTGCTTAACCCGGCGCTCCGAGGCCGAATATCCCGACAAAGCCCTATAGCAGGGAGCCATGGCCAAAAGGCCAACTCACCTCGGGCCTTCTCAGCCCTTCGTCCAAGGATCCTCCTCCTCGGAACCGGTTGCGGCCCTCGTGGTACCAGCGGGACCCGGAGAACTCGCGGAAGGCGTGACACCCGTGGAACTGGCGGCACGCTCGGCAGTTCCGTCAGTCGCTCCCTCTTTCCCCTCGTTTCTCGCCTGGTCACTCGCCACCCCGGTCTTCCCCCACCGGCCAAAGGCCGGACGCTGGCTTTTCCGCCACAGACCCCCAGCGCTGAAGCAACCCCAGCCCCACCGCAACCAGTTGAGCAGGCTGTTGGCCAGCCAAAGGGCCCAGGCGAGCATGAGCAGGCGGTAGACCCACAGGGGCACGGTGATCACCCCGGGCTGGGGCAGGGTCTCGGTGGCGCGGTCTTGGTACCAGAGGAGTTGGGTGACGCCGGAGGCCCTACCGGAGCCGTTACCGGCAATCTGCATCTCCGGCTGGCCCAGCAGGCCCTCGGCGATCGCCGCCGCCAGGGCGCCCAGGGCCTGAAAGCTCAACAGGACCAGGCCGAGCTGCACCAGATTGAAGGCCCGATCGTTCAACCCCTGACCCTTGGCGCCGCGCCAGGCGAGGGCCAGCAACCAGGCGACAACTAGCACGGCGCCGGCGGCCGGGGCCTGGGTCAGGCCGAGCAGCAGCAGGCCCCACTGCCAGGCGCCGGCGGGGCTGAGGGGGAGGCGCGCCAGGGCCAGGGCGGCCACCAGGATCAGGGGGATCAGGCTCCAGAAGAGCACCGCCGGGCCCAGGGTCGGCCCGTGCGCCCACAGCACCCAGCGATCCTGACCCAGTTCGATGCGGGTGGTGGCATTGACGCTGGGGATGCCCAGGCCCACCGCCGGGGCGGTGAGGTGGTTGGCGATGCCGCGGTCCTCGTGCCAGGACAGCACCGCCTCTTGCGTCCCCGGGTGGACCGGCAGCAGGACCTGCCCCTCCTCCTGGCGGATGGGCTGGGCGATGCCGTCCAAGGTCACGGTTTGCAGCTCGGCACCCGCCGGCAGGCTGACCGGCTGGCGACCGCCACGGGAGGCGCGCAGGATCAGCCGCAAACGGCTCTCGGTGGCCCGGTCACCCGGACGCAGGGTCAGCTCGCTGGCATCGACCGTCAGACTGGTGCCGGGGGCGCCGGCCGGCCGGCTGATCGTCAGGCGCAGGGTCTCACCGGCCCAGGGACGCCATTCAGGTTGCCACTGGCCCGCCGGGCTCTGGTGATGGACCGGGGCCAGGCCCGCGACCTGGACATGCCAGATGGGGCTGGCGTCCAGGCGCCAGATCTCAGTCCAGTCCTGGGTCGCGGGGGCGGTCAGGGTCAGTTCCGCCTCGGGCGTGAGCTGGGACTCCCAGACCAGTTCGCTCTCCCCGGCTTGCAGATGGGCGGTCAAGAGGCCGGCGCTGACCTTGCGCCCGGGCGTTAGGACCGCCTCTCCGGGCAGCAGGGGGATGGACAGGGTGAGGGGCGCCTCGGGCGGTGTGAGGCGCCGCAGCCGGGACTGAACCCGCCAGGAGAGATCGAGGACCAGGGTCCGCTCCAGCTCCAGGAAGGGCGGCAGGGTGGCCGCCGTCCCCGCAACGGGTGGTGAGTTCGCGTCGTCCTTACCTGGATGGACCGGCTGAGCTGGGTGAGCTGGCTGGCCCGTAGCGCCTGCGGCGACATCCTCAGTCCCGGCGAGCGGCGGGGTGTCCGCCCTTGCTTGACCTGGCTGCGTGGTAACGCCATCCTTCACTGCCTCCTGACCCACCTCGTCATCAGCCAAGCTCCGCCTATCAGCGGCCGTTTCACGCATCAGCAGGAGCTGGACCTCCGGGACACCGTTGTCACCGACACCGGCGATGCGCCAGCCGCTACTGGTCACCGTCACCTGGCGGGGCCGCAGCGGCAGGGGCAGGCTGATCCGCTCCCGCGGGGGCAAGGCGCCGGCCAGGGTGAGGCGCTGACGACCGGCGGCCACCAGGACCCAGAGCTGGCCCTCGGTGCCGCGCAGCACGGCGGTAGCCGGCTCACCATCGATCTCGACCCGGCTCGGCAGCCACTGCCCCGTCTGGGCCGGCAGGGGGATCGCCACCGGCGCCGCGGCATCCACCTCCAGCTCCAGCCGCAACTGGTTGGGCGTGGCGGTCAGATTCAGGACGGGGATCTCGGCGCAGTCAGGCTGGCAATCCGGCGGGGCCAGCAGCCGCGCCTTCAACTCCTTGAGCAACTCCGGGCCAGGCAAGGGCTGCGCATGGCTTACGCTGGGAATCAGGGCCAAAAGCGCCAGACTAGCCGCAAGCCAAAAGCTGGCGAGTGCGATCTGCCGAGGCGGGCTTGCCACCCACGGAGACGATCCCGAACCTGAATCCGCATCAAGGCCAGTGGTAGTGCCAGTTGTAGGACCCGAACCAAAACCTGAAACCCTGGCGGATGCCCTGGCCGAAGCAGCGCCTGACGCCGAAACGGCAGCCGAACCGGATTCCGGGGCTCTTGAGTTCTCAGCATCCGGATCCCGGTCGGGATCCTCGCCAGAAGCGGCTTTCTGACGCTTCCCCGCGCCCCAAGGCCACCTTGTGCCTGGCCCCTTGAACAAACCCGGACCGCCCAGCAGCACAAAGATCAGCCCCGCCATCAGCAGCAGCCGTAGCACCGCCAGGGCCAGATTGAGGTCGGGGGGGACGAGGATGAGACGCAGCTCCTGGCCCATCTGGACCGGTCCCTGCCAGTGGAGCTGAACCTGATTCCAGCGCCAATCCGGCAGACCAGGACCGGTCTGGGTCAGGGCGTCCGGATCCATACGCTTGAGGTCAGCGCCGGGCGCACTGGCCTTACCTTCCAACCCCCCGCCGCTTGACTCCAGTCGTGAGAGCGCCTTGCCACGGGAGGCCAGGGACTGGCCAGTGCCCGGCGCTGGGGGGGCGGCCGGGACCGGGCGCGGGGCCTGGTCGTCATAGGCCTCCGCCTCCAGGGGCAGCATGCCCCCTTCCCCGGCCAGGTCCGCCTTCAGGGCCTGGCCGGGCGTCGGCTGAGCCAGGTAGGGATGTTCGAGCTGGGGATAAAGGCCCAGGCGCAACTGCCCGGCCAGGAAGGGGATGGCGATCAGCGCCAGGACCAGGATGGACCCCAGGCGAAAGGCCTTGACCCAGCGCGCCAGGCCACTGCGCGTCGGCAGCACCCGCCCGAGGGCGATGGCGGCCAGCAGGCTCAACCACGCATACTGGGGCGCCTCGGCCTCCTGCCAGGTCAGGACTAACGCCACCAGGGCCAGGGCGGCGGCCCACCAGCCAAAGAGCCGGCCCACGGCCAGGGTGATGACCAGTACCAGGAAGAAGTCCAGCAGGGTCCAGGCCGCCAGCCAGCTTCCTGGTGCCCGGTCCACCCCCAGGGCGGCCAGGAGAAGCCAGCCGGGGGGCAGATTGAGGTCGGCGCTGACCTGGCTGAAGTCCCGGGCCCAGCCGGTGGCGGATAGGCGGCTGGTCCGGAGCAGCCGGCTATCGGCATTCAGGTCGAGTTGGCCGCGGCGCACCTCGACCCCGGCAGCGCCACTGGCCTGATCGAGGGTGATCGACTGGGGCTCGCCATCCAGGACCACCCGTCCCAAGTCCATGCCGGGACCGGCGTCGAGGCGCCAGCCCGCCGTCAGGGTTCCGGTGATGCGATCGCGCACGCTGTAGCCCTGGCCGTCGAAATCCAGCCAGAGGCGACGCTGAAGGCGCAACTGGTCCGGCTCCGGTTGCGGATCACCGCGGCGGATGACGTCCAGATGCAGCGTCACGCCAGGGGTCAGGCGATAGGCGGGCAGGGACTGCCAGTCCGCCGGTAACTCGGTCTGGCGTGGATCCAGGGCCGGCGCGCCCCGGGGCTCGGTCAGCCGCACGGCGGTATTGGCCTGATAGACCCAGAGTTCCTCCGCCGGCCAGGGCTCCGGCAGGTCCGGGAAGGGAAAGGCCGTCGCCTCTTGCGGATAGCGGGCCTGGAGGCTGAGCTCCCAACGACCGGGCCGGACCTGGAGCACCAGACGACCATCCGCCTCCAGCCGCGCCGGCAGCGGGCTGACGAGGGCCATGGGGATGACCCCGGCCGGCAGGGTCGCGGGCAGGCTGATCTCCCGGGGCCGCCCGGCGACCTCCAGTACGATTCGCGTGGTCAGGCGCAGCGGCACGCCCTCCTCCAGACGACCGAAAACCTGGAGGTGGAACCGGTCCTCCGGGGCGGCGACGCTGGCCGGGGCCGGCGCCGGGGCCTGGTCGGAGAGCCAGACCTGGCCCTGCTCGTTGAGGACCGGGAACGGCAGGTCCCGACCCGCCACGCGCATGGCCAGCAACGCCACCTGGGGCGGCAAGGTCAAGGCGGGAGGCAGGCGCTCCCAGCGAAAGCGCCCCTCAAGGCGGTAATGGCCCGCCGGCAGCCAGACCACCGGCTGATTGCCACGGCTCACGACCGGCAACGGCTGGTCCCCGCCACTGACCCGCACCTCCTGGGGCCAGGTCTCACCATCCCCGGGCAAGGGGACGGGGATGGGCCGGGTCGCGAAGACCCTAACGTCGAGACCGAACCGTCCCCCGGTAGTGTCCAGTTCCAGCTCCAGCCTGACCGGCCAGGCGCAAGGCCGGCCCTGGGGATCGCCCTCCAGCCGGGGACAGCTATGGGTGGGTTCGTCCCACAGGACCCAGTCCGTCCAGTCCGCCAAGGGCGGGGGCACCTGTGCGATGGGCAGCGGACTGGCCAGGCCCACTCCGGAGAGGATGAGTCCGCCCAGTAGAAGCAGTAGGACTAGCAACGGCAGCCGTAGCCGTAGCCGCAGCGGCAGCCCCAACGGCGGAAACAGGCGGGTCAGCAAGGTCCTCGGCCGGCAACGCAGGGACGGGCGGACCATGGGGGGTCTCCATCAGCGGGATGATGGGATAAGTGTAGTCGGGATCAGAGAGGCCGCCGCAATCACCGCCTGCCCCAAGGCCAGGCCACCGTCATTGGCAGGGACCTGGCGATGGCTGAGAACCCGCATCCCTCGGCCGCGCAACTCCCGGGCCAGGGCCTCGAACAGGGTCTTGTTCTGCATGACCCCGCCGGAAAGGGCCACCGTGTTCAGACCGCGCGCCTCCGCCAGACGCACCGCCAGTTCGGCCGCGGCCCGCGCCAGGCCAAGATGGAAGCGGGCGGCGATGACCCCCAGGGCATGCCCATGAAGGTCCTGATCGGTGACAGCCTGACCGATACCCTCCCGGTCCTGCTCCCTGATGACCCGGCCCGCACCCCCTTGATGCCCATCCTGGATGACCTGGTCCCTGCCCTCCAGGGACAGAGCCGCGGGGGCATGGGCCAGATCCTCCAGCAGGCAGCGCCAGAATGGAGCAGGGTCGAGTTGCCAGCGCCCCTCGGCCTCGACCAGACCGAAGGGGTAGGTCTCCCCGGCGGTCAGGGCCCGGGCATCGGCGGTGACCGCCAGGGTCTCCAGCTCGATGGCGGCCTGGCCCTCATAGGAGATGCCATCACGACACAACCCCAGGGCGGCGGCGACGGCATCGAACAGGCGGCCGGCGGAACTGGTCTGGGGGGAGTTCAGCCCCCGGGCCATCATGGTATCCAGGGTCGCCAGGGGCTTGGTGGCCAGGTAGCGGGTCAGTTCCAGGTCCGGATAGGCGGCTGTGACCTCCTCCCAGCCCAGGCAGGTGGCGAGTTGGGCGTAGAGGTTGCGCCAGGGTTCGCGGATGGCCCGCGCCCCGCCGGGCAGGGGCACCGGGCGCAACTGCCCCAGGCGCTCGTAGCCCCGGTAATCGGCGACCAGAAACTCCCCGCCCCAGACGGTGCCGTCCGCGCCCCAGCCCAGGCCGTCGAAGGCGATACCCAGGACCGCACCGGCGTCCAGGGGCCAGCCGGCATCCGCCAGGACGCTGGCGATGTGGGCGAAGTGATGCTGGACCCGGACGACCTCGATACCTCGCTCCGCCGCCTGGGCCTGACCTACCAGGGTCGAGCGGTAATCGGGATGGAGATCCAGGGCAAGCCGGACCGGCTGGTGGTGAAATAGTGCTTGATAGAGCCCAAGGGTGCGCTCGAACTCGTCGGCGGTGCGGGCATCCTCCAGGTCGCCCAGATGCTGCGACAGGATGGCCTGGGCGGGACTACCGCCACCCTGGGCCGCCCCACCCATATCGGCAGCCGTTGGTAAGCTCTTCCCCGCCCCATCACTCTCGGCAGAAATTGGTAACGGGGCCTCATCAAGCAGGGCATGGTCGGTCTTCCCCCCCCTCCCCTCGCGGGAGGGGGTTGGGGGGAGGGGGTGAACGCCTCCATCCATAACAAGGGCAGCGCCAGATCCAGCAAGTGGCGCCGAGACAGCCCTTGTGCCGGAGCGCAACAAGCAAATGGTGTTTTTCAGCTCCCCACCCAAGGCCAGAACGGGTGGCGCGACCGCGAAACCAGGCGGTAGATTGAGCGGCAGCGGCGCCAGACCCCGGGCACGCCGCAAGGGCCGGACCTCGCCGTCCATCACCCGCAGCACCGAATCGTCCACCCGGTTGAGGATCTCGCGATCGTGCAACAGGAAGACATCCGCCAGCCCGGTTAGGCGCTGCCGTGCATCGTCGTTAGCAATGCACTGGGGCTCCTCACTGCGATTGCCGCTGGTCATGACCAAAGGACGGTTCCAGTCCTGCAACAGGAGCCGGTGCAGGGGACTGTAGGGGAGCATGAAGCCCAGGGTGGACTGGCCGGGCGCGACCTGATCCGCCAGCGGCGTTGGGTCCGCTTGCTTCTTATCGAGGAGCATCACCGGCGCTGCGGGGCTCTGCAACGCTGCCGCCTCGACCTTCGATAGCCAGGCATAGCGGCGGATGACCTCCAGATCCCGGGCCATGAGGGCGAAGGGCTTGCGATAACGTCCCTTGCGCTGGCGCAGGGCGGCGACGGCCTGGGCGTTGGTGGCATCACAGGCCAGATGAAAACCACCGATACCCTTGATGGCCAGGATCTGGCCCTGGGCCAGCAGCCGGCTGGCGGCGGCGACGGCGTCCACCGCATCGAGACTGGCGGGCGCGATCACCTGGCCCTGGGCATCTTCCAGCCAGGCCCGGGGCCCGCAGACCGGGCAGGCGATGGGCTGGGCATGGAAGCGGCGATCCGCCGGATCCTCGTACTCCCGGCGGCAGTCCGGGCAGAGGGGAAACGCCGCCATGCTGGTATTGGCCCGGTCATAAGGGATGGCGCGAACGATGCTGAGGCGGGGGCCGCAATGGGTGCAGTTGGCGAAGGGATAGCGATAGCGCCGGTCCGCCGGGTCCGCGATCTCGGCGGCGCAGGCGGCGCAGGTAGCGGCGTCCGCGACAACGCCGGTCTCAATCCGCCCGGCGACGCTGGCGCGGATGTGAAACCCTTCCGCCTCCACCTTACCAGCCCTGTCCCCAGCACCAGTCCCAATCCCAATCCATATCCCTGTCCCAGCATCAGCCCCAGTCCTAGAATCAGCCTCGGTCCCCGTACCAGCGCCAGCCTCAGCCGCGGCACTGTCCAGTGCCGCCAAACCTGCCGGCCAGGGTTGCCGCTCCAGGCTGTCGATGCGCGCCAGGATCGGGCACTCGCTCACCAGACGTTGGCAAAAGGTCTCCAGCGCAGCCCCTGCTCCACGAGCCTGGATCAGTACCCCCTCGCCGTCGTTACGCACCTCCCCGCTAAGACCCAATTCCCGCGCCAGCCGCCAGACGGTGGGACGGAAGCCGACGCCTTGCACCAGTCCGCGGACGCGGATGCGCTCAGCGGCAAGGGAGCGGTCGCTCATTGGCTGTCATAAAAGGAATGTCGGGAGATCCTGGATTCGTAGGTCACCCGCACCCGCTCCGACTGGTTGAGATAGAGGAGCCAGGCGGTCAGGATGATGATCTGCTGACCGTTGTAGAGGAAGATCAGCAGATTCTCCTGGCTGAGCGAAATGTAGAAGGCATTCAGCATGCTCAGCAGGATTTTCAGCAAAAACAGCCCGGAGGCGATGAGGCGGAACTGGTTGTACTTGGTGAACAGCGTGAACAGCACCACGCCGGAGGTCAGCAGGTCGATGAATAAGGTCAGCCTGATGGCCTGGCCATCAGGAGAGGGATTGAGACCGGTCGGCCCCATCGGCGGATAGATTTCCGGGAACAGCAAGACCTGATAGAGCACCGTGACCACGAACACCAGGCCCAGGTAGCCGGCCAGGACCAACAGCCAGCCACCGATACCAAAGAGTTGCTGCCTTCTCGCTTTCTCCTTGGGAATTTCTCGCCACTCGCCCATTGATCGCTCCACCTTAAACAAGACCGTCGTTCCTACAGCTGGGTAACCCCGCCCTAATCTACTCCCCCCAGGAAGGGCGAGAGTGGCTTGGAAAGGACAGGCACCTGGCTCTCACTCCCTTCGCGGAACATCAGAGAGCGGGGCAAGTATAATCCCCCCCGCTTTTACTGCCGCACTTGCGTTTGACGAGATCCGGATGGCGGAATCCTGGCGTCATCCGGGGTGTGTCGGGATCACCCACGAATGTCTGAATGAATTTTTTTTCCAAGGTTGAAGCAAGTCGTTGCACCCCCTTGACCTCCTCGGCGCCCTGGTGGACTCGGCGGCCTGGCCCTGGCTGCGGGGGGGGCTGCATGGCGCCTTTTTTCTCGTCGCCTTCTATCTGCTCAAGCGGATGTATGACCTGCGACACGAGACGGAACCGCGCCATCTGGCACCCCCGCGCCTCCCTCTGCGCTTTGCCGCCCTCGGGCTGGGCATGCTCTTTGCCCTCCTCCTCGCATACCAGGCAAGCTGGCAACTGGCGGGGCTCTTCCGTCCCCCGTTCCTGGCCTTCATGCAGACCTATGACCGGCGGCAGTTCAACCCCGCCCATGGCATCCAGCGCGGGCGCATCCTCGACCGGCGCGGCGAGGTCCTGGCCTTTAGCGAGGAGGCGGAGGGCAAGGTCAGGCGGCGTTACCCCTACGGCCCGGCCTTTGCCCACACCATCGGCTACAGCCATCCACGCTTCGGTGCCGCCGGGGTGGAGGCGGCGGCCAGCCAGCACCTCAACGGCGCCAACCCGGAGCGACTGGCGTCCTGGGGGGAACTGGGTCGGCAACTGCTGACCCAGGGCAAGCGGCCCCGGGGGCAGGACCTGGTCCTGACCCTGGACCTGGAGCTGCAATTGGCCGCCCTGCAAGGGCTGGGCAACCGCCGTGGCGCCGTGGTCCTGCTGCGGCCGGCGGACGGCGCCATTCTGGCCCTGGCGAGCACGCCGACCTTTGACCCCAGCGCGATCTCCGCCGCCCTGTTCGCCGGCCGACCGGCTGATTCCCCCCTCCTCAACCGGGCGACTCAGGGCCTGTATCCGCCCGGCTCCACCTTTAAGATCGCCCTGGCCGTCGAGGCCCTGGAACAGGGCTTCACCGGCACCCTCCATTGCCCGGCGGAGGGCTTCACCACCTCCCCCCGCTACCCGCTGATCCGCGACCATGACTATTACAGCGCGCGCCGCGCCGGCCGCGCCTGGGCCGGTCATGGCAACCTGGACCTGAGCACGGCCTTCAGCGAGTCCTCCAACGTCTTCTTCGCCCAACTCGGGGTCCGGTATGGCCACGCGGCCTTTCGCGCCCATCTGGAACGGCTGCTCTTCGGCCAGCCGGTGCGGCTCTACCCCGGCATGGACCGCACCGGGGCCATCAATACCAGCCGGGTACCACGCATCGCGGACAAGGACCAGTATGGCTTGGCCCAGGCCTCCATCGGCCAGGGGGTGGTGACCGCCTCCCCGGCTCATTTGGCGCTGATCACCGCGGCCGTAGCCCATCAGGGCATCGCCATGCAGCCACGGCTGATCGCCACCGAGCCCACCGCCGCCCTGGGGCGCCTCATGTCGGAGGCCACCGCCAAACGGCTGAGCAAGATGATGCGCCGGGTGGTGACCGAGGGCACGGGCAAGACCATCAACACCGACCAGGTGGCCATCGCCGGCAAGACCGGCACGGCGGAAAACGCCCAGGGGGCCTCCCACGGCTGGTTCGTCGGTTTCGCCCCGGCGGAACGGCCGACCCTGGCGGTGGCCGTCCTGGTGGAACAGGGCGGTTATGGCGCGACCAGTGCCGCCCCCATCGCCCGGGACCTGCTGCTGCGGGCCCAAGACCTGGGGTTGTTGAAATGACGGACAGGAGTCCCGGCCGATGAAAAACCTGGCACCCTGGGAGGCCCGGCGGCCCGAGCGGGAACTGCTGCTGATCTGCCTCGGCGGCGTCGGTCTGGGGGTCATCCTGGTCAGCGCCTCCCTGCACACGGCGGGCAAACCCCTGGGGCTGAGCCAATTCCTGCCGTTTCTAGCCTATGGTCTGTGCCTGGCGGGTTTGCACCTGGCCTTGGTCCTGGGCGGCTCCCGCGGCGACCAGCTCCTGGTGGTGGCCCTGGCCTTCCTCGCCGGCTTCGGCCTGCTGGCGCGGGCGCGTCTGGGGGCCTTCGGCGATGAGGCGGCGGACCCCGGCGGCCCGGGGGATCTGAGCGCATTGCCCGACCTAAACGACCCGGGGGGCCTTTCCGGCCCGGGCGAGTTGGGCAAGCTGGGCGAGATGAGCAGCGATCTCACCGGGACGGGCGGCCTTGACGGCCTGGTTGACTTGGGCGGCCTTGGCGACCTGACTGGCCCGGGTGGACTCAGCGGCCTGGCCGGACTGGCCGGCCTGGCCGATTACGCCTTCGTCGTCGGTTTCGCCCTCCTGACCCTCCTCGCCCTGGGCCTGGGTGGCGGGCGCTACCGCACCCTGGGGACGGGTCACTGGATCTGGGCCTGGGCCGGCCTATCCCTCCTGCTGGTGCTGGTCCTGCTGGTCACCGGCCAGCGCTTCCGCGGCGCGGTCTTCGGTGCCGGCCTCCTCACCCCCACCGAACTGCTCAAGATCAGCTTTGTCCTCTTCAGCGCCACTTACATCGACCGCGAGGCCAAGGCCCTGAGCCTCTGGCGCTTCCATGACCTGCTACCACCCTGGCGCCCCCTGCTCCCCCTGGTCGGGGTGGGCGCCGCGCTGCTGATCATGCTGCTGATCCAGCGCGACCTGGGCATGGTCCTGCTGCTCGGGCTGACCCTGCCCCTACTCCTGGTCCTGGGCACCGGCCGCTGGGGCTACGCCGGTTACGGCCTGACCCTGGCCAGCCTCCTTGGGTGGCTGCTGCTGGGATTCTTCGAGCACGGCGAGCGACGCATCCAGGCCTGGCTGAATCCCTTCCAGGACCCCACTGGCGCCAGTTGGCAGGTGCTGCAGGGGCTTTCGGGCATGCATGCCGGCGGGCTCTGGGGGGATGGCTTTGGCGCCGGCAATCCGGAGTACACCCCCATCGCCGAATCGGACTTCATCTATGCCGTCATCGGCGAGGAACTGGGCTTCATCGGCACCGCCCTGGTCCTGGCCTTCTTCCTGATTCTCATCCTGCGCGGGTTCCAGATCGCCGTCCGCGCCCGCTCCTCCTTCGGCCTGCTGCTGGCCGCGGGGCTGACCACCATCCTGGCGGCGCAGGTGGTGCTGAATGTCGGCGGCGTGACCAGCCTTCTCCCCCTCACGGGCATCACCCTGCCCTTCATCAGCCAGGGGGGCAGCAGCCTGGTGACGGCCTTCGCCCTCCTCGGCCTGCTGCTGGCCATCTCCGACGGTGAGCCGCCGCGCAGCGCTGGCGCCAGGCGGGATGTCAGGCCCCGTAAGACAAGCCCGGCGAAACCGCGCCCTGGTAATGGCCCGCGCCCCGGATCTGGACCTGGCTTTGAATCCAGCGCTGGCTCTGGACGTGGCGGTTTCCCGGAGCCTATGCCGGGACTTGGCCCTAAGCCCAGACCTGGTCCCAGCCTTGAATCAGCCCGTAACCTTCGCTCAGAGAGTGCATCTGGTCTTGGAACTAGGCCTGGCTCTGGCCCGGGTCCCGCTCACGGGCGTGGCCCTGGCTCTCCCACCAGGACCGGTAAGCCTCGTCTGGGGCCATGACCCGTGCCTGAGCGCTGCTGACGCGGGCGCCCGCGCCATCGGTGATGGCGATGTCGAAGTCCACCAGCGCCCCCTTGATGCGACTGACGGTCAGGGTCACGATCACCTCATCGCCCGGCAGCACGGGTTTACGCATGCGGTCGGGGACGAAGGTCAGACCCAGGGAACCATCCCCGGGAAAGACGGTGCCGAAGAGGCCGGAGATGGTGCTCTGGATGAGGCCCCCCGGCACGATGATGTCCGTCACCCCAGGGAAGCGGCGTTGTGCCGCCGCCAGATCACGATGAATGGCGTTGCGGTCACCGGTCAGTTCGCAGTAGGTGTCGACCTGCGCCCGGGTAAAGCTGAGCAGGGTGCGATACTCCTGCCCAGTGGTGAGCATGGAGGCGGTCAGGCAGGCGGTCGGCGACATGGCGAATCCTCAAGGGCCAGGCTGGCTGGGGTGGCTGGGGTCATTGCCAGTCAATATACCCCGTAAGCCATCCCTAATGAATATCGGCGCCCACCTTTCCCTGGGCATCTTCCCCTTCGCCTTCCGTTGCGTCCTAAGCGCCCAACTGGCCTTCCAGATCTATTTCGGCGGCGCGCCCATCGAGTCCTTCAAGCTCCTTCAGGGCCAGGAGCCGGGGGAGCCTGAATTCGTTGAGTCGTTCGAGCAGGACCTGGATGACGCCCTGATCATGGGATGGTGATCTCATTCACGGTTCTCCGCTGGGAGGTTCAGGTATGCTGGGCCGCGGGTATGCCCGCGGCACCGTTCAATGCCCGCCAAAAACCAGGGTCTGGATCGGCAGCAACAGGGCCTGCATGCGCAGGATCAAGGCATGCACGAGCCCGACCGTGTCGATGAGATGCAGTCCGAGGCTGGCCCAAAAGCCGGTGTCGGGGTCCTGGAGCGCCTCGTGGTTGCTGGTGTAAAGATTGGCGATGCAGTTGCCGCCCAGGGGCAGGTCGGCGAGTTGGCCCTGGTACAGCGGCTCCAGGATCACGGTGATGGTGCCGGGTCGCCCCATCTGCTGGAGATCCACCAGGGTGTCGGTTGACTTCACCTGGCCGGAGGCGACGACCGGCTGGACCCCGCTCACCACCATCGGCACGATCTCCCAGGGCTTGGCGATGCAGGCGACCTCGCCGATCATCCCCACCTTGATCACCTGGGCCTCGATCTGACCGAAGCCGGCCATGAGGTGCGTGGTCGGGCGCTCCGGCACCAGGATGCCAGCCGGCCTGAGCATCGGGTTGACGATGTCGCCGGGGCGCAAGGCGAACTGCTGCAACATGCCGTCGGTGCCGGCCACCACCAGGGTCTTGCGCAGTGCGACCTCGGCCTCTTTGAGTGCCGCCTCGGCGCTCGCCTTCGCGGCCGGAAGCTCGAGTTCGAGCCGCGAGACGATGGCCTCGCGGCTCGCCAAGGCCGCGTCGAGGGCGCCCTGCTGGGTATCGACCTGGACCTGCACGCGCTCGACGTCGCGCTCCGCGATCGAGCCCGGGCTGCGTTTCTGGACCTCCGCGCGCGCCGCCAGTTCGTCGATGGCCTGCTGCAGGGCGCCGCGCGCCTGGACCACCCTGCCCTCGGCCTCCTTGAGCTGGGACTGGGCCACGACCATGTCGGCTTCGATCTCCGCGATCTTGCGCTTGGCCGTCTCCACCGCCGCCTCCTGCTGGGTGCTGTCGAGCCGGAACAGAGGCTGCCCTTCCTTGACCTGCTGATTGATCTCGACGAAGGTTTCGGCGACCCGGCCATTGGTTTCCGGCAGGATGGTGACGGTGCGGAACACCGAGGAGGCGGCCTTGGTCGAGGGGTGAAAGTAGAAGACCGTCGTGATCAGGCTCAGGGTCAGGATCAGGCACAGGGTGATTCCCCAGCGCAGTTCATACCAGACGGTGAACAGGTTGATCTCACGTCCGACCCGCTTACCCTGCGCGAAACGGCGATACAGGTAGTCCGGCAGGATGGTCAGCATCGAGCAAAGGAACAGCTCTAACATGGCTTAGGCCCCCCGTTGCCCGGGCTGATCGTTGGCTGGCGGCGGCGACTTGCGTGCCGGCGGGGCCTCGGCCATCGGCGGGGTCGCCGGAGCATCGGGCGCTGGTCCTCCCGCCATCCGCTCGAGCGAACTGGCGATGGACGTCAGCGGCGTCGTGAAATCCGGTAGCGGAATCAGGGCCAGCAGCAGCCCGGCGATCCAGAACAGGTGGTTGTGGGTGAAGAGCGCGATCAGCGCCAGCACCGCGACGATCTCCATCTGCACCTTCTGGCCGCGATGGGCCATGTGCTCCGGCAGGGCGTGGAGCTTGAAGTAAAAGACGCCGATCCCGATCACCGCGAGCAGCACGAAGATGGCCGTCGACACGAAGAGCAGGTCGGTCTCCCCCGGGGCCGTGATGAAGAACGGCAAGTGATGCGTTGTCGACGACATGACGAATCCTCCAAGGTTAGGGGGGCTGGGGTCATTGCCGTGCAATATACCCCTTAAGCCAGTCCTCGTGACCAGTCCTCGTGAAAAGCATCATCCGGTTAGGCCAGCTGCCTCATCCCCCGTAAGGCACTGTAAGTCCGTCTTGCATCCCGACCGTTTTGGACCACAATTTATCCGAACGGGTAACTACTCGCTCCCCTCCGCATAAATCTGCCCGGAGAGTGCCATCTGGAT
>ERZ1645187.96-NODE-96-length-83215-cov-122.948076_pt1 | contig 83215 bp, 72 predicted proteins | sample MGYA00575352_ERZ1645187 | MGnify/ENA primary metagenome ERZ1645187 (study PRJEB40837, sample SAMN11349314) | freshwater sediment metagenome | isolation source: river sediment | host: Sediment | place: India: Wazaribad , New Delhi | collected 2017-02-21 ... | reverse complement strand
CCGAGGGCCGCTCGGTGCAGCACCGCATCACCTTCCCGGAAGGCTGGTCGAGCGAGCAGATCGTCCGCCGGCTGCACGAGGAGACGATCCTCACCGGCAACATCGCCTCGATCCCCGAGGAGGGGGCGCTGCTGCCCGACACCTACAGCTACTCGCGCGGCACCACCACCCGCGAGCAGATCCTCGACCAGATGAAGAAGGCGCAGGAGCGCCGCCTCGCCGACATCTGGGCCCACCGCGCCGACGGTCTGCCGCTCGCCACCCCGCGCGATCTCGTCATCCTCGCCTCGATCGTCGAGAAGGAGACCGGCCGCGCCGACGAGCGTCCCCGCGTCGCCGCCGTGTTCATCAACCGGCTGAAGCGCGGCATGCGGCTGGAGACCGACCCGACGGTGCTCTACGGCATCTACGGCGGCAAGGCCTGGCTGGAGGGCCGCACCATCACCCGTGCCGACCTCGCCTCGCCCAATCCCTACAACACCTACCGCATCCAGGGTCTGCCGCCCGGCCCGATCGCCAATCCCGGCCGCGCCGCGATGGAGGCGGTGGCCAGTCCGTCCCGCACCAACGAGCTGTTCTTCGTCGCCGACGGCACCGGCGGCCACGTCTTCGCCGAGACGCTCGAGGAGCACAACCGCAACGTCGCCCGCTGGCGGGCGATCGAGCAGGGTCGGGTGCCGCCGCCGATCGCGCCCACGACCCCGGCGAAGCCCGTCCAGGCCAAGCCCGCGACGGCGACGCCCAAGACCAACTGATCCGCGCCGGCACACGTGCCGGCGTCTCCCGTTCCCGTCGCCGAGGAGACTCGCCATGTCGCTCCACAGCATGACCGGCTTCGCCCGGCAAGACGGTTCGGCCTGTGGGCAGCGTTGGACCTGGGAGCTGCGCTCCGTCAACGGCAAGGGTCTCGACGTCCGCCTGCGCCTGCCGCCCGGCCTCGACCGTCTGGAGATCCCGGCCAAGACCCGCATCGGCGAGCGGCTGGCTCGCGGCAACGTCCAGGTGGCGCTGAACCTGGTCCGCGAAGGCGGAACGACGACCCTGCGGGTCAACGAGGACGTGCTCGCCGCGGTGCTCGCCGCGATGAACCGCATCGCCGACCGGATCGATGCCACCGCCCCCACCCTCGACGGCATCCTCGCCATCAAGGGCGTGCTGGAGACGGCCGAGGTCGAGGACGACGAGGCGACCCGCGCCGCTCTCGACGCCGCCCTTCTCGACAGCTTGGCGATCGCCGTCGACGGCCTGATCGCCGCCCGTGCCGGCGAGGGCGCCGCCGTCGGCCGTGTGCTCGCCGCCCAGGTCGACGAGATCGAACGCCTCACGCTGGCGGCCGAGGCCTGTCCGGCGCGCAAGCCCGAGGCGATCCGCGCCCGCCTCGCCGAGCAGGTCGCGGCGCTGATGGATCAGGTGCCGGCGCTCGATCCCCAGCGTCTGCACCAGGAGGCGGTGCTGATCGCCACCCGCGCCGACATCCGCGAGGAACTCGATCGGCTGACCACCCACGTCGCCGAGGCGCGGCGCCTGATGACCGGTGGCGGTGCCGTCGGCCGGCGGCTGGACTTCCTCGCCCAGGAGTTCAACCGCGAGGTGAACACCCTGTGCTCCAAGGCCAACGACCGCGAACTGACCGCCATCGGCCTCGATCTCAAGGCGGTGGTCGATCAGCTGCGCGAGCAGATCCAGAACATCGAATGATCCGCGGCGGCCCGCCTCGGCCGCGCCCTCCTTCGCCGGCCGCTGCGGCCGCGCCTCCGACGAGACGAACCCATGTCCGCCGACGCTCCAAAGCCCTCCCAGCCGCGCGAAGCCCGCCGCGGCCTCGGCCTGATCCTCGCCTCGCCCTCCGGTGCCGGCAAGTCGACCCTGTCGCGCCAGCTCCTCCAGGCGGAGACCGACATCACCCTGTCCGTCTCGGTGACCACCCGGCCGCGCCGGCCGAGCGAGATCCAGGGCGTTCACTACGACTTCGTCGATCGCCGCCGCTTCGAACAGATGCGCGATCGCGACGAACTGCTCGAATGGGCCGAGGTCCACGGCAATTTCTACGGCACCCCGCGCGAGCCGGTGGAGGCCGCCTTCGAGGCCGGCCGCGACGTGCTCTTCGACATCGATTGGCAGGGCACCGTCCAGGTGGTGGAGAAGCTGCCCGACGATGTCGTCACCGTCTTCATCCTGCCGCCCTCGATGAAGGAACTGGCGAGCCGCCTCCACCGCCGCGCCGAGGACACCGAAGAGGTCATCGCCAAACGCCTCGCCAACGCCAAGACCGAGATCGCCGAATGGCGCCGGTTCGAATACGTCGTGGTCAACGACGATCTCTCCCGCGCTTACGCCGAGGTCCGCGCCATCCTCACCGCCGAACGCCTGAAGCGCGAGCGCCGCGTCGGCCTCGTCGGCTTCGTCGAGGAGTTGCTGAAGGCGGAGTGAGGCGGAGAGCCGAGGCTCACCCCGCCTCGGATCGATGTGGCCAAACCTCGGGCACCGCGTCCGGCGGCCCTCCGTCTCGCGTCCGCAGGCCGCGCGGTCGGCTCCGAGTGACCCTGCGTCACTTTGTTCGCCGGAAAACCAGGGATTGCACGCAGGAACTGCCGGTTCGACACTTGCGCCCGCCGTTGCGGGATTGTCTGGATCGGTTCGCCGGGCCCCCGGGCCCGGTGACACCGAAGGATCATTCCATGCGCATCACAGTCTGGTCGATCGCCGCCGCGGCGGTCGTGGCCTCCGTCTCCACCGCCCTGGCGGCACCGAAACTCCAGGGCACCTACACGATCGCCGGCTCGCAGATGTGTCAGGCTCCGCTCGGGAAGACGGGCGGCGACATCGAGCACCAAGTGGGGAAGGTCGTCTTCACGCCGGTGACGAACAGTACGACGAAGGTCAATTTCTCGATGTCGGTCAAGGACCAGTGAGGCCCCTCGGTGAGTTCCGGCGGATCCGTGTCCTTGAACGCGGTCACGGCCACCGGAACCGCGACGATCACCGGATCGTCCAACCCCTATCCGATCTCCCTGAGCATGACGACGCCGAACGGGACGATGACGACGAACGGCTTCGTTCAGCTCGACCTCGCCGGGGCGACCGATGGCATCGCCCGCCGGGCCGTCGTGCTGTCGCGGTCGAACAACGGCGCGATGACGGGATACAACTGCACCACCGAGATGATGTTCTTCCGCCAGTGACGACGGGGCACCGCATTCGATCGGATCGGGCCGCGCCCGCCGCGGTTCCGGCCGATCGGTGTCGTCGCCCCCGTGTCACGCGCCGGCGAAGGCGTTCGCCAGCCGGACGAACCCCGCCACGTCGATCTCCTCCGCCCGCGCGGTCGGCAGGAGCCCTGCCGCCTCGATCGCCGCGACGCCCTTCGGGCCGAGGCTCTTCAGCGATTGGCGGAGCATCTTGCGGCGCTGGCCGAAGGCGGCGGCGGTGACCCGCTCCAGCACGTCGGGGTCGACCGCCTCGGGGGAGGGGCGGGGGACGAGCTTCACCACCGAGGACGTCACCTTCGGCGGCGGCGTGAACGCCTGTGGGGCGAGATCGAACAGGATGCGCGATTCGGCCCGCCAACCGGCGAGCACGGCGAGCCGGCCGTAGTGGTCGTCGTCGGGCGTCGCCACGATCCGCTCCGCCACCTCGCGTTGGAACATCAACGTCGCCACCGACCACCACGCCGGCCACGGCTCGGCCCGCAGCCAGCCGACCAGCAGCGGGGTCGCCACGTTGTAGGGCAGATTGGCTGAGAGCCGCGCCTTGTGGGTCGCCGGATCGGCACCGATCGCCGCGGCGTCGGCCGCGACGATCGCCGCGAAATCCGCCTCGAGCGCGTCGCCCTCGATCACCTCGAGCCGCCCGGGATAATGCGCCGCCACCTGCGCCAGCGCGGCGAGGCAACGCTGATCGCGCTCGATCGCCACCACTTTGCGCGCCCCTTCGGCGAGCAGCGCCCGGGTGAGCCCGCCCGGGCCGGGGCCGACCTCGATCACCAGCGCGCCGTCGAGCTTGCCGCCCGAGCGGGCGATGCGCGAGGTCAGATTGAGGTCGAGCAGGAAGTTCTGGCCGAGCGACTTCAGCGCCGAGAGCCGGTGTTCGGCGATGACGTCGCGCAGCGGCGGCAGGTCGTCGATCTGCGCCATCACGCTGCCCCGCTCATCGCCGCCGCCATGCGGATCGCCGCGATCAGACTGCCGGGATGCGCCGTGCCCGTCCCGGCGATGTCGAGCGCCGTGCCGTGGTCGGGCGAGGTGCGCACGAAGGGAAGCCCCAGCGTGACGTTGACCGTCTCGTCGAAGGCGATCGTCTTCACCGGGATCAGCGCCTGATCGTGGGTCGGACACAGCGCCGCGTCGTAGCCCGCCCGCGCCCTCGCGTGGAACAGCGTGTCGGCCGGCAGCGGCCCGCGCACGTCGATGCCCTCGGCCCTGAGCCGCTCGATCGCCGGCCGCATGACGTCGATCTCCTCGCGCCCCATGGCGCCGTCCTCGCCGGCATGCGGGTTGAGCCCGGCGACGACCAGACGCGGCCGGGCGATCCGGAAGCGCCGGGTGAGATCGGCGGCGACGATGCGGGCGGTGGCGACGATGCGCTCCTCGGTGAGATCGCCGCAGGCTCGCGCCAGCGCCACGTGGACGGTGATCGGCACGGTCCTGAGGTCCGGCCCGGCGAGCATCATCACCGGCCGCCACGCCGACCCGTCGGCCGGCACGGCGAATCGCCCGGCGAGATCGCCGAGGAACTCGGTGTGCCCGGGGTGAGTGAACCCCGCCTGATAGAGCGCGTGCTTGTGGATCGGATTGGTGACGACCGCCGCCGCGAGCCCGACCCGCACCTCTTCCACCGCTCCCTCGATCGAGGCGACCACGGCGGCGGCGTCGCGGCCGTCGAGCCGCCCCGGCTCACCGATCACCGGCCGTCCGAGATCGACCACCGGCAGCGCCGTGGCGAAGACCGCGGCGGTCTCGGCGGCCGCGACCCGGCGGATCGGCACATCGAGCCCGAGGCGCGCCGCGCGGCGGGCGAGGAGATCGGCGTCGCCGACGACGTGAAAGGGGGGGAGCGCCGCGTCGAGCCGGCGCGCCCAGGCCATGAGGGTGACGTCCGGGCCGATGCCCGCCGGCTCGCCCATGGTGAGCGCCAGGGGGAGGGCGGGAGAGGGGGGCACCGGAACCTCGCTCACTTCTTGTATTCGATGACCGCGATGCGTCGGAGGTCGTTCATGTAGCGCCGGGAGAAGACCTCGCCCTCCTGATTGCGCAGATCCTGTTCGACCTTGGAGCGGATCGAGAAATCGCCGCTGACGTCGCGCTTGGCGCAGATCACCAGCATCTCGACGCCGATCGCCGAACGCGACGGCTTCGACAGCTTGCCGACCGCCATCTTGGAGAGCTCTTCGCGGAAGCTCTCCGGCAACTCGTCGGCGGTCCGCTTGCCGAGGTTCTTGACCAGGGCTTCCTTCAACGGCTTGACCGCATCGACGAGGCCGTCGCAGCCGTCGACCCGCGCCCTCAGCGCTTCCGCCTCGCGGGTGCGGGCGGCGGCGTCGCCGCCCTTGGCCGGGACGATCAGGATCACCTGCTGCATGGTGTATTCGGCGGTGGTGCCGGAGTTGGTCTCGGCCTTCGACTTGCCGTCCTTCTTGGCGAGCGCGTCGACGATCTGGCTGTCGGAGATCGAGATCGACTTCGAGAAGCGGCCGACCACCAACTGCTGCCAGACGAGCTGCGTCTTCAGTCGGGTCTTCATCGTCTCGGGGGTGACGCCCTGCGACGCGAGGCCTTGGGCGAGCTGCGCCGGGGTGATCTTCAGCCGCTGCGCGATGCTGGCGAAGGCCGCCTCCACCTGCGCCTGCGACGCCTCGACGCCGACGCGCTTGGCCTCCTGCAGCTTGAGCCGCTCCTCGACCAGCTCTTCCATCGCGGCGCGTTCCACCGACGCCCCGGTGGTGGAGCGGTCGACCATGCGCAGGAAGCGGGCGCGGGTGGCGATCTCGTTGGAGGTGATCGCCTCGCCGTTCACCACGACGCGGATCGCCGTCTGGGCGAAGGTCCCCGACGTCGAGACGAAGAAGGCGATCGTCGCGCCGACGAAGAGGCCGGCGATGGCGGTTGCCCGTTTGCGACTCTGCATGGTCCCTTCGTCCCTCCTCGGACCCGTGATTCCGATCTCGCCGTCCGCGACCGTCGTGCGTGGCGTCGCGATGGCTATATCACGACTTTCGATCGCGTGCTTTTTCCGTCGGCGCCGTGGCGAGATCGTGGTGCCGCCGGCGGAAACGCCGCGATCGACCGGCTCAGTTCGACGTCGACAGGCCGTTGCTCAGCTGGCCGTCACCGAGGGTGCGGAAACCGAAGCGCAGATAGAGCGTCTGGTCGTGGACCGGAGCGATCGAGGCGGTCGTCAGGTCCCAGGCGGTGTAGGTGGAGTCGGTGTAGGACAGCGACACCGAGAAGCTGTCGTTGTCGAAACCGAGGCCGACGGTGTCACCCGAGACGAAGCGGCTCTTCAGATCGTAGCGCAGCCCGCCGAACAGGCGCCAGTTGGTCGCCAGACGCAGGTTGGCGTGGGCCTGCAACTCCGACCGGGCGTCCTTCATCGCGTCGCGGATCGCCACCGCCTCCGCCGTCCCGTAGGCGGTGAGGAGGTCGTAGAGCTCCTTCGGCGTGCGAAGATAGGCCCAGCCGACGCCGGCCGTGATCGGTCCGCTGGTTCCGGTCGCCTGGATGTCGGCGCGGTTGAGCGAGAAGTCGGAGTGGTCGAACCGCGTCTGAGCGCCGATGCGGAAGCCCGTGGCGCTGTCGACGGCGAGCCGCGCCACCCAGTCCGATGCCCGCGACTCGAGGCCCGATCCATAGGCGGTCAGCGGCACCCAGCGCCCGGCGGTGGCCTGCGCCTTGAGCGTGGCGTAGTCCGGATAGGCGTAGGAGTTCTCGCCCGCCAGCAACTGCGACCGGCCGAACAAAGCCGACAACGTGCCGCCGTTCGGCGCATGGAAGGTGTACTGCGCCCCGAGATTGGCGCGCGTGCCGCCTTCAGCCCGGTCCCAGCCGGAGAACTTGTCGGGTCGGAACAGCGTCGTGTCGTCGAAGACGATGCTCTGCGCATCCTCGTTCGGCAGCCGCCCCATCCAGCGCTCGTTCGGCCGCGCCACGATCTGGGCCATCGGCTCGAAGGTGTGTGCGCCGAAGCCCGACCGCGCCACGAAGGGGAAGCGCCAGTCGAGGCCGATCGCCGGGGTGAGGCGGGCGAAGGTGCCGCTGCGCCCCAGAGCGGCGAGCTGGGTCGAGGAATCGTCGACCCGGTCGTAGAACACGTCGCCGCGCAGCGAGGCGAAGGGCGTGTAGACCTGACCGAGATCGTCGATCACCTGCCGGCGCCAGCCGACCATGCCGGAGACCCGGGTGAAGGTGCCGGCGAGGCCGCGCACCCGGCCGTAGGTGTCGACGTCGGTCTGGTCACGCGTCAGGCTGGTGAGGTTGAAGTGGCCCGAGACCTCACCGCCCGCCACCGGATTCTCGGCGACGACGTCGTAGTCGATGACCGGATGAACCACCGGCTGCTTGCTCTGCAGCCCCGCGCCGGCGCCGAACAGCAGCGTGTTGCCGTCCTTGTCGACCGCCAGATCGTCGTTGAACAGGCTGAAGCGATAGAGGCGCGCGTCGAAGTGGTTGGTCTTCCCCTCGCCGGTCAGGTAGAGCGTCGAGATCGAACGATCGGCGATCGACGGACTGACGTGGTAATCCGAGAGGAAGCGCCGATCCGAGGTGAGGGTGGCGTCCCAGCCCCACGACCAGTTCTCGTTGAGGGTGAAGTGCCCGGTCGAGATCAGCGCGCCGCGGTTCTCCCGGTCGCCGCTGGTCAGCCGGAACGCGCCCGGATCGATCTGGTGGATGCCGAGTCCGCGCAGCGTCACCATGCCGCTCTCGAAGGCGTGACGGACCTCGAGATCCATCAGCAGACCCTGCCGCGACATCGCCACCGGCGCCAGCGTCGCATCCCAGTCGGCGGTCGGCGCCCAGTAGAACGGCACCTGCACGCCGACGCCGAGCTTGGCCGAATCCATCACCCGCGGCATCAGGAAGCCGGTCCGCCGCTTCTCGGAGGGATCGGGATGCCGGAAATACGGCACCCAGGCGATCGGCACGCCCAGCATTTCGAGGCGGGCGTCCTCGTAGTAGACCGTCTTCTCTTTCTGCTTGTGGATGATCCGAACCGCCTTGATCTGCCAGAACGGCGGCTTGGTCGGTTCGTTCACACAGGTCTGGCAGGCCGAATAGACGCCCTTCTCGAACACCGTCACGTCGCCGTCGCTGCGCCGGGCGCTCTCGGCGGCGAAGCGCGAACGATCGATCGTGTCGATGCGCAGCGATTCGACGAAGCCGTCGACGAAGCCGTCCGACACGTCGAGATGCGGCGAGGTGAGGACGTTGCCGTCCTTGTCCACCAGACGCGCGTCGCCCTCGGCGACCACCCGCTTGCCGCCGCTGTGATAGGTCACCTTGCGGGCGGTGAGGGTGTTGCCCTTGTAATAGATGTGAACGCTGCCGATCGCCGTCACCGTCTGGGCGCCGTCGTCGTAGACGACCTGATCGGCCTCGACCACCATGTGTTCTTCGGCTGCGGTGGCCTTGCTCGGCGCCGCCGCGATCGGCTTGACCGCCGCCGGAATCGCCGGCCGCACCGCCGGAGGCCCGGGAAGCTTCGGCTTCACCGCCGCGTCCGCCGGCGCGAAGGCGCCGATCACCAGCGCCACCAGCGCCGTCGACACCCCGGCGAGCGCCCGGCTCCGGAACGATCCGGAGAGGAGAGAGACCGTCGTCGACGCGCGAACTCCTCCGACCGGCCCGCCGTGGCGGCCGTTCGAACTCCGGCGTCTCCCGGAGTGCCGATCGAGGACGGCGCGGAACATGTCTAACCGTCCTCCAGAAACAGCAGAATGGTGAAGCCCATCGAAGATGCGATCACGGCCGGCGACCAGGCGGCCAGGAACGGCGGGACCATTCCCGCGCCTCCGAGCCCCCGCGCCACTTCTCCCACGACATAAAGCACGAAGCCGGCAGCGATGCCACCGAGAATCATCCGCCCGATGTTGCCGAAGCGGAACACTCGGAGGGAAACCGTCGCGGCGATCGCCACCATCGCCACCAGGAGCAGCGGGCGAGCCAGAAGCAATTGATATTGAAGCTCGAATTGATAGGCCGGGAGTCCCGCGTTGCGAGCCGCTTCGATGAAGTTCGGCAGGGCCCAGAAGCTCACCGTGTCGGCCTGCGCGAGGCTCTCGCCGACCTGTTCGCGCTTCAGTCGGGTGGACACGCGGTAGTCGTCGTAGGTCTGTGGATCGGAACCCGAGGTGTAGACCTTGGCGCCCGTCAGCCGCCACCGGCCGTCGTCGTAGTCGGCCGAATCCGCCTCGACCCGTTCCCGGAACCGCCCCGTCTTGTCGAAGGCGTAGACGCTGACCTCGGCGAGATGGAGACCGCGGTCCGTCGCCCGTCCGGCGCGCATGATCGACTCTCCGTCCTCGCCGTCCTGCCGCAGCCACACCGCCTTGGCGGAGTCCATCACCGCCCGCTTGTCGCCCGAGGCGAGGGTCAGAGCGAGGCGATCGGAATAGTCCTTCATCGCCGCGGTCATCGGATTGTAGACCGCCGTGGCGAAGACCCCGAGACCGACCGCCACGATCAGCGCCGGGGTGAGGAACTGCCACACCGAGATGCCGGCGGCCCGCACCACCACCAGCTCGAGTCGCCGGGACAGCGACAGGAACGCCGCCATCGCTCCGAACAGCGTGGCGAAGGGCAGGACCTGTTCCGAGAAGGCGGGAATGCGGAAGAACGAGGTCTGCACCACCACCGAGAGGCGGAAGGTCGGCCGGTCCACCGTCGAGCGGAACAGGTCGAGGAAGTCGAACAGGAAGACGATGGCGAAGGCGACGGCGAAGATCACCAGGATCGAGGTGAGCAGCCGCCGTCCGAAATAGAGGCCGAGGGTCGGGCCGATCATCACGCCTCCCCCCCGTTGCCGAAGCCGAAGCGCCCGCCGATCGCCCGCCCGATCCCGGTGCAGACCCCGCCGATCGCATCGACCGTCCGCGCGATCGGGTCGGGCAGCGCCAGCGTCCGGTCGCTCGCCACCAGGGCGAGCCCGCCGAGGATGACGGTGATCGGTCCGGCGTAGAGCAGCGCCACCGCCACCGACGACGTCGTCGCCGCGCTGGTCGCCGCGAAGTGGATGCCGCGCATCAGCACCACGACGGCGATGGTCGTCAGGATGGCGAAGCCGCGTCCCTGCCGGGTGGTGCGGGCGTCGCCGAGCGCCAGGAAGGCGATCAGCGCATAGGCCAGCGCCAGGAGCGGCTGCGACAGGCGGTCGTGCAGCTCGGCGCGATAGCGCCCGGCGGTCCGCCGCGCCGCCTCGTCCGCCTCCCGGCCGACGCTCGAGCCCGCCCACAGGTCGGTGATCGTCCGTTCCGACGGCCGGTAGTTCGGCGCCACCGTCGCCGGCGTCAGGCCGGAAAGATCGAAGGCGTAGGATTCGAAGTTGATCAGCGACAGGTTGCCGTCCTTCGGCGTGCGTCGCTGGATCACCCCGTCGCGCATCACCAAGAGCGTCTTGCCGAAGGTCTCGACGATCGCGGCCTTGTCGGCGACGTAGGTGAAGGCGAGCTGCGGGTCGCGCCGATCCTCGAGGAACAGGCCGGCGAGCGTCCCGTCGCCCGAGCGGTTGCGGATGTGGAAGGTCAGCCCGCCCTCGATGTCGACGAAGCGGCCGGGCTGCACGATGTTGGCGACCAGATTGACGTTGATCTTGGTGAGTTCGTCGCGCACCGCCCGGAGCGCCAGCGGCGACAGCCATGTGCCGAGCACCAGCATCGCCACCGTCGTCAGTCCGGCCAGCGCCAGGATCGGCTTCAGCACCACGAACCGCGACGCGCCCGAGGCGTTGAGCACCACGAGTTCGCTCTCCGCGTTGAAGGCGTTGAGCGTCTGCACCGCGGCGATGAACAGGGCGAAGGGCGCGATGATGATCAGGAGGAACGGCAGGGCGAAGCCGGTGATCTCCAGGAAGACCAACAGCGCCGCGCCCTTGGCGGTGACGATGTTCATCTGACGCAGCGCCTGCGTCATCCAGACGACGCCGGCCAGCGTCACCAGGGTGATGAGGAACGCGCCGGCTGCCCGACGGAAGATGTATCGCTCGATGAGGCGCATGCGTCTTCCGTCGTCCTCCTCCCGGGGCGGCCGTCGCCGTCTGCCGCGGGACTCCCTCGGATCTGCGGCGACAGGGTGGCGCGCGAAGGCGCCGCGATCGTGGCCGCCGCCGGATCCGATCCCACGGCGCCGTTTCATCCCATGTCCCCGGACTCCATCCAAGCGCGGAATGGTCAACCCTTCGCCAACGAACGTGGTTGACGAAGGGTTGATGCAAGCCGGACACGACCGGAACATGCCGCCGACGCTTGCCGAGCGGCTCGGAAGTCTCCACATTCCCCGCCGAACCCACCGATCCCGCGCGCTCGGTCGCGCCTTCCGGAGTCCGCTCATGTCCCGTCCCACCGTCTCCTTCGCCAAGTTCGCCGTGCCCGACGCCGGCGTCCTCGTCGTCTTCCTCGCCGAGGATCTGGCGCTGTCGCCGACCGCGGCCGCCTTCGACGCGAAGATCGGTGGCACGCTCGCCCGCGCCGTCGCCAAGGCCGCCTTCAAGGCCAAGCCGTTCACCACCCTCGACGTCGTCGCCCCCGCCGGCACCGAGCTCGACCGGGTGATCCTCGTCGGCCTCGGCGATCCGGCGAAGCTCACCGAGAAGGACTGGGCCCGCCTCGGCGGCGCCGTGACCGCCAAGCTGGTCGAGGTCAAGGCGAGCGCCGCGACCGTCGTCGTCGAGCGTGCCGACGGCGCCGCCGTCACTGCCGAGGAGGCCGCCGACATCGGCCTCGGCATCCGCCTGCGCGGCTGGTCGTTCGACGCCTACAAGTCGAAGAAGAAGGACGACGACGCCGAGCCCAAGACGCTGAAGGCGACGCTGGCGGTCGAGAACCCCTCGGCGGCGAAGAAGGCGTGGGGCGCCCGCGAGGCGGTGGCCGACGGCTCCGATCTCACCCGCGACCTCATCTGCGAGCCGGCCAACGTGCTCGGCACCGAGGAATTCGCCAAGAAGGCGGAAAAGCTCGAGAAGCTCGGCGTCGAGGTCGAGGTCCTCGGCGAGAAGGAGCTGAAGAAGGCCGGTTGGAACGCCCTCCTCGGCGTCGCGCAGGGGTCGAAGCGTCCGCCGCGCGTGGTGATCATGCGCTGGAACGGCGGGGAGAAGGACGCCGCTCCGATCGCCTTCGTCGGCAAGGGCGTGGTCTTCGATTCCGGCGGCATCTCGATCAAGCCCGCCGCCGGCATGGAGGACATGAAGGGCGACATGGGCGGCGCCGCCGTCGTCACCGGCCTGATGCACGCGCTCGCCGCCCGCAAGGCCAAGGTCAACGTCGTCGGCGCCATCGGCCTCGTCGAGAACATGCCCGATGCCGGCGCCCAGCGCCCCGGCGACATCGTCACCTCGCTCTCCGGCCAGACCATCGAGGTCATCAACACCGACGCCGAGGGCCGTCTCGTGCTCTGCGACGTGCTCTGGCACGTCAAGGAGGAGATCAAGCCCGCCTTCATCGTCGATCTGGCGACGCTGACCGGCGCCATCCTGGTGGCGCTCGGCAAGCTCAACGGCGGCCTCTTCGCCAACGACGACACGCTGGCGAACCGCATCACCGCCGCCGGTCTCGCCACCGGCGAGACGGTGTGGCGCATGCCGCTGTCGCCCGACTACGACAAGCTGATCGACAGCACCTGGGCCGACATGAAGAACACCGGCGGCCGCGACGCCGGCTCGATCACCGCGGCGCAGTTCCTCAAGCGCTTCGTCGGCGACGTGCCGTGGGCCCACCTCGACATCGCCGGCACGGCGATGGGCTCGCCGGCCACCGAACTCAACAAGGGCTGGACCTCCGGCTGGGGCGTCCGCCTCCTCGACCGTCTGGTCGCGGACCACTACGAAGGCAAGTGAGCGCCTCTCCCTCCTCCCCGGTGCCGGGGAGGAGGGCCCGCTCTTCGCCGGAACGCTCGATGACCGAAGTCCTCTTCTACCACCTCCAGACCCGCACCCTCGAGCAGGCGCTGCCCCAGCTCCTGGAGAAGTGCGTCGAGCGCGGTTGGCGGACGGTGGTGCAGACCGGCAGCCCCGAGCGCCGCGACGCGCTCGATGCCCACCTCTGGACCTATTCCGAGGAGAGCTTCCTCCCCCACGGCACGCTGCGCGACGGCGATCCGGCCGATCTCCCGGTGGTGCTCACCGCCGATCCGTCCGAGCCCGGCCCGGTCTCCCCTCCCGTCACCGTCCGCTTCCTGGTCGACCGCGCCGTCCCCCCGGACCTCACCGGCCTCACCCGCGCCGTCTTCGTCTTCGACGGAAACGATGCCGAAGCGGTGATGGAGGCGCGCGCCAATTGGAAGACCGTCAAGGCCGCCGGCCTGGACGCGACCTATTGGGTCCAGGACGAACGGGGGCGTTGGGTGAAGAAGGCCTGAGGCTCACCCGCCGTCGACCGCATCGCGCGTCGTCTGCGTCCCGTCCGGCACCACCCCGTGGAAGCAGCGATAGTCCAGCACCACGCGCCCGTCCTCGCCGGAGAGCAGGATGTCGGCGAAGTGGTGGTTCCAGCGGATGTCGCCGTGGACCCAGGCGTGGCGGGCGTTGAGCGCCTGCGCCGTGTTCTCGTCGACCCCGGCGACGGTGGCGATGATCGTCGCCTCGACCGCCGCCAGATCTTCCGCCGAGTGGCCGTGGAGCGGGCTCGTCGCGTCGATGTCGTGAAACAGCGTCCAGCTCAGCATGAAGGTCGGGTTCTCCTCGCGTTGCAGCCGCAACTCGTGGAACCGGCGCAACGGCGCCCCCTCGAGGCTCACCTCGTTGCGCACCACCCACAGTTTGGCGGTCGCTCCGGCTATCGAATTGCCGCGGGCGTTGGCGAGGCGGACCATCAGCGTCGACACCCCGTCGTGGAGCGTGACCACCGGATGCCGGGTGAAGACGAAGCGGGCGCGCGGCCGCGAGAATCGGGTGAAGACCAGCCCGGTCATCACCGCCAACAACGACATGCCCGTGAAGATCTCGACCGTCGCGACGATGTGGCCCCAATCGGTCTTGGGATGCATGTCGCCGTAACCGACGGTGGCGAGCGTCTCGATCGAGAAATAGTAGAGCCCGGCGAAATTCCCCGGCGCGACGTTGGCGATCGGATCGTCGCCGAGGAAGTAGAGCGTCGCGAACACCAGGTTGAACGCCAAGAACACCACCGCCGCCGTCGCGAAGAACGCCGGCCAACGGATCGTCAGCGCCTTGTGGTGGAGATCCGACCAGAAGCCGTGGCCGTCGCCCGGCGCGATGATCTCGCGTCCGGCGAGATGCACGGTGCGGGTCGGACGGGTCGGGGAGGGCAGATCTCTCATCGGCGGCCGTTTCGTTCCGGGTGTCGAGCGGCGGGCGGCGGCATCGCCACCGTGCCGGGACGCACCATAGGCGGTCGCCGGTCGCCGCGACCTGAGGGAACCTCCGGATGCATCGGCCGGCGGCCTCCCGGGGCCGGTCGGCACGCCTGCGCACCCTCGCGATCGCCCGCACTTGGGTCGGCGCGCCGGTCGGTCTAAAACCAACCGTCACGACCTCGATCGTGTCGCCCCATCGTGCCGGAGCCCGTGGTGGTCCGCATCGTCTTCGCCCTTCTCGTCGTCCTCGGGGTCGCCGCCTTCGCCGGCGCCGCGTCGGCGCACGTCCATGGCGGCGGACACGGGGCGGCGATCACGGCCTCGGCGACGGTCTCGCCCCCTCCGTCGGGCACTCCGGCCGAGATTTCCGCCGCGACGCTCGCCGCCGTCGCGCTCGACGACGGCTCCTGCGACCGCGACTGTGGTCACACGCCCGGCATGGGCGGCTGCCTGTGCATGGCCGCCTGCGCCGCGGTGGCCCTGCCCGATCTGCCGATGCTCGTGCCGCACCCGGTCCGCGCCGCTCCGCCCTCCGGCGATTCGCCGGTCTGGCGGGCGGCCACTCGCGGCCCGCCGACGCCACCGCCCCGCGCCTGAGTCCGATCCCGAAGAACGCCTTTCTCCGATCGAAGGGTCGCGCCGACGCGCGCCCGCACTCAGGACACGACACACATGAACATGACCCATTACATGGAGCTCCTCGCGGTCAACCAGCCGTGGAACCTCCTCGCCTTCATGGCCGTCCCGGTGATTCTCGCCGAGACGGTGGCCATCACCGAGCTCCGGCTGCTCTACACCCGCGTCTACACCGGCCCGGTGCGCACACTGAACCGCGCCGCCTCGATCCTCGGCGGCGTCTATTTCACCGGCGTCTTCGTCTACCTGATGATCAACGCCGTGGTGCCGCTGACCAGCGGCGGCGGCTGGCGCGGCCCGGCCGACGTCATCGCCGTCCTCTCCTACCTCGCCGGCATCGTGCCGCTCGGCGGCATCGCCCTGATCGATCTCGGGGTGATCGGCAAGGATCGCGACGAGCACGGCAAGATGGGTCTCCACGCCGCGCTGGTCGGCGTCTTCCTGGTGGTCGCCCACGTCGCCATGATCTTCGGCATGATGGACCCCACCCTGCTGATGACCGGTGGCTCTGCCCCGATGCCCGCCCACATGGGCCACTGAGGCCGCACGGCCTCACCGACGACCGAGGCCGCCCCGACACCACCACGCCGCGAAGGCCGACCCCACCCCGGGGCCGGCCTTCCCCGCTCCGCCACCCGTCCGACTGCGGTCCGCGTCGGGCGTGGTGTGTCGGACCGCGTCACATGCCGTAGCTGCATCGGATGTCGTGCATGTATTCGCCCGTCCGAATCATACTGCACGGCAGTAGACGCTCGACGACATCTTGCCGCATGTCGGCTCGTACGAAAGTAGAATAGGGATTCCACGACGACCGACTCCGGTCGTCGCCGATCGAGGATCGGCACGCCGACGGCGGAAGAACGTGTTCTTCGACAGGGCGGTCCGTTGCGCGCCGGAACTCCGTATCCGAACGAGGTCTTCGCGACGAAGGACGATGCGGCGCCGCCGATCTCCGGCGGTGGTCCGTGCCGTGTCTCGCTCGCCGACCCGACCGCGCAGAGAGGCACTCCATGTTCACCCGCATCCTCACCGCCATCGGCTTCGTCGCCGCCCTGTCCGTGGCCGCTTCCGCCGCCGATCCCGCCAAGCTGCAACTGCCCGGCGACATCACCCTCGAACAGGCGACCAAGGTCGTCGAGGCCGCCAAGGCCAAGGCCAAGCAGCAGGGCACCCTGATGGACATCGCCGTGGTCGACGCCGGCGGCAACCTCAAGGCCTTCGCCCGCATGGACGGCGCCTTCCTCGGCTCGATCGACATCTCGATCAAGAAGGCCCGCACCGCGCGCCTGTTCAACATGCCGTCCAAGACGCTGGGCGATCTCGCTCAGGTCGGCAAGCCGCTCTACGGCATCGGGTGACCAACGACGGTCTGGTGATCTTCGGCGGTGGCGAGCCGATCCTCGACAAGAACGGCGTCATCGTCGGCGCGGTCGGCGTGTCCGGCTCGTCGGTGGAAGACGACATGGAAGTCGCCAAGGCGGGAGCCGCGGGCTACTGACCCCGCCGGATCTCCCCGACCGCGGCGACGACGCCGAACGGTCGCATCGAAACGACGCGAGCCGGCCCCTCGGGGGCCGGCTCGCCGTTCGACCGGGCCGATCGCGCCGCGTCAGCCTTCCGGCTGCAACAGATGGCCGCTCGCCGCCGCCTTCAGCGTCGCGGCCGAGACGCCGGCGACGATCGCGGTCGCGGCGATCAGGATCAGCCAGCTCGCCGCCGCCATCGCCGCGGAGGGATGGGCATGGGCGAAGCCGAGGGTCGCCACCGCGAAGGCGGCCGAGGGGAAGGTGGTCCCCCACCACGACATGGCGAAGGGCACCCGCGCCAGCAGCGGCGCGAGGCTCGCGAGCACCGCCGCGACGAAGGCCGCGAGGCCCCAGATCGCCGTCGCTCCGGCGCCGAACCCGCCGGTCAGTGCGGCGAGCGCCGACGCGCCGACGGCGGGGGGAGCGAGCAGGATGACGAGCGTCGGCTTCATCCGATCCGGCATCGCCGGCCCGGTGGCGATTCGGTGCAGGATCGACGGCTGGATCAGCACCCACAGCAGGGCGCCGAGGCCGAACAGCGCCCAGGAGAGATCGACGAAGCCGAGCCTGGCACCGATCACCGGGGCGAGGATGTTGCCGACCAGTGGAATGACCAGCGGCGGCGTCAGCGTCGCCGCTTCGCGCGGCGCGACCAGCAGGCCGCGCACCGTCCACACGCCGATGACCAGATGGGCCGCGACGGCCGCCAGCCACACGATCTCGGCGAGACCGCGGGCATGCGGCGCCAGCCCTCCGGCGACGATCATCAGGCCGATGGTGATCGCCCCGACGAAGGCGGAGCGGATCGGGTGCTTCAGATCGCCCGCCAGCGCTTGCGGGTGACGCAGGGCGCGGACGACGTGCAGCCCCGCGACCGCCAGCCAGACCAGACCGGCGAGCGCCAGCAGCGCCTCGCCGACGATCGCCGGAGCGCCGAGGACGCGCCCGGCCTCGCGCCACGCCAGCCCGAGGCCGCCGAGCCCCATCGGCGCGGCGAACAGCGGCAGCGGCAGGTGAACGAGCCCGCCGGCGGGCGGGGAGGCGGCGCCGGCGGTTCCGGCCGGGGAGGGGGTCGACATGGGCTTCGATCCTTCTCGTCGGTCCCGCGTCGGCGGCGATCGACCGCTCGACGGCGAGACGGAGCCCGACCACGTTACATGCGACGGGCCGAATATACGATCCGGTCTTGGCCGGATCGATCGGCGAGGACAAGACCCCGCGCGTCGCTGGCGACGGGCGGGGACGACATGCCGCAGCCGCGGTCGCGCCGAGCGTCGACGGTCCGCCGCGCCTCCACACCCTCTGTTTACGTCCTCGCCGCATTCTCGACGCGTGCCGGGGTGCCGGTCCGACGGCGGAGCGGACGATGGTCCCCAGCGGGAACGAGGACCGTCGGCGGCGCCGGGCGGTGGCGGCGCAGCGGTCGGAGGTTTCGGTGAAGCGGCGTCTGATGTTCTACACCACCTCGCTCTCGGGCGGTGGAGCGGAGCGGGTCTGGGCGGTTCTCGCCTCCGAGCTCGCCCACCGTGGCCACGACGTCACCCTGGTGGTCGACTTCGCGGCGGAGGAAAATCGCGCCTTTCTCGCTCCCGAGGTGAAGGTCGAGGTGGTCGGGTCGCGGCAATTGCGCTCCATCGTCGCGTTGAAGGCGCTGATCGAGCGCGTCCGGCCGGATCTCGTCCTCACCGCGCTCGGCGGTTGCGACATCAAGGCGCTCCTCGCCACGCTGCCCTTCGGCGGCCGGCGCATCGTCATGTCCTATCACGGCTACTACACCGGCGAAGGCGGCCTGCTGACCAAGGCGCTCGTCCGCCTCGCGGCCCTGTGGACGCGGATGACGGCGGCCACCGTCTGCGTCTCCGACGATCTGCGGCACTATCTGATCCGCCGTTGGCACGCCCGCGCCGACCGTCTGGAGCGGATCTACAATCCGATCGTCGTCGAAGGCGTCCCTTCGAGCCTCGACGCCGCGACCCTGGCGGGGCGCGAGCCCCTCGTCCTCGCCGTCGGCCGCTTGGTCGAGGTGAAGGACTACACCTTCCTCGTCCGCGCCTTCGCCCGGATGCGCGACCGCTCGGCGAAGCTGGCGATTCTCGGCCAGGGTGAGCAGCACGACGCGATCGAGGCCGAGGCCCGCCGCCTCGGGGTCGCCGACCGCGTCGTCCTGCCCGGCTACGTCGACCTGCCGTGGGCGTGGTATGCCCGCGCCCGCTGCTTCGCCCTGACCTCGCGCTTCGAATCCTTCGGCAACGTCGTCGTCGAGGCGCTCGCCCACGGCCTGCCGGTCGTCACCACTCCCTGCGGCGGTCCGATCGAGATCGTGAGCGATCCCCGATTCGGCGAGGTCGTGCCCTTCGACGACGAAGAGGCCTGGGCCCGCGCCCTCGACACCGCGCTCGCCGCCCCCGGCGATCCCACCCCGCGCATGCGCCGTGCCGCGGATTTCGGCGTGGCCGCGATCACCGATCGATACGAGGCCCTGATCGAGCGGGTCCTCGCCCGCGTCGGCCCCGCTCACTGAGTCTGCTCAGCCGTCGAGCGCCGCGCGCTCGGCCTCTTCGTGCTCGGAGGAGAGTTCGAGCCAGGTCTCTTCCGTCTCGGCGAGCGCCTTCTCGGCGTCCGAGCGCGCCTTCATCAGCCGGGTTCCTCGAGCCGAATCTCGGGTGAAGAGATCCGGGTCGGCGAGGTCGCCATCGAGCTTGGCGATCTCCTTCTGCAGCTTCTCGATCCGCGTCTCGGCGTCCTTGATCTTCTTGCGGAGCGGCGCCAGCTGCTCGCGCAGCGCCGCCGCCGCCCGCCGCCGGTCGAGCGCCGAGACGCGTCCGCCCTCGTCGTCGTCGTCGCGCTTCGACGCCTTCGTCCCCGAAGGCCCGTCGATCACCAGCCGTCGATAGTCGTCGAGATCGCCGTCGAACTCCTTCACCGTGCCCTCGCCGACCACCAGCAGCCGGTCGGCCGTCGCCTCGACCATGTGGCGGTCGTGGCTGATGACGATCACTGCGCCCTGATAGTCGTTGAGCGCCTGGACCAGCGCCTCGCGACTGTCGATGTCGAGATGGTTGGTCGGCTCGTCGAGGATCATCAGGTTGGGGCCGTGGAAGGTCGCGAGCCCGAGCAGCAGCCGCGCCTTCTCGCCGCCGGAGAGGTCCTTGGCGGGCGTGTCCATGCGCGAGGTGGTCAGCCCCATCTGCGCGACCCGCGAGCGGATCTTCGCTTCGGGCGCATCGACCATCAATCGCGCCACGTGCTGCGCCGGGCTCTCCTCGGGACGCAACTCGTCGAGCTGGTGCTGGGCGAAATAGGCGATCGACAGTTTCCCCGCCCGCGCCACCCGGCCGGACGTCGCCTCGAGCTTCTCGGCGATGAGTTTCGCGAAAGTCGACTTGCCGTTGCCGTTCGAGCCGAGGAGGGCGATGCGGTCGTCCTCGTCGATCCGCAGCGTCACCTTTTTCAGGATCGGCTTGCCCGGCTCGTAGCCGACCGAGACGTCGTCGAGCGCCAGGATCGGCGGCGACAGCTTGGCGACCGGCTGCGGGAAGGAGATCGGCAGCGCGTGATCCTCGACGATCGCCGCGATCGGCTGGAGCTTGGCCAGCGCCTTCATGCGGCTCTGCGCCTGCCGGGCCTTGGTCGCCTTGGCCTTGAAGCGGTCGACGAAGGCCTGCATGTGGGCGCGATGGGCCTCCTGCTTCTCCCGCATCTTCTGCGTCAGGATCATCTTCTCCTGGCGCTGGCGCTCGAAGGAGGAATAGCCGCCGCGATAGCCGACGAGCTTCAACTGATCGAGATGGACGATCATGTCGACGGCGGTGTCGAGCAGGTCGCGATCGTGGGAGATGACCACGACGGTGTGGGGATAGCGGCGGATGTAGTCCTGCAGCCAGAGCGTCCCCTCGAGGTCGAGGTAGTTGGTCGGCTCGTCGAGCAGCAGCAGATCCGGCTCGGAGAACAGCACCGCCGCGAGCGCCACCCGCATCCGCCAGCCGCCCGAGAAGTCCGAACACGGCCGCGCCTGCGCCGCATGATCGAAGCCGAGGCCGGAGAGGATGGTCGCCGCCCGCGCCTCGGCCGAATGGGCGTGGATGTCGGCGAGCCGGGTGTGGATCTCGGCGATCCGCGCCGGATCTCGCGCCGTCTCGGCCTCGGCGAGCAGGCTGGCGCGTTCCTTGTCGGCGGCGAGCACGAAGTCGAGGAGCGTGGTCGCCGACCCCGGCGCTTCCTGCGCCACCTGCCCGATCTTCGCCGCCTTGGGGAACTGGATCGTCCCGCTCTCCGGCGCCCATTCGCCGGTGACGAGCTTGAACAGCGTGGTCTTGCCGGTGCCGTTCTTGCCGACGAACCCGGCCTTGGCCCCGGTCGGAATCACCACCGACGCCCCCTCGAGGAGCGTCCGGCCGGCGATGCGGAAAGTGAGATCGGTGACGACGAGCATGGCCGTCTGTCTAACGGAGAAGCGCCGGCGCGTCGACCGCCGGAGGTGCATGGAAATCCGGCGGAGAAAGGCCCAAGATCCCCTCATGCCCCGCGTCGTCGACCTCACACACCCGATGTCACCCGCCTTCCCCACCTGGGACGGCGTCCCCGGCCTCGCGCTCGAACGCCGGGCCGAGATCGCCGCGGACGGCTACGGCCTCCATCACTGGCATCTCGACGAGCACACCGGCACCCATCTCGACGCGCCGCGCCACTACGATCCCGCCGGCCTCGACGCCGCCTCGATCCCGGTCGAGGACCTCGTCCTGCCGCTGGTGGTGATCGACGTCCGCGCCCGCGCCGCGATCGACCCGGACCATGCGCTCGACCTCGCCGACATCGCCGCCCATGAAGCGATCCATGGACCGATCCCGCCCGGCGCTTGCGTCGCCATGCTTTCGGGCTGGGGCGCGCGAATCGCCGACGCGAGCTTCCGCAACGCCGATGCGGCCGGCATCATGCACTTCCCCGGCTTCTCCCTCGCCGCCGTCCGCCTCCTCGCCGAGAAGCGTGCCGCCATCGCGCTCGCCGTCGACACGCTGTCGCTCGATCCCGGCGCCTCGCCCGATCTGCCGGTGCATCGGTTCTGGCTGCCGTCCGGCCGCTGGGGCCTCGAATGCGTGGCCAATCTCGACCGGGTGCCGCCGCGCGGCGCCACGCTGGTGGTCGGCGCCCCGAAGATCGTCGGGGCGACCGGCGGTCCCTGCCGGCTCCTCGCCCTGATCTGACCGACCCGCGCCGCCTCGGCGCCACGCCCCCGCCTCGCTCTCGCCCCGGATCTTGCCGAGACCTGGGGACGACGTGTGGAAGACTTTACGGCCGTTAACCATGTTCGTTCCCTCGACCGTCTCGAACCGATTCGAGGCGGGTCGGAAGGGGCTCGGTTAACCACTCGGTAACGCTCTTCGAGCGAAACCGGAGGGGTCGGCGAGACGCTCTCGCCTCCCGTTCCGCCATCGTATTCGACACGTCGGCGCCGTCGCCCGCTCGGGCGGCGCGTGGAGACGTCATTCGTTCGAGGACCACGCCCATGAACCGGACCTTCGACATCCGTATTCTCGCCTTCGGTCTCCTGCTCGGCCTGGCCCTGCTGGTCCGCCCGATCGACACCGCCAACGCCTCGCACGAGGTGACCGGCTCGATCCCGGCACCGCAGACCCAGTCGGAAGCACGCTGAAGTCCCGCGATCGACGGGGCCGACCTCTCGGCCGGCCCGCCACGACCGAAAGGCCGCCGGGGCTCCCCCGGCGGCCTTCGTCGTTCCTCGGCATCGTTGATGGCTTGGTGACCGAGTTCTGCTAAGTTCCCGCCGAACCGAAAGACGGGTGACCTGGAGCGAGGACGATGACGGTATTGGTGACGGGCGGTTGCGGCTACATCGGCAGCCATCTGGTCTGGGCGCTCCACGATCGGGCCGAGAAGGTGGTGATCCTCGACGACCTCTCCACCGGCTTCGACTGGGCGATCCCCGAGGCGGCGGAACTCGTCCTCGGCGACATCGGCGATCGCGCGCTGCTCGACAGTCTGCTCGGCCGCGGCGACATCGACGCCATCGTCCATTTCGCCGGTTCGATCATCGTTCCGGAGAGCGTCTCCGATCCGCTGAAGTACTATTGGAACAACACGGTCAAGTCGCGCGAACTGATCGCCGCCGCGGTCCGCAACGGTGTGAAGAACCTCGTCTTCTCCTCGACCGCCGCCGTCTATGGCAACCCGGAGGTCATCCCCGTCCCCGAGGACGTGCCGCTCGTTCCGGTGTCGCCCTACGGTTCGTCCAAGCTGATGACCGAAATCATGCTGCGCGACACCGCCGCCGCGCATGACTTCCGCTATGCGGCGCTGCGCTACTTCAACGTCGCCGGCGCCGACCCGAAGGGGCGCACCGGTCAGTCGACCAAGGGCGCGACCCATCTGATCAAGGTCGCCTGCGAGGCCCATCTCGGCCTGCGTCCGGAGATCCAGGTCTTCGGCACCGACTACGCCACCCCCGACGGCACCGGCGTGCGCGACTACATCCACGTCGCCGATCTCGCCGAAGCGCACGTTCTGGCGCTCGATCATCTCCGCACGAAACAGACGTGCCTGGTCGCCAACTGCGGCTACGGCAAGGGCTTCTCGGTTCTCGAGGTGCTGAAGGCGGTCGAGCGCGTCACCGGCCGGCCGCTGCCGGTCACCTATGGCCCCCGCCGCCCCGGCGACGCCGAATCGATCGTCGCCCGCGTCGACCGCATCCACGCCCACCTCGATTGGAAGCCGGCGTGGAACGACCTCGACACCATCGTCGGCCACGCCCTCGCCTGGGAAGAATCGCTGATCCGCCGCAACCGGATCTGAGCCTTACCGGCCGGGATCGCCGATCCCGGCCGCCCGCGCCGCCTCCGGGAACGCCGCGACCAGCGCCGCCCGTTCGGCTCGAATCACCCCACGCTCGGTGATCAGTCCGGTGATCAGCCGGGCCGGCGTCACGTCGAACCCGTAATTGGCGACCCGGGCCCCCTCCGGCACGATGCGCACCGTCTCCATCCGCCCGTCGGCGGTGAGCCCGCTCATGTGGCTGACCTCTTCCGCCCCCCGTTCCTCGATCGGGATTTCGGCGATCCCGTCCGCGACACGGAAGTCGATGGTGGGCGAGGGCAGGGCGACGTAGAACGGCACACCGTTGTCCCGGGCGGCGAGCGCCTTCAGATAGGTGCCGATCTTGTTGCAGACGTCACCGTTCGCCGTGGTGCGGTCGGTGCCGACGATCGCCACGTCGACGAGCCCGTGCTGCATCAGGTGGCCGCCGGTGTTGTCGGGAATCACCGTGTGCGGCACGCCGCGTTCGGCCAGCTCCCAGGCGGTGAGCGAGGCGCCCTGATTGCGCGGCCGCGTCTCGTCGACCCAGACGTGGATCGGCAATCCGGCCGCATGCGCCATGTAGATCGGCGCCGTCGCCGTCCCCCAGTCGACCGTCGCCAGCCGCCCGGCGTTGCAATGGGTGAGCACGTTCAGCCGCGATCCCGCCGGCTTCTTCGCCAGGATGTCGCTGAGGATCGCCAGTCCATGGCTCCCGATCGCCGCGCAGATCGCCACGTCCTCTTCGGCCACCGCGTCGGCCGCGGCGAAGGCGGCGGCCGGGCGCTCGGCCGGGGAGAGGGGGGCGAGCCGGGCCCGCATCGTCTCCAAGGCCCAGGCGAGATTGATCGCCGTCGGCCGGGTCCGAATCAGCCGCGCCTGCGCCGCCGCCAGTCCGGCGTCCGAGGCGTTCTCCGCCATGGCGAGGGCGACGCCGTAGGCCGCCGTCGCGCCGATCAGCGGTGCGCCGCGCACCCGCATCGCCTCGATCGCCTCGGCCGCCTCCTCGAGCGTCGTCAAGCGGCGCAGCACGAAGGCATGCGGCAAGCGCGTCTGATCGATGATCTCGACACCCTCGGTCTCGGTCCGCCGGATCGGCCGCACGCAGTCGTCACTCATCGCCGCTTCGTCTCCCCTTCGACGGTCCGCCACGGGAATCGCCCCGTCGCGACGGGCCGGATCGCTTTGCCCGGTTGATAGCAAAATGTGGCGTTTCCGTCCGTCGAGCCCGCTCGAACCGCCGTCGTGACGGCCGAAAAAGCCGCGCGATCCTGCCGCAATTCTGGGCGATTGCGATGATTTCGCCCAATTTCCGGTGGGCCGACGACGAAACTGTGACGAAGCTGCAACAGGCATTTCTCGAGATGGCCGCATCGGCCTCGAACCGCTTTTCTCGCCGGACGATCCGGCTATTGTCGAATCCATCGACGACACCGCATGACGCTCCGACGCGGCGTACCGTATGCATCGGGAGCGGATGGGCCGAAAACGATCCGTCGTCCGAAAACGAAACTCGAGGGGTATCCCACATGAACTTCAAGTTCGCCGTCATGGCCGCTGCCGTCCTCGGCGCCGCCTCCACCGCTCAGGCTGCCGATCTCGCCAAGAAGGCCCCGGCCGCCGCGAACTACGTCAAGGTGTGCGACGCCTACGGCGCCGGCTTCTTCTACATCCCGGGCTCCGATACCTGCCTCAAGATCGGCGGCTACGTCTACGCCCAGTACGGTGCCTACAAGACCTCGGCCGGTTACGGCTCGATCGGCGCTCTGAGCTACGGCACTCGCCGCGGTGAGAACGCGATCTCGACCGGCGCCCGTTGGAACCTCTCCTTCGACGCCCGCACCAATACCGAAATGGGCCTCCTGCGCTCCTACATCGAAGTGCAGCAGACCATCGGTTCGCAGCCGTGGATGAACGGCGTCACCGGCGGTGGCGTGGTCAGCCTCGAGAAGGCCTTCATCCAGTTCGCCGGCCTGACCGCTGGTCGCGCGACCTCGATGTTCGACTTCTACACCGGCGACCACCTGTCCTCGATCCTCGAGACGGCTCACTCGGACGCCAACGTCAACCTGCTGGCCTATACCTTCGGCTTCGGCAACGGCATCTCCGCCACCCTGTCGATCGAAGATCCGTCCACGGCCAACACGGGTCGTCGCTGGGGCACCTATGGCCCGGTCAAGAACCCCGACTACGTCGCCAACATCAACGTCGCTCAGGCCTGGGGTTCTGCGCAGTTGATGGGCGCCCTGCATCAGGACACCAGCCTCGCGGCGTCGAACGAGTTCGGCTTCGCCGTCGGCGGCGGCGTCAAGGTCAACCTGCCGATGCTCGGCGCGTCCGACACCTTCGGCATCCAGGCCGCCTATTCCAAGGGCGCTCTGGGCTACGTCTCGCCGGATTGGTGGGCCGGTCAGGATTTCGTCGTCGCTGGCGGCGAGATCGAGCAGACCAAGGCCTGGGCGATCGCGGCCGGCCTGACCCACGGCTGGACCAAGACCGTGTCGTCGTCGCTCACCGCGTCCTTCGCCAAGTATGACGGCTTCGGCGCCGCCGACTACAAGCAGTACGACATCGGTGGCAACCTCGCCTGGGCTCCGGTCTCCGGCCTGACCATCACCGGCGAAGTCGAGTACAAGAAGGTCGACTTCAGCGGCGCTGCCGACGAAGACGCCCTGGTCGGCTTCCTTCGCATCAAGCGCGAGTTCTGATCCGACCGTCTCTCGAGACGTTCGAACGGAAGGCCCGGCGGCGACGCCGGGCCTTCTGGCGTTTCGAGGGGAGCATCGCCTGCCGAGGTGGGCCGGCGGATGGAATCGATGCGCGGATTACAGCCGCGGCCAACTCCGCGAATCTCCGGGTGTCGACGCATCGCGGCCGACCGGAATCAGCGCGGCCGACCGCGGAGGATCGGCCGTTCCGACGTCCGCCACGGGCCTCGGCGGCGATCGACTCTTCGGGAATCGCCTTTGTTTACCGGTTGTTTACCGGATCTTGGGCGCCGAACGGCTCTGTGGTCGCGGTTCATGTGTCCTTTCCGCAACAAGCGGTCCGGAACCCGACGTCGGGACCCCCTCGGCGGTCGAATTGCACTTCAAACCGGCAGCAGCGTCTGTATTCTCACCCTCGACCGGTGACGGAGCCGTGTCTTGATGATCGTCCGTCGTCTCGGGGCCGGGTCAGGGCCTCATCCGGTTTCTGTTGAAGACAGGGGGAACTACATGAACTTCAAGCTCGCTCTCGCGGCCGCCGCCGTCGTCGGCCTCGCCGGCACCGCCCAGGCTGCCGATCTCGCCAAGAAGGCTCCGGCCGCTGCGGACTACGTCAAGGTCTGCGACGCCTACGGCGCCGGCTTCTTCTACATCCCGGGCTCGGACACCTGCCTCAAGATCGGTGGCTACGTCCGCGTCGAACTCCGCACCGGCGACCACAACGATCCCTTCGCCGCCGCTCGTTACACCGGCCCGAAGCCGGGCGTCGGCCTCGGCTATGACCGCGGCGACAACGCGATCAACACCCGCGTCCGCACCCAGCTGACCTTCGACGCCCGCACCAACACCGAGATGGGCCTCCTGCGCTCCTTCATCGAACTGTGGGTGCAGAACCAGTCGGCTCAGACCGGTGCCGTCAACGTCACCCTGCGTAATGCCTTCGTGCAGTTCGCCGGCCTGACCGCTGGTCGCGCCTCCTCGAACTTCGACTTCATCCAGGGCGGCTACAACATCGGCAACATCGAGCAGGACGGCTCGGATCGCCGCGTCAACCTGCTGGCCTACACCTTCTCCTTCGGTAACGGCATCTCCGCGACGCTCGGCATCGAAGACCCGACCACCTCGGACGCCGCTCTCGGCTGGGCCTCGACCAACATCAAGACCCCCGACGTCGTCGGCAACGTGGCCATCTCTCAGGCCTGGGGCCGTGCTCAGCTGTCGGCTGCCTACACTCAGAACCGTGACGACTACTCCTACGTCTCGGCTCACACTAAGGGCGGCTGGGCCGTCGGTGCCGGCGTCGAAGTCAATCTGCCGATGCTCGGCGCGGGCGACAAGATCTTCGTCCAGGGTGCCTACACCAAGGGCGCCGTCGACTATCTGCTGAACAGCACCGATGCCTACTATGACGCGGTGGCCGGCAAGAACATCGGCCTCGCCCGTAACTGGGACGGCTCCGACGCGTCCAAGGCTTGGGTCGTCGCCGGCGGTCTGAACCACAACTTCAGCAAGCAGGTCGAAGCCAACCTCGGCGCGTCCTTCCTGAAGTACGACGACGCTTCCGACGCCACTCGCGACTACAAGTCCTGGGTCCTCGGCGGCGACATCCGTTGGAAGCCGGTCACCGGTCTGACCATGGCCGTTGCTCTCGACTACCGCACCGTCGACTACAACGTCGCTGGTCTCTCCACTGCCAATCAGTGGATGGGCACCCTGCGCGTTCAGCGCAACTTCTGATCTCGTCTGAGATCGGCAGAATTGAACCCGGCGGGCAACCGCCGGGTTCTTTCTTTTGGTGACCGACATCGGACCGCCGGCGAGTTCCGCACGAGTGGCGACGCCGAGGGGATCTCGTCCCGACTCGGACCGGTCCGGCCGCATTGGAACCGGTCGCCGGTTCTGCAGCGCGGAAACCGACCGGGTCGAGAAGCGGGTTCCCGCACCCGCTCCCGTCACCCCGGACCCCGGCCACCCTCGCCCGACCTGTGGCGTTTCGTCACGACGTGGCGGAATGCCGATCCGAGCCGCCGCCCTGCGCATGCCTTCCGCGATCCCCGGTTGCCGGCCGCTTCACCTTTGGTAAGGTTCGTCTGGTTGCTGCGGGCGCCCACTCCGTCCTTCGTCGAGATCCGAGGGTGGGGCGTCGACCGGGGAGGTTGCGATGGGCCGTTGGATGGATGGGGTGCTGACGAGCGGGGTGACGGCTGTCGGTCTGACCGCCGTCGCCTGGATGCTGAGTTTCGGCCCGATCGCCGAGGACGTCTCCGGCCGCGCCGCCGTGGGCCTGAAGGCCGACGGCCAACCCTGGGCGAAGGTCGCCATCGACGGCCGCGACGTCACCTTGACCGGTGTGGCGCCGAGTGACGCGGCGGTGAAGCTGGCGGTCGATTCGGCCGATCGCGTCTTCGGCGTTCGCATCGTCGATGCGCCGGTGACGGTCGTCCCGCTCGCCGATCCCTATCTCTTCTCCCTCGGCCGCGACGGCGACCGCGTCACCCTGACCGGATCGATGCCGAGTGAAGAGGCGCGCGCCGCGCTGCTCTCCTGGGCCAAGAAGGTGATGCCGACGGCGACCCTCGACGATCGTACCGTCGTGTCGCGCGGCGCGCCGGCCAACTTCGCCGCCGCAGCGGCCTTCGCCGTCGGCCAGCTCGCCGATCTGAAGAGCGGCGCGATCGAGGTCGGCCCGGCCGGCTATGCGATCGCCGGTCACCCGAAGGACGCGGCGACCTATGGCCGTCTCGAGGAAGCGCTGAAGTCGGCGTTGCCGGCCGGCCTGAAGGTCGCCGCCGACAAACTCGTCCCGCCGATCCCGGTGCCCTATCGCTTCGGCCTCACCGGCGCCGCCGGCAAGGCGACGATCGACGGCCATCTACCGGACGCCGCCACCAAGGCCGAGGTGATGGAGGCGGTGCGCGCCCGCTACCCCGGGGGCGTGACCGATCGGGTCGACGTGGCTCCCGGTGCGCCGGCCGGCTTCGCCGAGGCGATCTTCGCGCTTCTTCCCGGCCTGTCGCGCCTCTCGGACGGCGGCTTCGATCTCTCCGGCTCGACGGTTGCGATCAGAGGCGGCGTCCTGACCGAGGCCATCGGCCGGCAGGTCCTCGGACGGATGAAGGGCCTGCTGCCGGCCGGCTTCACGCTGGCCGGCCCGGGCCCGGTGGTGTTGCCGCCTCCGGCCCAGGTCGACGCCGCCACCTGTCAGGCGCTGCTCGCCCGCGTCCAGACCGGCGACAAGATCCTGTTCGAGACCGGCCGCGCGGCGCTCGACCAGCGGTCCATCGCGGTGCTCGACGCCCTGGTCGGCGGTTCGCTCGCCTGCGCCTCGGCGCGGATCACGGTCGAGGGCCACACCGATTCCGACGGAGATCCCACCTCGAATCGAGCTTTGTCCGAAGCGCGCGCCGCCGCGGTGGCCGACTACCTCGTGGCCGCCGGAATCGATCGCAACCGCCTCGTCGCCGTCGGCTACGGCGAGACCCGGCCGATCGCCACCAACGACACCGCCGACGGCAAGCAACTGAATCGCCGCATCGATTTCCGTGTCGAGTGAGCGGGGGAAACCGAGATGATCTATCTGACGACCCAGTTGTGGCCCTACATGATCGTCGCCTTCGCCGTCGGCTGTTTCGTCGGCTGGCGCCGCTGCGCCGGATGAAGGGGAGGGCACGCTCATGTTGATGCTGACGATTCAGACCTTCCTGCTCATGTTGCTCGCCGGCCTTCTCGGTCTGGCGGTGGGCAGTCTCCTCGCCTGCCACGGACCCGGTGACGTCGCCTGGAGCGACGACCGGCCGTGGCTGCGCGATGCGCCCGTCGCGCCGCCCGTGCCGATTCTGCCGCCCGCCCCGACACTGCTGGCAATCGACGAACGCGCTCGCCTCGTCGCGGCGCGGGACGCGACCGCGGCGCCGTCGGAGGTCGCCCCGGTGTCGACGGCGCTCGGCACCGCTCTGCCGGAGATTGCCGTCGGGACGGCCGACTCGACACCTTCGACCGCCGCGGCGATCGCCGCAGTGGAGCGGCGGGATGACCGCCCCTGGCTGCGTGATCCGCCGGTCGCGCCGCCGCCGCCGGTTCTACCGGCGCCGCCGACACTGCTCACCGCCGAGGAGCGTTCGCGCCTCGCCGCCGCGCTCGCAGAGACGCACACCGCCGCCATGGTCGCGTCGTCGCCGACCGACCTCGGTGCCGATACGGGAGCGGCCCCCGATGAGGCGGCCGTCGTATCGGCCGACGCCGCTCCGGCGGTCCCGTCGCCGGTGGTGGCCGAACCGGCCGCCCCGCCCGATGCGCCCTCCGCGACCGAGCCGGAAGCCGTCGCCGCGCCCGTAGCAGACGTGGCCTTCGCGTTGCCGCCCGAGATCGCCGCGGCGGCCGTCGCTCCGACGGTGGCGGCGGAGGACGTCGCCCGGGCCGAGGCCGCCGACGCGGTCGGCACGCGACCGATGGCGCTCGCCGCGCCGCTCGGCGGCAAGGCCGACGATCTCAAGCGCATCCGCGGCATCGGCCCGCAGAACGAGCGCAAGCTCCACGGCCTCGGCGTCTATCACTTCTCGCAGATCGCCGCCTGGACCGCCGAGAACGCCAAATGGGCCGGCTCGTTCATGGCCTTCCCCGGCCGCATCGAGCGCGAGGACTGGATCGCCCAGGCGAAGGTCCTGGCGACCGGCGCCGAGACCGCGTTCTCCAAGCGCGTCGATGCCGGCGAGGTGCCGACCAGCCAGTCGGACGCCAAGAGCTGAGCCGAGGCGACGACGACGAAGAGAGGGCGGACCAGTTGAGCTGATCCGCCCTCTTCGCATGTCGAAGGGCACGCCGGAAGGCCGGTGGTCCGGCGCCGCGATCAGGCGCCGACGCGGTCGAGGAAGCCGACGATCGCGTCGAGCGTCGCGGCGTCCTCGAGCAGCGGTGCGTGGCCCTGATCGGCCACTTCGACGACGTCGAGCCCGGGATGCCGCTCGGCCATCTTCGCCACCGTCGCCGGGGTGAGGAGGTCGGAGAGCGCCCCGCGCAGCACCTGGACCGGCACGCCGGCGAGCGTGTCGAAGGCGCCCCACAGGTCGGGCATCGGCGTGTCCGGCGTCACCTCGGCGAGCGTCGCGGCCAGCGCCGGGTCGTAATCCATCGCCGGGAACCCGCCGACGTCGCGGTAGAGCCGCCGCGCGAAACGCTCCCACCCCGCCTCGTCGAGCGCCGGGAACTCGGCCCTGTTGACGTGCTTCATCGCCCCGATCAGCGCCTCCCAGGGAAGGCCCGGCGGCAACGCCTTGCCGACGTACCCCTTGATCCGCATCAGACCCGAGATGTCGATCTCGGTGCCGATGTCGTTGAGGATGGCCGCCTCGACCACGCCCGGGGCGACGAGACCGGCGATCATCGTGACGATCCCGCCGCGCGACGTGCCGAAGGCGGTGATCTTCGACAGTCCGAGCAGCGACAGGCCGAGGAGCGTGTCCTGCAGCTCCTGCAGCGGATTGTAGTGCGTGGAATCGGGGTCGTATTGCGACTCTCCGCGACCGCGGAACTCGAAGGTCACCACCCGCCGCGCCGGCGAGGTCGCGGAACCCGCGACCAGTCGCGCCGCCAGCGGCTCGAAGTCGCGGCTGTTGCGGGTCAGCCCGGGTAGGCACACCACCGGCCGGCGATCGCTCGGCGCGAGGGGCGCGTAGTCGCGCCCCGCCAGGACGAGACCGTCGGCGGCGAAGAAGCGGAACGGACGGTAGCTCGTGCCGAGCGCGTCGGCGGTCGGCGCGCCGAAGGCGATGCCCTGCGGCAGGGCAGTGGGGGAGGGGGCGTCCAAGCGAGCGTCTCCGAATGGTGGGACCGCGAGGGTGGCGGTTCGGGCGTCGCCGCGCAAGACCTCGTGCGGCGGCCGTATCGTTCCGCCGGTGGAGAGTGGCGCTGATCGCGCGACGCTCGTCCCAACCGCGTCGAGAGGACCACCGCCCGAGAGCGGGGACGAGACCGGTCGAACCGACCCCTCGAGGGCTCTCAGTTCCGGCCGAACAGGAAGGCGCCGATGCCGCCGCCGGAGGATTTCTCCGGCACCGATCCGGTCATCGACGACGACTTGGTACCGATGCCGCGCTTCAGGTCCTGGGCGAGCTCGAGTTTGCGGCCTTCCAGGCGGAAGCGATAGACCTGAAGGTTTTCCAGCACTCGGTGGACGTAGTTGCGCGTCTCGGAGAAGGGAATGCGTTCCATCCAGTCGACGACGTCGATCTGGCCGGTGCGCGGATCGCCGTATTCGCGCACCCAGTCGCGGATGCGCCCCGGCCCGGCGTTGTAGCCGGCGATCGCCATGACGTAGTTGCCGTCGTAGTTGTTGACCAGATTGGCGACGTAGCCCGCGCCGAGGCGAATGTTGTAGGCGGGATCGTGCCGCCAGGCATTGGCGTCGTAGGCGATGCCGAGCTTCTTGGCGGCGTCGCGGCCGGTGTCGGGCATCACCTGGAAGATGCCGGTGGCGCCCGCCGACGAGACGACGGCCTGATTGAACTCGCTCTCCTGGCGCATGATGGCGAAGGCCAGCGCCTTCTCGAGGCCCGAGGTGTCGACGTTGGGCGACACCCCGATCGGGAAGGCCATCGCCTGCATGTCCATACCGCGCTGCGCGCCCGCCTTGCCGGCGGTGACCGCGAGGTTGGTCCAGCCCTGCTTCTCGGCCATCTCGATGACGGCGGCGATCTGACCGGACGTCGGCAGCGTCTCGGCCATGTGCTTGTAGAACACCGCCGCGAGGTCCTTGCGGCCGAGCTTGCCGATGCGCCGCGCCGCCTCGAAGCGGTCGTCGCGCTCGATCGCCGCCCTGTCCGACCCCGAGGGCGAGACCGAGCGGGAGATGCCGAGGTCGCTCATGCCGAGCTTGGCGCGCGCCATCTGGCCGTAGAAGGTGAAGCCGAATTCGGCCGCCTTGCGATAGTAGTCGTTCGCCGAACCGCCGGCGCCGCCCTCCGCCGCCCGGCCCATCCAGTAATAGGCGCGGGCGCGGGTCACCGGCTTGGCCGAATCCTCGGCGACCGCCGCGAAGTGCTTCATCGCCACCGACGGATTGTCGAGGAACCGCAGCGCGTACCATCCGGCGTGGAAGTCGGCTTCCGCCTGATTGGCCGGCGTCGACCCGGCATGGCCGACGACGACGCGATAGGCGGTCTTGGCGTCGCCCATGTCGAGGAGCTTGCGGGAGACGATCCGCTTCTCTTCCCACCACTCGTCGGGCCGCCCCAGGGCGCGCGGATCCTTCGGCGCGCGCACCAGGAAATCGGCCGCCTCTTTCCAGTGCTCGGTGCGCCGCGCGTACTGGGCCCGGGCGAAGAGGTAGATCGGATCGTCCTTGAGCGAGCCCGGCACCGCGTCGAGCAGTGCGCCGGCGTTCGCCTGCTTCTTCTCCACCGCCTGGGCCGCCTTGGCGAGACCCTCGTAGCCGCCGCCGAGCTTGCCGGCGGCGCGCAGCGCTTCGCCCGAATGACCCTTGAGCACCAGAAGGTCGAACCGCGCCTTGAAGTCGGCCGATCCGAGCAGCGCGCCGAACTCGCTCTCGAGCACGGTGGCGTCCTCGGTGTTGAGCTTGTCGTCGCGATAGGCGAAGCGCACCCATTGCTTGGCGTCGTCCTTGCGGCCCTTCTGGACGAGGGCGCGGGCGAGCATGATGCGGCCGCGGTTCGAATAGGGCCGCGACCCCTGGAAGGCGAGGATGACGTCGTCGGCCGACGGGTTCTCCTTCTCCAGCGCCTGCTCGGCGCGGCGGCGGAAGAACTCGGGGTCCGGCCAGCTCGGATTGGCGATGGCGAAGGCGGTGATCGCCGAGGACGGCAGACCCGAGCCCATGCGGATCAGATACCAGTCGACGATCTTCTGATCGATGCGGTCGAGATCGCCGCGCATGGCGTTGACGCCGCTGACGTCGCCGCGCGACGCGACCTCGATGGCGCGGGCGAGATCGCCGGCCTCGGCACCGGGCGCGGCGAAGAGGACCGTGGCCAGCGCCATCGTCGGCGCCAGGGCACGGGCCATCCGTCGGGTCGTTGCGAGCATATCCGTCTCCTCGATACGCACCGGCCTGCGACACGGCGCGCCACCCGCGAGCGGTGGCGACGACGGCGTCCTCCGCGCCTCGCGGGGGACGGCGGGACCGGATCGATCTTCGACCCTAGGTCCCTCGTGGTGAACATTTCCTTACGATCCGCCCCGGCTCGTCGTGTGCGCCTCCAGGGCTATCGCATATGAACAACATGACGGGCACGATGTGCTCACCAAGCAGACGAACCGGAATCGAAAGCGAAATTCCGATCCCGCTTCGGAGTCTTGCCGGGGGCCGTTTTGCTCAGCGACCTCCAAATGCGATTCCCCTGTGTGCGCCTCTCGTGCCGCTTGCCGTCGTGCGCCCCCGGGACTATTGTCGCCGCCCACCCGGCGCCCGAGAGAGTCTCGGTCGCGCCGGTGGATCATGCGCCGTTTTCGAACGGTTTTCCAGGCTCCGAAAGGGTTCCACGATGTTCCAGGGCTCGATCACCGCACTCGTCACGCCGTTCTCGAACGGGCGCGTCGACGAGAAAGCCCTGCAGGACTTCGTCGCCTGGCAGATCGCCGAAGGCTCGAACGGTGTCGTGCCCTGCGGCACCACCGGCGAGAGCCCGACGCTGAGCCACGCCGAGCACAAGCGCGTCGTCGAGCTCACCCTCGAGGTGGCCAAGGGCAAGGTGCCGGTGATCGCCGGCGCCGGCTCCAACAACACCGCCGAAGCGATCGATCTCGCCACCCACGCCGAAAAGGCGGGGGCCGATGCCGTGCTGGTGGTGGCGCCCTATTACAACAAGCCCAGCCAGGAGGGGCTCTATCGCCACTTCATGGCGATCGACGCGGCGATCGGCATTCCGATCATCGTCTACAACATCCCGCCGCGTTCGGTGGTCGACATCTCGGTCGAGACCATGGACCGGATGTTCCGCGACGGCCGCAACATCATCGGCGTCAAGGACGCGACCGGCAATCTGGCACGCCCCGCGTTGCAGCGCATGGTGTCGGGCCCCGAGTTCCTCCAGCTCTCCGGCGAGGACGGCACCGCGCTCGGCTTCAACGCCCAGGGCGGCGTGGGATGCATCTCGGTCACCGCCAACGTCGCGCCGCGGCTCTGTGCCGAGCTCCAGGCGGCGATGGCGGCCGGCGACTATGCCAAGGCGCTCGAGTACCAGGATCGCCTGATGCCGCTGCACCGCGCGCTCTTCCTGGAACCCAACCCGGCCGGTCCGAAGTATCTCGCCTCGCGTCTGAACAAGATGTCGAACGAGCTGCGTCTGCCGCTGGTCGAGGCTTCCGAGGGCGTCCGCGCCGAACTCGAGGCGGCCGCCCGGCACGCTGGCATTCTCTGAACGGAGTGAGATCCGATGTCCGCCGACAAGGGCGGCGGGCATCGGCTCGCCGCCGAGAACCGCAAGGCCCGCTTCTCCTACCACATCATCGACACCTGGGAGGCCGGCATCGTCCTGACCGGCACCGAGATCAAGTCGTTGCGCGGCGGCCGCGCCAACATCACCGACGCCTATGCCGCGCCCTACGGCTCGGACATGGTGCTCTACAACGCCTACATTCCCGAATACCTCCAGGCCAACCGCTTCAATCACGAGACCCGTCGCCCCCGCCGGCTGCTCCTTCATCGCAAGGAGATCAACAAGCTGATGGGCGCGGTCGAGCGCGAGGGCCTGACCGTCGTTCCCCTCGACATCCACTTCAACGACAAGGGCCGCGCCAAGGTCCTGCTCGCCCTCGCCAAGGGCAAGAACGTCGCCGACAAGCGCGAGACCGAGAAGGAACGCGAGTGGAACCGCGAGAAGTCGCGGTTGATGAAGTATCGCGAGTGAGACAATGCGTAAGGACGAGTCGTAAGAGTATTCGTAATTATGAGTTACACAGGGTTTCCGTTAATCTTGTGAGTGCAGTTTCTGCGCCAAGTGCGGAATTATGACCATCGATATCGGGGAACAGGGATGAACTTCTAATGCCAAGCATGTATAGGCCGCTTTGAAAGCCCAAAATAGAACTCTTAGGAATTATATATTTTACAATTGCAGTTATCATGCTTGATGGTTGTTTTTCTAGTTCTCTGGTTGGATCAGGTGAAACGGTAAAAAAGCTGTGCTGCGCAGTTACTCTGGGTGAAATGCTTAGAGGTGTAAATCCAAATGTCGATTCAACAGGTTGGGGACCCGGAAGAGCAAGAATGATGCTATCATCGAGAGAATATGGGCAACAGTGCATTGCATAGATTGCGGCATCACTTGAGCAGTTCGCCAAAATTCCGTCGTGGGTGCATTTGGGTCGACAAGCGAAGTAAGCAGCAACCAATGGGCTTTCCGACCAATCCAAGAGGCGAGTGGGGGCGCCGTGATGTTGCGCCGATATCATCGTATGGAGTGTTGAATCGCTTTTAAGATGCGAGGCGTCCCATGAGCGCCGCAAAAAGGACTCCTCAATTTCGTGGCGCCGCTGGATATCCGCTTCAATATAGTCTCGCCGTCGTCCTAGGGACGGAATTAGAGCAAAATCGGAATTTTCGACACCTCTGAATTTCCAGTGTGAGCAAGGATGGTTCACGAGGAGGCCATCAATGAAACTCGAAAAGGAAATTACCGTTTTAATTTCATATGATGGAATGAGTGGAGTGGTATCCATTGCTGACCTACCTAGATTTTGGTCTATTTTCGGGGGGGGCGAAAAACTTGATAGATATCTCTAAATACAAATTCCTTTGATATTCCCAGCGGCCTAAGCATGAAATTCCGTTTGTTGGAAGATCTAAAATTTTTAGATTGAGTGGGAGAAATTCTGACTCAACGAATTATCTAGCATATATCCAGTTCGCAGGATGCAGTGAGCCGGAAACGAACTGCACCAGCCAAGCCGAAATGCGCTGCGTCCCTCGCCGCAGGTGCGATCGGCTGAGCTCTCCGCACCCTATTGTCTGCGATCGAGGGTCGACCGTCGAGCGATCACAGAAGCGCCGAGACGAAGGTGGTGAGGATCCACCCCGCGGGCCCCTTCTCGAAACACAGGCTCCACGTCGTCGGGTTGCCGGTCTTCTCCATCGGCACCCAACCGATCTTGCCGTTCGGAAGAAAGATGCTGGAGAAACCGTTCTCCTCGTCGCTCTGGTCGAGCCGATAGAGCATCCCCGGCGTCAACGTCGCCACGACCTTCGTCGCCGCATCGGGCTCCGCCCGCGCCGCGATCTTCTCGGTGACGTAGACGCCGCGGCCCTCGCCGAGGCCGGCCTTCGCCGCCGCCTTGGCGTCCCAGCGCACCCCGCGCGACGTACACCACGCGCCGGGTACCAGCGGGTCGCGTCCCCATTTCGCCGCGGCGAGCAGGTCGCCGATCGTCTCCATCGCGGTCTTCACCCGCGAGGCGGTCATGTCCGCCGCCTTGCCGCCGGGAAGCACCGGCTCGCCCTCGGTATAGGTGAGCCCGATCGCGGCGAGCGCCGAGGTGGCATCCTTGAACGGCCCCTTCTTCTCCACCCGGCGCGCCACGGCCAGCGTGATGCCGGAGGACACGACCGTCGGCCGGTCGGAGAGGAAAGCGAAGACCTCCTCCGCCGATCCCGCCGCGACCGCGTCGGCGACCGCCTGGGCCCGCTCGACGAGATCGGCCGGCGGCGGTCCCCCGGCGCCGATCTCCGCGGGAAGCGGCTTGTAGGGCTTCTCGGCGGCGAGCGGGCCGGTCGTGGCCGCCGCGGACAGGGCGAGGAAGACGGCGAAGCGGAGAGCGTGGGGCGTCATCGAGAGATCCGGAACCGGTTGCGCGACGGGCGATGTCGCGACGATGCCGCTTCGCGCCCTTCGGCACAACCGGGGTGACGATGACGAATGCCGTCATGCGGTGCGACGGTGCGGCCGCCTCAGCGCCCCATCGCCCGGGCGATCCCGTCGAAGACGTCGCGGAACATCTCGCGCGTCAGCCGTCCGGTGTTCGTGTTGTAACGTGAGCAGTGATAGCTGTCGTGGAGGCGCAGCCCGTTCCCCAGCCGATGGATCGCCCCGTGGGCGAAGGGATGGACCGCGAGCTTCTCGCCGACCGTCCTGAGGAAGGTCTCGTGCGCCACCCGCCCCAGCGCCAGCACGTCGGTGAGCGTCGGATGCGCCGCCAGCGTCGCGACGAGGTACGGCCGGCAGGCGTGGATCTCGGCCGGCGTCGGCTTGTTCTCCGGCGGCACGCAGCGCACGGCGTTGGTGATCATCGCGCCGGTGAGCGCCAACCCGTCGTTCGGATCGGCGCGGAAGCGTCCGCGCGAGAAACCGTAGTCCGCCAGCGTCTCGTAGAGCAGATCGCCGGCGTAGTCGCCGGTGAACGGTCGACCGGTGCGGTTCGCCCCGCGCAGCCCCGGCGCCAGCCCGACGACCAGGAGCCGCGGCGCCTCGCCGGGAAAACTCGGCACCGGCGCGTTGAACCAGTCCGGCTGCCGCCCCCGCCAGTCTTCGCGAAAGGCGACGAGACGCGGACAGGTGGGACAGTCGCGATCGGGATCGAGCGGGGAGGGGGAGCGGACCATCGGCGACCTCGTGAGTGACGCGCGCGCCCTCGGCCGCCGCGTGGCGCGAGCTTTCCGACGCCCTCGGCCGGCCGTCAATCCCACTGGGGTGGAAACGACGACGCGCGCCGATCGGCGGACCGGCGCGCGTCGCTTCGTTCGGAAACCGCGAGGCGATCACGCCTCGTCGAAGTCCTCGTCGTCCTGCGGGGCCTGACGGCGCTGGGCTTCGCGCTCGGCCATGCGGGCCATGCGCTCCGCCGGATCGCGACCGATTCGGTTCTGCAGCATGCCGAGGTCGACGAAATGGTCGGCCTGCCGGCGCAGATCGTCGGCGATCATCGGCGGCTGCGTCTGCAGCGTCGAAATCACCGAAACCTTCTTGCCCTTGCGCTGCACCGCCTCGACCAGCCGGCGGAAGTCGCCGTCGCCGGAGAACAGCACCATGTGGTCGATGTGGTCGGCCATCTCCATGGCGTCGACCGCCAATTCGATGTCCATGTTGGCCTTGATCTTCCGCCGGCCGGTGGAATCGTAGAATTCCTTCGTCGGCTTCGTCACGACCTTGTAGCCGTTGTAGTCGAGCCAGTCGATCAGCGGCCGGATCGAAGAATATTCCTGATCTTCGATCAAAGCGGTATAGTAGAAGGCGCGGAGCATGTAGCTGGTCGACTTGAACTCCTGCAGGAGTCGCTTGTAGTCGATGTCGAAGCCGAGCGCCTTCGAAGTGGCGTAGAGGTTCGCGCCGTCAATGAACAGCGCGATTTTTTCGCGTGGATCGAACATTTTTCAATCGTCTTCCTTATGGGACTTCAGGGGCCTCGAAGCGTTGTCTTGATGAAATTATGCTTGCGAGGGTGGTAATCGCGCCGCGAAGTCGACTGAGGTGGTTTCTTCGCCCGACTCGAAAAAAAACATCGGTAGCTCGGCGACGCTGCACGATCTTATCCGAGATCTGGGGCGGATGCCAGCGTTCGGCAAGTGACGGGCGCGCGGCGAGAGGTGTTTTCTGGTGAAGATCGTGGTGAATTGGTGCGAATTGGCTGGCGGGGTGCCGTCGCGAACCGAAGTCCGCCGACTGCCGTGTCCGCGATGCGTCGGTCGCGTCGGCCCTCGACCACGCGACCGGTGTTCCGAGATTGCTTTTCTGCGCGTCTCGACATATGTCTCCGCTTTCGAAGATCCCCCCGAGGAGTTGAGGAATGGCCCGCGTCACCGTCGAAGACTGCATCGACAAGGTGGAGAACAGGTTCGAGCTCGTGCTGCTGGCGAGCCATCGCGCCCGCATGATCTCGTCCGGCTCGTCGATCACCATCGATCGCGACAACGACAAGAACCCGGTCGTCGCGCTCCGCGAGATCGCCGACGAGACCATCAGCCCGGAGGATCTGCAGGAGGAGTTCATCCACTCACTGCAGAAGTTCGTCGAGGTCGACGAGCCCGAGCCGGAGACGGTGCCGATGGTGCCGGCCGCCGCCTCGTCCGACGACGACGGCGAGATGCAGTTCGACCGCATGTCGGAAGAAGAGCTGCTGCGCGGCCTCGAAGGCCTCGTCCCGCCGGACAAGGAAGAGGAGGACTGAGGCTCCGCCTCGTCCCCGTCCCTCTGCGGCGAAGCGTCGCCGCTGCTGTTTCGAACGCCCGCTCCGGCGGGCGTTCCTCGTTTTCGGAACCGTCGCGAAGGCGTTCCGATGACTTGGGTTTTCCCCGAACCTTCTGCTACGATCGCTCTCCCCCTTTCCGCTGCGTCGGATCGGGCGCATGGGCGTAGGAGGATCGTTCCCCGGATGATGCGGCAGTACGAACTCGTCGAACTGGTCCGGCGTTACAATCCCAACGTCGACGAGGCCCTGCTCGACAAGGCCTACGTCTACGGGCTGATGAAGCACGCGCCGCAGAAGCGCGCCTCCGGCGATCCCTACTTCTCCCACCCCCTCGAAGTCGCGGCGATCCTCACCGACATGCGGCTCGACGACGCCACCATCGCCGTCGCCCTGCTGCACGACACCATCGAGGACACCGACGCCACCCGCGCCGAGATCGATCAGAAGTTCGGCACCGAGATCGGCGAACTGGTCGAGAGCCTGACCAAGCTCGAGAAGCTCGACTTCGTCTCCAAGAAGACCGAGCAGGCGGAGAACTTCCGCCGTCTGCTGCTCGCCGTCGCCGCCGACCTGCGCGTCCTGCTGGTCAAGCTCGCCGACCGCCTCCACAACATGCGCACCCTCCAGCACATGCGCGAGGACAAGCGCCTGCGCATCGCCGAGGAGACGATGGAGATCTATGCGCCGCTCGCCGGCCGCATGGGCATGCAGTGGATGCGCGAGGAGCTCGAGGACCTGTCCTTCCGCTGGCTCCAGCCCGACGCCTATCAGTCGATCACCGCCCGGCTCGGTCTGCTGCGCGAAGAGAACCGCAACCTCATTCCGGCGATCGAACAGGCGCTCACCGAGAAGCTGTCGTCGAACGGCATCGTCGCCACCGTCAAGGGGCGCGAGAAGAAGCCCTATTCGATCTTCACCAAGGTGCAGAGGAAGAGCCTGTCCTTCGAGCAGCTCTCCGACATCTACGGCTTCCGCATCGTCGTCGACACGGTGGAGAACTGCTATCGGGCGCTGGGCATCGTCCACACCACCTGGTCGATGGTGCCGGGCCGGTTCAAGGACTACGTCTCGACGCCGAAGCAGAACGACTATCGCTCGATCCACACCACCGTGGTCGGGCCGGGACGCCAGCGCGTCGAGCTGCAGATCCGCACCGAGGAGATGCATCGCTTCGCCGAATACGGCATCGCCGCCCACGCCCTCTACAAGGACGGCGGCCGCACCGTCGGCGGTCGCAACATCGCCAAGCTGTCGGAATCCTCCGGCGCCTACGCCTGGCTGCGCGAGACCATCCAGCGTCTCAACGACCCGAACCTCAACCCCGAGGAGTTCCTCGAGAACACCAAGCTCGAGCTCTTCCAGGATCAGGTCTTCTGCTTCACGCCCAAGGGCAAGATCATCGCCCTGCCGCGCGGCGCCACGCCGATCGACTTCGCCTATGCCGTCCACACCGACGTCGGCAACACCTGCGTCGGCGCCAAGATCAACGGCCGCATCAAGCCGGTGATGACCGAACTCGGCAACGGCGACGAGGTCGAGATCATCCGTTCCAAGGCACAGGTGCCGCCCGCCGCCTGGGAGCAGATCGCGGTGACCGGCCGCGCCCGCGCCGCCATCCGTCGCGCCACCCGCGACGCGGTGCGTCGCCAGTTCGGCGGCCTCGGCCGCCAGATCCTCGAACGCGCCTTCGACCGGGCGAACCGCGAGTTCACCGACCAGCGCCTCGCCGCCGCCATCCATCGCCTCGGCCATTCCTCGGTGGACGGCGTGCTGGCCGCCGTCGGCCGCGGCGAGATCGCCTCCGACAGCGTCGTCAAGGCGGTCTATCCCGAGCTGCAGGAGAAGCGCGGCGCGCCGAAACCGACCCCCGCCGACGGCTGGTTCGAGGCCGGTCCCAACGGCGTGATGAAGTTCCGCGTCCCCGACGGCGGCTCCGACGACCGCACCTCGATCCCGATCCGCGGTCTCTCGGGCGATCTGCCGGTGCATTTCGCCCCGGTCGGTGGCGCGGTGCCGGGCGATCGCATCGTCGGCATCCTGACCCCGGGCGAGGGCATCACCATCTACCCGATCCAGGCACCGGCCCTGAAGGAGTTCGACGACCAGCCCGAGCGTTGGCTCGACGTGCGCTGGGACATCGACCCCGCCGCCCCGGCCCGCTTCCCGGCGCGCATCACTCTCAACTCGCTGAACGAGCCCGGATCGCTCGCCCAGATCGCCCAGGTGATCGCCGACAACGACGGCAACATCGACAACATCAAGATGATTCCCAAGGCCGCCGACTTCCACGAGATCCTGATCGATCTCGAGGTCTGGGACCTGAAACATCTGACCCGCATCATCCAGCAGCTGCGCCTGAAGCCGATCATCGCCTCCGCCACCCGCGTCAACGGCTGAGACGCGCCGCCGCGGCGAGGTCTGGCCGGCCCATCGGGTCGCGGTCGGGCGTCCCCACGGGGGAGGGGACGTCGCCGCGTCGTCGGTCGGCCACGCGCCGTGCCGGGGACCACGCTCGAAACGGCCGATGCCCACCGATACGACGGGCATTACCCCCGGGGTTCCCCTTCTCCCCCTGCGGGAGAAGGAAGAGGGGGGCTTCCCGAGGTCTCGGGCGCACCGAGCCTCTTCGCGCGATCACCCTGTCCGTCGTGCAGACGCGTTGCGCTGCGGCTTGCCCGCCGCTAGACCTGCCGGCGATCTCCTCGGACGAAGGCGCCGCTCTTGGACAAGCACTTTCTCGGACTGGACGGCCTGCGCGGTCTCGCCGCCTACATGGTCGTCGTGCATCACTCGATCCTCAAGGGCACGGACATCGGCGGCCTGTCGGTGTTCCTGTTCTTCGTCCTCTCCGGCTTCCTGATCACCGGCATCCTGGTGCGGCTCCGGGGCAAGATCGAAGCGGGCCGGACGACGATTCCCCGTGCCCTCGGCGACTTCTGGCTCCAGCGGGCGCTGCGCATCTTCCCGGCCTATTACGTCTGGCTCGCTGTGTTCCTGCCGATCGACTGGTATTGGTACGACGGCCAGACGCTCGCCCACATCGGCTGGTATCTGCTCTACGTCCAGAATTTCCTCATCGCCTTCGTCACCCACGGCTGGGGCGACTTCACCCACACCTGGAGCCTCGCGGTCGAGCAGCAGTATTACGTCTTCTTCGCGCCCCTGGTGCTGATCGTCGCGACCGCGTGGCATCGCCGTTTCTTCCTCGCCGCGATCGTCGCCAGCCTCGCCACCATCACCGCGCTGATGCTCGCCGGCTTCGAGATGGTGACCCTCTATCCGACGCCCTCGACCGGCTTCGTCTTCATGGGCGTCGGCGCGCTGCTGGCGGTGACGCCGCGCGAGAGCCTACGCCCCTTCGGAAACCCGATCCCGGTCGTCGCGGCGCTGGCGCTGGTCGTCCTCCTCGCCCTCTATCCGGTGGCGGAGCGCAACCACGTCGCCCGCGTTCCTTACGTCTTCCTGGTGATCGGCTCGGCCGCGTCCCTCGGGCTGATCATGGCAGCGGTGCTCGGCCGCCCCGATGCCGCGGCGGTCTCGGTGCTGGAAATGTCGCCTTTCCGATATCTGGGTCGCATTTCCTATGCTCTCTACATCATCCACCTGCCGGTCGCGCTGTGGGTGGAGGACTTCGGAGGTCTCGCCCGTTGGCAGGCGCTCACCGGCATCCCCGCCGACTGGATCCACTTCGTGGTGGTCTCGGCGGTGTCGATCGGGCTGGCGCATCTGTCCTACGATTGGGTCGAGAAGCCGTTCCTCGATCTCAAGGCGCGGCTGAAGGATCGCGCCGGGGCGCGCACCGAGCCGAGCTGATCGGCGCCTCCCGGTCCAGTCGACCACGAGCGGTGCGGCGCCGACCGTTGCCGCCCCCGAGCCCGAGGACGCCCCGCCCATGACCGCCCCGAGCCCCGGACATCTCGTCTTCTTCTCCCCCTCCGGCAAGCGCGACCGCTTCCCCGAGGGGACGAGCGTGCTGGAAGCCGCCCGCCGCCTCGGTGTCGATCTCGATAGCGTCTGCGGTGGTCGCGGCATCTGCGGTCGCTGCCGCGTCGTGCCGGTCGACGGCGCCAACCCCAAGCTCGGCGTCGTCTCCGCCGCCAGCCACCTGACCCCGCGCGGCTCGGTCGAGGAGCGTTACGAGGACAAGCGCGGCGCGCTGCCCGAGGGCTGCCGCCTCGGCTGTCAGGCGAAGATCACCGGCGACGTCGTCCTCGACGTGCCGCCCGAGGCCCAGGTCCATCGCCAAGTGGTGCGGAAGCGCGCCGAGGCCCACCCGATCGACGTCGATCCGCTGATCCGCCTGCACTATGTCGAGGTCCGCGAACCCGACATGCACGACCCCTCCTCGGACGCCCGCCGCCTCGCGGAGGCGCTCGCCGCCCAATGGGGCATCGCCGAGGCCCGCCTCGATCTCGCCGTTCTCGCCGACCTGCAGAAGACCCTGCGCAAGGGCGGATGGAAGGTGACGGTGGCGTTGCGCGACGGCCGCGACGTCGTCGCCGTCTTCCCCGGCTTCCGCGAGGCGGCGCACGGCCTCGCCGTCGACGTCGGCTCGACCACCATCGCCGCCCATCTCTGCGACCTCGTCACCGGCGAGGTGGTCGCCTCGGCCGGGGTGATGAACCCGCAGATCCGCTTCGGCGAGGATCTGATGAGCCGCGTCTCCTATGTGATGATGCATCCGGGCGGCGAGGTCGAGCTGACCGACGCGGTGCGCGGCGCGCTGAAGACCCTCGTCGAGAGTGTGACGAGCGAGGCCGGGCTCACCCCCGCCGCCGTCCTCGACATGACGCTGGTCGGCAACCCGATCATGCACCACCTCGTCTTCGGCCTCGATCCGACCGAGCTCGGCGGCGCCCCCTTTGCCCTGACGGTGGACGGCGGCCTCACCGTGCCGGCGCGCGACGTCGGCTTGGCGCTGGCGCCGGGCGCCACCGTCTATGCCCTGCCGCTGATCGCCGGCCACGTCGGTGCCGATACCGCCGGCGTGGTGTTGGCGGAGGGCCCGCATCTCGGCGACGAAGTGCGCCTGCTGGTCGACGTCGGCACCAATGCCGAGATCGTCCTCGGCAATCGCCATCGCCTGCTCGCCTGCTCCTCGCCCACCGGCCCGGCCTTCGAGGGCGCGCAGATCTCCTCCGGCCAGCGCGCCGCGCCGGGCGCCATCGAGCGCGTCCGCATCGACCCCGTCACTCTGGAGCCGCGCTTCAAGGTGATCGGCTGCGATCTCTGGTCCGACGAGCCCGGCTTCGCGGCGGCCACCGCCTCGACCGGCGTCACCGGCATCTGCGGCTCGGGCATCATCGAGGTGGTGGCCGAGATGCGCCTCGCCGGGCTGATCACCCCCGACGGCATCGTCGACGGGGCGATGGCCGCCCGCACTCCGCGCATCGAGGCCGAGGGGCGGACCTTCGCCTATCTGCTGCACGACGGCGAACCGCGGATCACCGTGACGCAGAGCGACATCCGCGCCATCCAGCTCGCCAAGGCGGCGCTCCATGCCGGCATCCGCCTGCTGATGGACCATTACGGCGTCACGACCGTCGACCGGATCGGCCTCGCCGGTGCCTTCGGCTCCCACATCGACGTCAAATACGCGATGGTTCTCGGGCTGGTGCCGGATTGCCCGCTCGACCGCATCGTCTCGGTCGGCAACGCCGCCGGCACCGGTGCCCGCATCGCGCTCCTCGACCGCAAGGCGCGGGCCGAGATCGAGGAGGTGGTCCGCCGCATCGACAAGATCGAGACGGCGCTGGAACCCGCCTTCCAGGGCCACTTCGTCGCCGCCATGGCGATCCCCCACAAGTCGGACCCGTACCCCCACCTCGAGGCCGTCCTCGGCCTCACCTTCGACCGCGGCACCCCCCCGGGCGACGCCGAGGGTCGGGGCGGAGAGCGGCGGCGACGCCGGCGGGAGTGACCGATCCGATGGCCGGGGACCGGCCCGATGCGATCGCCGCCGGTTTCGCTACAGGATGATCTCGAACCATCGCCGAGGTGGGGGCATCGGATATAGACGGGCCGTCCCTTTGTCGTCCTCTCCCCCCTGGAGGGGACGCTCGAACGACGGTCGGCGCGCGGAGCCCTGGTCGTGCCGTCTGCCGCTGGCGGACTTCGATGCCATCGCCGCGCACCCCAGCCCCAGAGTGATCCCCACCGCCCACCAACTCGGTGCGATCCGTGCCGCGGCGGAGAGGTTCGCCGCCACGATCGGCCCGACGTCGCGCCCCGTCTTGAGGGCGAACCACAGCGTCTCCCATCCTGCCGCGCCGAGGAAGGCCGCGACCGTCGCCGCCACGACCGCGCCCCACCCGAGCCGCAGCCGATGGAAGATCGCCACCCGCAGCGTCAGTCCGCCCACCGCCAGCCCGGTGAGCAACGCGCCCTGCGCGAGATCGAGCTTCGATTGGAGCGTCAGGTGGACGAGGGCGAGGATCACGATCGGGTGGACCAGCCCGTGCAGCCGCTTCCAGCGCTCCGTCCCGAGCCGCCTGACCATGCCGTCGCTCGACGTCGCCGCCATCGCCGCGAGGCCGAGGAAGCCGACGAGCCCCAGCGTCAGATAGGGCCGGACCGCCGCCTCGAAGGCCAGCGTCGCCGGGTCGAAGCCGAGATCGGCCGCCCAAAACACCACGTGGACCGCCGCCCAGGCGAAGCCGGCGAGCCCCAGCGTGCGGCGGACGGCGAAGAGCTTCGCCGCGCCCGAGAGCCGGGCGAGCGGCGTCACCGCGATCGCCGTCAGCACGAATCGCATCGCCCAGTCGCCGGAGACGTGGATCGCCTCGGCGAGCGGCCGCGCCCCGAGATCGTCGCCGACCCAGCGCGTCAACAGCAGGATTCCCGGCACCAGGGCGGCGGCGAAGGCCAGCGCCCGCGCGGCCGAGAAGCGGCCGGCGCGATCGGACCAGGGGGCGCTGGGAAAGAGGTGGAGCGACATCGGCGAAGGCGGTTCCCGGAAAGAGCGTTCCCCTCCCATACGGCGGGATGTGCCGGTCCGTGACATCAACAGCTCGCGAGCACCCGCGCGCCGCACTGCCGCTTCGCGTGATCGGCGGTGGTCGGAGGCGGCTTCGCCACCCGCACCCCGTCGTCGGAGTGCTTCCCCGACCGCGGCCGATCCCTCCTTCGGTTCGGTGCGAGGCCGGTCGGAGCCGGAGCGAACGCGCCTCGATCGACGGTTTCGGTGTGGCCGGAAGTTGGTCTAGTCTCGGTCCGTCTCAGGTCGCCGGGAGGACTCGTCATGGAATTCGCGCTGCTCTTCCTCAAAGCCGCCGGCATCGGTGTCGCCATCGCCGCGCCGGTCGGGCCGATGAGCCTGTTGTGCATGCGGCGCAGCCTCACCCAGGGTCCCCGCTGGGGGCTGGCGACCGGCGCCGGCATCGCCGTCGGCGACGCGATCTACGCCGCGGTGGCCGCCCTCGGCTTGGCCGGTGTCTCGGCCTTCGTCCTCGCCTGGGAGACGCAGCTCCACCTCGCCGCCGGTCTGTTCCTGATCTGGCTCGGCCTGAAGACGTTCTTCACAAAGGACACCGACCGCGCCGCCGAAGTCGGGGCCGCCGCCTCGATCGGCGCCGCCTTCCTCGGCTCGGTGATGCTGACCCTCACCAACCCGCCGACCATCGTCATGTTCGCCGCCGTCTTCACCGCGCTCGCCCCCACCTCCGGCTTCGACCCGCTGGTGGCGCTGGCCACCGTCGGCGGCGTGCTCTGCGGCTCGCTCGTCTGGTGGCTCGGCGTGGTGGCGGTGGTCTCCGGCCTGCGCCACGCCCTCGGCCGCCGCGTCCGGCTGTGGATCGACCGCGTCGCCGGCATCGTCCTGGCAGTGCTCGGCGCCGACCAGATCCGCCGCGCCTGACCGGGGAGGGGCTCGCCCGCGCGGCCCGCGATCGCCGCGCACGACGGCTTTTCGAGGTGTGCGGGCGGACGTCGCTCAGGCGACGTCGGGCAGGGCGGTCTCGATGTGGCCGGGGGCGAAGACGCTGACCGCATGGACGACCGCCGCCGCCAACACCACCATGGCGATCGCCTGATGGGTCAGCGCCAGCGACACCGGCACCTGCATCAGGAGCGTGGCGATGCCGACCATGATCTGGAAGGCCACGGCGAAGACCAGGACGAAAGCCGAGATCCGCGCCGTCGCGGTGCGCGCCGTGATCACCACCACGACGAACTGACCGATCGCCAGGGCGAACAGCACATAGGCGCCGATGCGGTGGAGGAACTGCACCATCGCGTGATTTTCGAAGAAGTTCCGCCACCACGGTTCCCAACTCATCAGGTCGGGCGGAACCACGTGGCCGTTCATCGACGGCCATGTGTTGTAGACGAGACCGGCGTGATTGCCGGCGACCAGGGCGCCGAGGAAGATCTGGAAGATCCCCCAGCCGAGCACCGCCGCCGCCCCGACCCGCAGCACCGGCGAGCGTCGCCGCGTCAGCTCCGAGGAGCCCCGGGTCAGCGCCGTCCACAGGATGGCGGCGAACAGCCCGGCCGCGAGCGTCAGATGCACCGCCAGCCGATAGGGCGCCACCGTCACCCGGTCGACGAGGCCGGAGGACACCATCCACCAGCCGACGAATCCCTGGAGCCCGCCGAGCCCGAGGAAGACGAGGTGGCGGGGCAGCTGCGTCCGGTCGATGACGCCGGAGAGAACGAAGTAGACGAGCGGTAGGCCGTAGACGAACCCGATCGTCCGGCCGAGCAGCCGATGCGACCACTCCCACCAGAAGATCCCCTTGAACGCCTCGAGCGTCATCCCGGCGTTTTCCAGCCGATATTGCGGGATCTCGCGGTATTTGGCGAAGGCGACGGCCCAATCCGCCTCGCTGAGAGGTGGAATCGCCCCCATGATCGGCGCCCACTCGGTGATCGACAGACCCGACCCGGTCAGCCGCGTCGCCCCGCCCACCACCACCATGGCGAAGATCATCGCCGCCACGACGAAGAGCCAAGCCCGCACCAGAGCGGTCTCGCGCCCCGCGCCGCCGCGCGTCGGCTCGTGATCGTACGTCAGGATCGCCATCCCGGCTTCACTCCCTGCCTCGATCCGAGATATAGACCGGCTCGGATGGGTCGACCACCGGCCCCGACGTCGCGGGGCCTCGCCTCGGAGCATCCGCTCGTGCGACGGTTCGTCGCCGCGCCCCTCTCGCCGGATCTGGAGCCGACCATGACCTCTCCGTTGCGCCGTTTCGTCGGTTCCGTCGTCCTGGTGACGGTGCTGTTGATCTACGTCTTCTTCGCGGTGGCGATCGGCGACGTCATCGTCGCCACCAAGTCGGGTTGGGTCCAGTTCGCCTATTTCGTCGCCGCCGGTGTCCTCTGGGTGCTGCCGGCCGGCGTTCTGGTGAAGTGGATGTATGCGCGCGTGCCGCCGAAGGCGTGAGCGGCGCGTTTCCCATCTTCCGCCGCGTGGTCTAGGCTTCCATCTGCCGTGGACCTCGCCGCGGTCCACGACGAGCCGCCGATGGTCTCCCTCTCCCCCGTCCGAGACCCGTCCGACCTCCGCCTCGACGCCGTCGCCGATCCGGCGTCGCTCGCCGACGATTGGCGGGCTCTGGAACGCGACGGCCTCGTCGCGCCGTTCCAGACCTTCGCCTGGGTCGAGACCTGGATCGCCGCCGACGCGGTGCCGGCCGGCGCCCGGCCGCTTCTCCTTCGGCTGCGCCGCGTCGACGCCACCGTCGGCCTGCTGCCGCTCGTCGTCGAACGCACCGGCCCCCTCGCCGTCGCCCGCCGCCTCGGCGGCAATCATGCGAGCTACTTCGTCGGCGCCTGGGCGGAGGCCGCGCTTGCCGGGCTCGATCCCGCGCGGCTCGCCGCCGCCTTCCGCACCTTCGGCCGCACGGAGGGCATCGACGCTTTCGCTCTCGACGCCGTGCCGGCGACATGGGACGATCGGCCGAACCCGCTCGCCGTTCTCGGCCGCGCCCGTCCCTCGCTCGACGACGGCCACGTCTTTCGCCTCGCCCCCTCCTTCGAGGCGCTCCTCGCCGGTCGCAACGCCGCCCACAAGCGCAAGAAGCTCAAGGCCAAGGAACGGCTGCTCGCCGCCGCGGGCACCGTCCGCGTCGCCGTCGCCGCGACCCCCGCCGAGGTCGAGGCGGCACTCGCCGCCTTCTTCGCCCAGAAGGCCGCGAGCCTCGCCGCCCGCGGTCTCGACGACCCCTTCGCCGCCCCGGCGGTCCGCGACGCCTTCCGGCGGCTGGCGCTCGCCTCCCTCGGCGCGGCTTTCCCGCTTCTCGAATTGACGTCTCTCGAGGTCGGCGGCCGCATCCGCGCGGTGATCGGCGCAGCCACCCACCGCGGTCGGCTCTTCGCCCTCTTCGCCTCGCATGCCGACGACGATCTCGCCCGCGCCAGCCCCGGCGAGACGTTGTTCTTCCGCCATATCGAAGCGGCCTGTGGGCACGGGCTGGCGGCCTACGACATGGGCGTCGGTCGCGAGCGCTACAAAGAGAGCTGGTGCGACGAGCGCGTCGCGCTCCTGGACCTGCGTCTGCCGGTCACGGTGCTCGGTCGTCTCTTCGTGGCGGTCGAGGCGGTTCTCGGCGGGGGCAAGGCGGCGATCCGTCGCAATCGCCGCTTCTGGGAGGTCGTGCGCCGCTGGCGCGCCCGCATCGTCGGCCGCAGCGCCGGGCAGGGCGATCGCGCCGACGGCTGATATCGGGCTGGTGAAATTCGGACTCGTCCGACTTTCACCAGCGTTACGGCCTGACCGGCCGACGCCCTTCGGGCTTGCCTTCGCTCACGAAGTTTCGAACGGGTCGAAACTTCGTGATCTCGGTATGTGCCGCCTTCAGGCGGCGACGTCGGCCACCGACTTCACCTCGTCGTGGTCGACGGCGAGCACGCGCACCGAGGCGAGCCCGGCGGTGGTGAGGGCCTCGTGGGCCCGGTTGGTGCGCGGATCGCTGCCGGCACCGTCGGCGGCGAGAACCAACGTGTCGGCCGAAGCGACGAGTTCGACCACCCCCGGCGCGGCGGCGATCAGCCCCAGGTCGAGGATCACGTGGTCGTAAGTGAGGTCGAGCGCCTCCAGCGCCCCGGCGAGTTCGTCGCCGGCGAGATCGGTCGGCGTCGCGCCGCCGCGACCACCGAGGACCACGTGGCCGCGCGAGGCGGGATCGCGGAAGATGATGTCGGCGAAGCGCGCCTCGCCGGCGATGAGTTCCGTGAGCCCCGGCATGTCGTCCTCGTCGAGGAGATCGGCGAGATCGCCGTCCGGGTCGACCAGCCCGACCAGACACACCTTGGCGCCGCGTTTGGCCGCCACCCTGAGCAGGGTCAGAGCCGCCACGTGGGCGGCATGGTCGGAGGTCGCCGAACTGACGACGATGCGTTGGCCGTCGACCGCCTCCGTCGCGATCTCCCCCCAGATCCGTTCGAGCGCGGCGTCCGCCTCCTGCTCGCGGGCGGAACGGCCGTCGTGCGGCAGCAGACCGGCGACCTCGGTGGCCTCGAGCCGTGGCGCCGACACCCGCCCGTCGATCGGCACCGCCCCCGCCGTCGGCACCGCCGCGACCGGCACCGGTTGCGGCACCGGGGTGCTCTCCGCCGTCGCCTCGCCGCCGTTCGTCACCGGTCGCAGCACGTTGCCGGCGAGGAACTCGCGCAACACGATCCAGGCACACGTCGCCAGGAAGAACGCCAGCGTGATGGCGATGGTGAGCGGCACCACCTTCGGGAACGACGGCTTCTGCGGCACGGTGGCGGCGGAGATCAGCCGCGCGTCGGCGGTCTGGGCTCCAGCCGCCTGTTTGGCGAGTTCGCCGCGATATTGCGTCAGGAACGCCTCGAGCTGGTCGCGCTGCACCTTGGCTTCGCGCTCGAGCGCCCGGAGCTGGATGTCTTCCTCGCCCGCCCGCGCCGCCTGCGACTTGAACTCGTTGAGCTGCGCCCCGAGCTGCTTGACCCGGCCGTCGGCGACCTTCAGCTCGTTCTCGTAACCGGCCAGCACCTTGACCGCCTCGGCGCGCACCTGGGCGGTGACGTCGGCGATCTGGGCGTTGACCGTCTGCACCTGCGGGTGATTCGGCAGATAGGTGGTGGCGAGTTCCGCGGCCCGCGCCTTGAGGCTCACCTGGAGTTCCTTCAGCCGCTGCACGATCGGCGAGGAGGAGACCTCCGGGGCCGTCTCCAGCGCCGCGCCGGTCTCGATCAGGCGCTTCAATTGGCGCACCCGCGCCTCGGTCTCCGAGCGCTGCGCCTTGGTGGCGGTGAGCTGCGAGTTGAGCTCGCCGAGTTGCTGTTCGGAGATCTTGACGTTGTTCTGTCCGACGAAGAGATCGGCGCCGGCGCGATACTGCTCGACCTTGGCCTCCGCCTCGGCGACGCGCATGCGCAGCTGCTCGATCTCGCCGGAGAGCACCTTGGTGGTCTCGACCGAGGTGCGGCCCTTCGCCTCCACCGCGGCGCTGAGATATTCCTCGACGATCGCCGTGGTGATCTTCGCGGCCTTCGCCGCATCGCGCGAGGAGAACTCCACCTGGATGACGCGGGTCTTGTCGGTCGGAAACACCTCGAGATGCTCGTAGAAGGTCTCGAGCACCTTTTCCTCGAGCGACCCGCCGCCGTCGCGCCCCAGCCCGACGAGCCCGAGCAGCGCCTGCAGCCGGCCGCCGGAGACGAACTCCGGATCCTCGGTGAGGCGCAGCGCCGCGATCACCCGGCGGGCGTTGTCGCGCGACAGGATGAGCTGGACCTGCGAGCCGATGCCCTGCTCGTCGAGCACGGCGCGTTCCGCCTCGCCCTGGCGCTGCTGTTGGCCGAGCGGCAGATCGCGCGTCTCGATGACGACGCGGGCGTTGGACTTGTAGCTCGGCGGGAGGAGCGACAGACCGACGAAGGAGAGCACGGCGACGAGCACGGTCCCGAGCCCGACGACCAGCCAGGCACGGCGCAACGCTCGGAGGATCACTCCGAGGTCGATCGTGACGTCGTCGACGTTGGTCGTTCGGACCGTGTTCATCCACACCACTCCCGATTCCCGAGAGCCGAGTATGAATTCGTTAAGGTAAGCGGGAAGTTAATCACGACGGGGATCGCGGCGATCCGTGTCTCGCCGTTCAACATTCGTTAACCATATCGACCCAATGTGCGGTCATGACGTGTGCGAGGGGTTCGACCATGCTTCTTCGACTGGGCTCGGCGATCGTTCTGGCCGCCGCTCTGGCGGGCTGCTCGAACTACGTGCGCCCCAATCCGGCCTTCCATGAAGTTCTGACCCAGCCCTATCGCTTCGATGCCGGCGATCGGCTGCGCATCACCGTCTTCGATCAGGCCAACCTCACCAACACCTATCTGGTCGACGCCTCCGGCAACGTCTCGATGCCGCTGATCGGCGGCGTGGCGGCGCGCGGCCGCACCGCTTCGGAACTGGAAGGGGCCATCGCCGCCAAGCTGCGCAACGGCTACCTGAAGCGCCCCGACGTCTCCGTCGACATCGACCAGTATCGCCCGTTCTTCATCATGGGCGAGGTCAAGAACGCCGGCCAATACCCCTACGTCGCCGGCATGACCGCCCAGACCGCGGTCGCCATCGCCGGCGGCTACACCGCCCGCGCCGACCAGTCGAGCCTCGACGTCACCCGCCAGATGAACGGCGAGGTCCTCGTCGGCCGCGTCCCCGCGACCGATCCGATCCGCCCCGGCGACACCGTCTACGTCCGCGAGCGCTTCTTCTGAGACCCGGTCGCGGCCGTCGAACCGCCGTCGCTTCGAGCATTCGTCGGACGTTTCGAACTTCTTCACCGCGTTCGGCCGTGTTCTCTTAAGACTAACGAAATTCGGCCGCGATCGATGAGATCCGCGGCTGTCTTCATCAACGCGACCTTCATCATCCCACGCGCAGTCTCACCTCACGGAAGGGACGTGTCCCGACCGTCGACGAGGTGAGGTGAATGTCGGACCGCGAGACCCTGCGCATCGTGCACTGTGTGCGCGCGCCGATCGGCGGCATCTTCCGACACGTGGTCGATCTGGCTCAGGCGCAGACGGCGGCGGGTCACGCCGTCGGCATCGTCTGCGACGCCTCGTCCGGCGGTGCCTTCGAGGAGGCCACGATCGCCCGCGTGGCGCCGCGTCTCGCCTTCGGCGTCTCCCGCTTCCCCATGCGCCGCGCCCTCTCGCCCTCCGACGGGATGGCCCTGTGGCGCCTGTGGCGCCGCATCGCCGAGATCGATCCCGACGTGCTGCACGGCCACGGCTCGAAGGGCGGCTCCTACGCGCGGTTGATCGGCACGGGGCTGCGACTGCGCCGCCGGCGCACCGCCCGCATCTACTGCCCGCACGGCGGCAGCCTGCACTTCGACGCCCGCAGCCTCGAGGGTCGGATCTACTTCGCCCTGGAGCGCATCCTCGAACGGATGACCGACGGCCTCGTCTTCGTCTCCGATTTCGAACGCCGCCGTTACGCGGACAAGATCGGTCGCCCGAAGGTTCCCTCGGTCCTCGCCCACAACGGTCTGCGGCCGGAGGAGTTCGAGCCGGTGACGGCCGATGCCGACGCCGCCGACTTCCTCCACATCGGCATGTTGCGCGAGTTGAAGGGCACCGACGTCTTCATCCGCGCCCTCGACGAATTGCGCCGGCACGGCCCGGCGGCGACCGCCCTCGTCGTCGGCGTCGGCGACGAGCGCCCGACCTACGAGGATCTGGTCCGCGATCTCGACCTCGCCGACCGCGTCGCCTTCCACGACCCGCTGCCGATCCGCGACGCGCTGCGTCGCTCCCGCGCCGTGGTGTTGCCGTCGCGCGCCGAGTCGCTGCCCTACGTGGCGCTCGAGACGGTCGCCGCCGGCGTGCCGCTCATCGCCACCCGCGTCGGCGGCCTTCCCGAGATCTTCGGCGACGATGCCGATCGGCTGGTTCCCCCCGGCGACGTCGCGGCTCTGGCCGAGGCGATGCGCCGCCATCTCCTCGACCCAGTCGAGGGCGCCGCCTTCTCCGCCCGACTGCGCGGCGTCATCGCCGAACGCTTCGCGGTGGCGACCATGACGCGGACGATCGAGGCCCTCTATCGGCGCGTCCTCGATCCCTTTCCCCGAACCACCCCGTCCGGCAGGGCGAGAGGAGGTCACGACCTCTCCTCTCTGACCCGCCCCGAGCCCTCGCCCGTGAGATCCACCCACGCCGAACGAGCCGTCCCGGAAGGACCCTTCCCCGGAGCTGAGCGATGAAGCAGATCGACCCTCGGACCCTCTATCGTCAGGCCGTCGACATCAACGAGATGACGCCGCAGGGCGATCGTTTCGACGCCCTGCCGGAACTGCCCCGCGCCACCGCGACCCTGTCGGATCAGGCCCGCGAAGTCGCGGAGCTGTTCTCCGATCGCCCGATCTCGCGGCGCCTCCTCGCCGGCTCGGTGCGGGCGATCGAATTCGTCGCCGTCCTCGCCGGCGGCTGGGCCGCCTCGCTGTCGGTCGGCGGACCCGAGGCGACGCTCGATGCGTTGCACCTCCTCGCCGTGCCCTTCGCCGCGACGCTGACGGTGCTCTTCGTCCAGGCCTTCGACGGCTACCAGATCGCCGCCTTCCGCTCCTACGCCTTCCAGCTCGGCCGCCTCGTCGCCTCCTGGTCGATGGTCTTCGCCGCACTGGCGGCGCTCGCCTTCTTCGCCGGTCTCGGCGAGGGCGACGACGCTCAGCGGCTGGTGCGCTGGTACTTCGGCGGCCTCGGCTTCTTCGCCGTCTTCCGCTTCGCCCTCTCCCGCGTGGTGAACGGCTGGACCCGCGACGGAAGGCTCGAGCGCCGCGCCGTCATCGTCGGCGGCGGCAAGCTCGCCGAGGACCTGATCCGCTCCCTCGAGGCCCAACCCGGCAACGACATCCGCATCTGCGGCATCTTCGACGACCGCACCGACGACCGCTCGCCGGCGATGGTGGAGGGCTATCCCAAGCTCGGCACCGTCCCCGAACTGGTCGAATTCGGCCGCATCACCAAGCTCGACATGCTGATCGTCGCCCTGCCGATCACCGCCGCCGCCCGCGTCCACCAGCTGCTCCGGAAGCTGTGGGTGCTGCCCGTCGACATCCGCCTGTCGGCCCACGCCGACCGGCTGAAGTTCCGCCCGCGCAACTATTCCTACGAAGGCTCGGTGCCCTTCCTCGACGTCGTCGACAAGCCGCTCGCCGACTGGGACGCCGTCGCCAAGCGGGTCTTCGATCTGGTGATCGGCATCGCGGCGCTGATCGCGCTCTCCCCGGTGATGGTCGTCACCGCGATCGCCATCAAGATGGAGAGCAAAGGGCCGGTGTTCTTCCGCCAGAAGCGCTTCGGCTTCAACAACGAGGTGATCGACGTCTGGAAGTTCCGATCGATGTACACCGACCAGTGCGACTTCGCCGCCAAGGCGATGGTCACCAAGGGGGACCCGCGCGTCACTCGGGTCGGCCGCTTCATCCGCAAGGCCTCGATCGACGAATTGCCGCAGCTCTTCAACGTTCTCAAGGGAGAGTTGGCCCTGGTCGGCCCGCGCCCGCACGCCGTCAACGCCCAGACCGAGAACCGCATGTGGGATCAGGTGGTCGACGGCTACTTCGCCCGCCACAAGGTCAAGCCCGGCGTCACCGGTTGGGCCCAGATCAACGGCTGGCGCGGCGAGATCGACACGCCCGAGAAGATCCGCAAGCGCGTCGAGCACGACATCTACTACATCGAAAACTGGTCGGTTCTCTTCGATCTGAAGATCCTGGCCTTGACCCCGATCCGTCTCCTCAACACGGAGAACGCCTATTGACCCTGACGTCGGGCGCCTCCGCCTCGCCGGCGGACCGCATCTCGGTCGAACGTCTCGGCGACGCCGTCCTGTTCCTCACGGTGGCGTCGTCGTCGATCGTGCTGATCGAGCCCGCGCCCTACGACGTCCTGCTGTCGCTCCACGCCCTCGTCGCCTTCGCCCTCGGTCTCGCCCTGCCGCGGGCGATGGCGCCGCTCGTCGTGCTGATCCTGCTCTACGACGTCGGCGGCCTCCTCTCCGTCACCCAGGTGCGCTGGTGGGAGGGCGCCGAGCACGGCCATCCCTTCGTCTTCGTCGCCATCTCGGTGATGTTGATGGTCCACGTGATCTTCCTCGCCGCCACCTGCGCCGAGAAGCCCCATCGCCTCGATCTGATCGTGAAGGCGACCATCGTCGCCGCGGTGATCACCGCGCTCCTCGGCATCGCCGGCTTCGCGCTCGACCTCGAGATCTTCACGCTCTACGGCCGCGCCAAGGGCGGCTTCAAGGATCCCAACGTCTTCGGCCCGTTCCTGGTGCTGCCGCTGATCTTCCTGGCGCGCCGGATGATGGTCGGTGGGCTGGTGCGCCATTGGCGGGAGGCGCTGTGGGCGGCGCTGCTCCTCGCCGGCATCTTCCTCTCCATGTCGCGCGCCGCCTGGGGCCTGACCGCCGGCGCGCTGGTGATGCTCGGCCTCGTCCTCTTCGTCGACGAACGCTCGGCCCGCGGCCGCCTGCGTCTCGCGCTGATGGGGCTCCTCGGCGTCGCCGCGGTGATCCTGCTGCTCGCCGCGGTGCTCTCCTTCGACGGCGTGCGCAACCTCTTCGGCGAGCGCGCGCAGCTGGTTCAGAATTACGACGGCGAGCGCCTCGGCCGCTTCGCCCGCCACCTGCTCGGCTTCCTGCGCGCCGCCGAACTGCCGCTCGGCGACGGCCCTTACCAGTTCGCCCACGTCTTCACCGAAGACCCTCACAACATCTTCCTCAAGTCGTTGATGGTCTACGGCTGGCTCGGCTTCGTCGCCTACACCGCCCTGGCGGTCTGGACGATCACGGCGCTCTTCCGCTCGATGTTCCTGCCGCGCCCGTGGAAGCCGTTGGCCCAGGTGGTCTGGGTGACGCTCGCCGGTCACATGGTGGTCGGCTGGATCATCGACACCGACCACTGGCGCCACTTCTTCCTGCTGTGGGGCCTCGCCTGGGCGATGATCGCGCTCGAGAAGTGCCACGCCGCCCGACGACGACGCGCCGCGGTGCTACCCGCCTGACCTCGGGGACGCCGCCGCCCCAGCGCGCCCGCGACGGAGTCATGGTCCGAGACCGAGTCGCGCACCCCCGCCCCGCCGCCCCGGCGCGCCCGCCGGGAGGCAGGCACCCGAGACCATCGGCGCTCGCCTCGCCCCGATCGGGCTCGCGCGAATGCGACGCGCATCGCCGGCGCACTCCGTCGTTCCTCGTCGCGATCGTGGCGGACTTGTCGAAATACGACAAAGTCGCGTGATATCCGTCGTATTTCCACGACTGGCTTCATCTCAGTGTCGCAGGATGGTCGCAGACGGACAAACACCTGTCCGTGGTGCGGCGACGGCGGCGGGACCCGCCGGGCGTGCATCGGCGCCGGAGGTTCGGGGGCATGAACGTGAGAGCGGAGATCGTCAACACCCACACCATCGGCTTCATGATGGTGCCGAACTTCTCGATGATCGCCTTCGCCTCGGCGATCGAAGTGTTGCGCCTCGCCAACTACGTCTCCGGCTCGAAGCTCTTCGCCTGGCGCCTCTATTCGCCCGACGGCCGTTCGATCGAGGCCTCCGCCGGTGTCTCGGTCGGCGTCGACGGCGCCTATCGCGACGTCGGCCCGATGCCCGAGATCGTCGTCTGCGCCGGCATCGACGTGCAGAAATACGACCACGCGGTCCTGGTGGCGCAACTGCGCAAGCTCGCCTTCTACGGCGTGTCGATCGGCGCGGTGTGTACCGGCACCTACGTCCTCGCCAAGGCGGGTCTGCTCGACGGCTATCGTTGCGCCATCCACTGGGAGAACTTCGACAGCTTCCGCGAGGACTTCCCCGACATCGACGTCACCCAGGAGCTCTACGAGTTCGACCGCAACCGCTTCACCTGCGCCGGCGGCACCGCGGCGGTCGACATGATGCTGGCGCTGGTCACCGCCAAGTGCGGCGCGGCGGTCGCCGCCCTCGTCACCGACGAGATGATCCACCACCGCATGCGCGACAGCCACGAGCGCCAGCGCATGGAACTGCGCGCCCGCCTCGGCGTCACCCACCCGAAGCTCCTCGCCGTCATCGGCGAGATGGACAAGCGCCTCGAGCGGCCGCATTCCTGCGCTCAATTGGCCAAGCTGGTGCATCTCAGCCCGCGCCAGCTCGAGCGCCTGTTCCAACGCTACCTCGACACCACCCCGACCCGCTATTACCTCGGCCTGCGCCTCGCCCGCGCCCGCCATCTCATCCGCCAGACCTCGATGCCGATTCTCGCGGTGGGTCTCGCCTGCGGCTTCGTCTCCGCCTCGCACTTCTCCAAGTGCTATTCGGAGTTCTTCAAGAAGACCCCGTCGGAGGAGCGCTCCGGCATGCGGCTCGAGCGCCGGGTGATCGAAGCGGTCGGCTGAGCCACTTCCCGAGTCGCGACGTCGTGTCACGCCATCCTCGGTCGAAATTTCTGTTGCGCCCGCGCAACAGCGGCTCGGCGCCGCCGAAATTAAGTAGAACCCCAGAGGAAATCTTGATGATTTCCAACTTCCGTGTGCCAATATGGCGTGACGGGGGTCCTGACCGAGAGGGCCCCGAGTGTTTCGACCGGGGGGTATGATGAACCGTTACACAGATCGGGCGGCCATTTTGATCGCCGCCACCGTGATCGTCGGCAGTGCCGGCGCCGCGAGTGCCGCCGACATGATGCGCCGGGTGCCGCCGGCCACGCCGCTCAGCCAGGCCGAAGTCGCCTACATCCAGCCGGCCCGCGTCCACGACTGGACCGGCTTCTATGCCGGTGGCTTCGTCGAATACGGCTGGGGCGCCGACGTCGTCGGCATCGCGCCGCCGGTCACCGTCGGTGAAGTGAAGCCGAAGGGCTTCGGCGGCGGCGTCGACATCGGCTACAACTACCAGAACGGCAGCTTCGTCGTCGGTATCGAAGCCGATCTGGCGATGTCCTCGATGAAGGACGACATCAGCCGCGCGGTGTTCGGCGGCGCGGTCGCCAACGTCAAGTACGACTGGTTCGCCACCATCCGTCCGCGCGCCGGCGTCGCCTTCGACAACTTCCTGATCTACGCCACCGGCGGTCTGGCGGTGGGCGGCATCGACTATCGCGTCGCCGCTCCGGCCGGCTCCTTCCACGAGAAGTCGACCCGCGCCGGTTTCGCCCTCGGCGCCGGTGTCGAATATGCCTTCTCCAAGCAGCTCTCGCTCAAGGCCGAGTACCTCTACACCAATCTCGAGACCCGGACCCGCGACTTCGGACCCGGCTACTCGACCACCAGCATCGGCGTGGCCAACCACGTCCGTGTCGGTCTGAACTATCACTTCTGATCGTCCGCCTCGCGAGAGCGGATGAAACGAATCGGGCGCCGAGAGGGATCTCGGCGCCCGTTTTCGTCGTGCCTCGTCGTGGCCGGGGAGGGGAGGCCGGTCGGCCTCCGCCCGCTGCGGTCGATCAGGCGGAGAGCGCCTGCTCGATGTCGGCGATGATGTCGGCGACGTCCTCGATGCCGATGGAGAGGCGCACCACGTCCGGCCCGGCGCCGGCGGCGATCTTCTGCGCGTCGGTGAGCTGGCGGTGGGTGGTCGAGGCCGAGTGGATGATCAGCGAGCGGGTGTCGCCGATGTTGGCGAGATGGCTGATCAGCTTGACGTTGGAGACGAGCTTGACGCCGGCCTCGTAGCCGCCCTTGAGCGAGAAGGTGAAGACCGCCCCGGCGCCCTTCGGCACGTATTTCTTCGCCAGCGCGTGATACTTGTCGTCCTCGAGGCCGGCGTAGCTCACCCAGGCCACGTCCGGCCGCGCCTTCAGCCACTTCGCCACGGCGAGCGCGTTGGCCGAGTGCTTCTCCATGCGCAGCGGCAGGGTCTCGATGCCGGTGAGGATCTGGAACGAGTTGAACGGTGAGATCGCCGGGCCGATGTCGCGCAGGCCGAGGACGCGCACCGCGATGGCGAAGGCGAAATTGCCGAAGACGTCGGCGATCACCATGTCCTGATACTCGGGCCGCGGCGCCGACAGCATCGGGTACTTGGCCGAGGCCTTCCAGTCGAACGAGCCGCCGTCGACGATCACGCCGCCCATCGAATTGCCGTGGCCACCGAGGAACTTGGTCGCCGAATGGACGACGATGTCGGCGCCGTGCTCGAACGGGCGGCACAGGTACGGCGTTGCCAGGGTGTTGTCGACGATCAGCGGGATGCCGGCCTTCTTGGCGATCGCCGCGATGCCCTCGATGTCGGTGACGACGCCGCCCGGATTGGCGAGGCTCTCGATGAAGATCGCCTTGGTCTTCGGCCCGATCGCCGCCTCGAAGGTGGAGAGATCGTCCGGATCGGCCCACTTCACCGTCCAGCCGTAGTTCTTGAAGGCGTGGTTGAACTGGTTGATCGAGCCGCCGTAGAGCCGCTTCGACGCGACGAACTCGTCGCCCGGCCCCATGATGGTGTGGAAGATCAGGTGCTGCGCCGCGTGGCCCGAGGCCACCGCCACCGCCGCCGTGCCGCCCTCCAGCGCCGCGACGCGCTCTTCGAGCACGGCGGTCGTCGGGTTGGTGATGCGGGTGTAGATGTTGCCGAAGGCCTGCAGCCCGAACAGCGAGGCGGCGTGGTCGACGTTCTCGAAGACGAAGGCGGTGGTCTGATAGATCGGCGTGACACGCGCGCCGGTGGTCGGATCGGGCTGCGCGCCGGCATGCACGGCGAGGGTGGAGAATCCGGGCTTCGAGGTCATGACGACGTTCTCCTGCGAGCCCGGGGCCTCGGGCTACTGAATGGAACCGTGTTTCTTTTCGCCGATCCTCACTCGACGCGCAAACCAATGTCTACTGTCCGAGTGGCAGATCGCGGAATGGATTTGCGCGTTCCGGCGATTCTTCATGCCGCACCGCGAAACCGCCGTCGTCCCCGCCGTCGCGGGTGGCGACGTGCCGGGCTAGAGTGCTCGCTCGATCGTTCTCGCCGGGGGGATCCCATGCCGTCGCGCCGTCTCGTTCTCGCCGCCGCCGTGGCGCTCCTCGTCGCACCGGGGATCTCGCCCGGCCACGCCCAGACCGACACGCCGGAAGCCTTCCTCACGGCCATCTACACCCGCGTCACGGCGGGCGACGGCAGCACCGGCGGTTCGGCCTTCACCGAGACGAAGGCACGCTCGCGCCATTTCGTGAAGGATCTGGCGAAGGTGTGGGACAAAGCCGACGCCGAGGCCGAGAAGAGCGGCGAGATCGGTCCGATCGAGTTCGACCCCTTCACCGACAGCCAGGATCCGCAGGTCCGCCGCTTCGCTCTCCAGAGCCTGGAGGCGACGGCCGAGACGGCGAAGCTCCGCGTCTCGCTCTTCCGCGACCGCAAGCCGAAGACGGGCGAGAAGCCGCAGACGGTGCTCGATTTCACCCTGAAGCGCGAGGCCGGCGGCTGGCGCATCGCCGACATCGCCCGTCGCGGCGGCGAGATGCCGTGGACGCTGGTCGAGATCTTCGCGCCGCTGCGCTGAGACGGACGCCGAGCGCCGGCGCCTCACAGCCCCAGGCGCGGCCACTCGATCTTCGGGCAGCGGTTCATCACGACCTTCAGCCCGGCCGCTTCGGCGCGCGCCGCCGCCTCGTCGTTGCGTACGCCGAGCTGCATCCACACCACCTTGGCCCCGACCGCGATCGCCTCGTCGACCACCGCGCCGGCCGCCTCCGAGTTGCGGAAGACGTCGACCATGTCGATCGGCCGGCCGACGTCGGCGAGGCTGGCGACCACCGGACAGCCGGCGATCTCGCCGCCGGCATGGCCCGGATTGATCGCCACCACGTCGTAGCCCCTGGCTTTCAAGAAGCGGGTGACGCCGAAGGACGGCCGCATCTCGTTCGGGCTGGCGCCCACCACGGCGATGGTCTTCACCGAGCGCAGGATGCCGGCGACGTAGTCGTCCGGATAGGTGTCGTGGTTCATGTCCGTCCGTTGCCTCGCTTGTCGAGTTCGTCTTCGAGCCGCTGCTCGAGTTCGCGGACCTCGCGCCGGCCGAGGTCGAAGAGATGCCCGGCGAGACTGGCGGCGCCGGCCAGCACGACGAGACCTCCGAGGACGAAGAACCACGCCGGAGCGCCCGATTCGTCGAAGACCCCGACGACCACCGCGCCGATCATGATCGCTGCCCCGACCGGCAGCAGGACTCGCCAAAGGCGGCCGAAGTCGAAACCGGAGGGTGGGGGAGGGGAAGTGGTCGATGTGTCGCTCATCCGTCGCCTCCCGTCGTCGTGATCACGGCTTGGCCGGCTGATCGTCGGCCACCACTTCGATTTCCCGGTCGAACCCGGCCTCCACCGTGAAGTTGCGGGTGAAGATCCGGTCTTGGTTCTTCGCCACCAGGGAATACTCGCCCTCGGCCAGCACGATGGTGGGGAAGGCGCCGACACTCTCGGTCACCGGGTCGCCCGACGGCGTCAGCACCAGCCAGTTGGTGTTGGTCAACGCCTCGCCGCCGGATTCGTTGACCAGCTTGAGCGTGAGCTGCGCCGCCTTGTGATAGACGGTCGCCTCGGTGAGCTTTCCCGGATTGACGTGGATCTCGGCACGCACCACGGCGTTGAGATCGCCGTAGTGGCCGACGACGCGATAGGTGTCGGCGTTGAGGCGGATGACACCGCCGGGCTTCGCTCCGATCACCAGCGCCTGCCGTTCGCCGCGCTGATCGGTGTCGCGGGAGAAGACGTCGAAGGTCAGCTTGTCGGCCGGCAGCGGCTGGTCACCGACCCCGAGCGCCGTCAACCGGAGACCGCCGGCGTTGAGGATCACCGTCTCCCGGCGCAGCTTGTCGGCCTCGACCGTGACCCGCGTCGTGGCGCCGGCCCGCCCGTAGGCGGCATGCACCAGATAGGATCCCGGCTCCAATCGGAACTCGGCGTCGCCGCCCGACGAGGTGGCGATCGCCTGCAGCGGTGCGCTCGAATCGCTCTTGTCGGTCTCCTTGAAGATCCGCCAGACCAGCCCGGCGCGGATCGGCTGGCCGTCCTCGGTCACCAACGCCGAGAGCTTCAGGGTCGGCTTGAGCTGGCGCCCGGGATCGCCGGGGGCGGGCCCCGAGGTGATCGCCGGGCCGCCCGTCGGCGCCGACGGCGGCGCGGGCGCGACCGGCGGCGGATTGGGGGCGTAGGACAACGGCTCCGCCGACGAGGGCGCCAACGTCATCGGTTGGCCGTTCTCCTGGGCGAAGGCGGGCGCAGGGCCGATCCCGATCGTCGCCGCGACGAGACCGATCGCCCAGCGCGGTGCGATCCGGCGCGAGGCGGCGATGCGGCGAACGGATCCGACCGGAACCATGGAACCTCCGAGACGACGCGAGACGACCGCTCCGGCGGTCCGACTCGTCCATTCTCGAACGGAACCCGAGAAGGGTGGCGATTTCAAGTCTCCTCCCTCGCGAAGCGTGCCCGACGGCGAAGCGCCTTGACGGCCGCCTCGCGAACCGCTTCCCTCTCGGCCCGAACCGAGGCCGGAGATCATCATGCCCGACGCGCTCGATCTGCTCGAGACCCGCCGCACCATCGCCTTCATGCAGCTCGCCGACCCCGGCCCGAGCGAAGCGGAGATCCGCCGCATCGTCGCGGTCGCGTCGCGCGTCCCCGATCACGGCAAGCTCACCCCCTGGCGCTTCGTCCTCTACCGCGGCGAGGCCCGCGCCGCCGTCGATGCGAAGCTCGCCCCGCTGCATCGGGCGAAGTTCCCCGACATGCCGGCCGAGAAGGCGGAGATCGAGCGCACCCGCTTCCAGCGCGTGCCGCTGACCATCGGCGTGATCTCGCGCACCCAGGAGCATTTCAAGATCCCGAAGTGGGAGCAGGAACTCTCCGCCGGCGCCGCCTGCATGAACCTCCTGCTCGCCGTCCACGCCCTCGGTTATGCCGGACAGTGGCTCTCCGGCTGGTGCTGCTACGACGCCGAGGCGGCCGCGATCCTCGGCGCGAAGGAGGGCGAGCGCTTCGCCGGCCTGATCGCCGTCGGCTCGCCCACCGTCCCGCCGGCCGACCGGCCGCGTCCCGCCTTCGAGGACGTCGTCACCGAGTGGACCGCCTGAGCGGGGAGGGGCGTCGATGTTCTACGCCACCGCCGACGGCCATCCGGGTCTGGCGATCGATCCCTTCAAGGCGATCGTCGCCCCGCGGCCGATCGCCTGGATCTCGACCGTCGACGCCGAGGGGCGGGTCAATCTCGCGCCCTACAGCTACTTCAACGCCATCGCCGCCGACCCGCCGATGGTGCTGTTCTCCTCCGACGGCTGGAAGGACACTGTCGCCGCCTGCGCCGAGACGCGCGAGTTCGTGGTCAATCTCGCCACCTTCGACCTCGCCGAGGCGCTGAACGACTGTTCCAAGCCGTTGCCGCGCGGCGTGAGCGAATTCGACCACGTCGGCTTGGCCGAGGCCCCCTCCCGCCTCGTCCGCCCGCCGCGCGTCGCGGCGGCGGCCGCCGCGCTCGAGTGCCGGGTGGTGGAGATCTTCAATCCGAAGACCGTGGACGGCCGACCGAGCGGCAATCACGTCGTCATCGGCGAGGTGGTCGGCGTCCACCTGCGCGACGACTGCATGGTCGACGGCCGCTTCGACATGGTCCGCGCCGGCACCATCGCCCGCTGCGGCTACTCCGACTTCGTCCACGTCACCGAAGTCTTCCGCATGACCCGCCCCAAGGGCGGCGGCAACGGCGCCTGAACGGCGGGTCGGCCGCGGGAGGCCGTCGCCTCACGCTCCGGTGAGACGATGCTCCAGATGGCGGCCGAGCAGATCGCGCGCCGCCGCCGGGATCAGCGAGTGGTCGGCGTCCGGAATGTGGAGGATCTCCAGTCCCGGCAGCCCGGCGATGCGTTCGCCGCCGCGCCCGGTGTGGAGTTCGAGCTCCTGCACCGCCGCATCGCCCTCGGAGAGCACGATCGACACCGCGCAGCCGCGCGCCGCGAGCGCCCGAAACTCCGCTTCGACCTGCCCCGGCCGATCGGCGCGGCCGGTGTTGCGCAAGCGCCGCGCCGCATCGAAGGTGATCCGCGCCCAGCGGCGTAGCGTCCGCCAGACCCGCCGCGGCAGCGGCACGCCGGCCGACGTCTCCTCTCCCGCTTCCACCCGCTGCACGTCGGCCTCGAACTCCTGCGGACGCTCCCGCATCCAGGCCGAGAGCCGCGCCGCGTAGCTCACGTCCCAGACGAAGCACAGTTGGTTGATCAGCACGATGCCGGCGATGCGCGGATCCTCCACCGCGGTGTGGAAGGCCTGATAGGCCCCGGAACAGGAGCCGATGATCCACGGCCGCGACAGGCCGCGCCGCGCCATCTCGTCGATCGCCGCCATAACGTCGGCCTTGCCGCTCGAATGGTAGATCGCCATCGCCGGCGTGTCGGCATGCGGCGGGCTGTCGCCGGTGCCGGCGAGCCCCATGCGCAACACCGCCACGCCCGACCGCGCCAAGCGGCGCGACAGGTCGACCGCCTGCCGCGCCCAACCGATGTGATGGTCGCGACCCGAGTTGAGCCAGATCGCCACCCGGACCGGCGGACCGGCCGTCGGCAGGCACAACACCCCGGCGAGCCCGTCGCCGAAGACGAAACGCTCTTCCTCCCAGCCGTCGCCGACGACCGTCGCCGATCGCGGCGGCAGGGGCCGGGAGACCGCCGTCGGCGGATCGGCGGCCAAGGCGCGGACCAGCCGCTCGACCATGCCGAAGGCCGGTTCGGAGGCCGTCGGGTCGCACATCATCCGGGCATAGCCGTCGAACGGCAGCGTCTCGATCCGCGAGCCGGCGGCCGCCAGTGCCGAGGTGATGCGCGTCGCCCCTGTCGGCCCGGTCTCGCCGACCAGCAGCACCTGTTTGACGGGTGCCCGCTGCGGCGCCGTGAGGTCGATCGTCTCCAGCCGCCGCAGCGTCTCGGCCGAGAGGCGGAAGCCGGCGACGTCGATCGAGCCGTCGGGCAGGGCGCCGCCGCGCATGTCGCCGATCAGCCGCGACAGGATCGTCAATTCGCGCCGGTAGGCCCGGCCGCTCGCCGGCGGGGCGAGCAACACCAAGCGGTCGACGTCACCCGCTTCCATCGCAGCCGCGGCGGCGATCAGGGCGCCGAGCCGCAGGCCGGCGAGCACGACCTCCGTGACCCCGATTTCCTCCCGCATCCACCGCATCGCCGCGACGGCGTCGGCGATCCAGGTGGCGACGCGGTCGGCGTCCTCCGGCAGATCGGCGGAGTCGCCGGTGTCGCGCGGGTCGATGCGCAGCGTCGGCAGGCCGGCGCGCGCCAGCGCGTCGCCGAGTTCGCGCAGGGTGATGCGCGAGCACATGTCCTCGTAGCCGTGGGCGCCGACGATGACGACACCGCGTCCACCCGATGCCGGATGGAACCACCCCACCGCTCCGTCGAGACCGATCGCTCGCATTCTCCCCCCTTCGGATCGACCTCGGCTCAACGGGGCTTCTCCGTCCCTTCCGCCCCGGTCGCGCCCGGCTTCAGCAGGGAGGATAGCGTGGCCTCGTCGATCCGTCCCGTGCTCCCGTCGACGAATCCGAATCCGTCGCGGAATTCCCAGTGGGTCCAACCGAGGCAGGCGGTCTCCGCCGCCCCCGCGACCGCCGCCAGCCAGGCACGCCGCTCCTCGGCGCGCGCCGCGCCGCGATAGACGCCGAATTCGCCGATCACCACCGGCCGCCCCGTCGCTCGGCTCCACGCCGCCAGCGCGCCCATGTGCCGCGCCACGTCCTCGATGCCGAAGGACCGGTCGGCGAGGCTCGCCACGTAGTCCGCCGCCGCCGTCGCGCCGCGGGCCTTCAAGGGACCGGCGAGGGCCGCGAGGCGCGGATCGGCCCGTCGGATCGGGAAGGGCACGCCGCCGAGCGCGGCGATCGGGTCGGGCGCCAGCCAGTCGGCGCCCTGATGAGTGAAGACCATCGGATCGTAGTAATGGACGGCGTAGACCGTGGCCGGGTCGTCGATCGGGGTCGCGGCGGTCAGCCGTTCCACGCGCTGCGGCCCGCCGGTGGAGACGACCAGAGTCGCCGTCGGCGCCACCCGGCGCAGGCTCGCGACGATCTCGCGCTGCATGGTCGCCCACGTCGCGTCGTCGAGGGGCGGCTCGTTCAGCACCTCGGCCATCACCCCCCGCGGCGCCCGCGCCTCGACCAGCGGGCCGAGCACCGTCCAGGCCTGGATCACGGCGTCTCGCGCCGCGTTCGGATCACGTCGGAAGAGGTCGGCGAGGCGCTCGCCGCCGTGCAGGTCGACGACCACCGCGTAGCCGAGCACCAGGAGCGTGTCGACGCCGGCACCGATCCGTCGGCGCGTCGCCTCGATCGCCTCGGGCGGCGAGAATCGCGCCATGACGCTCTCCGCCGCGATCGGCAGGCGGACGTGCAGCATGCCGCGGGCACGCAGCGCCTTCAGCGTCGTGAGATCGGGAGAGCGCGCCACCGGTTCGTCGAACCAGCCGGTGAGCGAGAAGCCGCGCGCCAGCGCGGGATGGGGCAGGGTGCAGGTCGGCGCGTCCGGGGATCCGGCCGACGCCGGCTGCGTCCAGACGAGACACGCCGCGAGCGCCGCCACCCTCCGGAGGCGCGTCGTCATCGGGTCACTCCGTCCGGGTGAGCAGCAACCACACGGCGGCGAAGTTGGTGTTCAGGTAGCGCTTGCCGAGCCGACGCGGCTCGAGCATCGCCCGCCACGCCCATTCGAGCCCGATCGTCTGCATGAACTGCGGCGCCCGCGCCCGCTTGCCGGACAGGAAGTCGAACAGCCCGCCCGAGGTCTTGATGACGCCGACCCTGGTCAGCCGGTGACGGTTGCGCTGGACGAAGGCCTGTTCCTTGGGAACGCCGAGGCCGAGCCACAGGATGTCGGGCGCCCGCGCGTTGATGTCGGCGCAGATCGCTTCCTCTTCCGCCTCGCTGAAGTAGCCGTCGCGCCCGTCGATCGCCGGGACGTCGGGATAGAGGGCCCGCAGCTTGGCGACCGCCGCGGCGTTCACCTCCGCCGTCGCGCCGAGCAGATAGGACGAAACCCCCGCAGCGCCGGAGATCTTCATCACGTCGTGGACGAGGTCGGTGGTCGCCACCCGCTCCGGCAACGACACGGTGCTCATGTACCAGGAGGCGATCACCATCGGCATGCCGTCGGCATGGATGACGTCGGCGGCGAGGAACAGATCGCGGATCGCCGGATCGCGGGCGCATTCCACCAGAACCTGCCCGTTGGCCGAGGTCTGATACTGGGGCGGGTTGCCGCAGCCGCGATGGACGAGCGCCGTCGCCACCAACCGATGCGCCGCCTCGTTGCGGTCGACCACCGCGATCGGCAGGCCGCCGAGGACGACCGTCTCCGGCCGCTTGAAGCGTCGATCGGTCTCCACCCGGGCCGGCGCCGTCGGCGCATAACTCGAACCACCGGGCACCGGGTGCTGAGGCAGGGTATTGAAGATGTCTGTCATGGTTCTGATCCTCTGGAGAGGACCTTAGTCGGCAGAAGTAAAAACCTGCCAACCGATTGGGCATCGACCTTCGTCAACGCATGTAAACCATAACGAAGTGCTTACGACTGCCGTGCGCTTTTCACGATCGACAGGGCGCTCGGATCGACCCCGGTGTCGCGGGCGCACAGCCACGCCACCAGGCCGGCGAACGGCGCGATGGCGATGCCGACGGCGATCGCCGCACCGAGGATGCCGAAGCTCGGCACCAGGACGACGAGGGCGACGACCCGCACCGCCAGAGCCCCGGTCACCAGCTTCAGGTACTGTTTCTCGTGGCCCATGGTCAGCATCATCATGCTGCCCGGCCCCATCAGCGTGGTGAAGGCGGCGACGCCGGCGAGCACCATCAGCACGAGATATTCGTCACGATAGCCTTCGCCGAAGAGGGCGAGGAGCCAGGGGCCGGTGACGGCGATCAACACCATCAGCAGCGCCACCAGGGCCAGCGCCAGGATCATCACCCGCGCCAGCAGGCGCTGCAGCTCGTGTGCCCGGCCACTGTAATAGAGTTCGGCGATGCGCGAGGCGGAATAGTTGTGCAGCCCCGCGGTCAGCATCGGGAAGACGCTGGCGATGCGCGCCGCGACGAAGTAGCCCGCCGAGGCGACCGGCCCGGCCAGCGCGCCGATCAGCACCACGTCGGCATATTGGTTGGCCGCTTCCGCCATCGCGGCGGTGGTCATGGCGGCGGATCGCCGCGTCCAGTCGCCGGGGGCGTATTCGGCCGCGGTCTCGCGGATCGACGCCGGTAGACCGTTGCGCACCGCGATCGACTGGAAGAAGAGCGCCGCCACCTGTCCGGCCGCCGCCACCGCGAAGAAGGTGGTGATCGACGTCTTGCCGCCGGAAATCATCACCCAGGCGAGGGTGAGCACCAGCGGGACGCGCCAGGTCAGCTCGCGGTTGGGCTCCGAATGGAACACGCCGCGCACCGCCCGCGTCAGGCTGGAGCCGTAATGCAGCAGCGTCTGGGTGAAGAGGAAGGCGGCCACCGAGACGAGGTCGCTCGTCGCCAGCCGTCCGTCGAAGGCCGCCGCCCAGGTGGCGAAACCGGAGACCGCCAGCACCGCGCCGAAGGCCGCGACCCCGAGCCCGTAGGTCACGGCCCCGCGCGCCATCGCCGGTGCTCGCTCGTAGAACTCGCCCCAGGACCGCAGGATCAGCGTGTCCTGCCCGAGCACCGCCAACACCGCCAGGAAGGACACGGCGTTGAAGGCGATGACCAGCAGACCGAAGTCGGCGACCGCCATGGTCCGCGCCGCCAAGGCGAACATCACCAGCGCCGCGACCGACCCGGCGACCTTCATCGCCAGCGACAGTACCGCACCGATCACCGGGTGGTCGTGGAGCAACCGACGCAGACGGTTCATCGCGCGACCTCCCGCGGCGCCGAGGCGCGGTCGACCAGCCCGGCGAGCCACGGCCACTTCGGCCGCACCACCGACCCGTCGATCACCTCGAGCGGCCCGGCGCGATTGAGCGTGTGCAATTTGCGTCCCGGCCACTGTGGCCCCGGCGAGAGGTGCTGACGCATGACCTGCTCGTAACCGGTGTCGTCGAGCCGCGTGATCTCGGCGAGACCGAGCGCGGTGCCGTAGCCTTCGGAACAGTCCTGCACCGGGCGGAACAGTCGATCACCGCGCCGGAACACCGCCCCGGCCGGCCGCGAGGCGGCCCGATCGATCATCACCGGGTTGGAGCGATGCGGCGTCCACGGTCCGAGCGGGCTCGGGGCCGAGAAGATCGCCAGCACGTCCGACCAACTGCCCTCGCCGTCGTGTTCGGTGCCGAACATCCACCAACGCCCGGTCTGCTCGAACAGCGTCGCGTCGGAGAGCGACAGTCCGTCGAGCAGCGTCGCCACCCGCTCCCAACGATCGGGGAACCGGGTGCAGCGATAGAGCGCCACGTCGCCGGCGTTGGTGCTCTCGGGGATCATGTGGAGCGCCCCGTCGAACTCGACGAGGAACGGATAGGACAGGTGCCAAGGCTCCTCGAGCACCACGACCGCTTCGCCGGTCGGTCCGTCCGGACCGAAGGGAATGGCCGAGATCACGCCCTTGCCGACGCGGTGGTCGAGGTCCTCGACGAAGACCCAAGGGGTGTCGCCGTGGAGGGTGGGGAAGGGATCGGCGAAGAAACGGTGTCCCGGATCGGGCACGACGCGGAAGGCGGGGCCGGAGAAGTCGCCGGTCTCGGCGATGCCCGGTCCGTCGTGCCAACGCCAACCGATGCGCCAGTGCGGCGCGTGGCAGGTGAGCTTGTAGATCGCCCGGATCAGCGATCCGGCGAGCGAGGTCGCCGCCAGTCGGGCGACGTCACGCCGCCGCCCGGGGCGCTGGCCGCGGATCGGCGGCGGGTTCGGTCGGTCGCGGTTCTCGATCACCGCCCGGACGCGCGCTTCGATCAGCGTCACCAGACGGGCCGCCACCGTGTCGATCGCGCCGCCGAGACCGGCGGCGTTCTCGATCGAAGCGAGGCCGCGCTCCAAGACTTCGCCGGTTTCGAGGTCGATCAGTTCGGCGAGCGGCGTGACGCCGGAGAGCAACGAATCGATCGCCGCCTCTTCGCCGTAGACGCCGTTCCAGGTGGCGGCGAGGACCCGCACGCCGGCCCGCGGCTGCGGGTCGCCGGTCAGGTCGACGACCAGCGCCGGCGTGAAGTCGGCTCCCGGCGGCGGGGCGATCTTCGACGTCGGGATCGGTTCCACCCCGGCGACCCGCTGGCGCCGGATCACCAACCGCTCGAGATCGAGCAGCAGATCGAGCCCCGGGGTCGGCTTCGTCGACGGAGCGACGGTCTCGAGACGCACGCGCGCGCCGAGCCGGTCCAACCGATCGGCCAACCGAGCGACCCAGGCGCGGGTCCGACCCGCTTCGACGACGAGCAACAGATTCATGCCGCCCTCCGGCCCGCCGCGACCTCGTCGATCAGCCGAGCGTAGGCGTCCACCATGGCGTCGAGCGAGAAGCGCCGGGCGAGGCCGGCGCCGGCGGCTCTGAGCCGGGCGGCGAGCGCCGGATCGGAGAAGACCGCGTCGACCGCCGCGGCGAAGGCCTCCGTGTCGGTGGTGTCGACCAGGATCGCCGCCGGTTCGCCGTCGGCTTCCAGCACCTCGCGCAGCACCGGCAGGTCGGTGGCCACCACCGGCACCCCGGCGGCGGCGGCTTCGACGCCGGCGAGCCCGAAGGTCTCCGCCACCGTCGGGAAGACGAAGAGATCGAGGGCGGCGAGGAACACGCCGATCTCGGTCGGCTGCAATTCGCCGACGAAGTGTACCCGATCGGTCACGCCGAGCTCGGCCGCCAGCGCCTCGAGCCGCTCGCGGTCGGCGCCCTGGCCGGCCAGCGCCAGATGACGCGCCGGCATCTTCGGCAGGATGCGGATCGCCAGATCGAGCCGCTTGGTCGGATGCAGTCGTGCCGCGCAGCCGAGGAGCTCGACGTCCTGCGGCAGGCCGAACCGCGCCCGCGCCTCCGCCTTGCCCATGGCGCTGCGCTTCAGCTCGAAGCCGTGCGGGATCGAGACGATCTTCTCGCGGTAGCTCGCCGGATGGTTCTGGTAGAGCCGGCGGGTGTCGTCGGAATTGACGGTGATGCGGTCGTAGAGGCCGAGGCGGCCGAACAGCCGGTCGGCGATCTGCAGCGCCGGCGCCACCACGTCCGAAGCCGAGACCTGATTGGCGATCACCCGATGCACCCCCGCGAGATGGGCGATCGGCGCGCCGAGCACGTTGCCGTAGTGCTGGAAGGTGAGGACGACGTCGGGCTTCGCCGCCGCGATCTTGGCCCGCGCCGCGAGCACGAAGCGGGCGAGTGCGATCGGATCGCGCGGCCGGCCCTCGACGCAGACCTCGACGTTGCCGAGATCGGTCGCCCCGCCGGTGCGGGAATAGAAGAACAGATGGTCGACGCGGTGGCCGCGCGCCTCGAGCCCGGCGCCGACCAGACGCGAGATCTCCTGCGCGCCGGCGTTCTCCGCCTGCGTCTGCACCATCATGACGCGCAGTCCCCGGCGCCCGCTCGCGGGCCCGGCCGAGGCCGTGGTCTGAATTTCGTCCGACATGTCGTCCCCCGTCACGGTCCCGTCGACCGGGGCGCCCGTCTCTCGACCCGTTCCGCCGAGCCGAGCACCAGCCCGGCGAAGGCCAGCATCAGACCGAGCGCCAGCGGGGAGAATAGGGCCTCTTCCTGAAACAGACCGTTGACGACCACCATCAGCGTGCCGAACGCCGCCAAACCTTGGTGAAGAAGTCCTGACCGGGCGTAACGCCGCCAGGCCTCGCGGGCGACGTCGAGATAGTAGGCGAGCACCAGGAAGGCGGCGGCGCCCATCTGGTAGAGCAGCACGCCGATGGCACTCTCCACCGCGCCTTCGAAGCTGCCCATCTCCTGAGCCTTGTTCCATTCCTCGAGCGAGATCGAGCCGGTGAGGTTGCCGCCCGAGCCGATGCCGTGGCCGATCGGATTGGTGGCGAAGCCCTTGAGCCCGCCCATCAGGCCGATGACGTGATAGTCGCCGGTGACGAGCCCGGTGACGAACATCGCCGCCGCATAGGCGGTGACCACCGCCAGGATGATCGCCAGCCCCGGCCGCGGACCCGTCAGCCGCGTCACGCCCCAGGCGAACAGGGTGAAGACCCCGACCAGGATCGCCCCCTTCGACGAGGCGATCACCAGCAGCGGCACCGCCAGGAGCGCGAAGATCGGCCGACCGGCGGCGACCAGATAGAGCGCCATGAAGGTCAGGGCATAGCCGAAGGAGATGGCATGGATGTTCGGTCCGTGCAGACGCAGCACCGAAATGTCGGGAATGAGCGGCGTGTTGAAGAGCCGGATGCGGAAGAAGTCGTCGAGGTTGCGGTAGACGAAGCCGGTCTGCCGCAGCGCCTGCTCCCAGTAGCCGGTCGAGGCGAGACCGGCGGTGTTGAGGTCCCAGTAACTCGTCCCGTTGGTGAGCAGCATCCAGGTCGGCCGCGACACCATCTCGAGCCAGCCGCAGGCGAAGAGCAGGCCGGCATAGACGACGATCATCCGGGCCATGCCGAGCCGTTCCCGCCCCGAGACGAGCAGCATCAGATGCAAGAGCAGGATCGGGGTGACGATGTTGCGGGTGTAGATGATCGCCGCCGAGCCGTTCTTCACCAGCCCGATCGCCGCGAAGCCGCCGATCACCAGGAGCAGCACCACGCCGCGCCCGACGAGGCGACGGACCAGCGGTCCGTGGCGGTCGGGATGGAGGAGGAAGTCGCCGACCAGCACCAGCCACACCACCACGGTCATCAGGAAGGTGTAGCCGCGGATGAAGTTGAAGGCGTCGTTGTCGGGGATCCACGGCGACAGCAGCGAAACGATGGTGTTCTGGAACATCGTCGCGAAGAGGATCACCGCCGGGACGAAGCGCGGCATGTGACGCGCCACCAGGACCGCGAGCGTCGCCGCCAGCGGCAGCGCCACCAGCGGCGACACCAGTTGCGCGACGAGCGGCATGCCGATGAACGTCGCCGCCAGGACCAGCGTCCCGACGACCGTGAGCACCTCCGATCCCACGGTCGCGGCGGCGGCCGGCGGTCGGATGCCCGTGGTGGCGATGGCGGGGGAGGCGGCTCCCATCGGCGTCCTCGTCGCGTCCGCCGACCTCCGGCGGAACCCTCACCACGGGATATCAGGCGAACGGAAACCAAAGGTTAACCATGATCGTGCTCGATGGAGCGGACGAGATCGGACGACCGTCGAGGAAGGATCCGGAATGCGCAGCGCCACCGCCACCGACTGGGAGGAACCCGTGGGTTCGGCCGCCGTGCCGGCCGCGCCGGTCGCCGGCCTGCCGGGTCTGGCCGACTTCGGCCGCGCCGCAGGCTTCCTGCGCGCCGAAGCGCCGCGCATCGGCGCCTCGACGGCGGTGGGCCTCGTCCTGGCGCTCGGGCTCTGGTCGGCGATGCCGGCGAGCTGGACCGCCTCGGCCCTGGTCATGGTCGACCCGCGCACCGCCAAGGTCACCACCGCCGACGAGGTGCTGCCCGGCATCGGCGCCGACAGCGCCGCCATCGCCTCGATCGCCGAGATCGCCACCTCCGACGGCGTGCTCGCCGGCCTCGTCCGCTCCGAGAAGCTCGCCGAGGATCCGGAGTTCGGCGCCGGGGGAGCCGACGAGACCGACATGATCGGCCGCCTGCGCAAAGCGGTGAAGGTCAATCGCCGCGGCCTGACCTACGTCATCGAGATCTCCGCCACCACCCGCGACGCCGAGCGCTCCGCCCGCATCGCCAACGCGGTGGCGAAGGACATGGTCGACCGCCAGTCGGCCACCCGCGTCAACGCCTCGACCGGCGCGGCCGGCGCGCTGGAGAAGCGCCTCGCCGACCTGCGCGCCGCCGCGCTCGCCTCGGAGAAGGCGGTTTCCGACTATCGCGTCGGCCACGGCCTGGTCGACGTCGCCGCCGATTCCACCGTCGGTCAGCGCCGGCTCGCCTCCCTCACCCAGCAGGCCGCCGCGGTGCGCACCCGCCTCGAGGAGGCCCGCGCCCGTTGGGACGAACTGCGCCGCATGAAGCCGCAGGACGTCGGCGGCGCCGCGATGCCGCGCTCGGAGCTCCTCGTCTCGCTGCGCAGCCAGTTCGCCGAAGAGACTCGCACGGCGGCCGAGCAGGCCCGCATCTACGGCCCCCGCCATCCCAAGGTGGAGACCTCGCAGGAACGCCTCGCCACGCTCGAGCAGCAGATCCGGGCCGAGACCACCCGGCTGATCGATCAGGCCAAGTCCGAGGTCGAGACCCTGACGCGGCAGAACGCCGGGCTCGAATCCGAACTGGCCAAGCGCACCGACGCCGAACTGGCGATGAACCAGGACGAGGTGGTGCTGCGCGACCTGATCCGTCAGGCCGACGCCGACCGCCAGATCTACGAACAGTTCCTCGCCCGCCAGAAGTCGGCCCACGAGCAGTCCGGCCTCACCCGGCCCGAGACCGAGGTCGCCTCGGCCGCGACGCCGCCGACCCGCTCCAACAAGCCGAGCCCGGTGCTCGTCGCCCCGGTCGGCGGCTTCGTCGGCGCGCTCGCCGGCATCGCCTTCGCCTGGAGCCGCCGCCGCCGCACCGAACCCGCCGCGCCCCTCGTCGCCGAGACCGAGGCCCGTCCCGACTGGCACGCCGATTGGGAAGAGCCCGCTTGGGAGCGCCGTGGCGAGACCATCCATCGCGCCGACGACCCGCCGATCTACGGCGCGTCCGACGGTGCGACCGCTTCGCCGCCGCCGCCCGTCGCGGCCGCCGCCGGTCCGGTGGCGATCGATCCGGAAGTCCTCTTCGAGGAACTGGGCACTCCGGTCGTCGCCGATTTGCCGCGCCTCGACGCCGCCCCGGCACTGGCCGACGGGAGCGCTCCGGCCGAGCCCGGCGAGATCGATCTCGCCGTGGCCGACGCTCGCCCGGCGATGATGCCCTTCGCCGAGATCTTCTTCCCGCATCTGAAGACCAATCCCGGTCAGGCCCTGATGGTGACCAACGTCCCCGGCGCCGTCGGCCGCACCACCATGGCGCTGGCCATCGCCCGCATGGCCGAGGCCGTCGGCCTCACCGCTCTGGTCGTCACCGACCACGGCGCGGCCCACGATCTCTCCCCCTCGCTCGCCGACGTCCTCGCCGGCCGCCACGACCTCGCGGCCCTGCCGCCGCCCGAGACCGTCGACCGCGTCTCGGTGATGGGCTTCGGTGGCGAGGGCGACGACGGCTTCTGGGATCTCGCCGACGACGGCCGGCTGCCGGCGTTGATGGCGCGCCTCACCCGTCACTGGGATCTGGTGGTGGTGGAGAGCGCCGCCCCGGAGGAGGAGAATCGCGACGCGCTGCCGTCGACCGACGCCTTCCGCGCCGTCCTCCTCGTCGCCGATCGCGACCGCAACACCCTCGACGACGTCGCCGAGACCGCCGCGCTGTGGGCCGACGACGGCGATCGTCTGGTGATGATCGGCCTCAATCACGCCGCCTGAGGCGGGGTCTCACGCCACCCCGGCCCGCGCCAGGAGCCGTCTCGCCCGCAGGAGATGCGGCCGGTCGAGCATCCGCCCGTCGAGCCCGACGACGCCCGGATCGCCGGCCGCCCGGAAGGCGGCGATCACCCGCCGCGCCTCGTCGATCGCGGCCTGCGACGGCGTGAAGGCGGCGTTGATCACCGGAACCTGGGCCGGATGGATCGCCATCTTGGCGGTGAAGCCGTCGCGCGCCGCCGCCTCGCAGTCCCGCCGCAACCCGTCGAGATCGCCGAAATCGGTATAGACCCCGTCGATCGGCGTCACCTCCGCCGCCACCGCGCCGAGCAGCGTCAGCGTCCGGGCGAGGCGGAAGGTGTCGAGGAAGCCGCCGTCGGCGTCCCGCGCCGTCGTCGCGCCGAGGTCGGCGGAGAGGTCCTCCGCGCCCCAGGCCATGCCGGCGAGCCGATGCGAAGCACCGCGATAGGTGCCGGTCTGGAACACCGCGTGCGCCGTCTCGGTGACGATGGCGACGATCCGGGTGCGCCCGTCGGGAACGCCGTGGACCGCCTCCGCCACCGCGATCTTGGCGTCGAGCCGGGTGATGTCCATGCCGCCCGCCGCCTTGGGCAGCATCACGCCCTCCGCCCCGGCCGCCACCGCCGCGTCGAGATCGCGATCGGCGAGGCCGCTGTCGAAGCCGTTGATGCGCACGTGCAGCTTCGGTACCCCCGGCTTGCCGGCATGCGCCCGCAGGAAGTCGACGACGATGCCGCGCGCCGCCTCCTTGGCGTCGGCCGCGACCGAATCCTCGAGGTCTGCGACGATCACGTCGGCACCGGAGCCGAGCGACTTCTCGAGCTTGTGGGCGTCGAGGGCGGGAACGAAGAGCAGCGAACGCATGTCGGAACCTCGGAGGGAGGAGGAGTCGGCCGGTGGCCGACGCGGAGGATTCGTCAGTGAGCCGACGCATCATGAAGGATTGACGACGACACCCGCGACGAGCGTCCCGTCCGGCTCGAAGGCACGGGGATGGAACCCGGCGAGACCGGCGTCACAGCGCGACTTGGACGGGCGCGCCGACACCACCTCCGTTTCCACCCGAATCGTGTCACCGTGGAAGACGGGGCGGGAAACGTCACGTCGGTCATGCCGAGAGTGCCGATCTCCGTCCCGAGTGTCGTCTCACCCACCGAAAGGCCGATCATCAACCCCGGCGAGAACATCGAATCGACCAGTGGCCGACCCCATTCCGATTTCGCCGCGAAGTCGAAGTCGAAGTCGATGTGCAGCGTTCGCGGATCGTAGGTGAGGCCGGAGAACAGCACGTTGTCCATTTCCGTGACCGAGCGCTTGATCGGATGACCGATCTTCAGACCTGGGAGGCGTTCTTCGAAATACAGCCCGGCCATGTGGAATTCCGCCTCCTCCCGGGGAATCGCCGATGCTTCCCATGTCTCCATTAAGCCTTCGTTTACCATTCTGAACGAACAGTTTACAGCAAGACCCGTGTCATCGGGGGCCTGGAATCGTCATGCAGATCTCCGACCGCGCGAAGATCGATGCCCGCATCGCCGGCGCCTTCAAGGCGGCGTCGGAAGGCACGGGTGCGTCCTTCGACCAGTTGGTGACGACCGCGGTGCGCGAATCCGATCTGCGCCCCGACCTCGCCTCGGCGACCTCTTCGGCCAAGGGTCTCTTCCAGTTCGTCGACCAGACCTGGTTCGAACTGGTCAAGACGCAGGGTCCGTCCGTCGGCCTCGAGCGGTTGGCCGATGCGATCACCTCCGACGGCAAGGGCGGCTGGACCGTCGCCGACGCCAAGGACAAGTCGCGTATCCTGTCGCTGCGCACCGATCCGCTGGTCGCCTCGGTGATGGCCGGCAAGTTCACCGAGGCCAACGCCAAGAGCTTGGCCGACAGCCTCGGCCGCAAGCCGACCGACGGCGAGGTCTACGCCGCCCACGTCCTCGGCGCCGCCGGCGCGGTGAAGCTCGTCCGCATGGCCGCCAGCGAACCGACGACCGCCGCCTCGCTCGCCTTCCCCCGCGCCGCCGCCGCCAATCCCGGCCTGTTCTACGGCCGCGACGGCAAGCCGGTGACGGCGGCCGAACTGCGGGTCCGCCTGACCGGCACCACCGGCGCCGCCGCCGACCGCATCGCCGAGGCCCACGCCGCCGTCGCCACGCAGAAGGCGACGAAGATCGATCCCACGACGCTCGCCGCCCTGGTGCGCGCCCAGGCCGGGGCGGTGGTGGCCGGCGAGGGGCTCGCCTCCGGCGGCGCCATCGACCGCACCGTCGCCGAGCGCTTCGCCCGCGCCGCCCTGACCGAGAAGAGCCTGCCGGGCGCCTCCCGCGACGTCACCCCGCCGACCGGCCCGCGCATCGACGGCTGGCGCGCCAAGACCTCGAGCGACGCCTTCTCGACGCTGATGCGCTCCGACGGCGAGACCCTGGCCACCGACGCCGCCACCGCCGCCGGTCCGGCGGCCGAGGCGATGCGCACCGCCTCCGCCTCGCCGCTCGGCCTCGCCGACGCCGCGGCACCCCGCACCTCGCGCATCGGCGGCGCCTCCGGCGGCATCCCCTTCGTCGATCCGACGCAGCCGATGCGCCTGTCGCCCGAGCAGCCCTCGACCCCGCGCACCGCCACGGTCACCAACGCCGGCGCCAAGTCGAGCCGGCTGATGAGCGTCGCCGCGCTCGGTGCCCCGGCGATGCCGCTGCCGATGGTCGACGGCGGCCGGGTGGTCCGGCCGAGCCGCGAGATCACCGCACCGGTCACCGAGGTCGTCGAGACCTTCACCCCTTCGGGTCTCGTCGCCGCCGGCGCCGCCCGGGTGAGGACCGTGTCGATCGCCCCGGCGCCGCCGTCGGGGTCTCAGGAGCGGATGCGCACCGCCGCGATCGGCACCGGCCTCGGCCTCGCTCCGACGTCGACCGCCTCGCTCGCCGCGGCCGCATCGACCGCGCCGACGCCCCCCTCGACGACCGCCTCCGCGGCCTCGTCGGCGTCCACGGCTCCGGCGCCCCAGGCGGCCCGCGCCGCGCCGCGCATGCTGCGCCCGCTCGACCTGCTCGACCTCCAGCGCCGCGCCGTCGCCGGCCTCTGAGCGCCCTGCGCACGGGGTGTGCCGCGCCGGCCGCTCTCGGCCGGCGAATTCGTTTCATGGTGAACCGCTCGTTAACGACCCGCGTGCCACCTTCGGCGGTGGAACAGTCCGGATCGCGCGATCCGATCGGCACGGCGGAGACCCGGAACGGGTGGCCGGTCGAGAGGGGAGGGATCCGCCGTGGAGTCGGTGTGACGGATGGTGGTCGATCGGTTCTTCATCTGGGTCGCCGAAGCGACGTCCGAGCAGAAGCTCGCGGCGGTCGACGCGCTGGTGGCCGCCTATTTCGACGCGCGCGTCGCCGAAGCGGATCGCGAGGCGCTGGAGGCGGCGCTGATGCTGGTCGCCGAGGATCCCGATCCGGCGGTGCGCCGCCGCCTCGCCGAGGTCCTGGCCGAGATCGACGCCGCCCCCCGCCATCTCCTCCTCGCCCTGCTCGAGGATCATCCGAGCATCGCCGTCGTCGTCGCCGCCCGCTCCGAGGCGCTGATCGACGCCGAACTCGTCGACCTCGTCGCCCACGGCGCCGACGAGATCCGCCGGGCCGTCGCCCGCCGCCGGCGCGTCGGACCGACCGTCGCCGCCGCGCTCGCCGAGGCCGGCGATCGTACCGCCTGCGTGGCGCTCCTCGCCAACGCCGGTGCCGAAATCCCGCCGGTCGCGCTCGAGCGTCTGGTCGAGCGCTTCGGCGAATTCTCCGAGATCCGCAAGGCCCTGCTGGCCCGCCCCCACGTGCCGATCGTGGTGCGCCACCGGGTGCTGGAGAAGCTCTCCGAGGCGATCGAGACCCTGGTGGTGGTCAAGTCCTGGATGGGGCCGGAACGCGCCGTGGCGGCGACGCGCGAGTCGCGCGAGAAGGCGACGATCGCGCTCGCCGGCAACGCCACCTCGGCCGAGACCGTCGTGCTGGTCGAACACCTGCGCCGGACCGGCCAGCTCACCACCCGCGTGCTGCTGCGCGCCGCCTGCATCGGTGACCTGCGCTTCGTCGTCGAGGCGCTGGCGCTGCTCGCCGACGTTCCCTCCTCCCGCGTCGCCGCCCTGGTCGGCGACGGCCGCGAGAGCGCCCTGCGTGCCCTCCATCGCCGCGCCGGCATGCCGGACCGCGCCTGGCCGGCCTTCCATGCGGCGATCGAGGTCCATCGCGAACTCGTCGCCGAGACCGGCGGCCTCGACGGTGGCCCGGGCGACCGCGCCCGCTTCGCCCGCCGCCTGATCGAGCGGGTGCTGACCCGCTTCACCGCCTTCGAGCGCCGCGACGCCGACGATCTGCTGGTGCTGCTGCGCCGCTATGCCGCCGACGCCGCCCGCGAACACGTCCGCCACGTCATGGAAGAGCGCATGGCCGACGCCACCCGCGCGCTCGCCGCCCCGGTCGTCGAGCCGGGGATCGAGGCCGCCGCCGCGGCGGCGACGATCCGCCCCGATCTCGATGCGGCGCTCGCCTCCGCTCTCGCCACCGAACTCGGGCTCGGCGAGGCCCCGGACGACGCCGATCCCGACACGGAGACAGAGACGGAGAGCGAGGTGCCCGTCGTCGCTCCCGCCGCCGAGGCGGATGCCGTCGCGGACGCCGTCGTCGCCGAACCGGCCGTCGCCGGGGTCGACTTCGCCGCCGCCGTCGGGCCGGCGCCGTTCGATCTCGATCTCGAGGAGACCGCCTTCGAGGGTCTCTTCGCCCATGTTCGGCTCGAAGATCTGCCGCCCGAGTGGTGCATCGGGGAAATCTCGCCCGAAGCGCTCTGGGGCGACGAGGACGTCGCCGTCCGCCGGTCGCTCACCCCCGAGTTGCGCCTCGTCGTCGACGAGGACGCGGCGATGCCGTTGCGCGGTGCTACCGATGATGAGGCGGTCGCGCGCGGTGTCGAGACCGCCGCCGACGTCGAGACGGTCACGCCGGTCGATGCGACGGTCGAGGACGAGGCCGCAGAGGTCGTCGTCTTGGAAGCGTCGCCGGTCACGCCCGATCGCGTGGAGGTCGCGCCCGCCGAGGCCGCACCCTGCGAAATCGAGACTCTCGCCGCCCCGGCTGCACCGGCACCGGCCGCGGACCCCGCCCCGGCGGTCGATCCCTTCTTCGCGGAGCTGGAATCCGCCCTCGAAGGCATCCTCGGCCCTCTGCCTGCGACCACGCGCCACGCCGCCTGAGGCTCTCTGTGCGGAAGCGAGAGGTTTGAAGGAAGGTCGGACAACTCATTGTAATAAAAACAATGGGTTATAGCGCCGTAAAAGCAAGAGGTTTGATGGACCATAGGCGAACAGGCCATACTTCGCTCGATCTTCGGAAATGCGATCAAGCGAAATTACGGGCAAACTCAATATCTTAAGCCAATTTGAACCGCGCCGGGTTCGTCGGAGGCTCCAACTCTTGAGAGGATGGAGCCATGAC